>Ga0209377_1002532_pt1 | contig 11916 bp, 9 predicted proteins | sample GraSoiAngelo_141_FD_185898 | JGI IMG/M metagenome (GOLD analysis project Ga0209377, IMG submission 185898) | Grasslands soil microbial communities from the Angelo Coastal Reserve, California, USA - 14_0929_12_40cm (SPAdes) (version 2) | ecosystem: Environmental > Terrestrial > Soil > Grasslands ...
GCAGCCGCCAAAGCGACGCGTCAGGGTCGGGTTGCCGCCGGCCCCACGCTCGCGGGATGGCCAGACCGAGCAGGCCGGTTCTGGTTCAAAAGCGCCTCCACTTCGGCCGCCGATCCGAGCTCCAGGGCGACGCTGGCGAGTCGCCGTGCCTCGTCGAGGCGAGTCTGCCGGATGGCGTCCTTCACCTCGAGCATCTGGCCCGGTGCGACGCTGAGCTCGCGCAGCCCGAGCCCGAGCAGCAGCGCGGTGTGCAGCGGATCCCCCGCCATCTCACCGCAGATGGTGAGCTCCCGGCCCGCGCTCCTCGCGCCCTCGACCACTGACTCGATGAGACGGAGGACTGCGGGGTGCAAGGGCTGGTAGTAGGGCGCCGTGGTCTCGTCCTCGCGATCGGCGGCCAGCACGTACTGGACGAGGTCGTTCGTTCCCAGGCTGAGGAAGTCGACCTCCTTCGCCAGGTTCCGGATCATCAGGGCGGCCGACGGCACCTCGATCATCGCGCCGATGGGGACGGCCGCATCGAAGCGCTTTCCTTCGGCGGAGAGCTCGTCCTGCACTTGCCGCACCACCACCCGGACCTGACGCACGTCCTCGATCCCGACGACGACGGGGAGGAGGATGGACACTGGATGACCGGCGCTCACGCGCAAGAAGGCGCGCAGCTGGGTCTTCAGCAGGTCGACGTGCCGGAGCAGCAGCCGGATGCCGCGCTCGGCGAGGGATGGATTCCGCGACGGCGGGAGGGGAAAATACGGGAGGATCTTGTCGCCGCCCAGATCCACCAGGCGGAAGACCATCTTTCGCGGATGCATCCGCTCCGCCGCGCGCTCGAGGTACTCGAACTGATCGTCCTCGGTAGGAAAAGTGCTGCGGATGGAAAAGGTGAATTCGGTCCGGTAGAGGCCGATTCCGTCAGCCTTGTTGAGCAGCGCCGCTTCGGTATCGGAGAATTTGTTGACGTTCGCCAACAGTGGAAGCGTCGTGCCGTCGAGCGTGACGGTGGAGAGATCGACGAGGTGCCGCAGCTGCTCCTTCGAGGACTTCAGATCCGCGGCCAGGCGATCGTACTCGCGTTCGATCGAGCTTTCCGGATTGACGAAGACGACGCCGGCCACGGCGTCGACGATGAGCCGGTCGCCCGTCTTGATCTGCGCCAGGGCGGAAGGCACGCCGGCCACAGCCGGCGTCCCGAGCGACCGCGCGAGGATCGAGCTGTGGGAGAACTTGTTGCCTCGCACGGTCACGAATGCGCGCACGTTGTCGAGCTGGAGGCGCGCGGTCACCGAGGGCAAGAGCTCGTCGGCGACCACGATCGCGCCGGCCGGGATCTCCGCCCTGGCGGAGCTCGGTCCCGTGGCGAGGGAGGAGAGCAGCCGCCTGCCCACGTCGCGGATGTCCGCTGCCCTTCCCCGCAGGTAACCGTCCGCCGCAGTCTCGAGATTCTGCGTGTAATCCTCGAAGACCTCGGAGACCGCCGCTTCCACGTTGATGCGTTTCTCCTGCACCGTATGCAGCACCCGATCGCGCAAGGAGGCGTCGCCGAGAATCAGCCTCTGTGCGCCGAAGATGTCCGCCTGGGTCGCACCGATCTTCTCGCGCAGGTCATCCTGCAGGGCTGACAGCTCCGCCTCGGCCCTCGCAACCGCCGAATCGAGGCGCATCCGCTCGCCGTCGATTTCGGATGGTCGGATGCTGCGCTGTGGAACCGCGGCGCGATAGCCACAGCTCAAGACGTACGCCGTGCCCTGCGCTACTCCGGCGGATACGGCTGTCCCCTTCAGCATGCTCACCCTTTCGACGCCGACTTCGCGCGACCTTTCCTGGGCGAGGGGATATGTGACTCGATGCCGGATCACAACATGATCCGCCGGCCCCTGCGGTCGTTAAATTCGCCGGCGTGACGACCGACCGCCCTCCCCGAAGCCGCAAGGCGCGTCGCGAATTCGACGAGAGCGACGCGCTCACCAGCCTCGTGGCCCTCCCCGAGGCCCGCGACCTGCAGGCCCGCGCCAGACTTTTTCAGGCAGCGATCGCCGTCGGCGATCCACGGCGTGTCCGGGCGGAGGGCGAGTCGATCCTCGGACTCCTCGCTCGAACCTACCAGATCGGCCAGCCTGCATTGCGGGTCCTCGGGGCCAGGCCGCGGAGCGTCTGGGAGGGCGGACATTCCGAGCTGTTCGGTGACTATGACTTCGAGGAGAACCGGATCCGGATCTGGATGCGCACGGCGGTGCTCGGGAAGGTGACCTCCTATCGCGGCCTTCTTCACACGCTGCTGCACGAGTTCTGCCATCACCTCGATCGCGAGAAGTTCGGCTTCCTGGAGACGCCTCACACCCGCGGTTTCCACGCCCGGGTCGACGAGCTGTACCATCTCGCGCTGGCAACGCCCCCCGAGAGTCGTCGGCCCCTGGTCTGGATCCGGATGGGCAACGCCTGGCGCATCGATTGGTCGAGGCTGAGGTCCCCGCGGCCGGACTGATCGGTGCAGCGCCGCATCTGGCTTTTTGGCGCGGCGGCGCGGGGCAGTTTAGAACACTGCGGAAACTGAAAGGGGCGGACAGTGGATCGCGCAGCTCTCGATGCAGCGTACGCGGCCGCAGCGCGCTACCTGGAGGGCCTCCACGCGCGGCCGGTCGGCGCCGCCGCCGATGTGGCGGCCATGCGGACCGCGCTGGCCGGTCCCTTGCCCGAGCAGGGGGAACCCGCCGCGCGCATCGTCGAGGAGCTGGCGCGCAAGGCCGACCCGGGCATCGTCGCCAGCGGCGGTCCGCGCTTCTTCGGTTTCGTCATCGGCGGCAGCGTCCCGGCGGCGCTGGCGGCCGACTGGTTGACGACTGCCTGGGACCAGAACGCCGGGCTGTTCGTGCTCTCGCCCGCCGCGGCCATCGTCGAGGAGACGGTGCTCGGTTGGCTGCGTGAATTGTTCGGCCTCCCCGAAGGGACCGGCATGGGCTTCGTCACCGGTGGGCAGATGGCGAACACCACTTGCCTCGCGGCTGCCCGGCAGGCGGTGCTGGCGCGCGCCGGATGGGACGTCGCCACGCAGGGGCTCATCGGCGCGCCGCGCCTCGTCGTGCTGGCCGGCGATGAAGCGCACATCACCGTGTACGGCGCGCTCCGGCTGCTCGGCCTGGGCGATGCCTGCGTCGTCAAAGTCAAGAGTGATAGTCAGGGCCGCATGCTGCCCGAGGCGCTGCGCGAGGCGCTCCGGGCGGCCGAGGGCGCGCCCGCCATCATCTGTGCGCAAGCCGGCAACGTGAACACCGGCTCGTTCGATCCGCTTGGCGAGATCACCCGCCTGGCGCGCGCGCACGGCAACGCCTGGGTGCACGTCGACGGCGCATTCGGCCTCTGGGCCGCGGCGAGCGCGCGCTTCCGCCACCTGCTCGAGGGCGTCAGCGCCGCGGACTCCTGGGCCACCGACGCGCACAAGTGGTTGAACGTTCCCTATGACAGCGGTCTCGCCTTCGTGCGCGACACCGCCGCCCACCGCGTCGCCATGGCGCGGACCGCGGCCTATCTGCAGCGTTCGAGCAGCGAGCGCGACAACTACGAATGGACGCCGGAGTTTTCCCGCCGGGCACGCGGGTTCACGGTCTATGCGGCGCTCCGATCGCTCGGCCGCGCCGGCATCGCCGCCCTGGTCGAGCGCTGCTGCGACCACGCCCGCCTCTTCGCCGAGCGGCTCTCGGCAGCACCGGGAGTGAGCGTGGTCAACGAAGTGGTGCTCAACCAGGTGCTGGTGCGCTTCGAGCGTCCCGGGTCGTCCGTCGAAGAAGGCGACGCGTGGACCCGCGAGATCATCTCGCGCGTGCAGCGCGACGGCACTTGCTGGCTCTCGGGAACCGTCTGGCGCGGACGGACGCTGATGCGCATCTCGGTGTGCAACTGGAGCACGGCGCGGGAGGACGTCGAGCGCTCTGCAGCGGCCATCCTGACCGCCCATCGCGCTTGACTCATCACGCCCTCGGCTCCGGCCCTACCTCGACCTGTCATCCGATCCGACCCTGCTCAATCGAGATTCATGCGCTGGAGCACCTTCCGGAATCGCGCCTTCGCCTTTCTCAACGTCTCTTCGGTACGCTGGTTCCACAGGTAGCGGCCCTTCAAATACAGGTCGTGGGCCTCGGTGCTCGCGGTGGTCGGCTGCACCAGCGGACGATCCGCCACGAGCTTCGGAGTCAACGCCTGTACGATTGCGGCCGCCAACTCGTCCTCCACCGCGAAGACGTTCTTGAGCTCGCGGTCGTAGGTCTTCGACCACATGTGATAGCCGTCCGCGACGCCGATGAGCTGCGCGAATACACGCAGGCGATTGCCGTCCCGGCGCACGCTCCCCTCCAGCACCGCGGAGACGTTCAGCTCCTCGCCGATCTTGCGGACGTTGAGGTTCTTCCCCTTGAAGGAGAATGCGGAAGTGCGGGCGACCACGCGAACTCCCTCCACGTTCGCGAGGCCATTGATGATCTCCTCCGTCATGCCGTCGGAGAAGTACTCGTTCTCTTTGTCGTCGCTGTGGTTCACGAAGGGTAGGACGGCGACGGAAGCCGCTCGCGGCAGATCGGTCGCGGGTCGATCGCGACCTCGCCAGAGAAAGTACCAGGTCAGGCCGGAAGTCGCCGCGAGCAGACCGATGCCCGCCAGCACCAGCGCGACTCGAGCGCGGCCAGGAGCGGCCATCGGCGATGCAAACCGGGTCCGTTCGATCCCCCTTGCGTTCACGTCGAAGATCCAGGCGAGGCCCACCACGATGGGAAAGCCGAGTGCCAGTGCGACCACGACGTAGCTGAGCACGGACTCGGGCCAATGCAGCCCGTGCATGACCGGCTCGCTGATCTGGAGAACCGCAAAGGCGGCGAGACCGTAGCCGACCAGCGCGCGGAAGACGCGCCTGCGCTTCAACTCGGCGAGCAGAGGCAGCGACACCCCCATCCTCCGCGTGCAGACCCGCGACACCGTACCATGCCTCTACGAATCGCCAGACGATGCGTGCCGTCTCCTACCTCATGGCCTCTTCGCCGCATCCCTCGTATGTCGCGATGGTATCTGGCAGTGCCGGACGTCGTCGAGCCCGTTAGTGTTGAAGAACACGATGACGAGCTCGATCCGTGTCCTGGCCGTCGCCTTCGTCGCCGTGGTCTCCGCCTACTTCGGGGCAATGCTGCTCGTGCAGCGGTCCGTGCGCGTCATCGATACGGACGCGGCGCGGATTTCACGGGACGCAGCGCCCGACATCCGCGTCGTCAGCGATCTGCGCGCGGAGCTTCGCGAGATGCACGCGCGCGTCATCGAGGCCATCGAGGGTGACGACGAAGCCTTGGACGAGGTGGTGGATTCTCGACGGCGCATCGACAACCTGCTCGCACAGGCCGCAGCGCTCCCCACCGACGAACGGGAAGCGGCGCTCCTGGGCAAGCTGAGGAGCGCGCTGCGCGCTTTCGAGCAGGCCGCGGAGAGGGCGCTGGAGCAGGCGGCGGGCAGTCATCGCGACCGCGCCCGCAAAATCGCTCGCGGCGAGTTGCGGCCGCTCGGCGATGCAGCCAGCCTGGTGGCGCAGGATCTCGTCGCCTACAACGTCGGCGTAGCCGAGAGCGCCGCCGAGCGCATCGAAGCGGTGCGGGCACGCGGGAGCCGGATGGCCTGGCAGCTCGCCACGGTTTGCGCATTGCTCGCGGGAGTCGCCGCCTTCGCCACGGTGCGCGTGATGAGACAGGTCCAGCGCGTTCAGCAGCAGCACAACGCCCTCATGCAGCGCAAGGCGGAGGAGCTGGAGGAGTTCGCCGCGCGCGTCGCCCACGACGTGCTCAGCCCGCTCTCCTCCGTGAGCGTGGCGCTCTCCGTGATCGGGCGCCATCCCAGCCAGTCCCGCGAGGCGCTCGACCGCGCGCACGCCAGCCTCTCGCGGGTGCGCGGGATCGTCGATGGCCTCTTCGAGTTCGCGCGCGCGGGCGCCGCGCCCGAAGCGGGCGCGCGGACCGGGGTGCGCGCCGTCGCCAGCGGCCTGGTCGAAGAGCTGCGGCCGTTCGCGGCGCAGCGCCAGGCAACCCTGCTCATCGAAGACTTGTCCGACTGCATGGTGGCCTGCAGCCCCGGTGTGCTCCTCAGCGTGCTCGGCAATCTTTTGCGCAATGGGCTGAAGTACCTGGGCGACGCGGAGATCCGCCAGGTCTTCCTGCGCGCTCGTCAGCGCCGGGGCCGGGTGCTCTTCGAGGTCGAGGACACGGGTCCGGGCATTCCGCCGGAACTGGGGACACGGATCTTCGAGCCGTACATCCGCGGGGCCGACACCGGCGCTCCCGGCATCGGCCTCGGCCTCGCTACCGTGAAGCGACTGGTCGAATCGCATGGCGGTTCTCTCGGCGTGCGGGCGGGCGCGCGCGGTGGCGCACTTTTCTGGTTCGAGCTGGACGAGGCGCCGCCCTCGGATGACGTCTCGCAGCCGGAGCGCCTGCGCACCGCCTGACACCCGCCTCAACGGGAGAGGAGCTTCAGCCCTGCGGCGATCGCCTCGTCCCACCCCGCCGCTCGCCGCAGCGCCTCCATGGGCAACGTCGGCCCCGGCTCTCCACTGCGATCGCGCAGGGGGAGCTGCCACCAGCCGACGTCGTGCCACCGGCCGTCCTTGAAACCGACGCGCGGATAGACGCCGATGGGCCGGAAGCCGAGCGATTCGTGAAGGCCGACGCTCGCCTCGTTCGGAAGCGTGACCCCGGCGTGCGCGGCGCAGAAGCCTTGGAGCCGGAGCAGAGCGAACAGAGACGTGTAGAGCGCGCGACCCACCCCGGAGCGCCGGCAGGTGTCACGGATATAGACGCTCACGTCGACGCACCAGCGGTAAGCGGCTCGTTCGCGATGCTTCGACGCGTAAGCGTACCCCGCCATGCGCTCCCCGTCGACGCAAACGAGCCACGGCAAGAACGCGAGCGTCGAGGAGATCCGGCGCTCCATCTCCATTTCCGTCGGAACCTCGGTCTCGAACGAGGTGGCGGTATGAGCCACGATCGGCCCGTAGATGCCGGCCACCTCCCGCGCGTCCGCCGGTTCGGCGATCCGGATCGTCCTCATCAGTCCTCCTCCCCGCTGCACGCGACAGGCGACGGGCGGCAGATCACTCGACGGTTCGCAGCCACCCGCCGTCCACGTAGTAGCTCGAGCCCAGGCAGTAGCTTGCCCGCGGCGAGCAGAGGAACGCGTAGAAGTGGGCCAGCTCCTCGGGGGTCGCGAACCGGCCGATGGGCGCGTTCTCTTTCGCGACGTTGTCCAGGTATTGCTCGGGCGTCTTCCCCGTCCCAGCCGTGAGGATGCCCGCGGTCTTGCGCCAGTCTGGCGTCAAGACCAACCCAGGGTTGATCGCGTTGACCCGGATGCCGTCCTTGACGAGCTCATTGGCCAGACACTTGGAGAACATCACCAGCGCAGCCTTGGTGGTGTTGTAGATGGGCTCGTATCCGAGCGGCTGCTTGGCGCAGATCGAGGCGGTGTTGACGATCACGCCGCCGCCGCGCTTGCGCATGAGCGGCACCAAGGCGCGGGACAAGCGGATCGCCGCCATGACATGGAGGTCCCAATAGTATTGCCAGCGGTCGTCGCCGGCCTCCATGATCTTCTCGGAGCTGCCGGTGCCGGCGTTGTTGATCAGGATGTCGATCCCGTCGAAGACGTCGGCAACGCGCGCGCAACTCCGCTCGATCTCGCCGGCCTTCGAGACGTCCGCCGCGATCGCCACCGCCTTCACGCGGTGCGACGCGGCGATCTCGCCTGCCTCACGCTCGGCCCGCGCGCGATCGCGGGCAACGATCGCCAGGTCCACTCCTTCCGCCGCGAGCGCATGCGCCACGGCGAGGCCGATTCCCACGCTGCCACCAGTGATCACCGCCCGCTTGCCCCTGAGCTCGAGATCCATGTCCTCCTCCCGCGTGCGCTCACCTGTGCCGAGCGCACGAGCACCCAGCCGGAATCGCGATCCGGGAAGCAACATCGACCGTTGGATCTGTCAAGCCGCTCAAAGCCATCGAGGGCCGGTTTCGCCAGCCCTCGGTCAGCTCGAATGACTGCGCTTCAGCGTCGGGCCGTCGGGCTCCGCGTCAGGGCACGAGCCCACCGACGAGCCCGGTCAGCGTGCTGAGCAGCTGGTTGATGACGATCGCGACGCGCTGGCCGGACTGCGGCCGATAGCGTCCAGAGAGGAAAAGCTCTGGGACGGCAGCCGGCGCAATGTCAAGGGGAACCCACGCCCGGGATGCTCGCATGGGCCGCTTCGCACTCGCCGCATCCGGTTCCGTGCGGGCAAAGGAAGACGAGTGGATGGATGGCGAGGTGCTCGACCGCCACCTCCACGAGGTCGCGGGCGTCGCTGAGACATGCGTCTGCATTCCCGACCTTTCCCTCCCGCTGGAGGCCGCGGGCGCGAAGCCACTCACCCGCGAGCTTGAAACCTGCGCAGCAGTGATCGGTCTCTGGAACCATCACAGTGCGCGGGATTCCGTCCGCTTCGACGACGCACGGATGCGAAACCGCGTACGGCACCCGAGCGATCGCTTCGGCGAGGTGCAGCATCGTATTCTCGCTGTGCGTGACACCGAGCAGCAGGACCTGGCCGCCCAGGCGATGCACTCGCCCGACTGGGCTGTCGGGTCCGTGCGGCGGCGAGAGCGGCTGGGGTTGGCATATGCGCTCCGCCTGCGGCCCTTCGGCCGCGAACGAGCCGCCGGGGTGCGTGCTCCGCAGGACGCCGGGCTGCCGCCAGAAGAGCTCCGCGGTGATCCCCATCCCGTAGCTGGGAGTCGATCCCGGCTCGAACACGGTGTCGCCGCTCGTCATGGTCGGCATCACGAGCGTGCCGTCGCGCCCCAGCGCCCGGCGAAGGGCGCCGATCAGCCCGAGCGGTCCTCTCTCGACGGGCCGGACCTTCCGGAACGAGGTGTGCACCAGGAGCACACCGCCCTCGCGCATGCCGAGCGCCTTCAATTGATCGACGAGTTGCCGGACAGTCCACTCGGGCATCAGGGCGTGGAGCGCGTGCGGGCGGTTGCGTCCCCCGTTGCGAAGCCGCGCCGCCGCATCAGCGCGCCGATGCCGGCGTCGTGGCCGCGGAAGGCGCGATAGCCTTCCGCCGGGTCCACGGTGTTACCCACGCTGAAGACGTCGTCGTGCAGCCGCTTCGCCACCGCCTTGTCGTAAGGCCCCGAGGCCTCCAGGAACGCCTCGTAGGCGTCGGTCGAGAGCGTATCCGACCAGAGATAGCTGTAGTAGCCCGCCTCGTAACCGTCGGCGAAGATGTGATGGAATTGCGCGGTACGGTGCCGCATGACGATCTCGCGTGGCATGCCGAGCGCGGCCAGCGTGTCCTTCTCGAACTGGCGCGGATCCGCGGTCGGCTCCTTGGCCAGATGCAGCTTCATGTCCACCAGCGCAGAGGAGAGGTACTCCACCGTCTTGAACCCCTGGTTGAAGGTCTCGGTGCGCTCGATCTTCTTGACCAGGTCGGCCGGCACCGGCTGCCCGGTCTGGAAATGCAGCGCGAACTGGTCGAGCACCTGCCGCGTCGACAGCCAGCGCTCGAGCAGTTGCGAGGGGAACTCCACGTAGTCGCGCGGCACGTTGGTGCCGGCCAACTGCGGATAGGTGACGTTGGAGTTGAGCCCGTGCAGCGCGTGGCCGAATTCGTGAAACAGCGTGTCGGCGTCGTCCCAGGAGATGAGGATCGGCTCGCCGTCCTTGCCTTTCACGAAGTTGGCGTTGTTGGAGACGATGACCGGCTGGTCGAGCAGGTGCGACTGCGGGCGGTACTCGTTCATCCACGCGCCGGAGTTCTTGCCGGGCCGCGCATAGGGATCGAAGTACCAGAGGCCCAGGTGCCTGCCATCCTGGTCCTGCACCTCCCAGACCCGCACGTCCGACTGATAGACCGGTACAGACCCTTCGGCGACGGGCACGAACTTGAACCCGAAGAGCTGGCCTGCCACCCAGAACATTCCCTCTCGCAGCTTCTCCAGCTGCAGATAGGGCTTCACGTCGTTCTCGTCGAGGTCGTACTTCGCCTTGCGCACCTTCTCAGCATAGAACCGGTAATCCCACGGCTCTATCGGTGCTGCGCCCTTCGGGCTCCGCCCGTCGCCAGCGGAGCCGGCTCCTCCGCGAATGCGAGTCTTCTCCTTGTTCGCGATGGCCTGCATGTCGGCCACTTCCTCGCGGACCCGCTGGACCGCCGGCTTCCACACCGCCTCCATCAGTTCCACGGTGCGCTCCGGCGTCTTGGCCATCTGGTCCTCGAGCTTCCAGTGGGCGTACGATGGATAGCCGAGCAAGTGCGCCTTCTGCGCCCGCAGTTTGAGGATCTGGGCGATGGTCGCGTTGTTGTCGTGCGCATCGCCGTTGTCGCCTCGCATGATGAACATGCGCCAGACCTTCTCGCGCAGATCGCGCCGGGTCGAGAAGGTGAGGAAAGGATCGGTGCTCGAGCGCGTGTTGACGATGGCCCACTTTCCCGGCTTGCCCTGCGACGCCGCCGCGGCCGCTGCCTGCTCGCGAAGAGCCGGCGAGAGCCCCGCCAGGTCGGACTCTTTCTCCAGCAGCACCATCTGCGTGCCCTCTTCGGCGAGCAGGTTCTGGCTGAACCTGGTGGAGAGCGTGGCCAGCTGTTGGTTGAGGTCGGCGAGCTGCTTCTTCGCCGCCTCGTCGAGCTTGGCGCCTTGCCTGACGAACCCGGTGTAGTCGAGCCAGAGCAGCCGCTGCTGCTGCGGGGTCAGTTGCAAACCATCGCGTTTCTCGTACACCGCCGCGACGCGCGCGAAGAGCTTCGGGTTCTGCACGATCTTGTCCTGCAGCGCTGCCAGCTTGGGCGAGATGTCGCTCTGGATCTTCTGCATCTCCTCGTCGTTCATCGTCGAGGTGTAGATGCCGAAGACGGCGCTGGCGCGGTTCAGCGGCTGGCCGGCGCGCTCCATCGCCACGATGGTGTTGGCGAAGTCGGGCGGCTGGGAATCGTTGGCGATGCCATCGACGTCGGCCAGCTCCTGCGCGATCCCCTCCTCCATGGCAGTCTTGATGTCGGCCACCTTGAACTTGCCGAAGGGCGGCACGCCGCCGAAGGGTCCGTCCCAGGGCGCGAGCAGCGGATTGTCGCTCCTGGCGACCGCCGACGAATCCTTCACGAACTTGAGTGCAAATCGATCCTGCGAATGCGTCTTGTTGACGGTGGAGTCGGCGTTCCAGTCGCGCGGGTCGGACGGGTTGCGCAAGAAATCGCTCTCGCCCACCAGCTTGAACCCGGCCCGCTGCACCTCGTCGCGCACCAGTTGCTCGTCGATGCGGTGCAGCCGCTCCACCTCCGCTGCGCCGGTCCCGGGCCGGGCGCTGTTGTCGATGATCGCGTACACGCCTCCGGGTTTGAGCGCCGCGAACACCGCGCGGTTCATCCTGCCCGTGTCGCTCTTTTCGGCGATCGCGTCGTGGTAGACCGCCACCGAGTAGACCGCGTCGAGATCTTTCAGGTCGGGCGGGAACGGCTCGTCCCATTGGCGGATGATGTGAGTGGTGTTCTTCATCACCGGGCGCGCCAGGCGGCCTTGCCAGGCCTTGGTGAGTCCCGGGCCGTCCCAGTTCGGCGTGTCCTGCGCAAAGACCGCACCCTCCGGCCCCGCCGAGCGCGCGAACAACTCGGTGGAGTATCCGCCGCCCGCCCCCAACTCGCCGACCCGCATGCCGGACCCGACACCGAAGAAGGCCAGCATCGGGAGAGGCTTGCGATGGGCATCCATCGAGCGATCGCGCTCGGTGCGGTCGGCCGCGTCGGTGATCTGCGGCTTCTGGGGCGCTGCGCAGGAAAGGACCAGGGCGGCGGCGAGATACACGTGTCGTGTCATGGGATCTCCGACCATCGTACGGGCGCGGCCCGCGGACTATTTCGCCAAT
>Ga0209377_1002533_pt1 | contig 11909 bp, 13 predicted proteins | sample GraSoiAngelo_141_FD_185898 | JGI IMG/M metagenome (GOLD analysis project Ga0209377, IMG submission 185898) | Grasslands soil microbial communities from the Angelo Coastal Reserve, California, USA - 14_0929_12_40cm (SPAdes) (version 2) | ecosystem: Environmental > Terrestrial > Soil > Grasslands ...
CAAGTTCGGCATGGCCGCGGTGCCGCATCCGTTTCTCGCGGCGGCGGTGACGGCGACATCATCTTTCGTCGTGTCGGTCTTGACGCTTTGGTATGTAGAGAAAAGCCAGGAGACGTGGAAGATGAACCGGCAGTGCTTTTGGTGGTTTCTCGCCGCCGGCGTGACCATCAGTCTCGGCATGACCTGTATCTACTACGCGCTGGATCTGGGCAAGGTCTCGGTGGTGATCCCCATCAGCAGCACCGGCCCCTTCTTCTCGCTCATTTTCGCCGCGCTCTTTCTGCGCGACGTGGAGCGCGTCACCTTGAGAATCGTCCTCAGCGCCGCCATGATCATTGGCGGCGTGGTGCTGCTGACTATCTGGAAATGAAGCTAAGCTGGCGTACGCCCCCACGGCCTTGAAAAAAGGGCAGGCCGGGTTGCCGTCCATAAAGCGATCACTAGCACGAAAACGATTACCGAAAGCCCCAGCCATTTTAGATTTTCGATTTTAGATTTTGGATTCATAACTCAACCATTCAAACTCTTATTTGATGACCTTGTCCGCCCGAAACAACACCGAGTCGGGGATCGTCAGACCGATCTGCTTCGCTGCTTTAAGATTAATCACCAGCTCGAACTTCGTTGGCTGCTCGACGGGGATGTCCGCGGGTTTGGTGCCCTTGAGAATCTTGTCCATTTGGACGGCGGCGCGACGATATAAATCGGGATAGCTCGGCCCATAGGATATGAGACCGCCAGCTTCTACCCAGTCGCTGCTTTGGAATATCGCCGGCAGGCGATTTTTTGCTAAAAAATCTAAAATACGCTTGCGGTAGGAAATGAGCACTGGATCCACTAAGGCGAGAAACGCATCTGGTCGATCTTTGGTCATCACAGCAAAAACCACTTCGAGCTCATTCGAATCTTTCACCCCTCGATCTTGCAACGCTACGCCCAACGGCCCTGCTACCTCTTGGGTCGCTTTTGCTTCGAGCGCCATGCCCGCATTGCCCTTATTCCAAAGCATGGCCACCCTTGAAAGTTTGGGAAAGATTTCCTTGAGCAGCTCTAGCCGCTTGGGCCATAAGTCGGAAGCTAGACCAGACATGCCCGTGATGTTACCACCCGGGTGCGCGAGACTAGCGACAACGCCGGTTCCGATCGGATCGCTAGTGCTGAAGAATACGATAGGGATTGTTGTCGTCGCTTGCTTAAGAGCGAAAAGGGCCGGTGTACCCGCGGTAAAGATCGCATCGACTTTCAGTCGGACCAGTTCCGTCGCGAGTTCAGGAAGACGATCTTCCTTTCCCTCTGCATAGCGGTACTCGATAAGAATGTTCTTCCCATCAATATAACCGAGTTCCCTTAGCCCTTGAACAAATACATCGAAGTTGGGATTGGAATGAGGCGCACCGAGGTATAAAACACCAATCCGGGGTATCGTCGCTTGTTTCTGCGCGTGGGCCAAATAGGCCGGAGCAAGAACAAGTGTGGCCGAGATGAATAATGTCAAAGTGCCTTTTTTCATCGATTTTTCTCCTTCTATTTACATGACGCCTCGTGCGCTGTGCCTGGGTTTCGCTTGATCATCTTGTCCGCCCGTATTCCCATTTTGGATTTTCGATTCTTGATGTTAGGTTCCGCAGTCATCGGATTACTCGATCCGCCCGATAAAGCACGGTCTGCGGAATCGTCAGGCCAATCTGCTTCGCCGTCTTCAGATTGATCACCAACTCGAACTTTGTCGGCTGTTCGATTGGCAGGTCAGCGGGCTTGGCGCCTTTGAGAATCTTGTCGACGTAGACTGCCGCGCGCCGGAACAAGTCGGGAAGATTTGGACCATACGACATAAGCCCGCCCTCGTTCACAAACTCACTCTCTGGAAACATAGCTGGTACCCTATTCTGGGCTGCAAACTTCGCGACCTGCACTCGTGAGCTGAACAACATCGCGTCTGGTAGTGTAATCAGAGCGTGAGCGCGACCCGTGACGGCTCCAGACAGCTGATAATGATACATGGGAACGAAATATGATATAGACGCCGCCGAAACCACGAAAAGCATGCCCAGAAGAGGCGTGTCCGACCAGATCGGGCGGTTCGTCACGGCAAGAAGTACTCCGGTGTAGCCAGCGACGTAGAATCCAAAAAGCCCCCCGATCACGGCAATCACTCCGCCCAGCATTCCCGGCGGACGAAATTTGCGCCCCGCCGGCCATGCCAGACGATCATCTTCAACGAGCGCTTCTAAAAACGCTAGAAAGACAAATATTCCAAATACTAAAAGCGCTTAGGATCCGACTGACATGGGCGACCAGTATTTGAACATCGGCCGATAAGTGTTCGACTCGATCAGCATGTGCCAGAAACGCAGCGGCCGACCCAAATCCAGAGCGCTTGCCAACTCAGTGGGACTACTTGCTTTCAAGGTCTGGAGCTGCAGACCCAAAGATTTAGCCGCAACCTGTACCTCGTTCAAATACAAAGTTGCGCCTGGGTTGGAAGGATTAAACAAGACGGCGACGTGTGAGATCTTGGGCATGGTTTCTTTAAGGATCTCCAGGCGCTTGCCGCTAAGCTCTGGCGAAAGCAGAGTAAGTCCGGTGATGTTTCCACCCGGCCGCGCCAGTGTTTTGACAAGTCCCGCCCCTAGAGGATCGCCGCTAACTGCCATGACAATCGGAATCGTCCTGGTCGCGTTCTTTGCGGCACTGGTTGAGCGGTTCCCATCTGTAACAATGATGTCTACATTTAAGCGGACCAATTCGTCAACGATCGTTTTATCCTGATCTGCTTGCCCTGCCGCAAATCTCCACTCAATAAAAATATTTTGCCCCTCTACATACCCCAGATCCTTCAAACCCTGACGGAATGCCTCTTCGCGAGTCCCAAGGCCGGCAGCCCCCAACATGTAACAACCTAATTTGGGGGCTTTCACCAGTTGCTGCGCATGAGCTGGAAAGCCAAGAGCAAATAGTAAAGCGCCAAAGAGGCCAAGGGCAAAGAGCATAGAGCTAGGCCGCGTGTTTTCTGACCTCTGACGTCTGATCCGTAATCTTCTCATTTGATCACCTTGTCCGCTCGCGCCAGCACATTCGGCGGAATAGTTAGGCCGATCTGCTTCCACTCTTGTCGGGCCGAGAGAGCCTGGATGCCTTTTCTACCTTGTATGATGACTTGAGTCGCTGCAGTAACTATTTTTGCACTTCAAGGCCGTTCACGACGCTCCGAACTCCGGGTGATTCCCAGGCGATTTTGAGCGCTTGCTCGCGGGCATCCAAGGACTTGACCGTCCCCCTCAAGTAAACTTTCCCATCATTTGATACCACTGTAATTCCCGTCAAATCCACTTTCTTGTCCGCGAGAAGTCGATCCAGCACCGACTTGGACAGCGCTTCGTCTTGGGGAGCTTCTGCCGTTGGAACGTTGACCGTAGCGCTGCTGCGCACCATTTGGCAGCCAAAAACTGGTGTCAGAGCTAACAAGACAATCGCGCGCAGAGTCTTTGGACTAATCATTGTTTCCCTCCTCTTCCAGGGTCGACACTTTCAGTGCTTCGACACGCCGCTCGACGATCACTGTCGGCGATGTGATTACCGTTTCGCCTGGATTGTGATTCGCAGGAGTTAATCGCCATTTCACTTGATGACCTTATCCGCTTGCGCCAGCACGTTCGGCGGGATCGTGAGGCCGATCTGTTTCGCCGCTTTCAGATTGATTACCAGCTCGAACTTCGTCGGCTGCTCCACCGGCAAGTCGGCGGGCTTGGCGCCTTTTAGGATTTTGTCAACATAAGTAGCGGCGCGCCGCGCCGAATCCGTCGTGCTCGGCCCGTACACCATCAGACCACCAGCGTTCGCAAACCGGGTGGTAGAGTATATCGCCGGGAGCCCGGTCTTGGTCGCTAGCTCTACGGTCTTGGTAGGGATGCGCGAGCAGTCGAAAACGAACAGCGCATCGACGCGCTCCCGGGTCGCCGCCCGTAGCGCGCCGTCGATCTTTTCTGGACCACTTATCACCAGGGATTGCAGGTGCACTTTCAGGACTCGGGCTGCCGCTTCCGAGTCACTCCATTCCGAATCGCTCACGGGTGTCCCTGGCGGACACCTCAGGACAGCTACACGCGATACCCTTGGGAAAGCTTCCTTCAGGAGTTCGAGTCGTTTCCCGGCGACGTCTGGAGAAATATTAGTCAACCCTGTGACATTCCCGCCGGGGCGCGCCAGGCTGGCCACGAGTCCCTGGGTTACCGCATCGCCAGAGCCAGTCATAACGATGGCGATGGTGCTGGTGGCCTTCTTTGCGGCTAGCGCTGCAGTTCCGGTGGACGTAACGATGATGTCCACCTTGAGACGAACCAACTCGTCGGCGAGGGCCGCGAGTCGCTCGGCGCGATTCTCCCAGTATCGGCGCTCGACGACAATGTTCTGACCCTCGATCCATTCGCGCTCGCGGAGCCCTTGAAGGAAGGCTTCCTCGCTCGCAGTAGATTTTTCGTTCCCCAGGTAACCGATCCGCGCCACTTTCTTCGCCTGCTGTGCTTCGGCGAGAGAAACAGTAGCCAGAAAGAAAGTTGCCACTAGCCAGACCAAGAGGTTCCTGTCTACTTTTGCGTTTTGCATTTTTACTTTTGCCTTACTTTATGACTTTGTCCGCCTGGTACAGAACCGAGGGCGGAATCGTGAGGCCGATCTGCTTCGCCGTTTTTAGATTGGTCACGAATTCAAATTTCGTCGGCTGCTCCACAGGAAGGTCAGCGGGCTTGGCTCCTTTGAGTATCTTATCTACGTACGTGGCCGCACGGCGGTATAAATCGGCAAGGTTCGCGCCATAATACATCAGGCCTCCTCTCTCCACCGATTCACGGTCGCCGAACATGGTCGGCAAGCGATTTTTCGTTACGAGATCATTGATGTATGCGGGCTGTCTGATGAAAAGATTATCGGGCAGCAAAATCAGAGCCTGGGCACGCTCCTTGAGCGCAGCTTTGACCGCGCCGTCCAATTCGTCGGTACTGCGGACCTCCAGAACCTGTGCCCGTATAGCGAGGTGATTGGCCGCTGCTTCCGTTTCCTTCAAAGCGAATAGAGAGCCTGTATTCGTGGGGTCTCTAAAAACGGCCATGCGGGAGAGTTTCGGTATGACTTCCTTGAGCAACTCGACCCTTTTTCCGGCCACCTCCTGATTAAGCGTAGTCAAGCCCGTGAGGTTTCCACCCGGCCGCGCGAGGCTGGCGACAAATCCGGACAACACCGGATCGAAAGTCACCGGAAAAACGATAGGGATCGTTTTTGTCGCCCGCCTGGCGGCCTCGATCGATTGCGTGTTTGACGCAACGATGAGATCGGGCTTGAGCGCGACCAACTCGGCGGCCAGCTTGTCGATCTCTTCCACCTTCCCTTCGGCATACCGATACTCGATTTGAATGTTTTGGCCCTCGATATAACCGAGTTGGTGTAGACCATCGCGGAATGCCTCCTGGAGAGGCGATGGCGGAGACACAGACCCGAGTGTTAAAAAGCCGATGCGCGGAATTTTCTTGGCCTGCTGCGCCTCGGCAGAAAAAACAGTAAACAGAAAGACAGTTAGCAGTAGGCAGAAAAGAATTTGTTTGACCATGCGTTTTGCTCCCGGTTTTTTGCTGCTCACTGCTTACTGCTCACTGTCATTTAATGACCTTGTCCGCCCGGAATAACACCGACTCCGGAATCTTCACGCCGATCTGGTTGGCGGTTTTCAGATTGATCACTAGCTCGAACTTCGTCGGCTGCTCCACCGGGAGATCGGCGGGCTTGGCCCCTTTTAAGATCTTGTCCACGTAGGTCGCTGCTCGCCGATCCAAGTCGAGGAGGCTCACGCCGTAGAATACGAGCCCTCCGTCTTCCACAGATTCTCGCCTGGCGTACATCGCCGGGAGCCGGTTCCTTACCGCGAGTTCTGCAAGCTGTGGTCGATGAGAATTTAGGATGGGGCTGTTTAGCGTGAGGACTGCGTCAGACCGCTCCTTGCTTGCGGCTCGGAATGCAATCTCGATATCCTTGGGACCTAGTACGTCTAAGTGTTGAACCTGCACCTTGAACGCCCCTGCGGCAAGTTCGATCTCTCTTAACGATTGTGCGTGGCCCGGCATGGTCGAAGTCCCGAAAACGGCCACGCGGGAGAGCTTGGGAATAATCTCCTTCAAAAGCTCCAGCCGTTTTCCGCTTAGCTCCGGGGCAAGGGTCGACAATCCCGTAATGTTTCCGCCTGGTCGCGCCAGGCGGGCGACAAACCCGTTGCCAACAGGATCGGTATCCTGTGTCATCACAATGGGAATCGTAACAGTTGCTTCCTTAGCTGCACGAGTTGGTGACGGACTAGTCGTAACGATGACGTCTACCTTGAGACGCGCCAGCTCGGCCGCCAGCGCGGGGAGGCGATCTAGTTTTCCCTCTGCATATCGGTACTCAATAAAAATGTTTTTCCCCTCCACATATCCAAGCTCGTGCAGACCCTGCCGGAATGCCTCAATGCGGGCGGGGTTGGTAGCCGGGGAGTTAGGACTTAGGTATCCAATCCGCGGGATTTTCGTTGGCTGCTGCGCCTCAACAGAAAAGCAAAGCGCTAAAAGCAAAGCGCATAGCGAAAGACCAAAGATTTTTTTCCTCAGGAGTTTCCTCCAGCGTCTTGGCCGCTCCCTGCTCTTTGCTCCTTGCTCCATGCTATTTAATGACCTTGTCCGCCTGGTACAAAACCGACTGCGGGATCGTGACGCCGAGGGCCTTTGCCGTCTTCAAGTTGATCACCAGCTCGAACTTCGTTGGCTGCTCAACAATAGGCTTACAGATTTCTTTCATGGTGCTCGGCTTAAGAACATTTGATTGCGCCGCTTGACCGAGATTCTGTGTTCCTCCATAATGCCACCATTCTGGAGGAATAGATGGCCACCTTAAATATCAAGAAAATGCCGGATCGGCTGTACCGAAAAATTCAGGCACGTGCAAACAGAGAACATCGATCTGTTGCGCAAGAGGTTATTCATATCCTTAGCCAGGCGACCGAAGATGCCAGCTCCTTCTCTATCCTGGATCTCCAGGGTCTCGGAAAAGAAGTCTGGAGCAAGGTTGACGCCAGCAAACATGTTAGCAAGGAACGACGCGGGTGGGATTGATCGAGGATCTCAAACCCGGACCGGTCGCCCTTGATACTCAGGTGTTCATCTACTTCATCGAGGAGGATAAACGATACCTCCCGCTGGTGAAATCTCTCTTTGAAGCTATCGATCAAGGTTCTCTGCCCGCCTCTACATCCGGTCTCACTTTAATGGAGGTTCTCGTCGTTCCATATCGGACCGGCAATATTTCGCTTGCCGATCGCTATGAGGCGCTATTGACGAGAAGCCGAGGCCTCCGTTTTATCGATGTTGACCGCCCCCTCCTCAAAGCCGCGGCGCAACTTCGCGCCGCCTTAAAGCTTAAGCCTCCCGACGCGATTCAAGTGGCGGCTGCGATGATGTCTAACTGCAGCTCTTTTTTGACCAACGACCGCAGAATTCCCGCCATACCGGGATTGAAAATCTTTCAACTCAAAAACTATTTGTAGCCAAAAGACCATTAACGAGGATCTGCCTTAAGTGTTTCTCGATCCAACATTGCCACTCTAAACTCCGAAATCGTTCGCCTCACTCCTTTACCATGACTGTTTACCGAATAATCCTGTCGGCTAGCGCGAGTACGTTGGGCGGAAACGTGAGACCAATTTGCTTCGCGGCTTTCAAATTGATGATGAATTCAAACTTGGTTGGCTGCTCTATGGGGAGATCGGCGGGCTTTGCTCCTTTGAGAATTTTGTCCACGTAATAGGCAGCGCGCCGAAACAAGTCGGTACTGCTCACGCTGTAAGTCATGAGGCCCCCGTCTTCCACAAATTCTGCCCTGTCGTATATCGCCGGTAGCCGACTCTTTACCGCGAGCTCTATGAGCTGTTTTCGGTGAGAGGTGAGGACGGCGCTCTGCAGCACGAGGACTGCGTCAGCGCGCCTCTTGCTTGCCTCTCGGAATGCAGTCTCAACATCCTTAGGACCTTGTACCTCTAGGTATTGAAGCTGCACCTTGAGCGCCCCTGCGGCGCGTTCCGTCTCTCTTAACGCTTGTGCATTGCCTGGAACGGTTGAATTTCCCAGGACGGCCACGCGGGAGAGCTTAGGAACAATCTCCTTCAGAAGCTCCAGTCGTTTGCCGCTGATCTCAGGGGAAAGGGTTGACAATCCAGTAATGTTCCCGCCTGGACGCGCAAGGGTGGCAACGAACCCCGAGCCAACAGGATCAATATCAAACGCCATGACAATGGGAATCGCAACAGTCGCTTCCTTGGCAGCACGGGTTGCTGCCGGACCACCTGTTACTATGACGTCTACCTTGAGACGCACTAGTTCGGCCGCAAGGCCAGGTTGCCGGTCCGCTTTGCCCTCTGTAGATCGCCACTCAATGACGATGTTTTTTCCCTCCACGTACCCAAGCTCGCGCAGACCTTGGTGGAATGCCTCGGTACGGGCCGCGACAGAGGAAAGGGAGGCGTTAGTTAGGTATCCTATCCGGTAAACTTTCGTTGGCTGCTGCGCCTGTGCCACAGTCCCACACAGTGTGAATGAAACACCGATGGCGACAACTCTCACCCATTTTAGATTTTGGATACTTCGACTTGACTCAGTACAGGTTTTTGATTTGAGATTGTCGGATTGAGAACCGAAGAATCGAATCCGGAATAGTTTCTTCATGCATCTTTCTCCTAATCCAAAATCGGCAATCTAAAATCCACAATTACTTGATGACTCGGTCCGCCCGGTACAGCACCGTCTGCGGAATCGTGAGACCGATCTGCTTTGCGGTTTTTAGATTGATGACGAACTCGAACTTCATTGGCTGCTCCACGGGGAGGTCGGCGGGCTTGGCACCTTTCAGGATCTTGTCCACGTAAGTGGCGGCCCGCCGGTGGAACTCAGTATCGTTGGGCGAATAGGACTCGACTAAGCCACTTCCCTCAAACATTAAAGGCAGTCGATTTTTTATGGCAAGGTCGGCAATTGTTTTCGTGTAGGGCAAGAGGACACCGGCCCTAACTGAAATGAGCGCGCTGACGCGCGCCTTGACCGCGGCTCGAAATACGTCCTCCAAATCGGGGCTGGGACCACGCACTTTTAGGGATTGAAGCGGCATCTTAATAGCACGCGCCGCTGCCTCGTACTCTTCTAGACCAGTACTCGAGCCTGTAGTAGAGGTCGCGTCGGTGAGAATTCCAACGCGGGATATCCGCGGAACCACTTCGTTGAACAATTCCAGTCGTTTTCCGCTTAACTCTCGGTTAAGACTAGTAAGCCCCGTAATATTTCCGCCTGGCCGAGCCAAGCTATCGACTAGCCCAAGCGTGACGGGATTTCCATTTATCGCCATGACAATGGGGATCGTCCTGGTTGACTGCTTGGCTGCGAGGATCACTGACTGAGTTGGGGAGACAAAGACGTCGACTTTGAGTTGCACGAGTTCGGCCACAAGGCCGGAGATACGGTCCCGCTTCCCCTCAATGTAGCGATATTCAACCAGGATGTTTTTCCCCTCAACATAACCGAGATCTCGCAGCCCTTGCTGGAATGCCTCGACCAAAGCCCCAGGTTTGTTGGGATCACCACTTCCTGTCACAAATCCTATCCGCGGGACTTTGTTCGGCTGCTGCGCTCGAGCGGGAAAGCTAAGAGCGAGGAGCAGAATGACTACAGCCAGGGGAAAAGTTCTTTTACCCATAGGGTTTCTCCCGCAGGTTGTGCTGACAGCTGAAATCTGACCGCTGGCGTATAAGCGTTCTGCTTATTCCACCACCCGCCATCATCTGTCAAGCTCCGCTTTCGCGGTTTCAAGTCTCGGGTTCCGAGTCTCGGGTTAACGTGAAACCCGAAACCCTAAACGAAACCGTTGGCCGTTGTTAAACGGACACGTGGCAAGCGATATGCCAGTCTCTAGCGGACGACCTTGCAGGAAAAACAGCTTAATAATTAAGGGAATTCTGTGGCTCAGAAGTTATCCACGGCTCATGAGAAAGCCGGTGGGTGTAGCAAGGTGGCTACTCAGGCGAATCAAAATTGATTCACCTGGAGCGACGTAGCAAAGACTGGAATACTGGAGTGATGGAGTAATGGAGGTGATTCATTAAAGCCCAACACTCCAATACTCCACTACTCCAACGCCCCATTTCGCTCATGAACTAGATCCTTCGCTGTCGCTCAGGATGACCCAGGATAGAAGCGCCGCAGGCTCAATTCGGCAGGCGGTCTTCGATCTCAAAGCCGAGGTCAGCGATCATTTGATGGGCTTCGGAAGCTTCTTGTCCCGGGGTCGTCAAGTAGCCGTTCACGAAAATCGAGTTTGCCGGGTAGAGCGCCATGGGCCGGAGCGAGCGGAGGTTGAGCTCACTTCCGCCGCCGACACGAAGCTCTTTGTCGGGGTTGACGAAGCGGAACAGGCAGAGAATCTTGAGACAGCGTTGGGGCGTTAAAGTATGCAGGCCGGCGAACGGCGTGCCGTCGATCGGGTGAAGAAAGTTAAGCGGGATCGAATCCACGCCCAATTTTCTCAAGGAGAGCGCGAGATCGATGATGTCTTCGTCGGTCTCTCCCATGCCGATAATCCCACCGCAGCAAGAAGAGAGACCCACCGATTTGACGTTGTTCACCGTCTCGACTCGATCCGCATAGGTGTGGGTCGTGCAGATGTTGGGATGATGGCGCTCACTGGTGTTCAAGTTGTGATTGATGCGCTCCACCCCGGCGTCTTTTAGGGCCTGTACTTTGGCTTCGTCCATAAGACCGAGAGAGCAGCAGATGTTGATATGCACCTGGCTCTTGATCTTGCGCACCACCGCCGCGATCTGTTCGATCTCTTTTTGCGTCGGCCCCCGGCCGCTGTTGACCATGCAAAATCGCACGGCGCCAGCCGCTTTCGCTTTTACGGCGCCTTCGATGAGTTTCTCTTTGGGCAAAAATGGATATTTGTCGATGAGCGCGTGGGAGACCGAAGACTGAGAGCAATAATGGCAATCCTCGGGGCAGAGACCGCTTTTGGCATTCATGAGCATGTGGATCTGCACGCGCTTGCCGAAATAATGATGACGTACTTTGAATGCCGCGCTTAGAAGCTGCGGAATATCTTCGTCCGAAGCGTCAAGCACCGCTTGCATTTCTTCACGCTCCGGAACGATCCCTTGAAGAGCCTTCTCCGCCAGTTTGTAAAAATCCATACCGGTTAAATAGTCCTCCGCAATAACACGCAGTGAACGTGTTTTTATCATGGCGACTTTGGCGATTCAATCTTTCCGGCGCTGACTTCCTCGCGCGGGCGCTCGGAGAGTGCCCCGCAGGGCTGCTTGGCAATCCAATTGCGTCGGCGCTTAAGAGGATGCACGCGAAGTGCCGCACGATGTTTTCGTTTTGGCATGGTAAAGGCCGAGGATGAAAATGAAGCCGGCCAACACGAAATGAAAAAAGATCGGGATGGTATGGCCGAACCAGCGCAGTTCCGGCCGAAAAAGCATAGTGAGAATGTAGCGCAGCGCCATACCGCCGGCATAGATCGCGCTGAAGCTTACCAGAATGGGCGACCAGCTCGGGTGCTGCTTGGCAAACCGCCCAGCCCCGCGGGAGATCTCAATGGAGAGTTTCATCATAACCGTCACCATGGCCAGCTGGATGACGAGGAGAATCGGGTAAGGAACGAGTCCCGAGTACCACTGTTCCATCGACGGGAGCCAGGGCACCGAAAAGAACGCGACGAGCACTTGCCCCAAGACACGAAGAGAAAACAACACAGTCAACGCGGCGAGTATGCGACCGAGCCGCAAGGACATTACTTCAGCTCTTCCGAAGTTTTTTCGATGATCAACAGAGCTTCGGATGGATCTTCCG
>Ga0209377_1002535_pt1 | contig 11904 bp, 10 predicted proteins | sample GraSoiAngelo_141_FD_185898 | JGI IMG/M metagenome (GOLD analysis project Ga0209377, IMG submission 185898) | Grasslands soil microbial communities from the Angelo Coastal Reserve, California, USA - 14_0929_12_40cm (SPAdes) (version 2) | ecosystem: Environmental > Terrestrial > Soil > Grasslands ...
GGCACCTCGATGTCGGCTTGTCACATCCTGGGGCTGGAGAAGGTCCCAAGGGTCCGGCTGTTCGCCGGTTAAAGTGGCACATGAGCTGGGTTCAGAACGTCGTGAGACAGTTCGGTCTGTATCCGGTATGGGCGTTGGAGTGTTGAGGGATGTCGTCCGTAGTACGAGAGGACCCGGACGAAGCGACCCCTCGTGTCCCGGCTGTCCTGCCAAGGGCAACGCCGGTTAGCGATGTCGCGCGGGGATAACCGCTGAATGCATCTAAGTGGGAAACCCTCCCCAAGATGAACACTCCCGAGCCGTAAGGCTCCTGAAGGGCCCTGGGAGACTACCAGGTTGATAGGCGGCAGGTGTAAGGCGCGCGAGCGCTTCAGCCGAGCCGTACTAATTGCCCGTGAGGCTTGATCTCTCCGCTGTTGATTGCTCGGTGAGATCCCCGACATCATGAAACCACGCACTCGTTGGAATTTCGGGCCTGGGGCTTTGGGCCTGGGGTCTAGGGATGACACCCCAGGCCCCAGGCCCTTTGCCCCAGCCCCCAGAAATGCTGGCGACTAGCGCGACAGGGCCACACCCGTTCCCATCCCGAACACGGTCGTTAAGCCTGTCAGCGTCGATGGTACTACGATCGCGAGGTCGTGGGAGAGTAGACCGCCGCCAGCGTCTCAACCGAAGCCCGCTTCAACTCACCGGAGCGGGCTTTTTGTCGCCGCCCCGTTTCATCGCGTGCCGGCGCGGTTAACGACGTCGCCACCGCCGTCGTATCATGTCATGCGTTGCATCGGCGCCGTGGCCGCCGCCGCTATCCTGGCGCTCCTCCTTCTCACCGGCCCCCTCCAGGGCCAGGTCGGCACGTCGACCGACATCATCACCGGCCTCGTCACGGACGAGAACGGCGCACCGCTCGCCGGCGTCATCGTCGAGGCGACGTCCCTCGAAACCCAGATCGTCCGCCGCGCCACCACCGATCCCCGCGGGCGCTACACCATCCTGTTTCCGGACGGCGGCGGTCAGTATCAAATGACCGCGCGCTACCTGGGGCGGCAGCCGCAGCAGACGACCCTGCAACGCTACGCCGACGAAGACCGCTTCCTGTGGAACCCGCAGCTGCCGCCGGTTGCGATCACCCTCGCCCCGATCACCGTCCACCCGCCACCGCGCCCCGTGCGCGCGCCCGACGTCCCCACGCCCGGCTCGACCGAACGCGCGCTCACTCCGGAGCTCGTGGCGCGGCTGCCGCTCGAGGATACCGACCTGAATCTGCTCGCGACCCTCGTGCCCGGCGTCATCGGCATCGGCGCGACCGACTCCACCGCGGCGGCGTTCTCAGTCGCAGGGCTGCGCTCGGATGCCAACGCCGTCACGCTCGATGGCCTGAACATCAGCACGAGCTCCGTGCCGCAGGAAGGATTGCGCACGACGCGCGTCGTGACGAGCACGTACGACGTTTCGCGCGGCGCATTCAGCGGCGGGCTGGTGGCCGCGACGACGCGCGGCGGCGCGAACATGATCCAAGGATCGTCGTCCTACGCGCTGCGCGACCAGTCGCTCGCGATGGACGCGGATGAGAGCTCCCCGTTCACGCGCGGCTACACCCAAAACCAGTTGAGCGGTGGGCTCGGCGGGCCGCTCGTACGCGACCGCCTGTTCATCTTCGCCTCGGGACAAGCGCGGCTGCGCGACGACGCGCAAATGTCGCTGCTCGATGCCACTCCGACCGACCTTGAACGGCTTGGCGTCCGGCCGGACTCGGTCGCTCGCTTCCTCGCGGCGTTGCAGGGGATGGGACTCTCGCCGACGAGCGTGCAATCGAGCGACACCCGCACGACCGACAATCTCACCTCGCTGGTTCGCGTCGATTACATCGTGAGCAATTCACATACGATCACGCTGCGCGGCGACTGGCGCTGGGGCAGCCAGGATCCGAGCCGCATCCAGCCGCTGTCGTTGCCCCAGGTGGGCGGCTCGACAAACAACTCCGGTGGCGGCGTGATGGCGACCGTGACCTCGCGCTTCGGCATGCACATCATCAACGAGGCCAAAGTCTACCCGAGCGTCAGTCACCAGGACGGCCAGCCGTTCACCGTGCTCCCCTCCGGCCGCGTCCTGTTGGCGTCCGATTTGTCGGGCAACCAACCGGGCGTGGCGGTGGGAACGCTGGTCTTCGGCGGCAACGCGGGCCTGCCGTCCGGCTCCCGGAGCACGAGCCTCGAGGTCGCGGACGAGCTGTCCTTCATGCCCGGAACGGGCGTGCACCGCTTCAAGCTCGGTGCCTCCGCCCAGACCACGCACTCGACCACCCAACCCGCCGCGAATCGGCTCGGCACGTTCACCTACAACTCGCTCGCGGATCTCGAGGCGGATCAGCCGGCGTCGTTCAGCCGCGCGCTCGTCGTCGCGGCGCGCGCCGCGACCAGCCGGGACTACGCCGCTTACGCGGCCGATGTCTGGCGCGCGTCGCCCGCGCTGCAGCTCACGTACGGCGTGCGCCTCGAGGGGTCGCGCCTCGGGAATCCGCCGCCGGTCAATCCCGACATCGCCACGGATTTCGGACGCAACACGGCGCTGTTGCCGCATGAATGGCATCTCAGTCCGCGCGCCGGATTCACCTGGACGCTCGGTGCGATGGGGGGGGCGGGGGCGGGGGCGCAGCCTGCGTTCATCATCCGCGGCGGGGCCGGCGAGTTCCGCAGCCCCATTCCGACCGGGCTCGTCGCGTCGGCTCAGAGCGCGACCGGCCTCACGGGGTCGGCCGTGGAGCTCATATGTATCGGCGGCGGCGTGCCCGTTCCCGACTGGTCGGCCTATGCGGCCGACACCGCGGCCATCCCCGACAGCTGCGCGACCGGCGGGGGAGGCCCTCCGCTCGCCCCCGAAACCCGGCCCGTCGTGCTCTTCGCCGACAACTACCAGGCGCCGCGCGCGTGGCGCGCGACGCTGGGCGTGCAACGCAATCTGACGCGCCTGCTGCACCTCTCCGTCGACGCCGGGTACACGCGCGGCGTGCATCAATACGGTTTCACGGATCTCAACCTTGTGGCGACGCCGCGGTTCGTCCTCGGCAACGAGCACAACCGCCCAGTCTATGTCGCACCCTCAGACATCGTGCCGGCTACCGGCGCCGTGTCACTGGCCGCCTCGCGGCGCGACACGGTATTCGGACAGGTGCTGGAAATCGGCTCGGATCTGGGAAGCGAAGCGAAGCAGCTCACGGTCTCGCTGGGCGGCGTAACGCGCCGCGGCGTCGTCCTGCAGGCCTCGTATACCTGGAGTCAATCACGCGATCAGCTGTCGGCCTCCCGGTTCGGCGCGCCGGGGTTCGCCGCGGCCACAACCGCGGGAGATCCCAACGTGCGCGAGTGGGCGCCGAGTGACTTCGATCGCCGCCACGCGCTGCTGGGCGTCGTGACCTATCCGTTCGGGACGTCGCTCGAAGTCACCGGGATCGGCCGCCTCACGTCTGGTGCGCCGTTTACGCCGCTCGTCGGCGGCGACATCAACGGCGACGGGGCACGCAACGACCGCGCGTTCGTTTTCGACCCGGCGGGCACGACGTCGGAGTCGGCGGCGATGGCCCGCTTGCTCGCGGCGGCGGATCCGGGTATCGCCGCTTGCCTGCGTCAGCAAATCGGAACGGTCGCGGCGCGCAACAGCTGCCGCGGACCGTGGCAAGCCACGTTCGATCTGCAGATCAATTATCGGCCGTCCATCCTCCGTCTCCAGCGGCGTCTCACGGTATCGGTGTCGACCATCAACCTGTTGCGCGGCGTCGACGAGCTGCTGCACGGCGTGAACGGCGCGCACGGCTGGGGTCTGACCTTGCAACCCGATCCGACATTGGTGTACGTCACGGGGTTCGACTCGTCGGCGCGGCAATTCCTCTACGCCGTCAACGAGCGCTTCGGCGCGACCGGGCGTGGCGCCAACGCCTTCCGCGCGCCCTTCCAAATCGGCATCCAGGCGCACCTGACCATCGGCGCCGATCGGCAGCAGGCGGCGCTCGACGCCTTGCGTGGCTTCGGCGGCGGCATGGGAGGGCGGGGGGGGGGGGGGGGGGGGGGGGGGGGTGGGGGGGGGGGGGGGGGGGGGGGGGGGGGGGGGGGGGGGGGGGGCGGCGGCGGCGGCGGGCCTGGACGGTTCGGTATGGCCGCGCGGCTGGATTCCATACTGCCGAACCCTCCGGCGCAGGTGCTCGCGCTGCGCGACTCGATTGTACTCACGGCCGACCAGGTCACGACGCTCGAGGCCGCACGGGACTCGCTTGCGAGCGAGCTGCGCGTGATGGGAGACTCGATGCGCAGCGCGGCAGGCGGACTCGATGCCTCCGGCGACCGGCAGGCGGTCTTGGCGCGCGTGCGCGCGCAGTTTGCATTGGCGCGCGATGCCGTGACGCGCGCGCTGGATGCGGTGCGCAGCGCGTTGACGCCAGAGCAATGGAGCCGGGTGCCCGAATCGATTCGCAATCCGCAGTTCGGGCCACGCGCGGGCCCGCGCGCGCCGGCCAACAATCCCGACTAGGAGGACGCGATGAGGAACGCTCGTGTGATCGGTTGGTGCGCCGCCGCGTGGGTCGCGGTCACCGCGACATCATGTGGAGGCAAGAAGCCGCTGCCCGTGATCGACCCGCTGTCGAATGTTTCAGGGCACTGGCAACTCGACGAACAACAGAGCGACAACTCGGCGGGCAAGATCGCCGGGGCAATGCCGGACGGCGACCGCACGTCCGGCCCGGAGGGTCCGGCCGCCGGCGGCGACCGGGGCGGGGAGGGCTCGGGCGGCGGCTGGAGAGGGCGACGTGGTCGAGGAGGCATGGGAGGCGGCGGCGCGCGCCAGATCGACGCTCGGGAGATCGCGCGCCGGCGGCAACGGGCGGCACTGACGATCGATCTCGCTCAGGATGCCCCGGCAGACCTCGACGTAGAACTCACACCCGTCACCGTGCGATTTATCACACACAGCATGCTCGACACCCTCGACCTGAAAACCGACGGCGCGAAGAAGCAGACGAAGGTCGCCGGCCAAGACGAGGACGACCAAGTCCAGATCACCACCAAGGCCGCGTGGAGCGACGGTTGGCTGGTGGTGAGCCGCGAAGTCGATGGCGGTGGGAAGATCACTGAGACGTACGTACGGGCGAGCGATGGTCAGCACCTCTACGTCGTCGTGCAGGTCGAGCTGCCGCGCTTTGGCTCGGGAAGGGGACGGGGCGAAGGAAAACCGCGGACGGTGCAATTCCGCCGCGTGTACGATCCGGCGACGGGAGGCTAGCGGTCAGCGCGCGGGGGCGGGGACCTCCGCGAACCCGACGTAGTACGCGGCCCAGTTCGTCGTACGCCCGCCCACGAGCACGCCGGGTAACTCTTGGACGAGCGTGAGCAGCGGGGTGTCGGCCGACTCGATCCGCCCTAAGCGGTGCTTGAGCTCGTCGGCCGGCGTGCGAGCATCCGAGACGATCAGCAGCCAGTAGCCGATGTCGTTGATGGCGTCACTCAACCGCACCGGGCCGGCGTTCCGGGGGCGCGTCTCGCGCGGGGAGACGCGCTCGACACAGGAGGGATTCGGCTTGGCATTCAGATTCGGGTCGAGCACAGGAACGCACGACAAGGAACCCGGAGCGGACTGGAAATCCGCGGGGTCGGGTCCCGCGACGTCGACGGGACGCCGCTCCGGAGCGACTTTCACCCAGTGCGGGCCGCGCGCGACTGCCGGATCACGACCCGAATTGGGCGACACCTGTTCGATTCCGTCCTCCGTCACGCGGAGCACGATGACCTGCGCCGCCGTCGCGAGCTCAAACCGCAAGGCGCGTGCGTTCACCGCAATGATCCCCGGACCATATCCTTCGCCGAGGCCGAAGCGCGTCTGAGGGGTGAGCAGGAGGGAAGGGGCGGGGGAGCGCGCGCACCCGTCGGCTGCGATCAGCAGCGCGAGCATCGAGAGCGGGAGATTCCGGACCATGGAGACCTCGCGGCCGGCTACTCATGGGATGCTATCAGCCAGGTGCAGCCTCGCGCAAGACGCCGCCCGGGCCTACACTTCGACAATGACACGGTGTGGCACCATCGTCCTCGCCGGCAGGCCCAACGTGGGCAAATCCACACTGCTGAACGCCCTCGTCGGTGAGCACCTCGCGATCGTCTCGCCCAAGCCGCAATCGACGCGCTTGCCGGTCATCGGGCTGCTCACCAAGGACGACACGCAATACATCTTCACCGATTCGCCCGGCCTGCTCGAGCCCGAGTACCAGCTGCATGAGGTCATGCGCGCCGCGGCGCTGCGCGCCATCGACGATGCGGAGGTCATCGCGCACCTGCATCCGCTCGCCGAATTCCCTGCGCCCGCGCTGCAGGCGGTCGCCGGATTGAAACGCCCGCCCCGCGCGCCGATCGTCACCGTGTATACCAAGGCCGATCTCGGGACACCGCGCCCCGGCGTCCTGGCGGTCTCGGCCACGCGCGGGGAGGGGCTCGACACACTGCTCGCCGCGTTACGCGCGCCCCTCCCCGAAGGTCCCTTTCATTATGATCCCGACGAGCTCGCGACCCAGCCGATGCGTTTCTTCGCGGCAGAGTTCATTCGGGAGGCGGCGTTCGAGCAGTTGCACGAGGAGCTGCCGTACAGCGTCGCGTCCGAGATCGACGAGTTCCGGGAGGGCGTCGAGCCGGTATATATTCGGGCCGTGCTGTACGTCGAGCGCGACAGCCAGAAAGGGATCGTCATCGGCGAGGGCGGCCGCACCATCAAGGCCCTCGGCGCCGCGGCGCGCGCCAAGATCGAGGCGCTCCTCGGCCAGCGCGTGTTTTTGGATTTGCACGTGAAGGTCCTTCCCAAGTGGCGCCGCAACGAACCTGCCCTCAAGCGACTGGGATACGCCGCCTCATGAGCCTCGCTCCTGATCTCCTCGAGATTCTCGTCTGCCCCAAGTGCAAGGGACCCCTGGAGCATCGTCAGAACCCTGAAGCACTCGCCTGTCACACCTGCCGCCTGATTTACGCCGTCGAAGACGACATCCCGATCATGCTCATCGATGAGGCGAAGCCTTTCTAGAAGAGCGTTGGAATGTTGGACGGTTGGAATGGTTGTTCTTTCCAACATTCCAACCGTCCAACTTTGCGCCCAGCAGCCGCCGCTCAACGCCGGCGCGCTGTTTCTCGTGTTCCCGGTCGGCGCCCAAGCAGTCGGGATGGGGCAGACGGCCACGGCCGCCGCGGGCCGGGGCGAAGCGGCATTCTGGAATCCCGCCGGGCTCGCCACGCTGTCCGAGGACGAGTTTGCGCTGCACAGCGCGAGCCTGGTCGCGGGGAAGAGCAATGTCCTGGCGGCGTACTTCCCGTCACGCGGCATCGGGGTGCTCGGCGGCGCGGTCTATCTCGTCGATTACGGCGACCTCGATCGCACCGATCAGAACGGCAACACGATCGCGCGCATCGCGCCGCGCAATTTCGAGTTCCTCGCGTCGTACGCGACCAATCTGATGGGGTCATTCGTCTTCGGGGTCAGTTACAAGCTGGTCCAGTTCCGCGTCGACTGCAGCGGCGACTGCCGGGATTTTCCCGCGGGCATGGGCGCGACCCACGCCCTCGACTTCGGGGGCCAGTTCAGCGTCGGCGCTGGCCCCGGTGGGCCGTTACGCATCGGGATCGCCCTGCGCAACGTCGGCTTTCGACTGCAGGTGCAGAACCAGGCGCAAGCCGACCCGCTGCCCACCCGTCTGGCCATCGGCGCGCTGTACGAAGTCAGACTCCGTCCCATCACCGGACACACCCTCGATCAAGCCTTCGATGTAAAACTCGCCGCTGATGTCGACAGTCCCTGGGGACAGGTCGGGCAGTCCGAGACGCGACTCGGCGTCGACATCGGCTATCAGCGGCTGGTCCGGCTGCGGGCGGGCTACGCGTTCGTCCAGGATGGATTGAGCGGCCCCAGCGTGGGCCTCGGCGTGGAGACTGGCTCGCTCGGCTTCGATCTGGCGCGCGCGTTTCTCACCGGCTCCGATCTGCAAGTCGACAGTCCGACATTCTTCTCCTTCCGGGTCACATTCTGATGAAGTGGACGGCGTGCCTGGCGGTTCTCGGCACGCTGGGAGGGGCGGCCGGACATGCGCAGCAGCAGCAGGAACCTCCGGCCAGCGTCCTGGTTCGCCCGCTCGCGTCGTTGATCATCCCGGGCATGGGACAGTTGATGGCACACCAGGATCGCGGCGCGGTGTACATCGCCGCGGAGGTCTATCTCCTGTCGCGCTACCTGCAGCTCGACCATGAGGCGACGGTGGAGGCCCGCCGCTTTCAGAGTCTCGCGTTCGACGTCGCGCGCCAATCCTTCGTCCCGCTGCGGCGCGACACGATCTTCGAGTACTACGAGCAGATGGAGCGGTTCGCCGAGAGCGGCAGGTACGACGCCGATACGGGTCCGGCGTTCGTACCCGAGAGCGATCCGGCCACGTACAACGGCTCGGTCTGGCTGCTGGCACGGCGCACCTTCTGGGCGGATCCGAACATCCCACCCGATCCGACTTCACCGCAGTACTGGAAAGCGCTCCAGTTCTATCAAGCCCGCGCCGTCGGCCCCAATTTTCTCTGGAGCTGGCGAAATCATTCGCTCGAGCACGAGGTGTTTCGCGACTACATCAGGCGCAGCGACAATGCGTTTCGGCGCGCGCAGAACCAGGTGGGCCTGGTGCTCGCCAATCACGTGCTGAGCGCGGTGGACGCCCTGATCTCCGCGCGCATGAGCGCAGCCGCGGGACGCGCGGCAGAGATGCGGACCAGCGTCGGCCTTAGCGGCCGATCCGAAGTCCGCTTTTCCATCGCGTTCTAATCCGCCGAATGACCAATGATCAATGTCCAATGATCATTGGTCATTGAACGTTCGACATTGAACATTCCAAGCGGGATCCAATCATGAGTTGGATAACTAGTCCTGAGGCCTGGCTCGGACTGCTCACGTTGACGGTGCTCGAGATCGTGCTCGGCATCGACAACATCATTTTCATTTCCATCCTCGCCGGCAAACTGCCGGTCGAGCAGCAGGGCCGCGCGCGACGGGTCGGTCTGCTCGGCGCGATGCTCACGCGCATCGCGTTGCTCGCCGCGCTCGCCTGGATCATTCGCTTGACCGCCCCCCGGTTCCAGCTGCTCGGGCACCCGTTCTCGGGTCGCGATCTCATTCTCATTGGCGGCGGCCTGTTTTTGATCGCGAAGGCCACGCGCGAAATCCACGAGGGACTCGAGGGCGAGTCGGGCCGCGCGAGCACCGCCGTGCGAGCATCGTTCGCCGCCGTCGTGGGGCAGATCATGATCCTCGATATCGTGTTTTCGCTCGACTCGGTGATCACGGCGGTCGGGATGGCGAGACATTTGCCGGTCATGATCGCCGCGGTCGTGCTCGCGGTGGGCGTCATGATGTTCGCGGCGACGCCGATCAGCGACTTCGTGCATCGGCATCCGACGGTGAAAATGTTGGCGCTGAGCTTCCTCTTGATGATCGGCGTCTCGTTGATCGCCGATGGGTTGGGGCAGCACATCGCGAAAGGCTACATCTACTTCGCGATGGGCTTCTCGGTCTTCGTCGAAATGCTGAACATCCGCATGCGCGCGCGCGCCAAGCCGCTGGAGCTTCGCGAGGCCTACACGGCGGAAACAGCAACACCGCGCAGTTAATTTGACACGGGAGGCGAGAGGGCCTAAGTTTAGGCGCCTTCTACCCTTACGCGAGGAGCAAGGTGCGGTCGCGCCAAGCCATTCTCTTCTTCTCGCCGGCTGGACGTTCCGTACCTGACTTCGTGACCGGCTGGGTCAACGGAAAAGGGCTGCCCGTGATTGCCCTGCCGCAGGCGGCGGCCGTCGAAGAGCGCGTCTTGCGCGGGCTGCCGACGTTGGTGGTCATCGACGCCGATAGCGCGGGCGATGAAGGCTTGCAGCTCTGCGCCCGGCTCAAGGGTGACGCGTACACCGCGATCGTGCCGCTCGCGGTGGTCACCAATCGTCATGCGACGGACGCGGTGCGCAAGTGGTTCGCGGCGGGCGCGGACGAGGTGATCACCCCGCTGTTCGAGCCGGGCGAGCAGGCGGGACGGCTCGACGCCCTGGTGACCCGGGCCGAGCGCGACGTGGCGGTGAATCCCTCGACCCGCCTCCCCGGGACGACAGAGATCGAGCGGGAGATCAAGCGGCGGATGGAGCTCGGCGAATTCTTCGCCGTGTGCTACGCCGACCTCGATCACTTCAAAGAATACAACGATCGCTACAGTTATTACGATGGCGATCGCGTGATCTATCTGCTCTCCCGGATCCTCCACGATGTCGTCCGTGGGATGATCGGGAAGCACGGCTTCGTGGGGCACATCGGCGGCGATGATTTTATCTTCGTCCTGCCGATCGAAAGCATCGGGCCGGTGTGCAGCGAGATCCTCGACGTGTTCGATACGCTGGTGCCGTATCAGTACAACGAGCAGGACCGGCGGGCAGGCTATTATTTCGGGAAGGATCGCCGGGGCCAGCTCCACCGGGTGCCGCTCATGACGCTCTCCATCGGCGTCGTGACGAACCAGCACCGGCGGTTCGCGCATCCGGCACAGGTCAGCGAGCTGGCGACGGAGATGAAGAGCTACGCCAAGACGCAGGCGGGATCGGTTTTCGTGGTCGACCGGCGCCATGACCGCGACCACGGAGACGAAGACGGAGGCGGGGAACAGGCTTGAACGTTACTTGTCCGTCGTGTGAAACGGTGTACCGGGTCGATCCAGCCAAAGTCCCGGCCGGAGGTTTGCGCGCGCGCTGCAGCGTGTGCAACAACGTGTTTGCCGTCAGCCCCGATGGTGCCGGCGCACCGGCCTCCACGAGCGCGGCACCGCCGCGCGCTCCGTCCCTGGTGGCACCGCATCCTGTGCCACGTGCGGCTGCGGTGCCACCCGCGCCTCCGGTGCCGCTAGCGCAACCGGCGCCGCCACGTCCGAGGATGGCACCGCCTGCGGCGCCGCCAGTTTCTCGCCCCGCTACGCCTGCTGCGCCGCCGGGTATCTCGGGGCCGGCCATTGCGCGACCGGCTGCACCGGGTCGACCTGCGAGTCCGGTCGCTGCTCCCCCGGCGGCGATGACGGCGCCGCGCCCAGTGGCATCACCGCCGCCCGCATCGCCCGCGCCGCCCGCGTGGCCCGCCCCGCCCGCGCCGCCACCGCGGCCCGCGCCCCCCTCGCCCGCGGCGCCCCCGGTTGCGCCGGCACCAGCGCGCGCGGCGGCTCCTGCTCCCGCCCCCGCCCCCGCCCCCGCGCCGTCCAGCGCGGGGACGAGTGCTCCGGGGAAGCGCAGCACCGGGCCGTTGCGACCCGTGAATCCGTTCATGGTGCAGGATCCCAAACAGAAGGCGCGGCGGCTGGCACGTGCCCTCATCTCCGATATGCTGGTTTATCATCCGGAGAAGCGGCAACAGGGGGTTCGCAACGGTACGCTGCCCCAGCTCTTCAAGGACGAGATCGCGAAGAGTTGGCAGGAGTATGTCGAACAGGTTGGCGCCGAGCTGGCGCAGAGCACGCCGTTCTGGACCGAGGCTCTCAACGAGATTTTAGCGGGAGGACATAAGCTGTTCTAATGGCACTCACCGACAGATTTGCCGATTTCGATCGCCGGCTCACCGAGCTCAGGAGTTTCCTTTGACGTCGAGGGGAAGACCGCGCGGCTCGCGGAGCTCGAGGGGAAGATGGCGGACGGCGCGCTCTGGGCCGACTCCGAACGCGCCCGCCAGACCGTTGCCGAAGTCAAGTCGCTGAAGGGTTGGCTCGAGCCCTACCACGCGCTCCGCAAGCGGGTGGATGAAGGCCGCGAGCTGAACGAGCTGCTCGAAGCCGAATCCCACGTCGATCTCGCCATGCAGCGTTCACTTGAGTCGGAGGCGGAAGACATCGCCGGC
>Ga0209377_1002537_pt1 | contig 11903 bp, 9 predicted proteins | sample GraSoiAngelo_141_FD_185898 | JGI IMG/M metagenome (GOLD analysis project Ga0209377, IMG submission 185898) | Grasslands soil microbial communities from the Angelo Coastal Reserve, California, USA - 14_0929_12_40cm (SPAdes) (version 2) | ecosystem: Environmental > Terrestrial > Soil > Grasslands ...
AGGCTGCAATCTATAGCAGATACGGACCGCTGCATGTTGTCCAAATCACGGACGTCGAAAAGCCTGTTCCCAAGGACGACGAGTTTTGATAGAAGTTCGCCCGGCGTTCCGCGAGCAATCACCGTTTGGATTCGCAAGAGTTGTAAAGTTCGGGAGAAACCGAAATGACAGATCGAACTGTTGAAACATCGCCGCAACTTTACGCAAGAATCGGCGGCGTGCTGTACCTGATCATCATTGTGCTGGGCATCTTCGGCGAGGCATTCGTCCGCGACAGGATCTTCGTATCGGGCGATGCAGCGGCCACAGCCGCCAACCTCAGGTCGATGGAGTCGCTGTGGCGCTTGGGTATCGCCACCGAATTATTCCTGCTGATTTGCGCGATTGCATTGACGCTGATCTTCTACCTCTTGCTGCGCCCGGTCAGCAAAGAGCTTGCTCTGCTGGCGGTGTTCTTCAATCTGGTATCGGTGGCGGTGGAAGCGGTTGCCGCGCTGGACCTGGTCGCGGCGTTGTTTCCGCTGGGCAATGCGGGATACCTCAAGGCACTTCCGCCGGAGCAGCTCTACGTTATGGCGAGCCTGGCGATCAAATCGCATAGCTACGGCTTTGGCGTTGCCCTGATCTTCTTCGGCTGTGTGTGCCTCATTCTCGGATATCTGATCTTCCGATCGGGGTATCTGCCCAAGGCTATCGGCGTTCTGATGCAGATCGCCGGTTTGAGCTATTTGACGGATAGCTTCGCGCTGATTCTGGCGCCCGCCTTCGCCAATCGGATATTCCCCGCCGTTCTCGTTCCTGCTTTTGTTGGAGAGGCATCGCTCTGCCTTTGGCTTCTTGTAAAGGGCGTGAATGTCCCGAAGTGGGAAGAGAAAGCAAGCGCTGGGCGGGTTACCGGAGCGTAGCCGGCCATCGCCTAGTCGCTCAGCTTGTAGCCTCGACCGTGCGGGATGAGCACCACTCCCGAATCGCTCTCGAAGCGACCCAGCAAGAGCCGGTACGGCTTTGGTCGTGGTGGACCATAAAACAGCCCTTGGTACTTAAGGTCAAGACCTGACTGCATGAAGGCTGGAGAAGCTGTCTCCGACTTGAAGGGGCCGTTGAACACAACGAGAGCGAAATTATTCTCTTGCTTCGAACGCTCAATAACTACCACAGCAAAGTCCTCCACGCCGTCGCCATTGAAGTCGCCGGTCGCAGTGTACGGATGGTAGTCTGGCACGGGCTTCCATGCCCCATCCCACCCGGCTTTCATCTGCCTAATGTCATCCGCGCAGTCGCAGTCTTCGTCTGTGGCGATACGGTATTCCGGGTGGTGGGCCAGCCAGTTTTGCAGGACCTTTTGCTCCTGCGCTGTCAATGTGTGGCCACCCCAAGTTGGCACACCTAGCAAGAGACAGGCCATGAGAAAAAGCATACGCTTGATATTCAAGGCTCCTCCGCTTACCGGCGCTACCTACACATCGTCGCGTTGCTTGCCACGTACTAGTATGATGGATGTTGTCTGTTCGTTGTAGCGTTGTCGCAGCTCTCATGGAACCCCGCGAAAAAGCCGCCCAGCTTCCCGAGAGCCCCGGCGCCTATCTCTTCAAGGACGCCGGTGGAACGGTCCTGTACGTCGGCAAGGCGCGCAACCTGCGCAGCCGCGTGCGTTCCTATTTTCTCGAATCGCGCTGGACCGACGCCAAGACCGGTTCGCTCGCGCGGGAAATCGCCGATCTCGAAACCATCGTCGTCGCGAACGAGCGCGAAGCGCTGGCCCTCGAACACAATCTCATCAAGCAGTACCGCCCGAAGTTCAATGTCCTACTGCGCGACGACAAGACCTATCCGTACATCAGGTTCACGGCCGCTGAAAAATATCCCCGCGTCTATTTCACGCGGCGCATCAGGAAGGACGGGTCACTCTACTTCGGGCCGTACTTTCCGGCAGGTCTCGCGCGGCGCATTCTTCATTTGGTGCACAAGCGCTTTCTGGTGCCCTCGTGCACGGTGGACCTCACGCGGAACCATCCTCGCCCCTGCTTGCAGTACTACATTAAACGCTGCCTCGGTCCCTGCGTTGCCGGCCTCACCACGGATGAACAGTACGCCGAAGCGGCGCACGATGTGCGCATGTTCCTCGAAGGACGCAGGCACGATTTGATGAAGAGTCTGGAAGAGCGCATGACTGCAGCCGCCGAGAAGGAATTGTTTGAACAAGCGGCGGCGTACCGCGATTTGTTGCGCACCCTGGAAGACATCGAGGAGCGCCAGCGCATTGCCGCCGCGCAGGGAGATGATACCGACGTGCTGGCCTATTATGCTGAACCGCCGCTGGCAGCGGCCAACGTCTTTCATTTGCGCGGTGGGCGTGTCGTAGACCGGCGCGAATTTTATTGGGAAGATCTCGACGAATTTGATCCGCAGGAATTTGTTTCCTCATTGCTGAAGCAGCTTTATCTGGATGCCGCGTATTTGCCGAGAGCCATTCACGTTGCCGCGGATTTCGAAGAACGCGCTTTGCTGGAAGAAACGCTCAACGAGCGAGCGGGACACAAGGTTGAAATCTTCACGCCGCAACGAGGCTCAAAGCGAGCCTTCCTGGATCTCGTGGAGAACAACGCCAAGCATTCGTTCGAACAGCGCTTTCGCGTGCTCAAGCCGAGTTCGAAGGCGATCGGTGAAGCCCTGCAAAATGCTCTGAATCTCATCGAGGAGCCAAAGCGCATCGAGAGTTTCGACATTTCGCACATTCAGGGAACGGACACCGTCGCATCCATGGTGGTGTGGGAAAACGGCCGGATGAAAAAATCCGACTATCGCAAATTCATCATTCGGGGAGATGACGGAGGCAACGGCGCGCTCCCGCCCCTGAACGACGATTTCTCCAGCATGCACGAGGCGGTCGCGCGGCGATACCGGCGAGTGCTGGAAGAAAAAAGGGAATTGCCAAGCTTGATCTTGATCGATGGCGGCATTGGACAGTTGCACGCCGCGGCGCAGGCGCTCGAATCGCTCCAAATCATCAATCAGCCCGTGGCCAGCATTGCAAAGAAGGAAGAAATTCTCTTCGTTCTTGGCCAGGAGGACGAACCCATCGTGCTGGAGCGCCACTCCCCGGTGTTGCATCTGATCCAACAAATTCGCGACGAGACGCACCGCTTTGCGGTCACTTTTCATCGCCAGCGCCGCGGGAAGCGGCAAACGCAGACCGCACTCAGCGAAATTCCTGGCGTGGGGCCGAAGACCGCGCAGAAACTTTTGCAAGAATTTGGGAGCGTCGCAAACATTCGAAAGGCCGGTATCGATAAATTGAGCGAAATCATTTCGCGGAAGAGCGCGGAGAAAATTCTCGCGGGTCTGGAAGCAGCAAGGAGCCATTAACCGTTTCGAATGGCCCATGCCGGTTAGGTGGGATTGCAGCCGCCTGGAGGCTGTGCTACGGTTTCTCTGGAGGTTGTTATGGCGGACAATGTAGGTTCGAAAGTGACGTATTTTCTGGTAGGCCTAGGTGTTGGAGCATTTGTGGGTATTCTTTTTGCTCCAAAATCCGGGGAAGAGACGCGCGACATTCTTTTGAAGAAGGCCGACGAAGGCAAGGATTACGCGCAACGCAAAGCGCGAGAACTTCGGGAACGCGCCGATGAATTGATTGAGCGCGGCAAAGAAGTGGCGGTCCGGCAAAAGGACTCCATTGCCGCGGCAGTGGAAGGCGCACGCGAAGCGTACCGGCGGGAAGCGAAATCGTAAGAGGCGGGCGGGGTTGTAATGCGGCGGGAACGCCTCCAACGAAGAGGCGTGCGGGGGGTGTATGCAATTCTGGCTCGAACTGTTCAGCATAGTCGCGGCCATCGCGCTGGTCGTGCAGGTGGTGATTTTGACGGCGCTGTTGTTTCAGATGCGCCGGACAACGGATAACGTGAACAGGCTGATGAACGAGTTGCAATCACGCGTCGGCCCGATTCTCACGCGGCTGCAGATCCTGCTCGACGACACGCAACCGAAAATCTCCAGCATGGTGAACGATGCCTCGCACGTCGTGTATTTGGCGCGAGGGCAGGCGCAGAAAGTGGACCGCGTGTTCACGGAGGCGGCGGACCGGCTGCGCGGCCAACTGCTGCATGCAGATCGCATTCTAACGGGGACGATGGAAGCGATGGAAGAAGCAGGTTCGCAAATCAAGCATAGCTTCTGGCGGCCGGTGCAGAAAGCCTCCGCGCTGGTGCAGGGGATTAAAGTGGGGCTCGACTTGCTGCGTTCGCGACGCCGCTCCGCTTCCCGTTCGCGCAACGACGAACCGCGGGAATCTCAAGAAGAAGAACTCTTCATTTAGAAAACTGAAAATGGAAATTGGAAAATAGAGAAAGCAAACGATCGCGCTATTTTTCTCAGTTCGCAGTCACTTCAGTCCTCAGTCGTAGGTAAAGATCTTCGACCTAGAGCGCAGGGTCGCTATGCTTTGTTGATCTTCTTCTTCAGCTCCTCCCGCGCGCTCTACGCAACTTTCTCTTTGTTCTCCTATTTTTCTTCCAGCTCAAAATCAAAAACAACGAAACTGAGAACTGAAACTTGCGTCAGCGGATCCAGGCGCCGGCGAGGACGCGATCACGATCGTAAAAGACAGCGGCTTGGCCGGGAGTGATGGCGCGCTGTGGCACTTCAAACGTCACACGGGCGCGATTTGCTTCCAGCGGTTCAACCTTAGCGGCGGCGGGTCCGTGCTTGTGGCGGATTTTGACCGAAGCGCGAAACGCCGCGGCAGGCTTTTCCATCGAAACCCAGTTCGCGCCTTCGACTTCGCAAATTGTTTTGCGCAAGACGTCGTCTTCGCCGACAACCACGCGGTTTTTTTGCGGATCGATCGAGAGGACGTAGAGCGGCTTGCCCGCGGCGAAGCCCAGGCCCTTGCGCTGGCCCACCGTAAAATTGTGAACACCGCTGTGGCGGCCAATCACTTCGCCGCTTTCATTGACGATTTCGCCATCCGAATCACTCAGCGAGAAGCCACGCTCTTTGGAGTAAGCCTGGATGAATTGCACGTAGCTGCCGTTGGGCACAAAGCACAACTCCATGCTCTCCGGCTTTTCCGCGACCGGCAGATTCACGCGGCGGGCCAGCGCGCGCACTTCTTCCTTCGTCAGTTCACCCAGAGGAAATTCGCTGCGTGAAAGCTGCTCCTGCGTGAGACCCCACAGGAAATACGATTGATCTTTACGATCATCGCGGGCGCGCAACAGTTCCCAGCGCCCAGTCTCTTCGTTTCTGCGAATACGCGCATAGTGGCCGGTGGCCAGGCGCTCGGCGCCGATTTGGCGCGCCATACGCAAGAGCGGCTCAAACTTTATGTCTGTATTGCAGTTGGTGCAGGCGATGGGCGTGCGTCCAGCGAGATATTGATCCACAAAAGGGCGCACGACGCGCGACTCGAACTGTTCTTCGAAGTTCACGACGTAATGCGGGAAATCCAGATGCCGCGCGACAGCCTTCGCGTCATAAACATCGTCCAGCGAACAGCAACGATGCTGCGGGGGGCCATCGCCCTGCAATTCAGGCAAGCGCCGCTGGTTCCAGAGCTGCATGGTGAGTCCAACCACGCAACGGTCCTGCTGCTGAAGGAGCGCAGCGACAGTGGAGGAATCGACGCCACCGGACATGGCTACAGCGACGAGGCCGCGCTGTGTTTCGGCGCGCTCGGGCAAAGTCTCGAATTCAACGGCGGTAGTCATGAGCACAATTTCATTGTAACGGATTCAGTTTGCCAGCACGGAAGGAAAAAGCAGAGAAGAAGACCAAACGCAGAGGTGCTAAGAACACAGAGACCGCGCAGAGAGGAGAAAGTAAAGAAAGACAATCAGTCATGGGCAGCAGCCTTTTGGTAGGTGGGAGAAAGCTCGCGGAGCTGCGCGACGGCGGCGGGAACGACGCGCAGAGCGAAATCGATGTCGGCCTGCGTGGTGTGGCGGCCGAGACTGAAGCGCAGACTGGCGCGCGCTTCTTCGGGCGGCAGACCAATGGCCGTGAGGACGTGCGAAGGCTCAACGGCGCCGGAAGAGCAAGCGGCGCCGGTGGAACACGCGAGACCTTTCAGATCCAGGGCAATGAGCAGGGCTTCGCCTTCGACGCCGGGGAAAACAAGATTGGTGGTGTTGGGAGTACGCGGAGCGCGCCCGCCATTGATGCGCGAATGCGGTGTGCGGTGCAGTAGGCCGTGCTCGAGTTGATCGCGGAGCGCGCTCAGGCGGCTGGCGTCGTTCGCAAGCGATTTGCGGGCGATCTCGGCGGCTTTGCCGAACCCGACGATGCCGGCGACGTTTTCCGTGCCGGGGCGGAAGCCGCGCTGGTGGTGGCCGCCGTAAAGGAGTTGCTTCAGGCGAGTTCCGCCACGAATGTAAAGCGCACCGACACCCTTGGGGGCGTACAGCTTGTGGCCGGAAACGGAAAGCAAATCGAGTTGGAACTGATTCACATCTATGGGAATCTTGCCGGCGGACTGCACGGCGTCGGTGTGGAGGTAGACGTCGGCTTCTTTGGCGATGGAGCCAATCTGCTCCAGGGGCTGAACGGTGCCGAGTTCGTTGTTAGCGTGCATGATGGTGATGAGCACGGTTTCCGGACGGAGAGCCCCGCGCAGGTGTTCAAGGTCAATTAAGCCGTCTTGATCAACTGGAAGGTAGGTGACAGAGACACCTCGTTTTTCGAGGGCTTGGCAGGTGTTGAGCACCGCTTCGTGCTCTACGAACGATGTGATGACATGAGGACGGGAGGCTCCGGAGGAAGAGACGATGCCGAAGATGGCATGGTTGTCGGACTCGGTGCCGCCGCTGGTGAAGAAAATCTCCTGAGGCCGGGCGCCAAGGAGCGCGGCGACTTGCTCGCGAGCAGTTTCGACAGCGGCGCGGGCCTTCTGGCCGAAGGTATGGATGGAGGAGGCATTGCCGAACTCCGCGGAGAAATAGGGGAGCATGGCGTCTAGCACTTCGGGCTCGACGGGGGTGGTGGCGTTGCAATCGAGGTAGACGCGGTTCATGGGGCTACACTTAGAATAGACAAAGGAAGGGGCGAGTGTCGAGTGGACTCGACAGGGTCGGGGTAAACGAGCGGCGAGTTCCAGAAAGGGAAGGACAGGGGTACACCCCGGCAGTTTTTGTAAGAGTGGCAAACAAACGACTTACACCATACGTAAAATGGAAGAGTGCGCAAGGAACGGAAAACAAATGGCTTGCGAAGGCGCCGTTTCAGGGGATGAACGGGCTGTGGAACGGAGGAGAGGGGGGTACACCCCCCGGCATTTTGTATGAATATCAAAACAAAGGAGTTACAGAATTTGCAATTCGTAACCGAATGAAAACAAAGGGACGCACGGTGGCGGGATCGATTAGCCAGAGATGATTGCACTGAGCGGACGGGTATTGGAGAAGTGAAGAGGACGGGGCGGCGGGGGCGCATAAATGGCTGGTGCGAGACAATCTTGCCGATCCAACAAGCCATTATAACATGTCGTGAATTATTGTCAAGTAATATTTATAAGTGGTTTGTTTGCTGAGGGATAGCAGGACGGCTGCCGGAATTGACGCCCGGAAAAATGAAAGAGCTAACCTTAGGGGCTAGAGTTATGATGTGCCTCCTTTCTTGATGGAGTTGCGATGTCCGAGCTCGCCATTCTAGGCACGTATTCGGTTTTTGTTGCGAGTTACGTGGTCTTCGCACTGGGAAAGTTTCCCGGAATGAAGATCGATCGTCCGGGTGCCGCCATCATTGGGGCGGTTCTCATGTTCGCGTTCGGCGCCGTGCGCGCGCAAGACGCTCTGCACTTCATTCACTTCGGCACGGTTGTGCTGCTCTTCTCGATGATGCTTGTTGTGGCCCACCTGCACCTGGCAGGGTTCTTCGATTGGATCACCGAACTGGTGGTTACGCGCCTGAAGCCGCATCACCTGCTTCCGACGGTGATCTTCCTTAGCGGGCTGCTATCGGCATTCTTCGTTAACGACATCATTTGTTTGGTCATGGTTCCTTTCGTGTTGAAAGTCGCAGGACGGATGGGGATCAAACCAGTACCCTATCTTCTCGCTGTAGCAACGGCGTCCAACATTGGGAGCACGGCAACGATCACCGGTAACCCACAGAACATCTTGATTGGGTCCTTTTCGTCGATTGGGTATCGGGATTTCCTGTGGCACCTGGGCCCGGTTGCGGTCGTGGGTTTGTTCCTCAATTGGCTTGTGCTCTGGTGGCTGTACTTCCGTGGGGAAGTGCACGATGTTCGTACCAGAGGCGCCGTCGAACCTCTGAAAGTGGAGCATGCGGCCCTGCTGAAGGCTGGTGTTGTTACGCTTTTGGTGCTGGCGGGATTCCTGGCTGGTTTTCCGCCTCCCCTGGTTGCTGCAGTGGGCGCCGCCGTCCTGCTGATCACACGGACGCGCGATCCGCACCTCGTTTATGAGGAGGTGGATTGGGGCTTGCTCGTCTTTTTCATCGGCCTGTTTCTCATTGTAGGGGGCGCGGAAAACGCCGGCTTGACGGAGCGTCTGCTGGGATTTGGCGAGCATTTCAACCTGCAACGGCTCAGCGTCTTCACGATAGTGACAGCGATTCTGTCGAACCTAGTCAGCAACGTGCCGGCGGTCATGCTGTTGAAGTCGCTCGTGAGCCGATTTGCTAATCCCCATTCGGCCTGGCTTGTACTGGCAATGGCCAGCACTCTTGCAGGGAACCTGACGATTACGGGCTCCGTCGCGAATATCATCGTTGTGGAACGCGCGAGCCGAGAAGCGAAAATCAGTTTCCTCGATTACTTTCGAATCGGCCTGCCTGTCACGCTTCTGACTCTGCTGTTTGGCTGGCTTTGGCTTTCCTGGATTCGATGAAGATCTGGGCAAGAGTTACTGTTTTTGTGATTTGAAGCGCCAGTGGAAGAGATTGCTGGTGTAGAGGGCGATGCAAAGAAGATTAGCGGGGACGAAGCCGAATTGCGCGGTGCGGACACCGATGACGCAAACGACAGCACTGTTGACGGCGGCAACCACCCAGCCCTGCCATAACCTCTTGCCCAGCAAGATGGTGCCGAGGATGGTCAAAACGCAAGAAACGTAATCCAATCGAATACTGTGGAGCATGTTGAACATGTGGTGTTTGAGAGCCGGCGCCGAAGCAAAGAGAGGAATTGCCGGGCCGTGCTGCAAAGTTTCTGTTTCGTTTCTTCCGGTGGCGAAGTTCTCTACCCGGGCACCTGTGTTTTCGCGTGGCTATTTGTGAAGCGCGCCTGCCATTGGCGTTTCTTCTATGCCGCAAGAAAGACAGGCAATTCAGCGGCCGATGGAGCGGCGGGGAGGAACGGGGGATAGTTTTAGAGGCGGGCGTAAGTGCTTGTGTTGAGAGGGATTAGGGCGACGAAAAAACAAGGCGGGAGATCCAGTGGATGGGATTGAATCAAGGTCTCAGCAGAAGCGAGACAGAGCGTTTCAGGTTGAAACGCACTCATTTCTTCTTCGGCTCCGCGGTCCAGTTGGTGATGACGTTCAGGGGCAGAGTGCTGGTGTCCGGGGCGGCACTCCCGATAAAGCGCTGGCTGCCTTTCGGATCAACGTCAAAAATTGTAAGAACAAGGCCGCTAACAAACGGCGAACGAAATAGCGGGCGCACTCCTTGCACCGTGATACTCCCGGCGGATTCTAGGATGGATGCAACCATCAGATTTCCTTCCAGAGTTACAAAGTAGAGCTCTCTTCCGTCCGCGCGCCACACTGCTGCCGGAAGTACTCCGCCCGTGCTGATTTGCCACTTGCCAATTCCTTTGGGAAACGAGGTCACGTAGACCTCTCCGAGGCCCGATTCCACCGACAAATAGGCCATCCATTTTCCGTCGGGCGAGACTCGGCCCTCACCGTTCTCAGAAGCGGCATTGGGAAACAAAGGGAAGGCCTTGCGATCCCCAAACATCGGGACGAGCCATATTCGTTCCGAGCCCAACTGCCCACGGTTGATGACGACGTACTGCCCGTCTCGCGTCCAGTCTGTTGGATGGTCGATGTTACCCGAAGACAACAGCAGTTCCCGCTCTCCACTGCCGTCCGCGCGCTTCAGATAGAGTTCGGTGTTTCCCGTGCCGTGTTCTGATGAGTACACCACTTTTCTTCCGTCTGGCGACCAGGCAAGAAACCACGCGCCCTCTCCAAACGTGAGCCTCGTTCGTGCTCCTGTCCTTAAGTCGCATACATAGGCGTACCCGACAGGCCCTTCAAAAGTCACGACCGCAGCCCGAGTTCCATCAGGCGACAAGCGCAAATCCTGCAGTTGTCCCGAGAGCGGCGCAGGCCCCAGGCCACGCCCGCTTCGGTCAAACCACAAGATGGGATATTTCGCCTCTCCCGGACTTTGAAAGAGCACAACACCATTTTCCGATGCGGACGCAATCACTCCCCAATTCCCGTTTTCCCGAAGCACTTGGCCGATGGGCCTCGCGTCTTCTCTCAGTTCCAGGCGATTCGCGTCAAACTCTTGTGCCATCAAGCTGCCATCCCGAAAGTAGAGTAGTTCTCCGGAGGAATAAAAGGCGCCGCCGTTCGAGTGAACGATGAACTTGGGATTTCCTCCGTCGAGGCTCCCCGCATAAATTGCGGAATTTCCCTCCCTACCGCTCATGTGGTGCGCCGCCAAGTAGAGGAAGTGTTTCCCGTCGGGAAGAAAATCAGGCCAGCGATGCGTTGTGTGCAGAGACCGGTCCAGCGCTGTAACAGGAACTGGCTTGCCACCGGAAGCAGAAATGCGGTAGATCGCTTCGTAGATATAAGGGGTAAAGAGAATAACATTACCCGCCCACGTTCCTCCTCGGCCGTCGGTTGCGCGCGCCAAGCTTATAGGGGGTCCTCCTGCGATGTCCAACCGCTTGAGTTGTTGGTCCGCAAAGAAACCGATGGATTTTCCGTCCGAGGACCAGAAGGGAAACTTGCCGCCCTCCGTACCGGGTAGCGGTTTTGCTGTTGCACTGTCCAACGGACGCACGAATAGCATCTGCTTCCCGTCCGCTATCCCCGCGAACACTAGGTTGCTGCCATCCCGCGAGATGGCCGGTGCTCCGGCCTGGTCGCCAAGGGTGAGAAGGGTAACGTTGGGCGGCATAGTGAGTGTCGCGCGGACCGTAGGCGCCGGGGTTCTACGGTCCGATTTAAGAAGATAGTTTGCCACTAAGGTGATGGCGACGAGGACGATGGCTCCGAGGGCGAAGGGCAGCGCGAGCGTGCCAACCGATTTCCTCGCTCCGGAAGCGAGGGCTGCTGAGCCTTGGGCAGAGGCTTGGGAAATCCATTCGATCTCGTGCTTGATGTCCGCAGCACTCTGCCACCTGTCGTCGGGAGTTTTTGCGAGGCATTTTCGTATGACATGATCCAGCACGGGTGGCGTCATTGGCTTCATGCTGGCGATCGGAACGGGCTCTTTTTCGAGGATCGCTGAGGCCACACTGAGTTGGCTCTTCCCCTCAAAGGCCCGCTTGCCCGTCAGGGTTTCGTACAGCACTGCACCGAGCGAAAAAATGTCGCTGCGCCCGTCCAGTTCTTTGCCTTCGACTTGCTCGGGAGACATGTACTGGAACGTTCCCACAATTGTGCCCTGCTCCGTCACGGGTGAGTCCTGTGTCACGGCAGCGGTGAGCGTGGCGGTGCTCGTCAGAGGAGCGGCGGGCTTGGCTAGGCCGAAATCCAGCAGTTTTGCGCCGGTGGGCGTCAGCATGATGTTGCCGGGCTTCAAATCGCGGTGAATCACGCCGCTGCGATGCGCTTTGTCCAGTGCGTCGGCGATCTGCGCCCCGAATTTGAGTGCTTGTTCGAGTGGAAGCGCGCCCTTTTCGAGGCGTTTGGCCAGCGTTTCCCCCTCGACGCATTCCATAACGAGATAATCCATGCCGTCCTGATGACCGATATCAT
>Ga0209377_1002541_pt1 | contig 11897 bp, 13 predicted proteins | sample GraSoiAngelo_141_FD_185898 | JGI IMG/M metagenome (GOLD analysis project Ga0209377, IMG submission 185898) | Grasslands soil microbial communities from the Angelo Coastal Reserve, California, USA - 14_0929_12_40cm (SPAdes) (version 2) | ecosystem: Environmental > Terrestrial > Soil > Grasslands ...
CTATATTGTTGCCACGCGGCTTGGAGGGAAGGGTCGGGACCTGGTGTCTCAGCCACGCCTTCAAGACGGGTCCGAGCGGAAATTCCGGGGAGGCCGCCGACGCAAACAAGGGCTCAGGCGGCTGGCGATCCGGGAGCACGCTCTCCGGCTCGGATAGGTGGGGCCTGTCGCGTGCCTCATCCACGTCGACGTGGTGCCTCGACGTGCAGTGCGGAAGGTCGGTCCGCGATCCGATCTGAGCCGCAGCACCCACATCGGCGAACCTTGCGGCCCGGCCAGGCTGCTTGGGGATGGAAGCCGGAGCTCCTGTTCGCCCTACCGAGCGACGCATCAGTCAACCGGTGGCGGCAGGATGAAGAACGGAGGGAGCAATCCCCCGGCTCCGGGTAGCCGATGTGCTGGAGCCCCCGGGCGGCGCGTGCCGTCCCGGGGGCTTCGTGTTTATTTTCACCCCCCATGATGGCGACCCTGCCGCTCGCCGCCCTTGGCGCCTCCCTCGGCCTCTGGGCCTACGGCACTTACGAGCCCAATAGCCCGCTCTTCGGGCGCGTGATCGGTCGCGGCCCCGGTGCGGGACGGGTGGCCTATCTCACCTTCGACGACGGACCGAACCCGGGTGCCACGGAGCCGATCCTCGACACGTTGGCCGGCCTGGGCGTGCCCGCTGGCTTCTTCATGGTGGGCGAGCGCCACCCCAAGCTGCACTTCCGCGGACCCCGACGGATCGACGCCGAGCTCACGGGAGCGCACGCCGTCATCGCAAACGCCACCGGTCGCGCGCCCCGCAGCTTCCGCGCGCCGCACGGCTACCGCAATCCGTTCGTGACGCGCTCGGCGCGGCGGCTCGGCTACACGGTGTTCGGCTGGACGTTTGGGGTGTGGGACTCGGACCCGCGCGTCTCCGCTGCGGAGATCCGGCGGCGGGTGGCGCGGAAGCTCCGACCCGGGGCCATTATCCTCCTTCACGACGGCGACGGCTACGATCCCGCGGGCGACCGCCGCCGCACGGCGGAGGCGCTGCCCGGGATCATCGCCGACGCGCGGGCGGCAGGCTACGTGTTCCGGCCGCCGGCGGAGCTCATTCCGTGAGGGCGCGCCGCTGGCGTTGGGTGCTGTGGCTCGCCGGGCTCGTCGGGGTCGCGCTGGCGCTCAAGTTTCTCACGGGCTTCCCGTGGCGCGTGACGGTCGCCGCGCTGCTCGGCGCGAGTCCGCCGCTCCTCGCGGTCGCGTTCGTCGTGAATCTCTCGTCGCTCGTCGCCAAGGGGTGGCCCGTGGCGCCGCACCGCTGGCGGGTGGCCCAGGAGGCGAACCTGGTGGGTGCGGCCGTCAACGACCTGTCTGTGGCCGTCGCGGGCGAGGCGGCGCGGGTGCACGTGATCGCACAGCGGGGCGGCGTGCCGGTCGCCGCCGCGCTCTCATCAGTGGTGTGGACGCGCGTAGCGGAGGCGCTCGCCCTGGCGCTGTTTCTCGTGATGGCGCCGAGCGTGCTCGCGCTGGAGTCGTGGCTGCGCGCGCTGCAAGTCGGTGTGGGGCTCACGCTCGGGATCGTGCTGCTGTTGGCGTGGGCGCGCGGCTGGGCGTGGCTCGCCGACCAGCTGCCCGACTCGTTGCAGTCCCGGCTCGCGGTGCTCCGCACGATGGGACGGGGCGGACGGCTGCTGTGGCCCACCGCGCTCGCCCTCTACAACTGGGCCGCTCAGTGGGCGACCTATCATCTGGTGCTCCGCGCCACGCACGTTCCGGTATCGCTCGCCGCCTCGTTCACGGCGCTCATCGCCGCGAACCTGAGCGGCCTGCTGCGGCCCACGCCGGCGAACGTGGGCGTGACCCAGGCGGCGCTCGTCGTGGGGTTGCTGCCGTTCGGGGTGGCGCCCGAGCAGGCCGTCGCGGCCGGGCTCGCGCTCCAGGGGCTGCAGGTCCTGCCCGTGCTGCTGCTGGGCGCCATGGTGACGGGCTGGCGGCTGCTCAAGCTCGAGACGGAGCTCGCCGGGGCGGCCGGGGCGGCCTAGCCCTTGACGACCCCCACCGGCCGGAGCTGCGCCACTTTCCGGCCGATCCCCGCGGCGTGCACGACGTCCACGACCCGGGCCACATCTTTGTAGGCTTCCGGCATCTCCTCGTCCACCGTGGCGCGGGTCGCCGCACGCACCACGATGCCCCGTGCCTCGAGCTCCTTCGGAATATTGCGGGGCCGGGCGAGCTGTTTGGCCTTGTGTCGGGAGAGGCGCCGTCCCGCGCCGTGACAGCTGGATCCAAAGGTCTCCCGGAACGCTCCGGCCGTCCCGACGAGCACGTAGGAGTACCGCCCCATGTCGCCCGGGATCAGCACCGGCTGGCCGATGTCCCGGAACTGCGGCGCGAGCTCGGCGTGCCCCGGGGGGAAGGCGCGGGTCGCGCCCTTGCGGTGGACGCACAGCCGCCGTGACCGGCCGTCCACCTCGTGGGTCTCGTGCTTCGCGATGTTGTGGCACACGTCGTATACCAGGCGCGTGCGCTCGGCGGCGTCGGGGCCGAATACCTTGCCCAGCGCGAGGCGCGCGTAGTGCGCCATCAGCTGGCGGTTGGCGAACGCGTAGTTGGCCGCTGCGTTCATCGCGCCCCAATAGGCACGCGCCTCGGGCGAGGAGAGCGGCGCGCAGCACAGCTGGCGGTCCGGCAGCGGAATGGCGTACTTCGCCGCGGCCCTGATCATGCCGTCGAGGGAGTCATCGCACACCTGGTAACCCAGGCCGCGCGAGCCCGAGTGGATGAAGACGGTGAGCCGGCCGGGCTCGAGTCCGAGCCGCTGGGCCACGGCGGCGTCGAACGTCTCCGCCACGTAACCGACTTCCACGAAGTGATTGCCGCTGCCCACGGTGCCGAGCTGGCTCTTGCCGCGCTCCTTGGCGCGCTCCGACACCGCGTCCGGGTCCGCGGCCGGCAGCTCGCCGTTCGCCTCGATCGCCTCGAGATCGCCCGGGAAGCCGTACCCCTGCTCCACCGCCCAGCGGGCGCCTTGGCTGAGCACCCGCTCCAAGTCACGGCGTCCGAGCTTCACGTCGGAACGCGAGGCGCCCACGCCGGAGGGGATGGTGGCGAACAGCGCGTCCACGAGCTGCGCGAGGCGCGGGCGCACATCGGCGATCCCGAGCGGGGCGACCAGCAGCCGCACGCCGCAGTTGATGTCGTAGCCCACACCGCCGGGTGAAACGACGCCCTCCTCCTCGTCGAAGGCGGCCACGCCTCCGATCGGGAACCCGTATCCCCAGTGGATGTCCGGCATGGCGATCGCGGGTCCCACGATCCCGGGAAGGTGGGCGACGTTCGCGACTTGCTGGACGCTCTGGTCACCCTCGAGGTCGCGCATCAGCTCGGCGTCCGCGAAGATCAACCCCTCGGTCCGCATGCCGCCCTCACGCGGGACGCGCCAGCGGTACTCGTCGATTCGCTCAACGCGCATCGGTCACACGTCGAACACGATGGTCGTGCGGTACCCGCCCTCCCCCTCCGCCACCCGCACCTCGGCGCCGTGTCGCGTCACCGCCTTCACCTCGCGCTGCGCCTGGTGCTTCGCCGGGTCGAAGGTCTCGCCGGCGATGCCGCTGGCGGTCACCTTGGCGGGGAGGAACCGATCGGTGTCCCACAGGTAGAGGGCGTCCGTGAGGAAATGGATCAGCCGCTCGGTGGGATCGGCGCCCCGCGGCTCGATCGCCCGCTCCACGGCGGGCGTCACCGGGCTCGTGCCCACGAGCAGCTCGCGCAGCGCGTCCAGCCCGGCCTGGTAGAGACCGAGCTCGCTCCGCGCCCGGAGCTCGGCAGCCACGTCGGCGGTGTGCGGCACGAACCGATAAGGCGTCAAGGGAAGGCGTCCAGGAAAGGCGTCGAGGAAAGACGTACCGAGTCAGCGAAAAACGATCCCTTGCGAGCGCACGATAAGGCGTCAAGGGAAGGCGTCCAGGAAAGGCGTCGAGGAAAGACGTACCGAGTCAGGGAAAAACGATCCCTTGCGAGCGCAGGCCCTCCCTAGCTTACGCCCGGTGAGCCCGACCTACAAGATGCCCGACGTCACGGCCCTGCGCCGCGCGGCGATCGTGGCCGAAGCCAACAACGCGCTCTGCGCGGCGCGCTGCTCGGCCCAGCTGGCGGGCCTCGAGACGCGCGAATTCGTGGTCCGGGAGCTCTTGCTCACGGTCATGGAACAGATCGACCGCGCCGCGACGGCCGTGCGGCAGCTCCACTAACTCTGCCGCCGCAGCCGCGGCAGCTCGGTGTCCACGTCGTGCGCCTTGTGGAACGGGACGCGGGGTCCACGAATCGGGAGCAGATGGGCGATCGAGTTGGCGTAGAACTCGAGCAGCGGCCGCCCGCCGGGGAGCACGATCATGCTCCCGCCGTCCTCCACGACCAACCGCCGCATCCGCAGCATGCGCCAGGCGCGGTCCCACACCTCTCCGATGCGGGAGCCGCCGCGCACCACTTTGGCGTTCACGTCCCGCAGGCGGTCGCGCAGCTGGTCCATGCGCTCGAGCACCGCCCCCTTGGGGACCACGGTCTGCTCGAACGACAACAACGCCGCGGCGGCGAGCGGCACGGGCGTCACGGGGATGATCGCGCCGATCCGCTCCATCACGAGCGCGGCCAGGCCCTGGAGTTTTCCCAGGCGCTGCTCCTTGGGCAGCTCGAGGACTCCCGGCGCGGTCGCGACCCACTGCCGGAGCGAGAGCGGCGTGCCGAAGTTGACCGCCGCCCGCCCGTAGCGCTTGAGCCTGCCGGTGGCGAGGCGCAGCACATTGCTCGCCACGTACGTCGTGACGGTCCAGAGCTGGGACAGCCGCCCCGGCCGGTCGCGCTCGTCTACCAATTCGCGGATCAGCGCCCGGTCCTCGAGCACCCTGTCGAAGTTGATCGCGACGGGCACGAACCAGACGTCGCGGTCGAAGTCGGGATCGAGGAGCGTGCGGCAGATGTAATCGAGCAGGCCGAGCTTGGGGGGTCCGAGCCGCCCGTCGCGGGACAGGCGGCCCTCGGGGAAGAAGCCCTGCGTCACGCCGTTCTTCGTGATGAGGTGGACGTAGCGCTCGAGGACCGCGTGGTACAGCGGCTCCCGGAACCCGCGCCGGATGAAGTACGACCCGAACGACTTGAATACGTATTCGAGCGGCCAGACGCGGGCCCACTCGCCCACGGCGTAACTCACGTGCGCGCCGTAGGCGAGCACGTAGGCCACCACGAGGTAATCGGCGTTGGAGCGGTGGTTCATCATGTAGACGACGACGTCCTTCTTGGGGATCCGCTTGAGCGCCGCTTCGTCCTGGTAGTCGACGGTCACCCGGTACAGCAGATTCAGGACGATCTTGGCGAGGTTGTAGCCGATGCGGTAGTACGACAGCACGTTGAGCTGCGGGACGATCTCGTCGATGTACTGGCCCACGCGGCGGTGCACCTCCGCTTCCCCGAGGCCGTGCTCTTGGGCGTGACGCCGCACGGCGGCCTGGACCACGGGATCGGCGGCGAGGGCGAGCTTGGCGACTCGGGGGTGCTGGAGGTGGTAGCGCGCGAGGCGGGCGCGGAACTCGTGGATCGTGCGGAGCGCCCGGCGGCCGAGCCAGCCGGTCACGCGACGGTGCCTCCCTCCTTTTTGAGCTGGGCGTACCCCATACCGCGAAGGATCGTGATGCGCTTGGCCATGGGCGGATGCGTCGCGAGGGCGTCGGCGAACAGGCCCTCGTGCGCCGTGAGCCGCCGGCCGAGCGGGTCGGCGATGCAGAGATGCGCCGCTCCGCGCTTGATGTGCGTGGTGGGCGCGTCCGCGCTCTCGATCTTCTGCAGCGCGCTCGCGAGCGCGAGCGGGTTGCGGGTGAACTGCGCGCTCATCGCGTCAGCGAGATACTCGCGCTTGCGGCTGACGCCGAGGGCGAGCAGCTGCGCGATGAGCGGGGCGAGGATCCAGGAGATGATCCACACCACCAGGAGGATGAGGAGCAGCGGGCCGGCGCCGCCTTTCTTGCCTCCCCCCCCGCCCCGCCCCCCACCCCCGCCGCTACCCGACCCGCCCCGCAGCACGCGACTGGCGCCGTCGTGCATCAGCGCCACGGCACCGACGAGGGCCGCGAGGGTGGTCATGAGCCGCACGTCGAGGTTCTTCACGTGACCGAGCTCGTGCCCGATCACCGCCTGCAGCTCGTCGCGCGTGCACAGGTCCAGCAGGCCCTGCGTGACCGCGATGTGCGCGTGCAGCGGCTCGGTGCCGGTGGCGAAGGCGTTGGGATCGGGGTCGTCGACGATCCAGATGCGGGGTCGCGGCACGCCGGCGGCGATCGCCATCTCTTCCACGACGTTGACGAGCTGCCGCTCCTTCGGGTCGGTGGCGTCGACGACCTCGCGGGCGCCGGTCGACCACAGCACCTTCTCGGGTCCCGTCGCGTAGGCGTACCAGGCCATCACGGCCGCGACCAAGGACAGCGCGATCCCGAACCACGGGAAGGTGTGGTGGTACGCCGTGGGCGGCTCGGCGAGGGTGTAGAGGTGGTAGATGTAGTCGCCACCGAACCCGAGCCAGGCGAAGAAAACCACGAAGCCAATCACCAGCAGCGCGGTGCGCCGGCGATTGGCTTCTTGTTGTTGAAACAGGTTCAGCGCGGTCTCGCCACTCACGGCTTCGGCTTCATCGACAGGTCGACCTGCGGCACGGCCCGGTCGGCCTGTTCCTCGATCTCCCACAGGTCGGCGGGCTGCGCCCGGGCGACCCCGGCGACGAGGTTGGTGGGAAACTGCTGCTGCTTGGTGTTGTACTGCGTGGCCGTGTCGTTGTAGAGCTGGCGCGCGAAGGCCACCTTGTTCTCCGTGGAGGTGAGCTCCTCCTGCAGTTGGCCGACGTTCCCCGTCGCCTTGAGCTGCGGATACTGCTCCACCACCACCATCAGGCGCTGCAGCGCCGACGACAGGGCGTTCTCCGCCTGGCTGATCTGCTTGATCCCCTCGGGGCCGGCCGCGTTCACCTTCACCGCCTGGTTGCGCGCCTGAATCACCGCCTCGAGCGTCGACTTCTCGAAGTCCATCGCCCCCCGCACCGCGTTCACGAGATTGGGGATCAGGTCGTGACGCCGCTTCAGCTGGACGTCGATCTGCTTGAAGGCGTTGAGCGTCTGGTTCTTGAGGGAGACGAGCCCGTTGTAGGCCCCCACCATCCACAGCGCGACCACGACGACGAGCACGAGGAGAATCAGCGAACCACCCATGGGGGCTCCCGGTTGAAGGGGTCTCTGCCCGAGCCTCTACGCGCCCGCGTGCGGCAGGAGTTTCGCGATCGCCTGGCGCACCGCCTCCGCGACGGCCGTCTCGTCGGGTCCGAGACGGGCGAGCGGGTGGGCCGTCTCGACGTGCAGCTCGACGCCGCGCCCGACGGGGATGCGCCGCCAGGAGCTGGGACTCTCGGGGTCGCGCCCGGCGTCGCGCGCGATCCAGGCGGTGAGGGCGCGGCCGGACTTGCCGCGCGGCGGCGCGCCCTTGCTGCGGAGCGGGAGTCGGTCGGGCACGGGCAGCGAGACCCCGAGCGCCTGCGCCGCGCGTCGCTCGAGCACGTCGCCCGTCTGTTCCTGCATTTCCTTGGTGATCGCCGCGAGCGTGCCGCCCTCCATCTGCCGCAGCTTGATCCACAGCAGCTGCAGAAAGTGCCGATAGGAGTACGTCGCCGCCGTGCCGCGTCCTTCGGGCGGGCTCACGAGACCCTTGGTCACGTAGAACCGGATGGTCCGCTCGCTCGGTTGGGCCCGCGCGGCCGCGTTGATCGGCGTGACCGCGGAGGCATCCAGCACCGCCCCCACCAGCGCCGCCAGGTCCCGGAGGTTCCACGGCGCCAGGTTGCGGTACTCCCGCAGGATGTGGAGCGGTTCCGGCTGGGCGGCGCCCGTCACGCTCCGGCCTTTCCGCGCTCGCGTTCTGGCCGGCGCCGCAGCACCTCGCCCAGCCAGTCGGCCACCTCGCGCAGGGTGAAGGGCTTGCGGATCAGCGTGCAGGGGTGGCGCTCGAGCCAGGTGCGCACGTCGTCGGCCTCGGCGTCTCCGGTCATGATCGCGATCCGCCCCTCCAGCGAGGGCCAGCGATGGACGATGGCCAGGTACAGCGCCAGCCCCGACATGGTGGGGAGCTGGATGTCGAGCAGCACCGCGTCGGCGGGCTCCGAGGCGAGCAGGTCGTACGCCGTCTCCGCGCTGGCGGCGCCGATCACGCGGAAGCCGAACTGGCCGAGCGAGCGCTCCAGCACCCGACGCAGCGACGGCTCGTCGTCCACGACGAGGAGCGTGGGAAGGGGGGGGCGGGGGAGGGGAAGCGGTCCCGGTTCGGTCATGAGCTCAAAGCTTCCACGCGCGGCGGCGTGAGGAAGCGCTGCACGACCCGCTCCAGCGCCTCTTCGGGACTGAGCGACAGCCGCATCTCGCCCGCGGTGAGTCCCAGGTAGGCCCGGGCGTGCAGCTGCAGCGTCTTGGCCTGCGCGTAGCCGAGACGCTTCGCCACGTCCTCGATCGTGAACCCCGGGTCCTGCAGCAGCCGGTGGGCGTACAGCACGCGGGCCGCGGCGAGGAAGTGCCGCGGCGACGGGAGGCCGACGCGCATGAACCAGCGCTCGCAGGTGCGCCGGTCCACACGCGCGCGCGCGGCGACCTGGGTGACCGTCTGCACGTCGCCCGGCGAGCGCAGCGCCTCCTCCAGCACCCAGCGCAGCTGGCTCGGGAGCGGAGCGAGCGCACCCGCCAGCTGGTCGAGCAGCTGCCGCGACGACGACCGCGCTTCCTCTTGCGCCAGCACCTCGCGCAGCCGCACCGGGTGATCATCGTAGTGCGCGAACACTACGTGCTGGATGCCGCGCTGGCCCAACGCGAGCAGCACGCCGGCGGAGCGGGGGGTGAGCGTCGTGTACAGGATCAACGGGAGGGAGGGGAACAGCACGCGCAGCCGCTCGATCTCCTGGGACCGCGCTTCGCCCGACAGCAGCGGATCGACCACGGCCAGCTCCACCGGACGGCTGCGGATGGCGGCGAGCACCTCGTCCCAGTTGGGAGCGCGGGCGACCGTGAACCGCGCCCCTGCGGCGCGGCGCACCTTGTGGTACTCCAGATCGGGAACGGCGGCTAGAACGAGCATAATGTCGCAAAATCGCCCTACGATGCCGCAAAAACGCCCTAAAAATCGTCGCCGACCGCAGCCAAGTTGGTACCCGCAGCCAAGTTGGACCGCGTTCGTGCGGTCCTCATCCAACCCGGTCTGCGGAGGTCTCCATGTCCCGTCCGATTCGCGCGCTACTCGCCCTTGTTCTCGTCTCGTTCGCCCTCGCGGCCGCCGCGTGTGCCGATGCTACCGCTCCGCGGCCCACGGCGTCGTGCGACATCAGCAACAGCAATACCTGTCACTAACGCTCTCACCCGACGAGCCGGGCTAGCGAGGCCGACACCTCGCGCAGCTCTGCAGTGTCGAACACAGGCTCCGCGGGCACGGCAGGCTCTACTCGAAGCGCCTGCTCGCACTCGCGGAGTCCGTTCTTTATCCGCTCGATCCGGAACTCGGATTCGTGCAGGCCGGCGGCCGTCGCCACGCGCAGCGCCTCTTCCATCAGCGCCTCGGCTCGGCGATACTGGCCGAACCGCGCCTGCCCGATCCCTTGCTTGAGATAGAAATCCGCCAGAATGTTCGGCGGCATGTCCGCAACGCGTGCCTCGCAGCGCTCCCGCCAGCGCGCGAACCCAACCCGGTCGCGTCGATAGGACGCACAGTGCATCAGCTCGATGAGCGCGTTGGTCAAATTGTCCTGGTTACCACCCCGGTGCACGACCTCGGACAACGCGTGTTCCGCCCCTGTGGCATCGCCTAACATGAGGAGAGTGACGCCGAGGTCGTTCAGGGCGCGCAGCCGCGAGTCTTCTTCCTCGTACAGCTCGAACGCCCGCCAGAAGCGCGGCACCGCTTCGTCGGGGTGGCCCCGGTAGAACGCCCGCGGCACCGCTTCGTCGGGCTGGCCCCGGTAGAACGCCGTCGCGCCGATACCATGCTCCGCCCGCGCCTCCGCGTCGTGGAGGTCCGCGGCACGGGCGTCCGCGAGGATCGCCCGCAGACTGCGCTCCGCCTCGGCCAGGTTGCCCCGCCCCAGCACCGTGTTCGCGCGCCCGATCCGGCTCAACAGCTCCGAGTAGCGGTCGCCGCGCGCCGCCGCCAGTTCGCCGGCCTCCGCGTACGCCGCCTCCGCCTCGTCGAATCGGTTCAGCTTGCGGCTCACGCGCGCGATGCGCAGCCGCGCCGCCACCGCGTCGCTCGCCGCGAGGCGCTCGCCGCCCACCTCCAGCAGCGTGGCGAGCACATCGAGCGCCTCGTCCAGGCGCAGTTCGTCCTCGAGGAAGTGCGCGTAGGCGAGGAGCGCGGGGACGACCTGGCGTACGTCGCCCAGCCGATAGGCGTCCGCCGCACTTGTCGTCGTGCCGTGCACATGAGCGCCCTCGGGCGACGTCCCGCGCAACTCGCGGCAGAACCGGTCGGTCGCGACGCACTGGTAGTGGAACGCGTCCGGCGACACCGGCTCCCGGCCCGGCGCCAGCAGATCCACGAGGCGCAAAGCCAGGAACGCCCCCTGGCCCAACCGTGCTTCCAGGGACGTCGGCGACGCGTTGCCCGATACTCTCTGTAGGAAGATCGCGTGGGGCAGCGATTCGACCCGTGTCTGCGAAACCGGCATCCGGTTCTCTCCCCTAAGCCGTGGCACAGCCGTCCCCCGCTGGCAGCCTCTGTGCCTCGCTGCAAGGCATGGTAGGCTCACAACATAGCGCTTTCCGGACCGGCGCGTTAGGTCGCAGTTTCCGCATTTTCAGGCTTTTCGCCGCGTGGTTTCGGTGCCGGAGCCAGGGGCGCTGCTGCCCTAATTGGCGCCATGCGCCGGGGCCTGTCCCTCGCCGAGCTGGTGGTCGCGCTGGCCATCGTCGCCGTCGTGACGGCCGTCACGCTCCCCAGCGTCGGCGGCCTCCTCGACTGGATCGCGGTCAACACGGCCGCGCAGGATGTCGCCACGGCCCTGGCGGCCGCGCGGAACGCCGCGGTGATGCAAGGGTCGCGCACCCGGCTCACGATCGCCCCCGACACTCTCCGCATCGACCGCTGGCGCGGCGACTCGTGGGACGCGGTGCTGCGGTGGCCGGGGCCGCTGGCCCACGGCGTGACCCTGGAGGTGTCGAACCCCGAGGTGGTGTTCGACCCGATCGGGCTGGGGTGGGGCGTCTCGAACACCAGCGTCGTGATGCGGCGCGGGTCGCGGATCGAAACGCTGACGGTGTCGCGAGTCGGCAGGGTGAAACGCTGGTAGCCGGCGCTGCAACCAAACCGGTGGGGTGTGCGTCTAATAAACCGGGAGGGGGCACGGAGGACGCGGTAAGGGTGAAACCTTCTGGGCCCCGTCCCGTACAAAGGGAGACACTGGTCGCGGCCGAAGTGTGACGGCCACTTCGCCCGACCGCCAACCCGGGGAGGAGTAAGCCCCGGGTTTGGTTTTCTAGGGCGCGGTCTGCGCCACGCCGACCGCCTCGAAGTCGAGCGTCACGCGATCCGCGACGCGCACCGTTCCAGCCGGCCCGCCTCGGTATGGCTTGATCCCGAAGTCGGTCTGCTTTACGGAAAAGCCGCCCGCGGCCCGCAGCGTGTCCGCCCCGAGCTCGACTCTGACGTCCACGGTCACACTCCGGGTCTGGGCGGCGAGCGTGAGATTCCCGTGCACCCGGAACCCCCCCCCTTCCTCCATGGGCGTCACGCTGTCCGACACGAAGCTGATCTCGCGGTACTGGTCCACGTGGAGGACCTCGGTGCGCATCGCCTCGGTCACCTTGCGGATCTCCGCCGTGTCGGGGGGCGTGAGCACCTCGAGGCTGTCGGCGGGCACGATAATC
>Ga0209377_1002559_pt1 | contig 11854 bp, 17 predicted proteins | sample GraSoiAngelo_141_FD_185898 | JGI IMG/M metagenome (GOLD analysis project Ga0209377, IMG submission 185898) | Grasslands soil microbial communities from the Angelo Coastal Reserve, California, USA - 14_0929_12_40cm (SPAdes) (version 2) | ecosystem: Environmental > Terrestrial > Soil > Grasslands ...
CGTTCCAACAAGCAATGCCTGACGTTCATGTGAGGCTCCACGATTGGAGTAACGAGCAAATCGCCGTTGGCCTGCGTGATGGGCGACTAAAGGTGGCGTTAGTCGCCCGTGCGCTAAAGCGCGGCCCGTTTGGCGATTTTCGGTTTGAAGAATTGTTGCGCGAGCATATCCGGCTGGCGGTCCCGCCGAACCATCCATTTGCACAACGGCGTTCCGTCTCGCTGGCTGATGCGGCGCAGCAACCGTTTGTAGGACTTACGCGAGAGGATTATCCCGACTATCACGGCTATCTTGCCACGCTCTTTGCGCCGGTAAAAAATAAGCCGCAAGTGATAGAGGAACACGATGGCATGACCAGCGTTGTTTCTGCCGTCGAAGCCGGCACCGGTGTGGCCGTTGCGCTGGAAGCGTTTGGTTACACTTTCGGCAATCGCGTGAAGCTAGTGCGACTTACTCCCGAGCCAAAACCAATTTCCTTTGGTATCGCCGCGCGCAAGGGACGCGTTACTCCCGCGACCGAGAAATTCTGGCAATGCGCAAAGGACGCGGCCGCGTCAATCGGAGTCTTTTCGAAAAAGTAGAGTCACGAAAATATCGCAGCGGTTTATCAATCATTATCAGAGCGCGATTGCACCAATTGATCGACAGCGTGCATTGCCTCTGCCGCATCGGGTCCTTCGATACGGATCCACACCTTTGTCCCTTCCGGTGGGGCCAGCTTCATCAGGTCCAGTACGCTTTTGCCGTCGACTTCCGTTCCATTGTAGCCGACTCGGACATTGGAATGAAACGGGAGCATGGTGCGCACGAACCTCGATTCCGACCAGATGTAATGCTGCTTTTTTATCGTGATTTCCTTTTCCAGCTTCTCGACTCTGTTGCTTTGATCTGTCACACGACTCGGTGGCGGCGCCATGTGTCGCATGATTGCTTCAATTGTGCTGCTCATAGATTTTGTCCTCCGTAAGTTAATGTTTTCATGCTGATACAATCCGTCTTCCACCTGGCGTTTGGGAAAGACGATGTTCCTTGTCTCGATATGCCGACTCGGCATACTAGAACCAGCCGTGGAACTGAGGCATTTGCGCTATTTCGTGGCGGTGGCCGAGATGGAAAACGTCTCGCGCGCGGCGCTGAAGTTGCATCTCTCGTAGCCCGCGCTAAGCCGGCAAATCCGCGATCTCGAAGACGAAATTGGATTTTCCTTGCTCGAACGCACGGCCAATTCAGTTCGATTGACCGATGCAGGCCTGGCGTTCCTCGACAATGCACGCGCGTTGTTGCAAAACGCGGACGAAGCCGTCAAAAAAGCGCGCGCGGTTGCAAGCGCAGAGCCTGCCGAACTGCACGTCGGCTACTCACCGACGCCAGTCGCCGAAATTCTGCCGAAAATCTTACGGACATTTCAGAGAAAAATGCCAAACGTGCACGTCAGATTGCACGATTGGAGCAACAACGCCATTCGCGATGGCCTACACGATGGCCGGCTTCAACTCGGATTGATCGTTCCTCCCCTGAAGGCTAGTGCGCTGCACGACCTGCGCTATGAGGAGTTGTTTCACGAGCGCGTTTGCGTGGCGGTGGCCCTGCAGCATCCGTTTGCTCGACGCCGCGCCATTCCGATTACCGAGGTTGCGGCCGAACCTTTGATTGGCCTCTCCGCGAAGATTATCCGAATTACTATGACTTTCTCTCGATCATCTTTTCGAAGGTGAAACAGAAACCGCGCGTCATCGAGGAACATGACAGCATGTCCGGCGTCATGTCGGCCGTCGAAGCGGGGAGCGGCGTTGCCGTTGCGGTAGACTTTGGTTACAGTTTCGGAAACCGAATAAAGTTCTTGCACCTCACTCCTGAGCCGAAGCCATTTTCGGTCGGCATCGTCGCGCGAAAAGGAAAACTTAGCCCAGCCGCGGAAAAATTCTGGCAGTGCGCCAAAGAAGCCGCGTCACCTGCGGCGCGACCAAAGGCGTTAGGTGCACGGCGGTAAGAATCTGGAAGTGTGCGAAGGAAGCGATTGGGACCAGGGGCCTGAACCGGACCCAAAAGAAAAGATCGCTGCGAGCAGCTTCATGTTGAGCCGCCCGGCAGCTGATCAATTTAATACCGCCACGAACATCACAAGCCCGCCCCGTTTTTGATCAAACGACGCCAAGAACGCGGCGAGCATAAGTTAGTTCGAAGAAGCAGCGGCTTTCTCGATGATTTCTGCGACCTCGCGCGGTTTTGAGACATAGATAGAGTGACTGCCTGCAACTTCACTTACCCGTGCTTTTGCGCGTTCGGCCATTTTCCTTTGAGCCGGAGGCGGAATCATTTTGTCGTCGGAAGTAACCAGATAGTAGCTCGGCTTGTTTTTCCACGCGGGTTCTGACACGGCACCTGCTAGCGCGTCAACACCCCATGGAACTTGAGAGTCGGCCATGAATGAAGCCGTTCCCGGTTCGACATCCGCAGCGAAGGACGCCGCGAATTTGGCTCGATCGAGGAAGAGATAGCCATCCTGCGGAGGCAGAATTGGCGGCACAGGAGCACCGGGCGGAGGATTCGCTATCAATGACGAGACGGATTCTCCTTTGTCGGGAGCAAATGCCGCGATGTAGACGAGATCGGTTACCTGCGGATGCGTCCCTGCTTCCGTTATCACAACGCCGCCATATGAATGTCCGACAAGAACAACCTCACTTTTCAGACTGTCGATTGCGGACTTTGTAAACGCGACGTCTTCGGCGAGGGACTTCGTCGGGTTCTGCACCACAGCGACATTGTAACCCTTGTCCTTTAGTATGTTGTAGACACCGGCCCATCCCGAGCCGTCTACGAACCCGCCGTGTACGAGAACAATCGCTTTGCGCGATTCACCCTGCTGATTTGACTTCTGCATATTCATAATGACTGCCTTTCTATTTTGATCTCTTTCTTTGGAACAAGACACATGCGTCCAAATACGAGCGGTTGCATTGCCCGTCGTTCAACATGAGCGCAGCATCGAGCGACTGACAAATTCGCCGTATTTTGATCCTCCTTCGTTTGTTCTTTTGATTAACTGGCGGTGGCCGTTCTCAGACGATGGCTGTGGTGGCAAACTGAACATCTTCACTGGGGCGTGGCACCGATCATCGAATCGTTGAACTGCGTCACGAGTGCGCTTTCATTTGGTCCGGGGTTCTTTCGGAAAGCTTGTGCCTGTTGAACGACGATCTCATTCGCATCGGTAGCCAGCAATTTCATAGTTTCGTCGATGAAATCCTTCAGCGGCATGGCCCGCGGTTCCTCTTTACTATTAAGAAGGTCGGTCTGGACCCACGGCGGAGAAATTTCCAGGACGTTGACTGAACTCGCTTTGAGTTTATGGCGCTGCGAAAGGACATAGGAATGCAGAGCTGCCTTCGTCGAGGAGTAGACCGCGGTTAACGCCAATGGGACAAATGCAAGCGCAGACGTGTTATAGATAATAGTAGCCCGCGGTTGCTTCTTTAGGTGCTCGATCAAAGCGGACGTTAACCGGATCGGTCCCAGTAAATTCGTTGTGACCGTCGATGTCAGAAGTTGTTCATCGATCTTTCCCGCGGCGTCGTCGATCAGCATGATCCCGGCATTGTTGATCAACACATTCAGCGCCGGATAATCCGCGATCAGCTTTGTCGTCACCGCGGTGATATTCGCCGGATCTGAAATATCCAGCTCGACGCAATCCATTCCCGGATTCGCTTTGGTTGTCGCGTCGAGATGTTTTTTGCGGCGGCCCGAGATGATGACCTTGTTGCCGAGTTCGTGCAGCGCTTCGGCAAGGCCACGGCCAATGCCTGTGCCCCCTCCAGTGATGAAGATGGTGTTTTCGGCAAGTTTCATAGAGGTTTCCTTAATTGCGATTGATGATGAGTTAATTCAGGCAGTGAAGTGATCGCCAAACATCGGCAGGCCGCTCTTCGATTCGGCTTTGGTCGCCTCATCCTGCAGAACATCCCAGTGCTCGGCGAGGCGGCCGTTCTCGATCCTGACAATGTCCGCGGCGATCCAGGCAACCGGCCGGCCATATCCTGTGAAACGTCCATGGACAATGACGTAGTCGTCCTCCGCGACGATGAGCTGATGTTCGTAACGCAGCGAATCGGGTGTGCTGCGGATCAATTTGAACAGTCCATCGCGACCCGGTTCAATGTGCGCGCTGTGCTGAATATAGTTAGGCGACCAATACTTCTCGGCGGCCGCGTAGTCGCGTTTGTTGAACAATGTGTCGAAGGCTTCGAGTACCAGTGCCTTATTTTTCTTCTGTATCGTCTGACTCATAATTGTTTCCTCGTCGTTTGTTAGTGCTCTGCTATTTCATCGACTCGGTCGGGATAGAACGCGACATGTCCCTTGATCTGCGCAACAGCGGGATATGGGTCCTCGTAGGTCCACACCGCGTTGACCGACTTCTTTCCTCCAACTGGAATGCTGTAGTAACCGCAATCACCTTTATACGGGCAGTAGGTGGCGTGATCTGTCCGTTTCAATTGAGAAAGATCGACATCTTCACGAGGAATGTATTGGACGGGGGAATAGTCCGATTCCCGAAGGGTCAATGCGTTACGGGTCTCCGCAATCACACGGCCCGCAACGGACACAACAACGCGAGCAGGATTGCGCTGGATGGAGATCGGATGATCAGGACTCGGAATCTTAATCTGCTTTTCTTTTTTCATGCTTAGTTTTCCTTTGGAACTCCTCAGATTGTTAGGACGACCCTGCCGAAAGGGCGGCCCTCAACTAAGTAACGCAGAGCCGCCGCTGCTTCTGCCAGCGGAAATGTCTTAGCCACGATCGGTTTGATCGCACCGGATTTAAGTAGAGAGATAATAACTTTCCAAGCGTCAGTAATAGCCGCCTTCCGCTGAGCGAACATGTTGAGACCTCGGATGCTGGCCTGTGGCACAATGAGATTTGTCACATCAATAGTTGTCTTACGGCTTGCGGAATATCCCAGTGTTGTGACGCGTCCTCCCAGCGCGAGCGCTCCGAGCGCCCCGCTCAAGACGTCACCACCGATTCCGTCGATGACGATGTCTGCGCCGTAACCGTTCGTGATACGACGCACGCCGTCCCCCAGCTTTTCCAAAGACGTATCGACGACTTCATGGAATCCGAGCGCCTTCGCCTGCTCGGCTTTTGCGTGATTGGTCGTGCTTGAGATGGCGTGTTTTGCGCCCAAGGCGCGCGCCAGTTGCGTCACTGCATTGCCGATCGATCCTCCGATCGCCGGTGCCAGAACAGTTTTGCCTGCGCGAAAACCAGCCAGAGTAAGGGCCACCTGCGCGGTGAGATACGCGACCGGAATACCTGCGGCACTCACGTCGTTAACATTGTCAGGAATCAGACAAAGGTCTTCCTTCAGTACGGCGATCCGCTCGCTGTAGGTTCCATCCTCAAAAGCGCCATAGGCGCCGAAGAACATCACGCGTGAGCCGACCGGAAAGTCCGTTCCGCCTCCCTGCTCCACAACGCCCGCTCCTTCGTTGCCCAGGATTAACGGCGCCTTCGAGCCGTGAAACTTGCCGGAGACAATCGTATGATCGAGCGGCGTGACACCGGCCGCGGTCATTCGCACGAGTACTTTCCCGTCTGTGACCGCTGGTTTCGGAAGCTCGACGAGCTTCAGCCCTTGATAACCACTAAATGTTTCGGCTCTCATTGCGCGCATATCATTTCTCCTTCTACTCAGGCGTTCATTCCGCCATCCACGGTGAGATTCGCCCCAGTGATGTATGAAGATTCCGGACCGGCGACAAACGCGACCATGGCAGCGATCTCATCAACGCGACCGAAGCGGTCGAGTGCGGTGGCGGCCTTCTGTGGCACTGCCCACTCGCTGGTGGCGGGATTCAACTCCGTATCGATCGGACCGGGCTGCACATTGTTAACCGTGATGCCACGGCTTCCAAGCTCTCTGGACAGCGACTGAGTAAATATCTTCACCGCTCCCTTCGTGGCCGAGTAGGGCACAAGCCCCGGCACCAGGACACGCTCGCCTACGGACGAACCGATCATAATGATGCGACCGCCGCTCCTCATGTGCTTCAGCGCCGCATGCGTCGCGATGAACACGCCACGGATGTTGATGTCGATTACGCGATCCATCTCTTCCAGTGTTGTCTCCTCAAACGTTTTCGGAATGGCAGTGCCGGCATTGTTTACCAAGACGTCTAGTTGGCCGAACGTTGCCACTGTTTTCTCGACCGCCGCTTTGCTCGCCTTGGCATCGGTGGCGTCGGCCTGAATCGCGATCGCGTTCCCGCCGTCGCGTTCAATCTCCTTAACCACGGCCGCGGCCGCATCAGCACCTTTCGAGTAGGTGATGGCTACCTTGGCCCCGTCTGTGGCCAGACGTTTGGCGATAGCGGCGCCAATGCCGCGCGAGCCGCCGGTGACAAGTGCAATTTTTCCTTCCAGTTTCCTATTCATGGTTTGTCTCCTGTTTCTTTCGAGGTTGGATTCATTTTGTATCGGTTAGTATAAAACTCCGCGCTGGACAAGACCTGTCAAGTGATTTATTTACCTATCGGTATGAAATCAGAAACCCCTGCACAGCTCGGCCGGCCGCGCTCCTTCGATCCGGACACGGCCCTGGATCGCGCGATGCACGTTTTTTGGGCCAAAGGTTACGAAGGCGCATCGCTTTCCGATCTCACAAGGGCTATGCGCATCAATCGACCAAGTCTTTACGCCGCATTTGGCAACAAGGAGCAGCTCTTTGGAAAAGTTCTCGATCGCTATATGGACGGGCCGGTCGCCTATTTTGGCAAAGCTCTGGCGGCACCGAAGGCGCGTGATGTGGTCGAAGAAATATTCCTCGGCACGGCCAGGATGGCTGGTGATCCCAAGATTCCAGCAGGATGCCTCATGGTTCAAGGCGCGTTGGCGTGCGGAGATGCGTCCGTTCGGAAGGAAGTGGCTGCGCGACGGACGGCGGCCGAACTTGCACTTCGTCGCCGCCTTCAACGAGCAAAGCGCGAAGGCGATCTTCCGAAAAACGCTGACCCAGCCGAACTGGCCCATTATGTGATGACTGTCGTGCGCGGAATGGCAGTCCAGTCAGCGGGCGGCGCCAGTTGCGATCAACTTCGTCGCGTCGCGCAAATCGCACTGCGTGCGTGGCCGACTCGTTAACTCGCACGTCGCTTAAATTATTTGGCGTGCTTTCTTAAGTCCGCGCGCGATGAAGCCGCCGCGAGAATCTGGCAGTGCGATCTTTATTCCGGCGTGCCTTTTTCCCGGAGCGTCTTGAGCGCGCTGGTCCAAGCGAGGAGCTGATCCAGCATGTCGTTAACTGACTGTTCCTTTGTCGGGCCGGGCTTGAAGACGCTGAAGTTTTCGAAGTCGGTAAACATGGAGAGCAGAACCTGGTTGCGGATGGTGGCAATTTGCAGCTCGGCCAGGACCAGACGCAGCTGCTCGACGGCGCGTACTCCGCTGACGCCGCCGTAGCTGATGAAGCCGGCCGCCTTGTTGTTCCATTCGGTAAACAGAAAATCGATCGCGTTCTTGAGCGCGCCGGGAATTCCGTGATTGTACTCGGGCGTGACGAAAACGTAACCGTGGAAGTTGTCGATCTTGGCGGCCCACGTTTTTGTGTGCGGCTTACTGTATTGTCCCATCATCGGCGGCACCGGCTCGTCCCAGAAGCGGCAGGTTGAAATCTTTGATGTCCACGAGTTCGAACTCGGCGTCGCTGCGCTTTTTCGCGAATTCATAGACCCACTTCGCTACCGCCTCGCCATTTCGACTCGGCCGTGTGCTTCCGAGAATGATTGCGATCTTTATCATGTTTAAGTTACCTCCGAGTTTTGATTTCTTCCCCTACCAGGTTTGTTGTGCTGCCGTTCCCTTTATATTGTGAGTTCGTTAGCAAAGGCGCCGCCACTGTCTTAGACGCGAGCGCGGTTCGCACAAGAGGAGCCACCCGCGTCCCGAGTAGCTCGATCGCGTGCATCAATTTCGCGTGCGGCAGGGCTGCGACGCTCATTTGGAATGTGAGACGGGAAATGCCGCCTAACGAGTCGTTCACTCGCAGGATTTTTTCCACGACAGTTTCCGGATCCCCTACGAGCAGCGCTCCGGTCGGTCCAAGCTGGGCGTCGAAATGTGCGCGAGTGACTGGCGGCCAGCCGCGTTCCTTCCCGATCTCAGAAAAACTTCGCGCATAACCGGGAAAGAATTCGTTTGCCGCTTTCGATGCACTGTCGGCGACGTAACCTAACGAATGAATGCCAACCTTGAGCTGGTCTGGAGAGTGTCCCGCGCGCAAGCCCGCGTCGCGGTAGCGGTCGATCAACGGCCGAAAACGGTGCGGCTCGCCACCGATGATGGCGACCATTAGTGGGAGCCCGAGCATGCCCGCGCGAACAAAAGAGCCCGGCGTGCCTCCGACACCGAGCCAAACCGGCAGCGGGTTCTGCAGCGGGCGCGGATAAACTCCCTGCCCGGTAAGTGGCGCGCGGTGTTTGCCTGACCAGTGAACGTGCGTGTTCTCGCGGATCTTCAGAAGCAGATCGAGCTTCTCCGAAAAAAGCGAATCGTAGTCCTCGAGCTCGAGCCCGAAGAGCGGAAACGCTTCGATAAATGAGCCGCGCCCGGCGACGATCTCCGCCCTCCCATTCGAAAGTAAATCGAGCGTCGCAAATTCCTGGAACACGCGCACCGGGTCGGCCGCGCTGAGCACCGTGACGGCGCTCGTTAGGCGGATATTGCGGGTCCGGGCCGCGGCAGCGGCGAGAATCATTGTTGGCGCGGAATCGAGGAACTCGCGTCGGTGGTGTTCGCCGATGCCGAAGACGTCGAGGCCCACGTCGTCCGCAAGCGTGATTGCTTCAAGCAACTCGCTGAGATGTCGCGCCGGATCGACGGCTCGACCGGCCGCATCAACGGTTGCCGCTACGAAACTATCTACGCCGATTTGCATTTGTTGGTGACTCTTGTTCACGCCGCAACTCGCTGTTGGAAGAGACCTGCGAAAGCGTCGCGGACACTCAGAAACACAACGATCCAGAGCACCGTCACGACGAGAGCCAAAGGCAGGCCGCTCGGAAGCATCAATATGTGAATGAGCAGGATGTTGACGATGATCGGAGCGAGTAAGGTCAGCGCGAGCGGGACGTAGCGATTGACCAGGAGCAGGACCGCCGAAATGATCTGGAGCAGAAATATCGGGACCAAATAATGGGAGACAAAGAGGGCCCCGACGAACTGGCCGGCGGTTCCGGACGGCGGAGAGGCGGGAATGAAGTGAAGGAAGCCGTTCAGTCCGAAGGTCAGAAAGATCAGACCGAGAAGGAGACGGGCAATGACAATGATTGTTTTCATGTTAAGATTATTTAATTGACTTAAAGTATATTGACATCAATATAATTCCAGTCAAGTCGAAATCGCAATGAAACAAAAACGCCCCGCTAAAAAACAGGACTCCGCCGGCGTGCATCTCTGGCTTGTTCTTATGAAAGCTTTTCAGGCGCTGCTCCCCCACGCCGCCGGGAGCATCAAGCCCACAGAACTGGGCGACTCCGATTTCCGCGTCCTGGAAGTTCTCCTGCACAAGGGCCCGCTTCCGGTCAACACCATCGGCCCAAAAGTTTGGCTCACTCCCGGATCCATTAGTGTGGCCGTCGATCGCTTGGTCAGAAAAGGCCTCGTCTCGCGCAACGATCACCCGGACGACCGCCGCGTGCGCCGGGTTGAACTGACGCCGAAAGGACGGGCGTTGATTACCCGCGGGTTTGGCGAGCATGCCGCCGCGATGGAAGATGTGGCGGGCGTCCTTTCAAAAAACGAACGGCTGACATTGCTGCGGCTTTTGAAAAAATTGGGCAAACATGCGGTCGAAATTCGCAGGTAAACCGATTTCGCAAATTGCGCGAGTCTCTAAGGAGACGCAATAATTCGAGAATTCGTGGTCGCACCATGACTCCTGCCCTGGCCAGCCAGGCAATGAAGGCGATAAGCGACACGAGCAACGCCGTGGCCGCCGCGAGCGCGGCAAACCTCGTCGTGTTCCCACCTGTAATCTCTCCAAGCGACGCGCCGATCACGAGCGAAATTGCGGAAGTGACAGAGATCGAAGTCTGCCGCGAGCCGCAAAGGATCCAAAAAACCAAGCCGCCGAACAAACAGGCGTAGAGGCCCGCTTGCGGAGGCAAACGGGCAAGAGACGCGTCACCCAAAGCTGCCGGAAGCAAATACGCGGCAAGCGTGATGCCGGCGAGAAGATCCAGGCGAAACCAACCACGACGATAATTGCGTAACCAGGTCACGGCGGGAAAGGCCGTTTCCCACCAGGTCTTATTGTTAGGCCTCATGAACTTTCACCGAAATCGCCCTACCAGACAAAATCGTCGAAGCTAAGTGTATCCTGTTCTGAGTCTCTGCTCGATGCGATTATTGGTGATGTTTGCAAGTTTGGCGATTCGATCAGTCTTAACCGACGACGCTTGCCTGGTGCGACTGAGTTGTCGCCAACCGACGGCTATTCCTTTTCGACGGACACTGAGGTCGCTTTCATTACTGCAAAAACGTTGTCGCCTTCTTTCAGATTCATTCTCTTCGCTGAACTGGTTGTGATGATCGACGTCACGGTTCCGGCGGCAGTTCGGATCATGACTTCTGACACAACTTTGTCGGACACGATTTTCTCAATTGTGCCGGGTAAACGGTTTCGAATGCTAATGCTCATCTCGCTAGGCTTTAATGAACGCGAGCAACTCCGCGTTGATGATGTCGGCTTGCGTTGTGATCATACCATGCGGGTAGTCCTTGTAGGTCTTCAGTGTGCCGTTCTTTAGGAGCTTAGCTGAGAGTGGACCGGCGGCCTGATAGGGCACGATCTGGTCGTCCTCGCTATGCATGACGAGAACCGGCACTGAAATTTTCTTCAGGTCCTCCTTGAAGTCGGTCTGCGAGAACGCGACGATACCGTCATAATGCGCCTTGGCGCCGCCCATCATGCTCTGGCGCCACCAGTTCCAAACCACAGGCTCGATCGTTTTCACGCCGGGACGGTTGAAGCCGTAGAACGGGCCAGCCGGCAGGTCGTAATAGAATTTGGCCCGGTTCGCTGCGAGCTGCGCTTGCATATCGTCGAACACGGATTTGGGCAGACCTAGCGGATTGGCCGGAGTCTTCACCATCAGCGGCGGCACGGCGCTGATGATCGCTGCCTTCGCCACGTTCTTGTCACCGTGACGGGCGAGATAACGCACCACCTCGCCGCCGCCCGTCGAATGGCCGACGTGAATCGCATCCTTCAGGTTGAGATGGTCGGTGACGGCCTTCAGGTCATCGGCATAGTGATCCATGTCATGGCCGTCGGCTACTTGCGTCGAACGACCGTGTCCCCGTCGATCATGGGCGATAACGCGGAAGCCTTTACCGAGGAAGAAAAGCGTCTGCGCATCCCAATCGTCTGCGCTTAACGGCCAGCCGTGACTGAACACGATCGGCTGACCTTTGCCCCAATCTTTGTAGTAGATTTGTATACCTTCTTTGGTTGTAACGTAACTCATATTTTTGGTTTGTGTTGATGGTTGATAGCTATCTGCGGCGTTTTGTTTGCTGATCATTGACAAGTCTCTCCTTTGGTCATCCGGGAAGTTATACGGATCAATGAGCCATCAAGAATGAGCATGCGCGCATTGGTGGGATTTTTTGTTATTGCACACGAGGTAACGTTTACTCCCCCTTTGGGATTAGGATGATTCAAATCTTCAAAGGAGGAACAACCTACTGAACGATGCTGGCTACGCTTACATGTTGAAGCTTCCGGGCAGTTATTGGTTTCTGGACGCCCGATCTAATTCCAACGAGGCTCGGTGGCGATGGCAAT
>Ga0209377_1002563_pt1 | contig 11852 bp, 9 predicted proteins | sample GraSoiAngelo_141_FD_185898 | JGI IMG/M metagenome (GOLD analysis project Ga0209377, IMG submission 185898) | Grasslands soil microbial communities from the Angelo Coastal Reserve, California, USA - 14_0929_12_40cm (SPAdes) (version 2) | ecosystem: Environmental > Terrestrial > Soil > Grasslands ...
TCCCGAGGAGCATGTACAAGACCACGCGCACGGAGCGCCGGCACAGATAGGGGACATCCTGCTGGTCGAGCGCATTCGGAGTTGTCATGGCAGTAATCTAACAGCGTGGCTTCGGCAGGGTCAAGCGTCCCAGCTCCGTCATCCTGCGTATGTACGTTGAGGTCGAGTCCAATCCCAACTGCGGCAACTCGGTATTCCTCCGCTTCCGCGAACTGGGCCCAGCGCGACCGGTCGGGCAAGTGCGGGTGTACGACCGCGTTTCCACCGGTGAGTGGTGCTGGGTGACCGGCTGGCAGGACGATGCGTCGGCGCCGCCCTGTCCGGCCGTGGCCCAGCCCGTCGAAGACTCGGGCGCTGGCGTCGTCTATTTGGTGTCGGGGGGCAATTGGGGCATCCGGGTGAAACCGCTCGAGCCGGATGAGGCCTGGAGCCTAGAGAGCCCGCGGCAATGGGGCGAAGCCTATCTGCTCCTGGCGGACCGCCGCGACGTGCGGTTCGCCGACGAAATGGGCTGAGTTACGGCGCGTAGCGTGGGAGGGGGATCTTCTTCTTGGTCGGTTCGGCGAGAGGCGGGAGCGAGGCGGCCTTTGATGAGAAGGGGTTGATCATCGCTTCGTGCGTCAGCTTGTGATGGTCTTTGATGAGCTGGAGACTGTCGACCGCGATCTCGACACGGTTCACATTCTCGTTCAAGGTGATGCGGGGAGGAAATGGCTCGGCTGTATAGAGACGGTACGAGAGCGACCAGGCGTAATCCTCCTTGTTCCGTTGCTTGACCAGGCGGAGCGCCTCCTTGGACGTTTCGTTCTGGAGCATGATGATAAACAGATTCGACCGGTAGGTCGGAGCGTCGTCGGCCAGTGAGGGCTTGAATTCGGGGATGAGCTTCGGAACATCCTTCAGCGGGACCGCGAGCGGAACAGCAACCGGGCCTTCTACGGAGCCGGTGAGCGGATCGGGACTTAAGAACTCGATGTCCACCAGTTTGACGGTGAGGGTGGGCGTGTCGGAGTTCGCCTTTTCCTCTTTGGCGTATTGAAACGAATACCGCACGTGGGTTTTCTCCCGCACGTACATATACACGTCCTCGCCCAGGGCGCCCGGGATCTGATCTTTCAAAACGTTCTCCCACTCGTCATACGCATAGTACTTGTAAACCCGCAGGGCGGCGGACCTGTCGCGAATCTTCTGCGGCGGGCCAAGCTTGGCTCGGAGTTCTTCCTGGGTCAGCCCCAGGTAGCCATCCGAAAAGAGGGCCCCGGCGAGAGCGGCCGCCGGCGCGATGACCCAGGCAACGACCCCAGCGATTAGCAGCACGATCGTTCTCATCTCCGGTCTCCGGGTTTTGCAAATCCTACGGAGCAGTCACTGGATTGTCAAGGTGGCAACCTTGCCAAGGAAGCACCTATCCGGTATAGTCCCTTAGTGATGGAAACCGAAGTTTTCCTCAATCTGGAGCGCATTTTGCGGAGCCGGATCGCCATTCTTGACGGCGCGATGGGCACCATGATTCAGGCCCATCGGCTGGATGAGGCGGGCTTTCGCGGACGCCAGTTTGCCAACCACCCGTATGACCTGAAAGGGTGCAACGACCTCCTGTGCCTCACCCGGCCGGAGCTCGTCGAGGCGATCCACCGTCAGTACCTGGACGCCGGTGCCGACATCATCGAGACCAACACGTTTAACTCCACGGCTATTTCCCTGGCGGATTACCATCTGGAACGCGTGGTGTACGACCTGAACGTTGCGGGCGCCCGCGTCGCGCGCAAGGCCGTGAAGAAGGTGACGGCCGCCGACCCGACGCGCCCGCGTTTCGTCGCCGGCGCCATGGGGCCGACCAACCGCACCGCTTCCATGTCGCCCGATGTCAACAATCCCGCTTTCCGCGCGGTGACGTATGACGAACTGGTCGCCGCCTACACGGAGCAGGTTCGGGGGCTGATGGACGGCGGCGTAGATTTACTCCTGTGCGAAACCGTCTTCGACACGCTGAACCTAAAGGCCGCGCTGTTCGCCATCGACCAGCATTTCGAGGCGAAGGGACGGCGCGTGCCGGTCATGGTCTCGGTCACGATCACGGACCGAAGCGGACGCACGCTCTCCGGCCAGACGGTGGAGGCGTTCTGGAATTCGATCGCCCACATGCCGCTGTTGAGCGTCGGGATCAACTGCGCGCTCGGCGCGAAGCAGATGCGGCCTTACCTCGAAGAGTTGGCGAGCGTCGCGCCGGTGTTCATCAGTTGTTACCCGAACGCCGGGCTGCCGAACGCCTTCGGCGGCTTCGACGAGACCCCCGAGATCATGTCGGCCGATCTCCGGGAGTTCGCGGAGCGAGGCTGGCTCAACATCGTGGGCGGGTGTTGCGGGACCACGCCAGCCCACATCAAGGCAGTTGCCGAGGCTGTCCGGAATTGGCCGCCGCATGTCCCGGCGGCCGTCGAGCCGTATACGCGCCTGAGCGGCCTCGAGCCGATGACCATCCGCCCGGACACGAACTTCGTCAACATCGGGGAGCGGACCAACATCACCGGTTCGCCTCAATTCGCCAAGCTGATCCTCGGCGGGGACTACGAAGGCGCGCTCGCCGTAGCCCGGCAGCAAGTGGACGGCGGCGCGCAGATCGTTGACGTGAACATGGACGAGGCCATGCTGGACTCGAAGGAGGCCATGAGCACGTTCCTTCGGCTCATCGCGTCCGAGCCGGACATCGCCCGCGTGCCGATCATGATCGACAGCTCCAAATGGGAGGTGATCGAAGCCGGGCTCAAGTGCGTGCAGGGCAAGGGGATCGTCAACTCGATCAGCCTGAAGGAAGGCGAGCAGGCATTTCTCGAGCGCGCCAAACTGATCCGACGCTACGGGACGGCGGTCGTGGTCATGGCGTTCGACGAGGCGGGGCAGGCCGACACGCTGGACCGCAAGGTCGAGGTCTGCACGCGGGCATACCGGCTTTTGACCGAGAGGATCGGGTTTCCGCCGCAGGACATCATCTTCGATCCGAACATCCTGACCGTCGCCACCGGCATCGAGGAGCACAACAACTACGCCGTGGCCTTCATCGAGGCGACCCGCAGGATCAAGGCGACGCTGCCGTGCTGCAAGGTCAGCGGTGGCGTGAGCAACATCTCGTTCTCGTTCCGCGGCAACAATGCGGTGCGGGAGGCGATGCACTCCGCCTTCCTGTATCACGCGATCCGCGCCGGCCTCGACATGGGGATCGTCAACGCCGGGCAGCTCGCGGTCTACGAGGAGATCCCCAAGGATCTGCTCGAACTTGTGGAAGATGTCCTGCTCAACCGGCGTCCTGACGCCACCGAGCGGCTGGTGGCCTTCGCCGAGACCGTCAAGCAGACAGGCAAGGCGGCTGTGCAGGAGGATGTCTGGCGACAGGGCCCGGTCGAGGAGCGCCTCTCGCACGCGCTGGTGAAGGGCATCGTGGAATACATTGAAGCGGACGTTGAAGAAGCGAGACGGAAGTACGCGAAACCGCTCGAGGTGATCGAAGGCCCGCTAATGGCCGGGATGAACATCGTCGGGGATCTGTTCGGCTCCGGCAAGATGTTCCTGCCACAGGTCGTCAAGAGCGCGCGCGTCATGAAAAAAGCAGTCGCATATCTGCAGCCGTTTATGGAAGCGGAAAAGGAACGCACAGGACGCAGAGAGGCGCAGGGGAAGATCCTCATGGCCACCGTGAAAGGGGACGTGCATGACATTGGCAAAAACATCGTGGGGGTCGTCCTCGGCTGCAACAACTACGAGGTGATCGACCTTGGCGTGATGGTGCCCTGCGAGAAGATCCTCGCGACCGCTCGTGAGCGCCATGTCAATATCATTGGCCTCAGCGGCCTGATCACGCCATCGTTGGACGAGATGGTGCACGTGGCGCGGGAGATGGCCCGGGAAGGCTTCGCGGTGCCGCTTTTGATCGGCGGGGCCACGACGAGCAAAGCGCACACGGCGGTGAAGATCGCGCCCGCGTACGAGCGGCCGGTTGTGCACGTGCTGGACGCGTCCCGTGCGGTGGGCGTCGTGGGCGCGCTCATGAGCCCGGAGCAGCGGGCGACCTTCGCAGATCGCAACCGGCGCGATCAGGAGCAGGTCCGGCACGCGCACAAGGAGCGCGGGGAGAAGGCCTTGCTCACGCTGGCCGAGGCGCGCGAGCGGAGAACGCTGATCGAGTGGCAAGCTGTGGACATTCCAACACCGGCCTTCACCGGCGTGCGTGTGCTCGATCAGTTCCCGCTGGATAAAATTGTCCCGTTCATTGACTGGTCGCCGTTCTTTCATACCTGGGAACTGCGCGGGCGCTACCCCAAGATTTTTGAGGACCCGACCGTCGGCGCGAAGGCCAAGGAGTTGTTCGACGATGCGCAAGCTTTGCTGGACAAGCTTATCCACGGCAAGCTGCTCACGGCACGCGGGGTGTACGGCTTTTTCCCGGCCAACAGCGTGGGTGACGACATCGAACTGTACCGGGACGAATCGCGCGCGTCGGTGCTTATGACCTTTCATACGCTCCGCCAGCAGACGCCGAAGCCTGAGGGGCAATTCAACCGCGCCCTGGCCGATTATATTGCGCCAAAGTCCACGGGCCTCAAGGATTACATGGGCGCGTTCGCGGTCACGAGCGGCATTGGTGTTGAAGCGATCTGCGCGCGTTTTGAGAAGGAGCACGACGACTACAACTCGATCATGACAAAGGCGTTGGCTGACCGGCTGGCGGAGGCCTTCGCCGAGCTGCTGCACAAGAAGGCACGCGAGGAGTGGGGCTACGGCAAGGGGGAGGCGCTCAGCAATGAGGATCTGATCCGGGAGCGCTACCGCGGCATTCGTCCGGCGCCCGGCTACCCAGCCTGCCCGGACCATACCGAAAAGCGGATCCTGTTCGATCTGCTACAGGCGGAGAAGCACGCGGGTATCACGCTGACCGAAACCTTTGCGATGCTGCCGGCCAGCTCGGTCAGCGGCCTCTACTTTGCTCATCCCGAAGCGAAGTATTTCGCGGTCGGCAAGATCGGCCGCGATCAGGTGCTGGACTATGCGCAACGCAAACAAATGGACCTAGGAGCCATCGAGCGCTGGCTTGGGCCAAACCTGAATTACGATCCGGCAGCCATCCCTGCAGCTACGTCCTAGATCCAACCGAACGACGCCGTCTGTTCCTGTGGCCAGCCGCACCCTGTTGTCGGCTAGCCAGTCCACGACAGACGCGAGCTTACCGTTTCAGCAGGCCGAAGATCACGAGGAACACCAGTGTGCCGACGGCACACGACACAAGGGTGACGATGGCTCCCGACCGGAGCCACATGCGGAACGTAATGGGATAGCCGGCGCGCTCGGACAGAGCGATCGTGAGGATGTTAGCGCTGGCCCCGATGGGCGTTGCATTGCCCCCGAAACCCGCGCCAATCGCAAGGGCCCACCATAACGGCTCCATACTTGGTCCTTGTGCCTCCAGCCCCTTGATGATCGGAATCATGGCCACCACGAACGGAATATTGTCCACGATTGCAGACAGCAACGCGGCTACCCAGAGGAGAAGCACAGCAGTCAGCAAGACATGAGACCCGGCGAAACCAGCAATAGCGTGAGCCGCGGCTTTCAACGAGCCTGCTGCTTCCAGCCCGCCGACTGCGATAAAAAGAGAGGTGAAGAATAGAAGCACGTTCCAATCTACTGCCTTGAGAAGGTCCCCGGGATTTGGAAGGAGCCAGGCCATCGCCAAAGCGACGCCAAGAAAGGTGATGACGGCTAACTGGAGATGCAACGTATCTTGGAGCGTGAACAGCGCGAGCATGATGCCCAGCACTACCAATAGCTTGGTCAGACCGGCACCGTCCTTGATCGAGTCACGCGGTCGCATGGACGAGAGGTCCGCCGACTGGCCCGCGCGGACCTGAAGCGCGGCGGCGAACAGCCAGCGAATCGTCCACAGTGTCGGGTAGTAGGCGACGAGCACAACGGGCAGGAGGACGATTAGAAAATCGTTGAACGTGAGCCCTGCGGCAGAGCCGATCAGAACATTCGGGGGATCGCCGATCAATGTCGCGGTTCCTCCAACATTGGACAGGAACGCCTCGCCCATCAGCAAAGGCACGGGGCTGATTTTGAGGTGAGCCGCAACCATGATGGTAACCGGCGCGAGCAGAAGAATGACGGTGGCGTTGTTTAACAGCATGGAAATGATCGTCGTCAGTCCACCCAAGATTGCCAGCAATCGTACCGGGCTGCCTCTGGCTTTCTGGGCGGCGAGGATCGCCAGTGCCTCAACGGCGCCGGTATTTCGGAACATGGCCATGAGCATCATCATGCCGAGGAGCAGACCCAGGGTGTTGAAGTCAATGGCGGCGAGCGCCTGCCCTTGCGTGTAGAACCCCATCGCCAATCCCACGGCGAGCATCACGGCGGCGCCGACCCACACGACGATGGTCCGGTGGACCCAGTCCGTCAGAAGGACGACGATGGTGACGAGAAAGATGAGGCTGGAGACCCAGGCGGCCGCCACGGCTCAGTCGTGGCCTTCCGCCAGCAACCGGTAGGCCTCACGGTACCGTGCGCTCGTTTGCGTGATTACGTCGGCGGGGAGATGAGGCGCGGGCGGCTGCTTGTTCCAGTTGATGGAGGTCAGATAGTCGCGCACGAATTGCTTGTCGAAGCTTGGCTGGGGACGGCCCGGCTCGTACTGGTTGAGCGGCCAGAAACGGGAGGAGTCCGGTGTGAGGACCTCATCAATCAGCATGGGTTGGCCGGACGACGGATCGAGCCCAAACTCCAGTTTCGTGTCGGCGATGATGATGCCTTTGCTTTCGGCATAGGCGGCCGCTCGTGTGTACAGCATCACGCTGACCTCGCGGATGAGCTTGGCCGTGTCCGCTCCGAGCCGGGCTTCCATGTCAGCGAACGGGATGTTGACGTCGTGCATGCCGCGCTCAGCCTTGGTGGAAGGGGTGAAGAGCGGCTCTGGCAGTTTCTGGGATTCGACAAGACCCTTGGGCAAGGGCTGTCCGCAGATCTCGCCGGTTTGCTGATAGTCCGTCCAGCCTGACCCCGAGAGGTAGCCGCGCACGATGCACTCGACGGGGAGGGGGTCGGCCTTCCGGACGAGCATGGTGCGGCCTCCGAGCATGGCACGGTGCGGCTGGCACGACGCGGGAAAATCCGCGGCGTCGACGGAGATGAAATGGTTCCAGAGGACATCTTCGTATTGGGAGAGCCACTGAAACCAGAAGGCCGAGAGCTGGGCAGCACGACATCAAAAGCGGAGATGCGATCGGTGGCGACGATCAGCAGCGACTCGCCGAGGTCATAGATGTCCCGGACCTTTCCTCGTGCCTTCAACCGTAACCCCTCGAACCGGGTCTCCAGGACAACCGGCCCGTCGAATGCGACCGCCATCTCCACCCCCTCCTTGCGAAATGCGGCCAGCGATTCCAGCCGCGTGCGAAGCTTACGGAGAATCGGGCCTCTAGGCAAGAGAAAACCGCGGCCAATTCTGCTACAATGCGACCAGTGAAACTGGTCAGCAACCCGCCGAATCCCTTTGAGTCCCAGTACCGGGAGCTTCTGGAGCCCCCGCCGTCCGTCAAGGTCCAGATCTACGAAGACGACACTCGATCGATCCTGAGCCACAACGACAGTCCCGATCTAGCGTTCCGATGGAGCGTGAATCCGTACCGGGGCTGTTTCCATGCCTGTGCGTACTGCTATGCGCGCCCGTCTCACGAGTACTTGGGATTCGGGGCGGGTACGGACTTTGAGTCCAAACTGGTGGTCAAGCCGCACGCCGCGGCCCTCTTGCGCGAGGCTTTTCTTAAGCCGTCGTGGACGGGCGAGCTCGTCGTCTTCTCGGGCGTCACCGATTGCTATCAGCCGGTGGAAGCCTCCCTGGGCCTAACCCGCGCCTGCCTCGAAGTTTGCGCCGAGTTTCACAACCCCGTCGCCATCATCACGAAGGCCGCGCTCATCCTGCGCGATCTTGATCTCCTTCGGCGGCTCCATCAAGAGGCCGCGATCCGCGTATTCCTGAGCATCCCCTTCGCCGACGATCCGACGGCCCGGAAGGTGGAGCCCCAGGCGCCTTCCATCACCAAGCGCCTGGCGACGCTGAAGACGATCGCCGAGGCGGGCATTTTCACCGGCGTCTCGATCGCGCCGGTCATCCCGGGACTCAACGACGACCACATGTTCGAGATTCTTCAGAAGGCGCGGGACGCCGGGGCACGGACGGCTTTTTACAGCCTCTTGCGACTGCCCGGCAGCGTTGAGCCTGTCTTTCTTGAGCGGATGGCGGCGGCGTTCCCGGATCGCATCAAAAAGATCACCCACCGCCTGCAGGAAGTGCGGGGCGGCGTACTCAACACCTCGCGGTTTTTCGATCGATACCGCGGGCAGGGCCCCTATGGGGAGATGCTGGACCAGCTGTTCCTGACCGCAAAGCGAAAAGCGGGGTTTCCAGAGGAACAGGACCCACCTCTCCTGTCAACCTTCCACCGACCTCAGCCGCAGCAGATTGACCTTTTCGCCTAGTAAAATTTAATGGCCTGGTGAGACGGACGCGCGGGGCGTGATCCGCGCTTCAACCTTGGCGGCCAGGGGGCCGGCTTTGAGCGCGGAGAGCAGCACATCGCGTAAGGGGATCTGGCGATCGCGCCTGTCGGTGACTTGGAGGAACATCGTGTAGCCGTCCCCGCCTTCCGCGATGAAATTATCAGCCGCGACTGAGTATCGACGGGCAGGATTCAGGGGCGCTCCGTTCACCTGGACAGAAGTGATCCGGGAGCCGCTGGGAGCTGATGGGTCAAAGACCACGGCCAACCCTGACACCTGTAAGAAGCGTCCGGACGCCTGAGGCAGACGGCTAACACTGTTCTCGAGAGCTGCCTTCAAGGTGGCCCCCGTGACAGTAAAGGTTGTGAGGGAAGAATCGAAGGGGAGCACTTCCATGACTCGTTTCAAGGTGACTGGGCCGGCGGGCATGCTGCTGCGGATCATCCCGGAGTTCACGAGGCCGATCTCGGTCCCGGTGTGTTGGCGCGCCAGATCCGCGAGCAAGTTACCGAGGTTCGTCTCTCTGGTCCGGATGTCGCTGTTTTCCCCTTCGAACGTGTGCGCCGCTTCGCCTATGACCTGATTGGTTTGCTCGTCCAATCGCCGCGCATAGTCCCGAACCAGTTTGGCTATGTCCGAGTCCGAGGAGACCGCCGCAGAGACCGGCAGATTGTGGGCTTCGGCAACCATGATGGTCTTCTCATGGTAGAGAAGATCCAGACGGCCGAGCGTCCGGCCTTGTCGATGGGTCTTCACGAAGACAGGACCGACGCCCGTCAGTTCCACACGGCCCTCGACTGGATTCGTTTGACCCGGGGGGACCAGCCCATCGAAACCCTCGGTGTGTCCACCGATGATGACGTCGAGCCCAGGAACCGCCTTGGCGAGCGCGAGGTCTTCTTCCGTGTCTTGGTGCGTGATCGCGACCAGGATCTCCACACGCTCGCGTAGTTCGCCGACCGCTTGTTTGGCCGCCACAATAGGATCGACGAACTCAACTTCTCGAACGACGGCGCGGTTGAACGTGTCGGGATAGTTTTTCTTCCCGATGAGGCCGATCAGGCCGACCCGCACATGCCCCAGGTGTTTAATGGCATGCCGCTGGCATACGTCGGGGTCCTGAGGCCGCACGTTGGTACAGAGAAACGGGAAGGTTGCCTCCTTGCGAAGGTTTTTCAGATGCCGCGTGCCGAAATCGAAATCATGATTGCCGACGGCGACGGCGTCATAGCTCATCAGGTTCATGGCGGCGATGTCCACCTCGCCGCGGTACACCGAAGACATCGCCGTTCCCATCAAGAGGTCTCCGCTGTCCACGACGAGCAGGTGTTCGACTTCCTGTCGGATCTGTTTGATCAGGGAGGCACGCCGTTCAACTCCCCCGAGTCCGGCGAACATGCCGTGTTCGATCGGCTGAATGGTGCCGTGATGTTCGCTGGTATGCAGAATCGTGACGGCAACCTGGGCGTAGGCCGGGTCAGCGACGGAGAGCGCGAAAAAGAAAGCCAGGGCGATGAAGGGATGCATCACGAAAGGCAGGTGCTGTTCGCACGGACGGAAACGCTCGGCATCAGTGGCCATGATGGTACTGGCGAGTCCCCGGGCTGTCAAGGCGAGTCTTTCCCCTCCTTGACTGGCACAGGATGCCGTGGTACGGTCCCGCGCTCCGTATGCATGAACGCGTCATCCAGTGGATCGAGCTCTTCCGACCGTATGTCGATGATTATGGCTATTTGGTCCTCTTTCTGGGTGTCATGGCAGAGAACGCGTCTTTGCCAGTCCCCGGAGAGACCATTTTGATCATCGCCTCGTTCTATTCCCACCACGGACATCTCAATCTGGGCTCTGTCATCCTGCTGGCGACGGTTGGCTGCATCCTGGGCGACAATGTCAGCTTCTATATCGGGCGGCGCCTCGGGCGTCCGTTCATTGAGCAGTATGGCCGCTATCTGCTGATCACGCAGAAACGACTGGCTTATGTGGAACGCTTCTTTCACAAGCATGGGGACAAGACGATTTTCGTCCAGCGCTGGATCACGGGGGTGCGGGTGATCGGGGCATTGGTGGCGGGAACATCCAGGATGCCCTGGGGCCGGTTCTTGCTGTTTAACTGCCTTGGTGCCGTGACCTGGGTCACGGCCATTTCCTTGTTGGCCTACTTCTTTGCCGTGAATCTGCCCCTCCTGCTGATCGTCATGAGCCGCTCTGGCTGGGCGTTGCTTGCTTTGATAGCAGGGGGCGCATTGATCCTCTACCTCAAACGGCGGTTAAGCGTGGACCAAGAGCCGTCGTCCCCTCTCTAAACCTCTCGCCATGTCCTCCTCCGCTAAGTCCACGAAACATTTATTCAAATCCTTGAAATTGGCTTGACAGTATGCCTTCTTCTTCATATACTATGTTGTTTTGATAGATTTTTGGTTCACCCAATCCATTTAGGTTGAGGGGAATAGAGCCGTATTTACTCGGCGGAGGGTTACCGCGTCTTTGCCTTTCCCCCGGGAAGCAGTTGGTATGCGCGATCAGGCCTGAATGGCAGGAATCCTCTATCTTGCTTAGGGTATATTTCTTCTCGGACTCCCTTAGGGGGCGAATCGTGGGCAGGTACTCAAGTGGACAACGAGGCCTGACTGTAAATCAGGTGGCTTCGCCTTCCCAGGTTCGAATCCTGGCCTGCCCACCACACCACGCGTGCTGGGCGGGGGACAGTGAACGCTGGTGGGCGTGACGGCGTCACCTGATACAGGGGCTTTTGGAGAGACAGGGAGTCATGACACTGCGACATGGCACGAGCGGGCGTAGCTCAGGGGTAGAGCTCCAGCCTTCCAAGCTGGCTGTCGCGAGTTCAAATCTCGTCGCCCGCTCCATGAACAAGATGTTATTCGTTAAACGTTAATCGTGAATCGGATTGCAAGCTCGGCTCTATGCCTTTGATGCATTTCACGGTTAACGTTTCACGTTTAACGATTAACGACGGGAGCGCCCACGTAGCTCAGTTGGCAGAGCACGTCCTTGGTAAGGACGAGGTCACGCGTTCAATCCGCGTCGTGGGCTCCATTATTAAACCCGCCCACCCCGGGCCTGTCGGGACAGGCCCTTTTCCCGTGGGCTTGCTGGGTCCGGCACTTCGATCACACGAGCCGGGAGACACGAGGCCTCCAGGGGAGGATTAGGGGGACGTTATGGCGAAGGCGAAATACGAGCGGCGCAAGCCGCATGTGAACATTGGGACGATCGGGCATGTGGACCACGGCAAGACGACGCTGACCTCGGCCCTCACGAAGGTGTGTGCGGAGCGGGGCATGGCC
>Ga0209377_1002564_pt1 | contig 11850 bp, 13 predicted proteins | sample GraSoiAngelo_141_FD_185898 | JGI IMG/M metagenome (GOLD analysis project Ga0209377, IMG submission 185898) | Grasslands soil microbial communities from the Angelo Coastal Reserve, California, USA - 14_0929_12_40cm (SPAdes) (version 2) | ecosystem: Environmental > Terrestrial > Soil > Grasslands ...
TGTACACCTTCTTCACGTTGCCGTGGAAGATTTTCTCCTTGTCGGCCTTGCTCATCCAGTCGATCTTGTCGACGTAGCGCTTGGTGTCGTCGTAGTTGAAGCCGGTCTCCGGGTCCACGCCCTTCACCGCACCGACCATCTCGGAGGCGAAGAGGATGTTGTCGGCCGGGATCACTTTAAGGAGCAGGTCGATGCCGGGCTGGTGATAGACGCAGGTGTCGAAGAAGACGTTGTTCATGAGCAGCTCCGCGAGCGGCGGGCGTTTCATGTCCTGCGCGAGGCCCCGGTAGCGGCCCCAGTGATAGGGCACCGCGCCGCCGCCGTGCGGAATGATGAATTTCAGCGTCGGGAAATCGTGGAACAGGTCCGCGGTGATGAACTGCATGAACGCGGTGGTGTCGCCGTTGATGTAGTGCGCGCCGGTCCCGTGGAAATTCGGATTGCAGGAGGCGCTTACGTGCACCATGGCCGGGACCTCCAGCTCGACCATCTTCTCGTACAGGGGATACCACCATTTGTCGGTGAGCGGCGGCTCCTTCCAATAACCCCCCGACGGGTCCGGATTGAGATTGCAACCGATGAAGCCGAATTCCTTCACGCAGCGCTCCAGCTCCGGAATGCAGTTCCCCGGCGAAACGCCGGGACTCTGCGGAAGCTGGCACACGCCGACGAACTTCTCCGGGTAGAGAGTGCAGACGCGGTGGATCAACTCGTTGCAGTGCTCTGACCAGAGCCGGCTCGTGGTCTCGTTGCCGATGTGATGGCTCATGCCCATCGCGCGGGGCGAGAAGATGGTGATGTCGGTGCCGCGCTCGCGCTGCAGCTTCAACTGCGCGCCTTCGAGGCTCACGCGGATCTCGTCGTCGCTGATTCCGAGCGAGCCCTTCGACGGGACGTGCTCGGCATCCTCAAGCGCCGCGATCTGGCGCTTGCGCCATTCCTCGAGCTGTCTGGGAGCGGTGGTATAGTGGCCGTGGCAATCGATGATCATTTATTTGTCGTCTCCGTCAGCCGAGTTTGCGTGTCACGTCGTCGAACAGCTCGTCCACGGCAAAGCGCCGCGGAATCATCCGCTGTTGGTAGACGGTGTCGATGACGACCTCGAGGCTGCGCCGGTTCGCCTCGAGGCCGAACGGATGGGTGTCGAATTCGCCAGGCTTGGGCAGCTTCGCCGCCTTCTTGCTCTCGGCGAGGAGCCGGTAGATTTCACGCACGGCTTCCGGCTCGGATCTCGATAGGGATTCCTTCACGACCATCATGTGATTGATCTGCAGCGCGCGGTACTTCTTGTGCCAGGCTTCGGCTGCCGCCGCCGGATTGTGGATGAGCGGTTTCAGGCGCGGGTCTGTCGGCACGGCAGGCAGGATCGCCGCGTCGATCTCCCCGGCAAGGAGCATCGCCGTCAGCTCCTTGCCCTCGGGCGCGCGCTCCACCGACGGCGGATCGCGGAATTCCGCAACGTGGGCTTCCTCGAAAGTGACCCATTTCACGCGGTCGATGTCTACGCCGTGCTCGTTCGCGAGGATGCCGCGCAGCCACGTCGAGGTCGTTACGGTGTAGGAACGCGTGCCCACGCGGCGACCTGCGAGATCGTCCGGCGCGAGCGGCCCGCGCTCGATGTTGTAGACGATGTGGGGGTGCTGAAAGCGCGCGAGCACAACCGCGGGCAGGAGCACCAGCGGCTTGCCGTGCGCCTTCGCCATGAGGAAGGTCACGACCGCGAGCTCCGCGCAGTCGAATTCGAGGTTCCGCACCACCCGCTTGAACGCCGTGCTCGGGGTCTTCACGTCGGCGAATTCCAGGCTGACCGAAGACGACTTCACCTCGCCTTTCTTCAGCGCGAGGGTGACCGGGTAATCCCCGAGCAGCGTGCGCACTGCGACCGGCTTAGTCATGGCGGTGTACCCTCGCATTTTCCCGCAGGAGGACTCCAATGAGCGAAACAAGAGAAGTCGTGGTTGTCGATGTGAAGATCCCGTTCTGGTCCATGGTGGTCCTGCTCGTCAAATGGGCGATCGCGGCGATACCGGCCATGATCATCCTCCTGGTCCTGGCGACCGTAGTGTCGATGGTACTCGGCGGCGTGTTCCACTGGAACTGGATGGGCCGGGGCGTGGTCTAGCCGCGATTCGATCGCTCTCCCCCCGAGATCGGACCCTCGCGATCTTCCGTGATTGTATAATCGGTTCATATTTTTCAGCTACAGACGCCGCATGAAGGTCGAAGAAAGCCTCCTCGCCAACGTGAAGATGGCGCCCCGGGACGCGATCCTGGGGCTGACCGAACTCTACGTCGCCGATCCCCACCCCAAGAAGGTCAACCTCGGCGTGGGCGTCTACTACGACGACCAGGGCAAGGTGCCGCTGCTCGAGTGCGTGCGCAAGGCCGACGAGGCGCTCACGGCGGCTGGCGTCGCCCGTCCCTACCTGGCGATGGACGGCTTTCCGGATTACGTGCGCCAGGTGCAGTCGCTGCTCTTTGGCCCGGGCCACCCGGCGGTCGCGGCGGGACGCGTCACCACCGTCCAGGCGGTCGGCGGTACCGGGGGCCTCAAGGTCGGCGCGGATTTCATCAAGCGCTTCGCCCCCGAGGCCGCCGTCTACCTGTCCGACCCGACCTACGACAATCACCGGCCGCTGTTCGAGGAGGCGGGCTTCAGGATCGAGACCTACCCCTACTACGACCCGCGCACGCGCGGCATCCGCTTCACCGAAATGCTCGCGTGCATGCGGGGCATCCCGAAGGGGTCGGTCGTGCTGCTGCACGCGTGCTGCCACAACCCCACCGGCGTGGACATCCGCGGCGAGCAGTGGGACGAGGTCATGAAGATCGTCGCCGAGCGTCGCCTCCTCCCCTTCCTCGACTTCGCCTACCAGGGCTTCGGCGATGGCGTGGAAGAGGATGCGCAGGTGGCGCGCCGCTTCGCGCAGGCTCTGCCCGCGGCGCTGGTGGCCATGTCCTTCTCCAAGTCGTTCTCGCTCTACGGCGAGCGCGTCGGAGCCCTCTTCGTCGTCGCGGCGGACTCCGGCGAGGCCGCGAAGGTGCTCAGCAACCTCAAGCGCATGATCCGCACGAATTACTCGAACCCGCCTTCGCACGGCGCGCGCATCGTCGCCGCGGTACTCGCCTCGCCCGAGCTGCGCGCGCTCTGGGTGAAGGAAGTCATCGGCATGCGCGACCGAGTGCGCTCGATGCGGCGTGAGCTGGTCGAGCGCCTGAAGAAGCGGATTCCCGAGGACTTCAGCTTCATCCTGCAGCAGCGCGGGATCTTCTCGTACTCGGGCCTGTCGCGCGAGCAGATGGTCGCGATGCGCGAGCGCTACGCGGTGTACGGCATCGAGTCGGGCCGCATCTGCGTGGCGGCGCTCAACTCGCGCAACCTCGACTACGTCGCCGATTCGATCGCCGCGACGATCAAGCTCTCGACGGACGAACTAGCCAAGCCGCGCGCCGCGGCTTAAGCCCCCGCGCCCGCGCGGCCGGCGTATGATGCTCCCGTCCGCAAGGGGAGCACTCGCAATGGCTACCAAGCTGAAGGCCGTCGACGTCGTCACCGTCGGCGTCGGCCTTACCGGCACCATTCTCGCAAAGGAACTGGCCGACTCGGGCCTCAAGGTCGTGGGCCTGGAGCGCGGCGGCTGGCGGGATACGCATCCGGACTTCGACATGCCGCACGCGCACGACGAGCTGCGCTACGCGCGCCGCCACGAGCTGATGCAGGACCTGTCGAAGGAAACCCTAACCTTCCGCAACGCGATCGGCGACACGGCGCTGCCGATGCGCTACATGGGATCATTCCTCCCGGGCGAAGGCGTCGGCGGTGCCGCGGTGCACTGGAACGGCGTCACCTGGCGCTTCCTGCCCTGGGATTTCGAGACGCGCAGCCGTACGCTCGCGCGCTACGGCAAGACCCAGCTCGCCGAGGAATGCACCAGCCAGGACTGGGGCGTCACGTATGACGATCTCGAGCCGCACTTCGACCGCTTCGAGTACCTCTACGGCATCTGCGGCAAGGCCGGCAACCTGAAGGGCCAGATTCAGCCCGGCGGAAATCCCTTCGAGGGCCCGCGCTCGCGCGAGTACCCGAATCCGCCGATGAAGACCTCGCACGTCGGCGCGCTCTACGGCAAGGCGGCGCGCGAGCTCGGCCTCCACCCCTTCCCCGCGCCGTCGGCGAATATGACGCGCCCCTACACCAATCCCTACGGCCTGACGCTGGGCGCCTGCGTCTACTGTGGCTACTGCGAGCGCTTCGGCTGCGAGATGGGCGCCAAGGCGAGCCCGCAGACCGCGGTGCTCCCGGTGCTGATGAAGAGCCCGAACTACGAGCTGCGCACCCTCGCCAGCGTCGTCAGGGTGAATCTCGATTCGGAAAAGAAGCGCGCTGTGTCGGTGACCTACGTCGATTCGCGCGGGCGCGAGTTCGAGCAGCCGGCCGAGCTCGTGCTTCTCACTTCCTACGTCTTCAGCAACGTGCGCCTGATGCTCCTCTCCGGCATCGGCAAGCCCTACGACCCGGCGGCGAACTCGGGTGTGGTGGGCCGCAATTATGCGTACCAGACGAACGGCAACGTCACGGCCTTTTTCGAGGACAAGGTATTCAACCAGTTCATGGGCGCGGGCGCGCTCTCGATGATGATCGACGACTTCGACGGCGACAACTTCGACCACGCGGGGCTCGGCTTCATCGGCGGCGGCTGGATCGGAGCGGCGAGCTCGGGCGGCCGCCCGATCGACTTTCGCCCCGTGCCCTCGGGTACGCCGCGCTGGGGCGGAGAATGGAAAAAGGCGACGGCGCGCTACTACAACCGCACCTTCGGCATCACCACCCACGGAGCCTGCCAGAGCTACCGCGGCAATTGTTTCGACCTCGACCCGACCTACCGCGACGCCTACGGTCTGCCCCTCTTGCGCATGACTTTCGACTTCCGCCAGAACGAATACCGCATGTCGGAATACATGACGAAGAAGGCGGCGGAGATCGCCAAGGCCGCGGGCGCGAGCCGGATGAACGTTACGCCGCGCACCGGCAAGTACAGCATCGTGCCCTACCAGAGCACGCACAACACCGGCGGCGCGGTGATGGGGGCCGACCCGAAAACCAGCGCCGTGAACAAGTATCTGCAGAGCTGGGACGTGCCGAACGTCTTCGTGATCGGCGCGAGCGCCTTCCCGCAGAACGGCGGCTACAACCCGACCGGAACCGTCGGCGCGCTCACCTTCCACGCGCTGGAAGCGATCAAGAGCAGATACCTGAAACAACCCGGGCCGCTGGCCTAAGCATTTTTTTCGAGATCACCGACACAGGGGAAAGCCATGAAAGAAACTTCGGGCCGTCGCCGTTTCTTGAAATCTGCCGCCGCTCTCGGCGCGGCGATTCCCGCGGGCGCCGCGGCGCAATCGAAACCCGCGCCCAACGTAGACCACGACAAGCAGCGCGCGCAGCACATGCGCGCGGCCGCGGCGCAGCCGCGTCCCTACATGTTCCTCTCGCAGACCGAGGTCGCGTTCCTCGACGCGGCGGTGTCGCACCTCATCCCCAAGGATGAGCTGGGGCCGGGCGCGAAGGAAGCCGGTGTCACCTACTTCATCGACCAGCAGCTCTTCGGTGGCTACGGCTCGATGGCGAAGAAGTACACGCAGGGGCCCTGGCCCGAGGGCACGCCGCAGCAGGGCTATCAGTCGCCGCTGACGCCCGCGGCGGTGTATCGCGCCGGGATCCGCGATACGAACGAGTACTGCAAGAAGACTCACGGCAAGACTTTCGACGCGCTCTCCCGCGCGCAGCAGGAGGAAGTGTTGAAGGGCCTGGACGGCGGCAAGATCGAGCTCGAGCAGGTGCGCTCGCAGTTCTTTTTCAACATGCTGCTCGCCAACACGGTTGAAGGTTTCTTCGCCGACCCGGTGTACGGCGGCAACCGCGACAAGGCGGGCTGGAAGCTGGTGGGCTTCCCCGGCGTCGCCGCTGTATACACTCCGTTCATCGAGAAGCACAACGTGCCCTACCGCGCGCAGCCGGTGTCGATCGCCGACATCACGCAGAAGATCGCGCAGGTCGACGAGCACGGCCACGCGATCCACGTGATGCTCGACGACGACCAGGCGGGGGTCTAGTCATGGCGACCAAGCTGAAAGGCGTGGACGTCGTCACCGTCGGGGTCGGTCTCACCGCAACGATCCTCGCGCAGGAGCTGGCCGCCACGGGCCTCAAGGTCGTCGGCCTCGAGCGCGGCCGCTGGCGCGACACCGATCCGGATTTCGCCATGCCCGGCGCGCACGACGAGCTGAAGTACGTGCGGCGGCACGAGCTGATGCAGGACCTGTCCAAGGAGACCATCACCTTCCGCAACAACGCGAACGAGCTGGCGCTGCCGATGCGCGATCTCGGCTCGTTCCGCCCGGGCGAAGGCGTGGGCGGCGCCGCGGTGCACTGGGGCGCGGTGACCTGGCGCTTCTTCCCGTGGGACTTCCAGACGAAGACGAAGACCCTGGAGCGTTACGGGCCGAAGCAGGTCGCCGAGGACTGCACCATGCAGGACTGGGGCGTCACTTACGAGGAGCTCGAGCCGCACTTCGACCGCTTCGAGTATCTCTACGGGGTCTCGGGCAAGGCCGGCAACCTGAAGGGCAAGATCGTCGAGGGCGGCAACCGTTTCGAGGGCCCGCGCTCGCGCGAGTTTCCGAACCCGCCGCTCAAGACGCCACACTCGAGCGCGCTCTTCGCCAGGGCTGCGCAGTCGCTCAGCTACAAGACTTTCCCCGTTCCGAGCGCGGCCAATTCGCGCGCGTACAAGAACGAGTACGGTCAGACCATCAACGCCTGCGTGTACTGCGGCTACTGCCAGTTCTTCGCTTGCGAGATGGGCGCGAAGGCGAGCCCGCAGACGACGGTGCTGCCGGTGCTGATGCAGAACAAAAATTTCGAGCTACGCACCATGTGCAACGTCGTCAAGGTCAATCTCGATTCGGAGAAGAAGCGCGCGGTGAGCGTCACCTACGTCGACTCGCGCGGCAGGGAGTTCGAGCAGCCGGCGGAGCTGATCCTGCTCACGTCGTACGTGCTCAACAACTGCCGCCTGATGCTCCTCTCGGGGATCGGCAAGCCCTACGATCCAGTCGCGAACACCGGCGTCGTCGGGCGCAACTACGCCTACCAGACGCCGTCCAACGTCAACCTCTTCTTCGACGACAAGGTCCTCAACGGCTTCATGGGGGCGGGTGGGAACGCGACCGGTATCGACGACTTCAACGGCGACAACTTCGACCACACGGGGCTGGGATTCATCGGCGGCGGCAACATCAACTGTGGCTCGGGCGCGACACGGCCGATCGAAGTGCGCCCGGTACCGCCGGGGACGCCGCGCTGGGGATCGGAGTGGAAGAAGGCCGTCGCGAAATACTTCACCCGCTCGTGTTCCATCGCCATCCAGGGTGCGTGCCAGAGCTATCGCGGCAACTATTTGGATCTCGACCCGACCTACCGCGACGCCTACGGCCTGCCGCTGCTGCGCATGACTTTCGACCGGCGCGAGAACGAGCACAAGATGAGCGTGTACATCACTAACAAGGCGGCCGAGATCGGCAAGGCCATGGGCGCGTCGAAAATGAACGTCAACCCGCGCACCGGGAAATACACCATCGTCCCCTACCAGTCGACCCACAACACCGGCGGCACCGTCATGGGCGCGGACCCCAACACCAGCGTTGTGAACAAGTATCTACAGAGCTGGGACGTGCACAACGTCTTCGCCATCAGCGCGGGCGCCTTCCCGCAGAACGGCGGCTACAACCCGACGGGGACGGTGGGCGCGCTGACCTTCCAGGCGCTGGAGGCGATCAAGACGAAGTATTTGAAGAGGCCGGGGGCGTTGGTATAGCGAGGCGCAGCATCGTCGTCGGGCGGCGCCAGCCTCGGCGCGCGCGCCGATACCTCGGCCATCACACCGTTTTCAAGTCGACGGCCGAACGTCTTCCGTCCAGCTCGCTGCGCACGTCGTAAGAAATCTTCTGGTTCTCCTGCAGCGGCTTGAGCCCGGCGCGTTTCACAGCGCCGCTGTGCACGAACAGGTCCTTGGAGCCGTCGTCCGGCCGTATGAAGCCGAAGCCGCTCTTGACGTTGAAAGATCGGACGACACCGGTGGGCATAAGCGTTCTCCTTGCGAGGTCCCGCCATCGCGCAGAGGCGCGCGCGGCGTCAAATTTCCGTGAGAGAAGGCTTGTAACGCGCCCGGGTAGGGAGAATGCGGAGCCGAGACTCAAAGCGATTCGACGTAGCATTATGGACCTTTCCCCGGAAACCTGCGCTTGAGGTCCTGCAGGCCCCTCGCTCCCTCAGAGTCCGAGAAGACGCGCCCCCACCGGAATCAGCACAGCCCCGAGGACGCCGTGCAATCCCATCGCCAGGCTCGAGTAAGCCCCGGCCTCCGCATTGACGCTGAACGCGCGCGAGGTGCCCAGGCCGTGGGCGGCGACGCCGATCGCGAAGCCGCGCTGCCACCACTCGCGGCTGCGCACGGCGTCCAGCACGAAGCGCGCGAGAACGGCGCCGAGGATGCCGGTCGATACGGCGAACACCGCGGTCAGAGTCGGCGACACGCCGATCCGCTCGGCGATGCCCATCGCGATGGGCGCGGTCACGGACTTGGCGACGAAGCCGCCGACGATCGTGGAATCGGCGCCGAGCAGACGCGCAAGCCCTACGGCACTCACGATAGAGGTAAGGCCTCCGGCGAGCAGCGCGGCGAGCAAAGGCAGGATCCGTCCGCGCATCGCGGAGAGCCCCTTGTAGATCGGCACCGCGAGCGAAACCGTCGCGGTCCCGAGTAGGAAGTGCACGAACTGTGCGCCCTCGAAGTACTTCGGATAGGGCATGCCGATCAGCGTGATCGTCACGGCGACGAGGACGATCGCGATCAGCACCGGGTTCGCGAGCGGATGCCGGCTCGCTCGCTCGTAGACGAGCACGCCGACCTGATAGGCGCCGAGGGTGAGAATGAGCGCGAGCAGCGGGCTGCCCGAGAGGTAGACCCAGATCTCGTAAATATTAGGAAAGCCCGGCGTGAGCTGCCCGTTCATTTGCGCGAAGCCCGGGACAAGGCCTTGAGGACGAGCGCGGTGACGGCGATCGTGAGGACCACGCTCACCACCAGCGCCGCGGCGATCGCGAGGGCATGAGCCTTCAGCTGCGGCCAGAACATCACGACGCCGACGGCCGCCGGAACGAAGAGCAGCCCGAAATGCTGGCTGAAAGTGCTCGCCACCTCATCGAGCGAAGCGTTCACGCTCCTGCGCAGCGCGAGGAAGCCGAGCAGCAGGATGAGACCGATGACCGGGCCGGGAATCAACGGCAGGAGAAAATGCGTGATGAGCTCGCCCAACCCCTGAAAAAGCAGGATCTGAACGAGGCCGGAGATCATGACGGGACCATCCCGCCGAGATTCTATCCCGAGCTTTTGGGCCGCTCCCTGAAGATCCACGCGAAGAGCGGGACCGCCGCCGCCACCGCGATGCCCTGGGCGAAGAGGAAGCCCGGAACGTCGCCCTGCCCTATTCCAGTGAACGTGTTCGTGAACGTCGGCGCGACGGTCACCGCCGGATTGGCGAACGAAGTCGAAGACGTGAACCAGTACGCGCTGGTGATATAAGCTGCGACCACGTAGGGGAGCGCGTCCGCCCACTTCAGCTCGCCCCGTGCGGCTAGAGCTACGGTGACCGCCGGATTGAAATGAGCTCCGGAGACCGGCGCGAAGATCACGATGAGCGCGACGAGCGCACCGCCCGTCGCGAGCGAATTCGCGAGCAGGGCGATGGCGTCGTTGCCGCCCGATAGGCGCTCGGCCATGATGCCCGAGCCGACCACGGCGACGAGCAGGAATGCGGTTCCCAGGCTTTCACCAACGAGGCGCCGGGCGAGCGTCATGCAAGCTTCAGCCGCAGCAGGCCGCGGTGGATTCGGCTTTCGCCGTTGGAATACAGCACGCGCTCTTTTCCCCGCTGCGCTGTGCTTCTTCTCCGAAAATCGGAACGCTTCCGATCGTGTGGAACGTCTCCCAGGCAACCCCCTGCGGATCCTCGATCCAGTACTTATCCGATTTGGTATAGCAGCAGGAGGCCGCGGCCTGGTCGAGCGCAGCGATACCGGCTTTCGACACTTGCTCGCGCAGTTCTTTCAGCTCGTCGTCGGATTCCACCTGGAATCCCAGGTGGTTGACCCCCGCCGCGCGCCCGCGTCGCGAAATGGCGAAGTTGACCTTGGGATCGTCCAGCATCCACTTGGCGTAGTCGGCCTTCTCGACGGACGGCGGCGCGCCGAACAGGCCGCTGTAGAAACGCACGCTCTCGGGCAGGTCGTGCACCGAAACGTGAACATGGAATCGCTTCATGTGACTTTCTCCTTTCGTCTGCGCGCGGCGGGTTTGCACCCCGGGGCGCAGGTTTCCCCACCGCAGCAGTTCTCGGTCAAATAGGAAACCAGCGCGTTCATCTCCTCGAAATTCGGCGCATAGTAGATAAAGCGGCCCTCCTGCCGCGCGACCAGCAACCCGGCGCTGGTCAGCTCCTTCAGATGGAAGGAGAGCGTAGCGGGGGCCATTCCGAACTTGGCCGCGATGTCTCCGACACAAAGGCCTTCCGGGCCCTTTTGCACGAGCAGCCTGAAAATGGCGAGGCGCGCATCCTGTGCCAGGGCGGCGAGGCTGGCGACCGCGGTCTTCGATTCCATATTTCCAGTATTATCGAAATATAAGAGCCTTGTCAAGCTGCCCGCTGTCGGCAGTCCGCGGCCGTATTAAGATCGCCCCTCAAGCGGAGGAATGACCATGAAACGCATCGCACCCTGGCTCGCAATCCTGATCGCATCGCTCGCGGCCGGCGCCGCGGGGGCGCAGCAATATCCGTCCAAGCCGGTGAAGATCATCGTGGGCTTCGCCCCGGGCGGCGGCTCCGATTTCATCGCGCGCGTCATCGCGCAGAAGCTGACCGAGCGCCTGGGGACGCAGGTGATCGTCGAGAACCGCCCCGGGGCGGGCAGCGTGCTTGGATCCGAGGTCGCCGTGAAGTCGCCTCCGGACGGCTACACGCTGCTGCTCACCCCCGCGAGCTACACCGTCAATGCGAACGTGTACAAGCTGTCGTTCGATCCCCTGAACGACATCACGCCCGTCGTGCAGCTCTCGCGCGGGCCTTACGTGGTCGCGGTGCACCCTTCGGTTCCGGCGAAGACGCTGCAGGAACTGGTCGCGCTCGCCAAGAAAGACCCGGACAAGCTCGCGTATGCGTCGAGCGGAAACGGCAGCCACGTGCACGTGGCGACGGAGTACTTTCTGTATACGGCCGGAATCAAGATCACGCACGTTCCCTACAAGGGAACCGGACCGGCTCTGAACGACACGATCGCAGGAACCACCCAGCTCATTTTCGGCAGCGTCGCTACGGCGCTGCAGTACGTCAAGTCCGGACGCCTGAGGGCGCTCGCGGTCACCACGCCCAAGCGCATCGCGGCGGCCCCCGACGTTCCCACGGTGCGCGAGTCGGGATACCCGAGCTACGAGGTCACCAACTGGCACGGCCTCGTGGGTCCCCGCGGACTGCCGAAGGACATCGTCGAGCGTCTCAACAGGGAAACGAACGAGGCGCTGAAATCGAAGGACGTGGAAAAAGTTCTGGCGAGCGACGGCCTGGAGCCTGCGGGCGGCTCCGCCGCGGAATTCGCCGTCATCCTCAAGAACGAGGTCGCGCGCTGGGGCGAGGTGGTGAAGCAGGCCAAGGTCAAGGTGGATTAACGGCCCGCCCCCGGATCGACAGGAACGCAGCGATCCTGTCGTGGACACCCTGACCCACGCGCTTTCGGGA
>Ga0209377_1002568_pt1 | contig 11846 bp, 9 predicted proteins | sample GraSoiAngelo_141_FD_185898 | JGI IMG/M metagenome (GOLD analysis project Ga0209377, IMG submission 185898) | Grasslands soil microbial communities from the Angelo Coastal Reserve, California, USA - 14_0929_12_40cm (SPAdes) (version 2) | ecosystem: Environmental > Terrestrial > Soil > Grasslands ...
CAACACACCGGTCCGAGCTCATTCCTGCCTGATGGTGAGGGAATGTTCCGGTTCACCACGGTGGTCGAAGCGGCCGAGGCCTTCGAGACGATCAACAGAGACTACGGGCGCCACTGTCGCGCGGCGCGCGATATCGCGGAGACGCACTTCGACGCGCGACGCGTGCTCGAGACGGCGTTGAATGCCGCGCTCGACGCTGACGCGGCGCCGCTCCAGCAGACCCGCGTATGAGCATTACCGTCTGCCTCGCCCCCGCCAACACCGTTGCCTATCCCAAGGGAGGCGGCCACCTCTGGGTCTACCTCCACTGGGCCCTGGGGCTCAAGGCGCTGGGCTGCCGAGTGATCTGGCTCGAAGGCATCGACGTCGACGAACGCGACACGTCGCCGGCGGCGCGCCGGCGCCGGCGCGGTGGTCCCGCCGCCGCGTGCGTCGCGGCACTCAAGGCGCACCTCGTGCCGTACGGCCTGGCCGACGCGCTGGCGCTGTACGCCATCGACGGCCAACCGGTGCCTGTCGACATCGCGCAAGGCGCCATGGACCTGACCGCCGCCGCCGCCGAGGCCGACCTGCTTCTGAATCTCTGGCATTCCGCCCCCGCCCGAGTTGTCGGTCAGTTCCGCCGGTCCGCGTTCATCGATACCGATCCGGGGTTGCTCCAGATCTGGGTGACGACGGGCGCAGTCGATCTGGCCGCGCACGACGTCTACTTCACGATCGGGGAGACCGTGGGAACGCCTGCCGCGCGCTTCCCCGACTGCGGCCTGCGGTGGCGCCACACACCGCCGCCGGTGTTCCTGCCCGAGTGGCCCACGATCCCCGTCGCGCGGCCCGCGGCGTACACGACCGTGGCGCATTGGTGGGGCGGCAGCTTCGAGTTCAACGGCATCACGTTCAGCAACGAGAAGCGGGTCTCGTTCCTCGAGTACCAAGACCTGCCCCGGCGCACGCCTGTCCCGCTCGAGCTCGCGGTGTGCCTCGCCGAGTTCCACGACGAGTACCGCCAGATCCTCGAGCCGAAGGGCTGGCGGCTGCGGGAGGCGTGGGACCTGAGCGCTACGCCTGAGTCGTATCGCGCCTACATCCAACGCTCGCGCGGTGAGTTCAGCTGTGCCAAGCCGGCCTACGTCTCGCTGGACACGGCGTGGGTGAGCGATCGCACGCTGTGCTATCTCGCCAGCGGCAAGCCGGCGGTGGTGCAGCACACGGGCGCGAGCCGGCTGCTGCCGGACGCCGAGGGGTTGTTCCGGTTTCGGACGATGGACGGGGCCGTACGGGCCCTCGCCGCCGCCGAAACCGAGTACGAGCACCACGGGCGCGCGGCACGCGCGCTGGTCGAGGAGCACTTCGACGCCCGGCGCGTCGTGGCCCGGGTACTGGAACAAGCGCTCGGGCACGAGGTGAGGACCGCAGCGTGACCCTGGTCGAGCCGCGCCCCCACCCCCGCCCCCAGGCCGGTACACGGGATGTCGCCAATCCCCGCGGCGAGCCGGCGTGGACCGAGCTGTGGCAGTGTATCCGCGCCCTGCTTCAAGGCGCCGATCCCACCGATCGAGTGACGAGCGTGCAGCCTCTCAAGGCAAAAGTGTACCGCCTGGAGTTCGACGCGCGGGCGCCGTGGAGCTCGGTCGTTGTCAAGCGCGTCGAGCCCGCGGTCGCTCAGCGCACTCGGCTCCTGGCGCAGCGTTGGCTCCCCGCCCTCGGCATGGAGCACGTGTGTCCGCGACTGCTCGGCGCGGCGGCCGACCGGCGCGGCGAGGTCGTGTGGCAGATCTACCAGGACCTGGGCGACGATACGCTCGCCGCCCGGCCCGCACCGGAGCGCGTGGAGGCCGCCGCGCAACAAATCGCAGAGCTCCACAGGCGCGCCGCGCGTCATGGCGTGCTGCCGGACGTCCGCCGCTTCGGCGTCGGCCTGGGCCTCGAGTACTTCGCGACGAACGTGCGTGACGCGATCGCCGCGCTCGACGCGCTCCAGGCCGCCGGCATCCAGTCACCGACGTCACACGCCGGGCTCCCGGAGCGCCTGCTCGCGCGCCTGCGGGCGTTACTCGCGGACGCGGCGCGGCGGGCCGCGGTGTTCGAGCGGGCCGCTGGTCCGGACACGCTGCTGCACGGCGATTTGTGGACAATCAATGTGTTCGTGACGGGAACAGGTGCACGGCCGGAACTGCGCCTCGTCGACTGGGATCGCGTGGGCGTGGGGCCGTTCAGCTACGACCTCTCGACATTCTTGCTCCGCTTCCCCGCGGAGCAGCGGCCCGGGATTCTGGACTGCTACCGGGACGCCGCGGCGCGCGGGGGATGGCAGCTCGGCTCCCCGGAGGATCTCGCGCTGCTCTTCGATACCGCCGAGCGCGCGCGATACGCCAACCGCGTGATCTGGCCTGCCGTCGCGCTGCTCCAGGAGCGCGCGGCGTGGGGATTTCCGGAGCTCGCCGAGGTCGAACGCTGGTTCCTCGCGCTCGACGGAGAAGAGAGGAGGACGCTATGACGCTGATCCAATCCCGCGTGGCGCTGCTGCTGTCGCTGCTGTCAATGGTCGCGCGCGGCACGCCGCTGCACGCGCAGATGTCGACACCACATCTCGGCGCACCAGCCGCGCCGACGTTCGTGATTCACCGCGTGACCGAAGTGCCCCGCCTCGAGGCGTTCCTCGCGAGTTCCGCGGGCGCCGAGACCAGCGCAGTCACCGACTTCCGGCAACGCGAGCCCGGCGACGGGATGCCCGTGAGTCAGGGCACGACGGCGTACCTGAGCTACGACGACGCGAACCTGTACGTGGTGTTCGTGTGCCGCGACGATCCCACGCGCGTGCGGGCCAACGTCTCGCGGCGGGACGACATCAGCCACGACGACCACGTGATCGTCTACCTCGACACGTTCCACGATCGCAAGCGCGCCTACCGGTTCGCGGTCAACCCGCTCGGCGTTCAGCAGGACGGCATTTTGACCGACGGCCAGAGCGAGGATCTGAGCTTCGACGCCGTGTGGAGTGCCGAGGGCCGCATGACCGACTCCGGCTACGTGGTGCGGATGGCGATCCCGTTCCGCAGCCTCCGGTTCTCGAACGACTCGGTGCAGACCTGGGGGATCGCGCTTGGGCGGGCAATCCGGCGGGAGAACGAGCGGGCGTATTGGCCCCAAATCACCAAGGGCAGACGCGGTTTCGTTTCCCAGCTCGGCACGCTGCAGGGGTTGGCCGGGATCTCTCCCGGACGAAACGTGCAGGTGAACCCGTACTCGGTCCTCGCCCGTGCGCGAATCCTTGACGAAGGCATTCCGGGACACGTGACGCAAGGCGACCAGCGCATCGGCGCGGATGCCAAGCTGATTCTGCGCGACGCGTACACGCTCGATGCGACGGCGAACCCCGACTTCAGTCAGGTCGAGACCGACGATCCTCAAGTGACGCTCAACCAGCGCTTCGAGGTGTTCTTTCCCGAAAAGCGGCCGTTCTTCCTGGAAAACGCGGGGTTCTTCGAAACGCCCGTGACGTTGTTGTTCTCACGGCGCATCGTCGATCCCGCCGCAGGGCTGCGGTTGACGGGCAAGGCGAGCGGCTGGGCGATGGGAGCGTTCGCCATGAACGATCGTGAGCCTCTGCCCCCCGGGGACCCTGACGCCGGTCGGGACGCCTGGATCGGGGTGGCCCGCCTGCAGCGCGAGCTCGGCAACCAGTCCACGATCGGCCTACTGGCGACCGACCGCGAATTCCTCCAAAGCGCGAAAGCCGACCGCATGTTCTCGGCCGACGGACGGTGGCGGGCGGGGAAATACTGGCGCGTTAACGCGCAGCTCATGCGCAGCGAGTCCGTCCAGGACGGCACACGGACCAGCGACTGGGGTGCGCTGGGCGAGGTGTCGTTCAACAGCCGTCCTTTCGATTACAAAGGGATCTACCAGGAGTTCGGCCCCGCTTTTTCGGCGCCGCTGGGGTTTGTGAATCGGGTCGGTTTCCGGCGGACTAAACAAGGGGCGGACTATACCGTCCGGCTGAAGAACGGCCCGGTGACGACGTTGGGGCCCGCCGCGTCCGTGGACGCCTATTGGGATCACGAGACGGGCCAGCTGCTCGATCGGGACGCGGCGGCGGAGTTCGTGATGCAGCTCCGGGGCAACTCCAAGGTCCTGCTAAACCGGCACCAGTCATTCGAGCGGTTCGAGGGAACAGGGTTCCGCCCCGAGGCCACGGAGGCGGAGGTCGGCACCGAATGGGTGAAGTGGCTCGGGTTGACCGCATCTTACATCTGGGGCACCGCGGTGAACCACGAACCGGCGGTTGGCGTCGCGCCCTCCCTCGCGCCCGCGCGCCAAGCGGTGGTGAAAGTCACCCTCCATCCCACGTCGCAGCTTCGCCTCGACCAGTCCTACAACTACGTCGGGCTTTGGACCTCGGCAGGCTCCCGGATCGTCGGCGAGACGCAGTTCCGGGAGAAGCTCAATTACCAGTTTACGCCCCTGTTTTCGCTCCGGGCGATCGTAGACTGGATCGCGATCGACGCCGATACCACGCTCTCCGCCGAGGACGCCCGGCAGCGGAACTTGGGCGTCGATCTCCTCCTCACGTACCTCGCGCACCCCGGGACGGCGCTGTTCTTGGGGTACACGGATCGCTACCAAAACCTGGAGATCCTCCCGGGGCCACCGCGCGACCTCGCGCCCAGCGGCTCCGCCTCCATGTCCGTCGGCCGACAGTTGTTCGTCAAGGCAAGCTACTTGCTACGCTTCTAGGGAAGCGTGAGGAGCACCGATGACGTTAGCAATCCCGTCGGATCTCATGGCCACACTGGAGCGGGAAGAATTCCGCGAAGCGCTCGAACGGTGGTGCGTCTCGGAATGGCACTCCGGCGCAACGCAGGAGACGCGCATCCAGCCCATTCGGAGCCGCCCCAATCGCTGCACGGTCGCCATCGTCGTGAAATCACGGACCGGCCAGCACGAACTGATCGGCAAGATCTACGCGGACGACCGCGCGGATGTGTTCGACACCATGCGGCGGTTGAGCAGGGACGGCTTCGGGACTGCGTCGGACCATTCGGTTCCCACCCCCTTCGGCTGGCTGCCCGCGCTGCGCGTGCGCCTCGAAGAGAAGATCGAGGGCTTGTCGATGAACGACGTAATCCGCACCGGGAGGTCGCCCGACTGGACCACAGCGGCCGAGCGATGCGGCGAGTGGCTTGGCCGATTCCATCGCACCGCCCGGAGGCCGGAGCGCGGGCACGACCTTGCGGCGAAACTGGCGCACCACCGTCAAGCGACCGTCCGCATGGCTCGTCTGCGGCAGAAAGCCGAGGCGGTGCTCGCGCAGCTCGAAGAGGCCGTCGCGCGCGCCCCGGTCGTGGTGCCGTGCGCTGGGCACGGCAGGTACATCCCGGACCACGTCCTCTTCAGCGGCCGGCGCACGGTGGTCATCGACCTGGACCAGCATGACGCGGCGGACCCGAGTCGGGACGTCGCCGGGTTCCTGGTCGCGCTGCAGCGCCGGGCGATCCAGTTGCTCTGCGATCGGCACGCGCTGGACTCCGTCTCCGATGCCTTCGTCGAGGCGTACACCGCGTCAGGGCCGCCGGGCGCGCTGGCGAACCTGCGGCTCTACCGTGCACTGGCATGCTTGAGGTGGGCCTGGCGCGATCTCAACAAACAGACGCCCGATCTGGCTGAGTTCATGGTGGACGAGGCTTTGCGACTGATGTCGCACTGATCGCCATGCTCCACGCGATTTGTGCCGTTCTGTCATCCTCCCTCGAGCCGGCGGCGCGCACATGATGCCGCTTGCGGCTCTGCTCGCCGCGCTCCAGGTGGCCGAACCCGTAGCGCTGCCTCCACCCCCAGCTGCGCCCGTCGTGAAGGCGGTGCGCGTGTCGAGCGGCCGCCCCCCCCCCGTGGTCGATGGTCGTCTCGACGACGCGATTTGGGGGGGAACGTCGGGCGCGGCGATCACGGACCTCCTGCAGCGCGAGCCCGACGAAGGAGCGCCGGCGTCGGAGCGCAGCGAAGTGCGTCTGGTGTATGACGGCGACGCCCTGTACGTGTGCGCCCGCCTGTTCGACGCGGAGCCACAGCGGATCGTCCGGCGCCTCGCGCGCCGGGACGCCTCCACGCACAGTGATGAGTTCCGGCTGCTCCTCGACAGCTACCACGACCATCGCACCGCGTTCGAGTTCATCGTCAACCCGGAAGGCGTCAAGTCGGACGTCTTGATTGGCGAGGACGGCGAGTACACGGACGACTCGTGGGATCCGGTGTGGCAGGCGGCTACCGTCGTGGACTCGCTCGGTTGGACCGTGGAGATGCGCATTCCCTTCTCGCAGCTGCGGTTCTCGGGCGCGCACCAGCAGGTGTGGGGTGTGCGCGTCGAGCGTTGGATCGAGCGAAAGAACGAGTTAGCCATGTTCCCATTGGTGGCGAAGACCGAGCAAGGCGTCGCGTCGCGGTTCGCCCACCTGGAGGGGATCGTCGACATCCCGACACCCCGGCGGATCGAAGTGTTGCCGTACACCTACACGCGCAGTCGCTTCTCCCCACCCGACAAGCCGAACGATCCGTTCAACAACGGCCGCAGCTATTCCGGCGGCGCCGGCGCCGACCTCAAATACGGCGTGAGCTCGAACCTCACACTCGACGCCACGGTGAACCCCGACTTCGGGCAGGTGGAGGTTGACCCGGCTTACGTCAATCTGACGGATTTCGAGCAAGAGCTCCAGGAACGGCGTCCGTTTTTCATCGAAGGGGCGGAGCTGTTCGGCTTCGGTGGCAACGGCGCCGGCCTCGTGAAATTCAGCGATCCGCCGCAGTTCTTCTACTCCCGGCGGATTGGCGCGGCGCCGCAGGGGTCGCCCACGACGGACGGCCCGTTCGAGCGCGTGCCCGAGACGACGACGATCCTCGGCGCCGCCAAGCTCACCGGCCGCCGGGCGAGCGGCTGGTCGCTGGGACTAGTGGATGCGGTAACCGCGCGCGAGTGGGCGACCGTGGTGGACGACTCGGGGCGGTGGGTGGACAACGAAGTGGAACCCGCCACGAACTACTTCGCGAGCCGCGTGAAGCGCGAATTGCGCGGCGGCAACACCACGATCGGCCTCATCGGCAGCGCCGTGCATCGGGAGATCGATATTGGCGCGCTCGACGAGTTGCGCACTGCCGCGTACGACGGGGGGCTCGACCTGTTCCACCGGTGGGGCAGGAACGGGTACAGCCTCGCTGCCAGCGTCGGCGGTTCGTATATCACGGGTGACCCGGCATCCATCAAGAAAGCGCAGCGCAGCTCGAACCGTTACTACCAGCGTCCCGATGCGTCGAGCTTCGCGTACGACCCGACGCGCACCACGCTATCCGGTACGATCGGCGACGTTTATTTGAACAAGATTTCGGGCCGGTGGAATTGGAGCGTCGGGGCCGCGTTCGCGTCGCCCGGCTTCGAGGTCAACGACCTCGGTTTTCAGAAGCGCGTGGACCGCCAATCCGCCGGCGTTGGCGTTCGACGTCGCTGGACCAAGCCCGGCCGCGCGTTCCGGCAGGCCATTGCCTCCGTGACGCTGGCCCCGACTTGGAACTACGACGGGAACTTGATCCAGCGCAAAGCGAGCTTCTACGGGTTCGGCCAGTTCCGCAACTACTGGTCCGCGGATCTGAACGCGTCCTACAGCGGGTCCGTCCTGGACGATCGCCTGACACGGGGCGGCCCCCTGGCGCGCAAACCCGCCGGCTGGTCGGCCTCCGGCGACGTCTTCAGTGACAGCCGCAAGAGGGTCAGCGGCTACGTGTACGGATCGTACTCCCGGACCGTCGCGGGCAGCTGGTCGGCGAGCGTCCTGCCGCAGGTCACGCTGCGGCCAAGCGCCGCCCTCGCGTTGAGTCTCGGACCCTATTACCTCGCCGGGCGTGAATTCGCGCAGTACGTGACCAGCGTTTCGGACTCGACTGCCAGGACGACGCTGGGAGTACGCTACGTGTTCGCCGAACTGGAGCAGCACAGCGTCGACGTGAGCCTCCGGATGGACGCCACGTTCTCCCCGTCGCTGAGCCTGCAGCTGTACGCGCAACCGTTCGCGTTCGCCGCCGACTACCGGCGCTTCAAGGAGCTGCGGGCGCGACGCACGTACGCGTTCGCCGAGTACGGGCGGGACAACGGATCGACGGTGACGCCCAACGACACCACGGTCTGCGGTGGGGCGGCGCCGAACGCCTGCTACGGCGTCGATCCGGACGGCGCGACGGGTCCGGCACCGGCGTTCGCCCTGTACAACCCCGACTTCCGCACCCGCTCGGTTCGTGTGAACGCGGTGCTGCGGTGGGAATATCGCCGGGGCTCCACGTTCTACCTGGCGTGGACGCAAAGCCGATCCGGATACTTCCAGGGCGACGGCACCTTCCAGCTGGGCCGCGATCTCGGTCGTGACCTGCTCGTCGACCGGCCCACGAACGTGCTGCTGCTCAAGGTGAGTTACTGGCTCAGTCGCTGACGGCCGCCGGACCCGAGTTCCAAGCAAGCTTTTCATTTCGATGTACAATCTGTCACATGTTGAACGTCGGCCTCGTCGGGTTCGGCTTTGCCGGACAGGTATTTCACGCGCCCGTGATTCGTGCGGTCGACGGCCTGCTCCTCACCACGATTGTGCAGCGGCATGGCCCCCCTCCCCCGGACCCGCGCTATGCCGATGTGGAATTCGTCCGGAGCGTTGACGAGTTACTGGCCCGCAAGATCGATCTCGTCGTCGTCGCCACACCGAATACGTCGCATCACCCCGTCGCGAAGCAGTGCGTGCTCGCCGGCCATCATGTCGTCGTCGACAAGCCGTTCACGGTCACGATGGCGGAAGCCGAGGAGCTGGTGCGGCTGGCCAAACAGCAGCAGCGCATCGTGACCGTCTACCAGGATCGCCGCTACACCGGTGACTTCGCCACGGTGCAGCAGGTGGTCGCAGAGGGCGCGGTGGGCCGCGTGGTGATCTACGAGGCGCATTTCGACCGCTTTCGTCCGGAGCTCCGACCCGGCGCATGGCGCGAACAGGCAGTGCCCGGAGCGGGCGTGTGGTACGATCTCGGACCGCATCTCTTCGATCAGGCGCTGCTGCTCTTCGGCATTCCGGAGGCGATCGGGGCCGACATCCGTATCGAGCGCGACAATGCCGTCGTGGACGACGCCTTCGACGTCACCCTGTACTACCCTGGCCGGCGCGCGATCCTCCGCTCGTCGCTCATGGTGCAGCCGGTCGGCCCGACCTGGAGCGTGCATGGCACCAAAGGATCGTTCATCAAGTACGGCATGGATCCGCAGGAAGCCGCGCTCCGGACCGGCCGGACTCCCACCGAGCCAGACTGGGACAGCGAGCCGCCGGAGCTCCATGGCAAGCTCATCACGCCTGACGCAACGCGAACAGTGCCGACGCTGCGCTCGAGCTTCGCCCGGTATTATGAAAACGTGCGGGATGCGATTCTCGGCAAGGCGCAGCTCGCCGTTTCTCCCGAGTGGTCGCTCGATGTGATGCGTGGGTTGCTGATCGCCGTCGAAAGCAGTCGAACCCGTCGCGTGTTACCATGGAGCGCCGTCGGATGAAACCCTCGTCCTATGTCCTGCTCGGTGGCCTCGTGGCCGGAACGTTCGACATCACGTATGCCTGCACGTTCTGGTATCTGAAGCGCGGCGTCATGCCGAGGCGCGTCTTGCAATCCGTGGCCTCGGGGCTGCTCGGCGACGCGAGCTTCACCGGTGGATGGCCCACCGCGCTGCTCGGCCTGGGGCTCCACTTCTTCATCGCAACCTCGATGGCCGTGACGTACTATCTGTTCGCACGCCGCTGGTCGGAGCTGGCGCAGCGGCCGTGGACATTTGGCCCGCTCTATGGAGTCCTGCTGTATTTCATCATGAACTACATCGTGGTGCCGCTATCGGCCGCCAATCCGGGCTCGCGAAATCTGACGTGGGTGCTCTTGAGCATTGCGGTGCACGCGTTCCTGATCGGCACGCCGTGCGCGCTCTTTGCGCGCCTCGCGATTCAGGCCGAGACCACGGCCACGGTCACGGCTGTCTGAGCGATGCCTTCTCCCAGCCGTCCGTACATGCTAAACGAGCTGACCTGGAAGACGGTCCGAGACTCGCGTTACGAAGTCGCCGTGCTGCCCTGGGGCGCGACTGAGGCGCACAACTTTCATCTGCCGTATTCCACCGACAACATCGAGACCGAAGCGGTTGCCGCGCGCGCCGCAGAGCGCGCGTGGAAGGCGGGCGCCAAGCTGGTCGTGCTTCCCATCGTGCCGTTCGGCGTCAACACCGGTCAGCTCGACATCCCGCTGTGCATCAACATGAATCCCAGCACTCAGGCGCTGGTGCTGCGCGATGTCGCGAGCAGTTTGGCGGGGCAGGGGATCAAGAAGCTGGTGATCCTCAACGGCCACGGTGGGAACGACTTTCGTCAGATGATTCGCGAACTGCAGCCGCAGGTGTCCCTGTTTCTCTGCGTCGTCAACTGGTACAAGATTCTCGACCTGAAGTCGTATTTCTCAGATGTCGGCGATCATGCGGGAGAGATGGAGACGAGCGTCATGCAGTACGTCGCGCCCGAGCGCGTGCTGCCGCTGTCGGAAGCGGGCTCAGGGAAGGCGAAGGCCTTCAAGATCGCCGCGTTCCGGGAGGGATGGGCGTGGGCGCCGCGCCAATGGACCCAGGTGACCGACGACACCGGCGTCGGCAACCCGGCCGCTTCCACGGCCGAAAAAGGCAAGCGCTACGTGGAAGCGGTCAGCGGGAAGCTTGCGGACTTCTTCGTGGACCTCGCCAAAGCCGACACCGCGAGCCTATACCAGTAGCCCGGGGTTATTGTCCGGTCTGCGCCGGCGCGCTGAGCCACCGCGCGAACCACGCCGCCACCTCGCGATAGAAATAGCGACTGTCCTCGCCGCGCAGGACCCAGTGGTTCTCGTCCGGCCAGATGATCAGCCGGCTCGGCACCTGCTGGCGCTGCAGCGCAGTCCAGAACTCCAGTGCGTTGTTCATCGGCACGCGGAAGTCCCGCTCGCCCACCGACACCAGCACCGGCGTGTGCAGGTTCTTGGCGAAGCGCATCGGGCTCTGCGTCTTCCAGATGGGGTGATCCTCCCACGGCGGACCACCGACGTTGCGCTCGCGGTCGTAGTTGAAATCGCTCGTCGCCCACTGGGTCTCGAGGTCCCACTCGCCGGCGTGGCTCACCAGCGCGCGGTACCGCGTCGTGGTCACCGCCAGCCAGTTGGTGAGATGCCCGCCGTAGCTCGCGCCGCCGGCGACCTGTCGCGACGCGTCGATGAAGCGAAACCGCTTGATGGCGGAGTCGGCCGCTTCGTTCAGATCGTTTGCCGGTCCCTCGAGCGGGTCGAATTGAATGTCCTGCGAAAACGTCTCGCCATACCCCGTCGAGCCCCGATAGTCAGTCATCAGGACGACGTAGCCGGCGGCGCCCAGCAGGTGCGGATTCCAGCGCAGCCCAAAGTTGTCGGTCCACATATTCGCCGCGCCGCCGTGGATCAGTACGAACAGTGGATACGTCTTGGTCGAGTCGAAGCCCGGTGGAACCGCGTAGAAGCTGTGAATCCGCTTGCCTTTGCTCGAGGTGAACCAGAATTCGCGCAGCGGCCGCCAGTCGATTGTGGCGGCGCGATCGGTGTTGAACTTCGAGAGCGCCGTCCAGCGGCCCGTCGCCGGATCGATCCGTGCGACCTCCGGCGGATTCGTGGCGCTCTCCCATACCGCCGCGAGCTGGAATGCCTTGCTGGTCGTGCCGGTGGCGACGTCGAGCCCGCCGAATGTGCCCCCCCCGGTCGTCATCGTCCCGACCTCCTGCTCGCCGGCAGGCCCCCCTCCGGCGGCG
>Ga0209377_1002574_pt1 | contig 11837 bp, 6 predicted proteins | sample GraSoiAngelo_141_FD_185898 | JGI IMG/M metagenome (GOLD analysis project Ga0209377, IMG submission 185898) | Grasslands soil microbial communities from the Angelo Coastal Reserve, California, USA - 14_0929_12_40cm (SPAdes) (version 2) | ecosystem: Environmental > Terrestrial > Soil > Grasslands ...
TCGTCGAATTGATGATCCGTCCGTAGTAAATCCCGTATCCACCGCGGAGCGACGTCTTGCCGTCGCTGGTGATCGCCCAAGCAAGGCCGATACGGGGGCCAAAGTTGTTCTTGTCGCTGGGGAAGCTAGAGGTCTGCGGTGCCAGCGGATTGGGAAGCTGGGATTTCGGCAAGTGCTCATATTCCCAGCGCAGACCCAGGTTTACTGTCAGGCGCGGCGCGAGGCGCCAGTCATCTTGTGCGAAGAGACTGTAATCTACCGTGGTGAACCGAAATGCGGGCGGTCCAAACCCCTGATCAAATTCGTCATAACAGGGTGTGAGAGGAGCCGGTAGTGGACCGCCGCAGCTCCTGGGATTCGCAAAATCGCTGAGGAAGTCCTCCAGCGCGACATAGGTGAAATTGCCACCTCCGAGGAATAAATTGTCCTCCAAGTCATGAACGCGGTTGACCTCTCCACCGAACTTAAAGATGTGCTTTCTGTGGTTTAGGGTGACATTGTCAGCAAACTGCCAACGCTGCTCATCCGGAAACGCCCGGCGATCCAGGAAATCAGGTTTGCCGATGCTGATGCCGCCAGAATCCGGGTTGATCTCGATCTGCGGTGGTTTTCCACTCGGGCCAGTGGTGGGCTCGCCGGGTGCTGGTGGTTGACTAAACTCAAATTCGTTATCCCGTCCGTACTGGAAGCGCGCTTCGTTCAAAAGCTGGGAGGAAATCGTGGAAGCCAAACGCACATTGACAGAGTCCACGTTCACAAAGTCGTCGCCAAAACTTGCCTTGCCACGAAATACGACTGGCTGAGTCTGCACTCCGGCCGGCGAATTCCAGCGGAGCCGGTCGTAGGTCGCGGTAAAGAGGTTATTCGGGGTGATGTGCCAGTCGAGTTTCGGGAGGACGATGTACTGGTCACCTTTGCGAGGCACGGTGCCGGTCAGGCTCTGGAGGAATGCCAGCCCGGCATCGCGTTGAGTGTTGGTGACGCCGCGTGCGGTCAGGGTAGATTGTTGCTCCGACGTGAGGGCCAAGAACTGGGGGTCGCCGGTGGTTCCAATTCCTGGGAAGTTGCGTTTCTGCTGGTCGTAACTGAAGAAGAAGAAAACCTTGTCAGTGACGATGGGCCCGCCGATGTTCCCGCCGAATTGGTGGCGACGATCCTCTGGCTTGATGGGAACCTTCGTCGAGACCCCTCCCACAACGACCGATTGTACAGAGAAGGGATTGGTGGCGCCCAGCGCGTTATCCCGGATGTAGTAGAAAGCCGAGCCATGAAACTTGTTGGTGCCGCTTTTCGTGATGGCATTGACTACCCCACCGGCGGCGCGCCCGTACTCCGCCGAGTAATTCGCCGTATTGACTTGAAACTCGCTGATCGAAGCCTGGCTAATGACATAGCTGAGACGCGTGCGCCCTCGTTCCTCCGAGAAGAAAGCCTGATTGTTATCTCCACCATCCACCGTATTGTTGTTCAGGAGACCGGAGATTCCGCGAAAGCTGATCAGGCCGAAATCGCCGTCGGGTGTTGCCCCAGGCGTGAGCAAAGCGAAATTCGACCACCGGCGCCCGTTGATAGGCAGTTCGTTGATTGAGGTCTGATCGAGGTTCGTGGAAAAATCCTGGCCCGAGGCATCCACCACCGGGGCCTCGCCTCTGACTTCGACGGTTGCGGCTACTCCGCCCACGGTCAGGGGGATGTCGAGGAAAGTGACGCGCCCAATTTCCACCACAACGTTTTCCCGTTTGTAGGGCGAGAAACCCTGCGCTTCCACCGTAACCACGTAAGGGCCAGGCCGCAGTTGTACGATCCGGAATCCCCCGGCCTCGTCCGTCACCGCGTTACCTTCCATGTTCGTCTCGGTGTTGCGAACCGTGACTTTGGCGTTGGGCACGAGTCCCTTATGCTGGTCTGTGACGGACCCGCCAATTGCCCCGTCTGTGGTGGACTGGCTATACATGGCCAGACTAGTTGCCGCGCACAGCGCAACAGTCAGCAAGAACCGGAAGAAAGACCGGCGCAAAAGGGAAGTCATGTTGTCCTCCAGTGTAATCCTCCGAGGCCGGGGAATCTCTCTTGCTAGCAAGCCGAGCAGACCGTCGCTGGTATGAATTCTCCTGTCGAGAGTTCTTTGCGGCGGTTCGCCATTTTCAAATCTCCAGGACGCAGACAGCGCATCCCTGGTTGGTTAGAAATTGAAGCGGAGGCCGAGCTGCGCGGTGAACGGCGGCCCCGGGGTATTGTTGGTGTTATAGCAGCCGGAATTCTTGCTGCAGAACGAGGGGTCCTTCAGCTGCCGGAAGGCGGCGGCCGCCGGGAGGATATTTCCCGTCGCCGGATCGACGCCCAGGCCGTAATTCGTCGTCGTTTGGAACGGGCTTGGTGTGCCGGCCTGATAAACGATATTGGCGGCGTTGAACAGGTTGAAGAAGTCCGCCGTTACCGCTAGGGACATGCCTTCACGCCACAGGTTGAACCGCTTGGCGATGCGCATATCCACGTTGAGCTGCCGCCGATCGCGGAAGGCGTTGCGCGGGAAGGAAACGCCGGGCGTCTGGAAGGCTCGGTCGCCAAACGTGTTGTTGTCGCCGTTGATGTCAGAGAAGCCCACCAGGGTGTCGATCGGCCGGCCGGAGCGGAACCTGCCCAGCGAGCTGATCGTGAAGCCCCAGGGCAAATCGACCAAGCCGTTGACCAGGAACTGGTGGCGCGCATCGAGCCTGGAGAAGCCGTACTCGGGACCGAGGTTAAAGGTGTTGTCGTAGTCGAAGCCGCTAGCCAGGCGCTCGTTGTCGTCATCCGAGTAGTTGTAGCTCAGCGTGTAGAAGGCCTGGAACTGGACGCGCCCACGATGGTAGTTGCTGCGGATGGTGAAACCGTCGTATCGCGACCGGGCGTTCGTTTGGCGAATGGTAATGTCGCCGAGCGTCGGAATCGGCCTCGCCCGCAGTGGTACGGCGGCAATAATTGGGTTCGACGAGGTCCCCACATTTCTTGTCGGGGTACACACGGAATTGGCGAGGAGGCCAAAGCACGGGCGCAAACTCAGATCCGGGCCGAACGTCACCACAGTCCCATTCGAGGCCGTGACCGTTGCGCCTTGGAAGATGATAGGCGTGGGCAGATTGAGGTTGCGGTCCCGCTCGAGGTGCACCGTGTTGAGGTAGTTGAATTCAGCGCCCATGGAGAAGCCCTTGGTGATTTCCCGCTCGAACCCGACACTCCATTGCCACGACCGGGGGCTTTCGTAGTCGTTCGCTGCGCTGATCGGCGCGGCGCCCTTGAACGGGTTGGGGTTCGCCAGGCCCAGCGTGGTCGCAATCTGGGTGATCTGCGCAGGGGTGATTTTCGGCAAGCCGGTCAGTGGGGAGTTGTTCAAGTCGACCCCGATATGCAACAACTGGCTGTAGACGGTGTTGCACTTGTCCCCGGTGTACAACGCGGTGCAGGTGAAACCTGTAGGTAGGGCGAGCGGCAACTGCACCGAGAGGTCGCCCGGGACCGCGCGGTAGTTGTTCAGCGGCGCAGCCAGAACGATCAGCGGCGTGGGCGCGTAGAACAAGCCCGCGTTGGCGCGGATGACCGTTTTGGCATCACCCTTCGGATCCCAGGCCAGGCCCAGCCGCGGCATGTACTGGCGGTAGTTGTTGGGGAGGTTGGCCGGGTCGTTAGTCAGCCCGATGGGGAACGCAAAGTTCTTCACCTGGTTATACAGGCTCGTGTTCGAAGTGTCAGGTTGCGGATTGACGTAGCCCTCCCAGCGGAACCCGGCGGTCAGGGTTAACCCCGGCGTCAGACGCCAGGTGTCCTGGACGAAGAAAGCAACCTGCTTCATGTCCGCATTGAGCAGTCCGTTGCCGATGTTGACCTGGTAGTTCGCCAGCGTGCTGTCGAATCGATTGTTGACGCCGGGGTTGAAGGACATGAGCTGCAACAGCGCTCCGGTCGCGGCCGTCGCAGAGCCCGAGGGCGTCGTAATGTTGAAGACGCCGAACTGATTGAAGAAGAAGGACTGGTTGGCGTGCAGAAAGTTGAATTCGCCGCCGAACTTCAGAGCGTGCGCGCCCATCGTCCAGGTAGCGTTGCTGACTATCTGCGCGCGATAATCGTCGAGAGTGGTCGGCAGGAAGTTGCGTGCGCCTGTGACGGCGATGGCATCGCTGATGCCGGTCAAGCTCGAGTTTGAAAGGCGCGGCCGGTTCTCCAGCGAGTATTGGCCACGGGTTTCCAGCACCACCCGTGGTGACCAGATCGCCGTCCATTGCCCCACTACGGTATTCGTGCGGTCGCCTTCAGTGCCGTTATTGGATTGCGCGCGGTTGGTCTCCGGGGAGATCGCGTCGCCGGTCGAAACGGCGTTCTGGCCCGTATTCTTGCTGTAGTGGTAGCTCAGGCCCACGCGCTGGTTCTGCGAGAGCTGGAAGTCGAGCCGGCCGAAGCCGGTGAGGGCGTCATTGCTCTGCGTGAAAGGGCCCTGCTGCGGCTGGTAGAAGTTGAAGGCCTCCTGCTGCACTGCGGTCGGCGTGAAGCCGTCCAGGCGGTGGAAGACCACGACGCGGGGGTTATCGTTCTTCTGGTCCTCAAAGGCAGCGAAGAAGAAAGCCTTGTCGCGGTAGATGTGGCCGCCAAGGGAGCCGCCCTCCTGATAGAGAGAAGTGATGGCGTCGCGGCTGAAGGCGTCCTGTTTCGCAAGGGCCCCGTTGCGCGCGAAGAAAAACGCACTGCCATGGAGGTTATTCGTGCCGGTCTTCGTAGTGGCATTCAGGATCCCTCCCGACGAGCGGCCGAATTCCACCGAGTAACCGGAGGCGACGACCTGGAACTGTGAGATAGCCTCTTGGGGAATGGTGAAGGCGTTGTTCGAGCGCTCACCGCCACGGATGCCGCCGAAGAACGGCTCGTTATAGTCGGCGCCATCAATCGTCACGTTGCCATTGATGCCGCGTTGGCCGGCAAAGGAAATGCCGTTGCGCTGTGGTTCGATCTGTACCGTTGGTGTCAGCGTGACAAAGTCCTGGAACCGCCGGCCGTTAATGGGAAGCTCTTCGATAGACCGCACGCCGATAGTGGCATCGGGATTGGGCTGGGTGGATTCGATTAGTGAATTGGCCGTGACCTCAACCACCTGGCTGATCTCACCCAGCTCGAGCCTCGGGTTTATGGTGACCGCCGCCCCAACCGTCACTTCCACGTCAGCCTTGTAGGTCTTGAAGCCACTCTTGGTGAACGTCGCGGTGTACATGCCGATGGGCAGCAAGATGAACCGATATTGACCTTCATCGCTGGCTGTTTCCTCGCGTTTCAGCCCCGTGTCCTTGCTCGAGACGGTGATCTTGGCCTGGGGCACAAGCGCACCGGTCATGTCATAGACCGTGCCGACAATCTGGCCGCTGCCGGCCTGCGCTTGCGCCGCTGCGTCTCTCGCCAGCCCAAACGCCAACAGCCAAAAAATTAGCAGAATCCCGATTCCAAACCGATGCTCATCTTCGCTACGCATCGTCTTTGCCTCCTATGAGGAATTTCCGAGGCTTCCCAGGGAGCGGGCACACACTTAAAGGGGAACGCGTCGCTGGCAAAAATCCAGCGGGACGGGTTCCAGCAGTAATCCAGCAAAACCCACACCCCCGTTGCCACGTACTCTAGTTTTCTCACTTTCGTTTGTCAAGTTCGATGATTCTGTGTTCCGGCCGGATGAATTTCGTCCCGGCAAGACAAGGTTGGAGCGGCCCACCTTGTCATCGCTTAGCCGCTGCGTTAGAGTAGCGGCCTTTCGATAGGGAGGCCGCGTTCGCAGTGTCGCCGAGTGGCCAGGAACACCTGAAGGTCTTGCTGCGCCGCAGTGCGATCCAGCGTCGCGTGCGCGAGATGGGGGCCCAGATAACGCGCGACTTCCGCGGCGAGCGCGTGCACCTGATTGGCGTGCTCAAGGGCGCCTCGATTTTTCTCTCCGACCTGATTCGCCAGATCCGCCTGGAGGTCTCGGTCGACTTCATGGCCGTCTCGAGCTACGGGAAGGGCAGCCAGACTTCGGGCCAGGTGCGCCTGACCAAAGACCTCGATACCAGCATCGAAGGCCTCAACGTCGTTCTCGTTGAAGACATCCTCGACACCGGCCTGACACTCAATTATCTGGTCCGCATCCTTCAGCAACGCAAGCCCAAGGCGCTGCGCATCGCCGCGCTGCTGGATAAGCCTGAGCGCCGCATCAAAGAAGTCAAGGCCGACTATGTGGGTTTCCAGATCCCCAACGAGTTTGTGGTCGGCTACGGGCTCGACTATGCCGAGCGCTACCGCAATCTAAGGGACGTCTGCGTGCTTTCGCTGCCCCCGGAATAGGAGTCGGAGCCGAGGAGTTGCGGGGTTGAAGAGTCGATCATCCGCACACTGAGGCGGCGACACAGATGAAGCCCGTTCTCACCTTGGGAGATTTGGAAGGCGTTCCTGCAGGCGGTGAAGTCACCATCACCTCGGACACGCTGATTACCCCGCTGGCTCGTGAGGAGGTCGAGCGCCGCCGCATTACCCTGCGAGTCGTTGAACAAGCCCCGAGCGAGGGCCAGCCCGCGGGAACCGCAGTCCCGCGTCATGTTGTGGCCATCGCCGCGGACCACGGTGGCTACGAACTTAAAGAGCAATTGAAGAGTCACCTACGCGAGTGGGGCTACACGGTGCTCGACCTTGGCACGGATAGCGCCGCTGCCGTCGATTATCCTGATTTTGCCGAAGCTGTGGCCACCGCGCTCGTGCGCGGCGACGCCTGGCGCGGCGTGGTGATCGACAGTGCCGGCATTGGCAGTTCAATCGCCGCCAACAAGGTGCCGGGGGTGCGCGCGGCGCTGTGTTATGATCGGGCCACGGCGCGCAACAGCCGCGAGCACAACGACGCGAATCTGCTTGCGCTCGGCGCGCGCATGATCGCTGCGGAAGCGGCGCGCGAAATCCTGGCTGTCTGGCTGCAGACCCCCTTCGCGGGGGGACGTCACCAGCGGCGGGTGGACAAAATCCGCGCTATCGAAGCGCGCTTTCTGCGTACCGGCTGACTTCGCGGATCTTTGTGCAGCTCGGGTCTTCAGACCCGGCGTTTTCTCTCTTGATGTCAGCGGGAGCGCTCGTCTTGGAACAGCAGCAACTCGAGCAACTCGTCCAGGCCGTTACCCAGGAGATCCTGGGCTACTTGGGCGGTCCCGAAGCGCCGTCTCTGGCCGGACTCCAACTGGACGATATGGTGTGTCCCGGCTGCGATCAGAACTGCGTTGAGAAATGCGCCCGGAAGACGCGCAAGGTCATCGACGCTGGCGCCGACCGCATCTCCGCCGGTCCGGCTGTCTCCGAGGTGGCGGCCGACATCGCCGGCCTGATTGACCACACGCTGCTGAAGCCCGAGGCCTCACGCGCCGATATCCGCAAACTGTGCTACGAAGCCGTGCGCTTCTCCTTCGCCTCGGTTTGCATCAATCCGTGGTATGTGCCGCTGGCCGCTGAATTAGTGCGTGGCTCGCCGGTGAAGGTCTGCACGGTAGCAGGCTTTCCCCTGGGCGCCACACTGCCGCAGGTGAAGATCTACGAGGCCGAAGAAGCTATCAAGCTCGGGGCGCAGGAAATCGATATGGTCATCAATATCGGCGCGCTCAAGTCCGGCCAGGATGATGTGGTCGAGCTCGATATCCGCGGCGTGGTTGAAGCCAGCCACCGCGGCGGCGCCATCACCAAGGTGATCCTGGAGACAGCGCTGCTTACCCTCGAGGAAAAAGTCCGCGCCTGTGTGGCCAGCAAGAACGCCGGGGCGGATTTTGTGAAGACCTCCACCGGCTTCGGCCCTGCTGGGGCCACGGCCGAAGATGTCGCGCTGATGCGCGCCGTGGTGGGGAAGGATGTCGGGGTCAAGGCGGCCGGAGGCATTCGCAGCCTGGAAGACTTGAAAAACATGGTCAGTGCTGGCGCAACTCGTATCGGCGCCAGCGCCAGTGTCCGCATCCTCGAACAGGCCCGGGGGGTCTCCGCCAATTGATCGGCGCAAGCTTCGGTGACGTTCTTACCAGCCAATTCGGACTGTTGCTCGCTCACTTTTTGGGGAGCCATTTTGCGCGAGCCGCCAGACCGCCTGCTATAATGCTGCCTTGAATTTTAGAACGCGATCTGTGCCAAGCACATTTCGCGTGGCGGAGATAGCTCTAATTCGACCTAGATCCTTTAGGAGCCAAATTGCACCCTGAGACTGAGCCTGAGACGCTTACGCTGTCCGCTGCGGCAGCCGCCCAAGGCGCAGCGGTGGAGAAATATCCGACTGAAATTCTGCCCACGCTGGTGGAAATCGGCGAGGAAATCAATGCCTCGCTTGATCTCGACGAGGTGCTGGCCAAGACAGCGGCGCTCGTCAAGCGCCTGCTCGACTGCGAGATTTTTGCCGTCTTGCTGGTGGAGGAAAAAACCGAGCAGCTCTACATCCACTTTGCGATTGGCCACAGGAAGGAGGTGGTTGAGACCTGGCGTATCCCGCTCGGGCAGGGCGTCACTGGCACCGCCGCGACCACCAAGCAGGCAGTGCGCGTCTCCGATGTGAGCAAATACCCCGGGTACATCAATGCTCTCGGCGCAGTACGCTCGGAGCTCGCCGTGCCGCTGCTGGTCAAGGGCAAGTGTATCGGCGTGCTCGATATTCAGAGCCGGCAGCTCGACTACTTCACTCGGGACCAGCAGAACATTCTCACCCTCGTCGCCAGCGGTATTGCCATCGCCATCGAAAATGCGCGTCTGTTTGAGCGGGTGCGGTCCCAGGCCGATACGCTACGAGTGCTCAATGAGGTTGGCCGCGAGGCCAGCTCCATCCTGGACGTCGAAGAGCTGTTGCGCCGCGCTGCCGAACTGGTTAAGCGCGTCATTGACTATCAGATTCTGAGCATCCTGCTGTACGACGACCAGCAAAAGGTGTTTCGGCAACGCCTCGACGTGAAATACGGTGAGAGAATTCAGGGCAGGCTGCGATGCCCCGCGAGCGAGGGCATCGTGGGTGCTGCGGCGGCTTTGCGCCAGCCGGTGCTGGTGCCGGACGTCACTGCGGACCCGCGCTACGCCATGGTGAATCCGGAAACGCGTTCGGAACTTGCCATTCCGATGATCCACAAGAATCGCGTGATGGGCGTGCTCGACCTGGAGAGCCCCCAGTTGAACTACTTCACCGAGGAGCACGTCCAGACGCTGTCGGTTTTGGCGGCACAATTGGCGGTTTCGCTGGAAAACGCGCGGCTCTATGAGCAGGTGGCGCGGGACGAAGCCCGCATGGACCGCGAGCTCCACGCCGCGCAACGCATGCAGGGCGCGCTGCTGCGTCCTGTGCCGGCCGAGGACTATGGCCTCGATATTGCGGCGCGCGTCCTCTCGGCTCGCGAAGTCTGCGGCGACCTTTACGACTTCCTGCGTTACGGCTCGCAGCAGCTCGGCGTGGCTTTGGGCGACGTCAGCGGCAAAGGCAGTGCCGCAGCGCTTTACGGTGCAGTGGCTATTGGAATTCTCCGCAGCTTGGCCCCGCAGAAGCTGCAGCCCGCCGAGATGCTCCGCCACATGAACAAGTTGCTCTGCGAGCGCCGCATTGAAGGCCGCTTCATTACGCTGTGCTTCGCCACCTGGCAGAAAGGCCGGCGCAAGATGCGCATCGCCAACGCTGGGCAGTCGCAGCCGCTGCTCTGGAAGAGCGGCCGCTGCGAAAAGGTGAACCTGGTCGGGTTTCCCCTCGGCATTTACGACGACGTTAGCTACGAGGAGTGGGGAGTTGTGCTCGATCCCAGCGACGTGCTGGTATTTCACTCCGACGGCTTGGCCGAAAGTGCCAACGCTGAAGGTCAACTCTACGGGACCGATCGTTTACGGGAAGTAATCGAAGCCAACGCCAAGCTTTCTGCCGCCGAGTTGGCCGACCGCCTGCTCGCCGAAGTCGCGCAGTTCTCTCAGGGTCTTCCGATCTCCGATGATCGCACGCTGGTGGTAATGAAGGTCAAGTGAGGGTGCCGGTGGCCTTTCGCCCGCGTCTCTCGCGGCCCCCCGATCCGACGCTCTATACGCCGAATTTTGCCTATCGCCGTGGTCGCCTGTTCTGCGAGCGCGTCCCGTTCGAGCGCGTGGCGAAGCGCGTCGGTACTCCCGCGTATCTCTATAGCCGCGCCAGTATCGAAGCTGCTTACCGGCGCCTCAATCATTCGCTGGCTTCACTGCCCCACACCCTATGTTACGCGGTCAAAGCCAACTCGAATCTGGCGATTCTGCAGCTCCTGGCGCGCCTGGGCAGCGGTTTCGATGTGGTGAGCGGCGGTGAGCTCTATCGCTTGCAGCGCATTGGGGTGCCTGGCTGGCGAATTGTTTTTTCCGGCGTCGGCAAGACGCGCGAAGAAATTCGCGAGGCGCTCCACTACACAGCCACCGGCGGCACCCGCAAGCGCCGCGACACCCCCGCAGGCATCCTGCTCTTCAACGTCGAATCTCCTGCGGAACTCGACCTGCTTGTCTCCGAAGCCGCGCGCGGCGTCGTGAGAGGAGGCCGTCGCGTTCCCGTCGCTATTCGCGTCAATCCCGATGTCGAGGCCGGCGGCCACCCGCACATTTCCACCGGGCATCGCCGCCATAAGTTCGGTATGGATTGGGAGGATGCGCGGCGGCTGTATCTCGCGCACCGTGACTCGCGCTGGATTGCCTGGCAAGGCCTCAGCGCGCACATCGGCTCGCAGATTCTGACCCTATCCCCGTTCCGCCGGGCGCTCGGGCGTCTGGCGGGATTTGTGCGCGAGCTTGCCCGTGCGGGCGTGGCGCTCAAGTTCCTCGATTTCGGCGGCGGCTTGGGCGTGCGGTACGCGGCCGAGCAGCCGCCGGACATTACCGCCTATGCTCGCGCAGTCGCCGCGGCGGTGCGACCGCTGGGTTGCCACCTGCTCCTCGAGCCGGGACGCGCGCTGGTCGGCCCGGCCGGCGTCCTGCTCACTCGTGCGCTCTATACCAAGCACAATCGCGGCAAGAACTTTGTTGTAGTCGATGCCGCGATGAACGATTTCCTCCGCCCCGCGCTGTATGGTGCCACGCACCCTGTGACGAGTGCGGTGCGTCCTGTCGAATCGTCTGGGTCTAGTAAAGCGCCACACAACCCATCCAGGCATGGAATGCGCGCTGACGTCGTGGGACCCGTCTGCGAAACTGGTGATTTCTTCGTGCAAGATTGGCCGCTCGGTGAGGTTGGCCCCGGTGACCTGCTTGTGGTGTGGGGCACAGGAGCCTACGGGTTTGTGGCCGCCTCCAACTACAACTCGCGGCCTCGCCCCGCCGAGGTGCTTGTCGAAGGCAACCGCTTCCGCATTATCCGCCGCCGGGAATCCCGCGCAGATCTTGTCCGTGGCGAGTGACGCCATATCTGTGGGTCTTGTTTGCGGGTTCCGGTACGGCCTACTGCCAGCTTGCCTCGTAGACAATCTTGCCGCCGATGAGGGTCACGCGGACTTTTACGTCGCCAATTTTCTCCGGTGGGATTGCGAACAGATCAGCGTCGAGAATCACCATGTCAGCTAGTTTGCCGACTGTGATCGAGCCTTTTTCTTTTTCGCCGGACTCAGCATAGGCCGAGCCCATGGTGTACGCCTGGATGGCCTCGGCGAGGGTGATCTTCTGCTCCGGGAACCACCCGCCGGGGTTTTTCCCATCGAGCGTCCGCCGGGTCACTGCCGCATAGATGCCCAGCAGCGGGTTGAGCGGAGCCACCGTCCAGTCCGAGCCGAACGCCAGCCGCACGCCGTGGTCTAGGAAGCTGCGAAACGCGTACGAGGTCTTGCAACGTTCGTGCCCAATGCGCTTTTCGGCCCAGCGCCCGT
>Ga0209377_1002577_pt1 | contig 11829 bp, 7 predicted proteins | sample GraSoiAngelo_141_FD_185898 | JGI IMG/M metagenome (GOLD analysis project Ga0209377, IMG submission 185898) | Grasslands soil microbial communities from the Angelo Coastal Reserve, California, USA - 14_0929_12_40cm (SPAdes) (version 2) | ecosystem: Environmental > Terrestrial > Soil > Grasslands ...
GAAGCCGAGCGCGGAGGCGCCGAGCCCGGCGGCCTGGATGAAACGCCTGCGAGTGAATGCCATGGGATCCCTCCTTTGGATTGTCGCGATTCAGTGAGCCGGGTTCTTGGGGGCGTCGGGCTGCTTCGCCGGCTGGGAACGATCGAAAGCGTCGATTTTCATGCATTCGCCGAAAATGCGCATGGCAGTCGGCAGTCCCGCGGTCTCGACATTGAAGAACTTCGCCCCGAAAACCTGGGAAACCAGGCAGATGTCGGCGATCGTCGGCGCATCGCCGTGGCAGAATCTACCCGTTTCGCTTTCCTTGTCCAGATGCCCTTCGAGCGCCTTGAGCGCCTCGAGCGTCCAATGCGCGAGCCACTTGTTGCGCGCCGGCTCGTCCTGATCCATTTCGCGCTCGAGGTAGCCGCGAATCCGCGGAACGACCAGGGGATGCCCGTCGCTCACGACGATCTGCGCGAGCCCCCGCACGCGCGCCCGGCCCCGGGGATCCTTCGGCAGCAGCGCCGGCTTGGGATGCGTTTCCTCCAGATACTCGAGGATCGCCATCGATTGGAACAACGGCGGACCGCCGTCGATCACGAGCGCGGGCACCACGCTCTGCGGGTTGATCGCCTTGTAATCCTCGGCGTGCTGTTTTCCCTGCAGCAAGTTGATCGAGATCTGCTCGACCTCCATCCCCTTGAGCGCGAGAGCGGCGCGCACCCGGTAGGTGGCGAGAGACCGCCAGAACCCGTAGAGTTTCATAGTCATCGCATTGCTTCCCTCTCAGCGTTTCGGCGGGACGACCGGAACCATGACATAGGAGTCCCGCCCCGGTCCGGCGTGGATCGCGACCTTGCCGCCGAAGACTGCGGCCGGACGGTCGCGCGGGTCATCATGCAGGAACGGCCCGCAGCCGCGCAACTCGTTCTTGAAGTTCGAGAGCCTGGCGCCCGTCGCCTTCTGCCACTCGTAGTCCTTTCCCCGCGCGGTCAGCGCCAGCCTGTGGCCGGCCGGGACCACGATCGAGGTCGGCCAGATCTCGACGTCGAGCTGCACCACTTCGCCGGGTTTCAGAGGCTGCGGCTCGTCGTGCGTATGGTAGGGCCGGTACTCGGTGGAGAGTTTTGTATCGAGCTTGCGATGCGAGGCGCGCAGCCATCCCTGCGCGACCGGCGTATGGGGATCGATCGCCCCCATGAAGACCACTTCGCGCATGTCCGGGGAGAACACGCGGAATACCAGGAACAGATCGGCATCGGTCGTCGACGAGGACACGAACAGCCTCGCGGCAAGCGGCCCCGTGATCTCGGTCTCGTGCCCGAGCGGCGCTGAAATGAACGTCACGCCGTCGCCGGACGCCTCGTAGCTCACGCTCGCGGCGCTCCCGGGCGGTTCCGAAACGAGCGCGTGGCGGGCCGGGTCGAGGTGAAACTTCGTCCAGTGCGTGCGCGCGATCGGCCATTCGCTCTCGTGCCGCTCGACGAAGCGGTCGATATGCCGCACCTGAAGCTGCACGCGCGGCTGCCGGTCCCAACCGTTCTTCTCGCCCTTCAGGTGATACGCGAAGAACCGCTTCTGAAGTCCGACCCCGTAGTCCGTATAGAAATGCGTCCAGTGCTCGATGCCGTGCGCCTCGAGCCACTTGTCCTTCGATGCGGCGCGCACGAAGCCCTCGAAATTGCCGCGCGGGTGCAGGCCCTGCCCGCCCCAGTTCGCCGCCGAAAGAAAAGGGACGGAGATCTTGTCCCAATGCGGAGAACGCCCCTTGTGGTAGTCGTCGTCGCGCGGATGAGCGAGGATGTCATCGCCGAAGTCGCAGCGGTTGCGCTGCAATTCGCGGTCGGCCAGCGTTTCATCTCCGCACACGAGCGCGCCCGTGACGCGGCTGCGCGGGCCGCGTTCGCCCAGTCCGTATTGCACCGTCTTCACCTGCATGTCGTACCAGTTGGCCCAGAACGTCGAGAGAATCCCGCCGTGGTGCGTCATGTCGCGATACCAGTCGGCTGCGCCCTCCCAGATGCACATTGCCGCAAGATGGGGCGGCCGCAGCGAGGCGACGTGCCACTGGTTGATGCCGTAATAGGAAATCCCATTCAGGCCGACCTTGCCGCTCGCCCAGGGTTGCACGCCCGCCCACTCGATGCAAAGGTAGAAATCCTGCGTTTCGCGGGGAGAGAAATGGTCGATGGTCCCCGGCGAGCGTCCCGCGCCGCGGGAATCGACGCGCACGCAGGCATATCCGTCCGGGACCCATTTCTCGGGATCGACGACTTCCCAGTTCTGGTATTTGTTGGTCGACCCGTGCGCCACGTCGGGGTGCTCGGCGACCATGCGCTGCCACGCGCTCGGATACCCGTCCTGAAACGCGAGCCCTTTGGCGTAGGGACCGTAGCTGAGAATGACCGGAAATCGACCTTCCCTCTCCGGACGGTATACATCCGCCCGGAGCACCAACCCGTCGTCCATCTCGATCGGGACGTCCCAGTCGATGCGCATCCCGTCGCGAAGCTCGCTCTCGGGCGAGGCCATGTTGTCCAGTTATTCCGGCTTCGTTGAGCTGTTATAGTTGTCGGGCTAATTTGACCCCACGCCGCTGCGCGGTGTCAACTGAACCAAGGAGGCAGGTTGAAAATCGGTATCGCGGGCACTGGGAGAATGGGAGCGGCGATAGGCGAGCGGCTGATGAGCCTGGGGCACGAGCTAGCGGTGTGGAACCGCACTGCAGAAAAGACCCGACCACTTGCCGCCGCCGGCGCGAAAGTCGCCGCGACGTCTGCGCAGCTCGCCGCCTCGTCCGAGACGATCATCACCATACTGACCGACGCCACCGCGATCGACGCCGCCTACCGCAGCAAAGATGGACTGCTTTCGGGCGATGTCGCGGGGAAGGTCTTCATCGAGATGAGCACGGTACGCCCGGAGACCGAACGCGCGCTCGCCGCTGCCGTGCGCAAAAAGAGCGCGATCATGATCGAGTGTCCGGTCGGCGGAACAGTCGGTCCCGCGCGCGACGGGAAGCTCTTCGGTTTCGTCGGCGGAGAGGCGGCCGATGTCGCGCGCGCAAGGCCATTGCTCGAACAACTGTGCCGCCGCGTGGAGCACGTCGGACCCATAGGCGCTGGAGCCAGCATGAAGCTCGCGATCAACCTGCCCCTGCTGGTGTTCTGGCAGGCTTTCGGGGAGGCCTTGTCGATCTGCCGTTCGCTCGGGCTCGATGCGGCCCGCCTCGTCGATATTTTTACCGATACCTCTGGCGGTCCGAATGTGCTGAAAAATCGGGGACCGGCCCTCACGGCCGCGCTGCAGGGAAAGGACGTCGGGCCGATCACCGTCGACATCGACGCCATGCGCAAGGACCTTCGGACGATGATCGAAGAGGCGAAATCCTTCGGCGCCGAGCTCCCGGTCACCGCGAGCGCGCTGCAATGCTACGACGAGGCTTCCCGCGACGGGCTGGGCAAAGGCGACATCACCGCGATCCCGGTGCGCTGGATGAAGAAACGGGGGTAAATGGACGAGCGTCGCGCGAATCACTGCACCGGCACCACTCCGTCGAGCTTCGCGAAGCATTCGCGCCGGGCCGTCTCCAGAAAATCCCGGACAAAGGGCAGGCGCGCTACTTCGCCGGTCGTGGCACCGTACAGGTTGCTCCACAGCCCGTTCTTGCCGATGCGCCGCGCGATCACGTATCCGTAATCCACGTAGTTCTTGATCCCCCAGTTCGGGAGCGCGGCTACGCCTCGCCGGCTGGCGACCAGCTGCAGGATGGCCACCGTCAGCTCCGTGGTGCGTCGCCTGGGATGGATTTTGGCGGGTTTCAGCACCCGACGGATCAGGTCGATGCGCTCTTCGGGTACCGGATAAGTGATGAGCGTCTCTTTCGCGAAATCGCCCGCCGCGAGATAGCGTTTTGTCTTCAGCCGGTGATCGGTCGGCATTACGGCGAGCACTTCGAAGCGAAACAGGGGGTGGTAGACGATGCCCCGCCGCGCCTTGTTCTCCGAGCCGATCACCAAATCAGTCTTGTTATCGGCGAGCAACGCGAGCGGGTTGGGGTGAAAGCCCGATACGAGATCGAGCTCCACCTCCGGCCAGTGCTTGCGAAAAGCGTCCATGATCGGCATCAACCAGTCGAAGCAGGTGTGGCATTCGAGCGCGATGCGCAGCGTTCCCGTAGGCTTTCGTGCCAGCTTGGCGAGATCGCGTTCCGCGGTCTGGAGCTCGTTCATCACGGTGTGGCCCAGGGCCACCAGCCGCCGCGCGGGCTCGGTCAGCTGCACGGATTGCCCGTGGCGTTTCACCATCGCCAGGCCGTAATGCGACTCCAGGGCCTTCAACTGATGCGAAAGAGCCGACTGGGTCAAATGCACGCGCTCGGCGGCGCGCGAGACCGTGCCCGCCTCGGCCAACGCGATCAGCGTGCGCAGGTGGCGGACTTCGAGCATAACTTATGAATGTGTTTCATAATATTCGTATAAACTTTCATTGGATTCATAGCTAAGCATAAGCGATGATGCTCCCCTCGTCAAAGGGGACCATGCAGCCGGACAGAACCGAAGAACTGAGAGCCCTGCTCGAGCGCCGCATCCTGATACTGGACGGCGCGATGGGCACGACGATCCAGGGGTACAAGCTCTCGGAGACCGACTTCCGCGGCGAGCGCTTCGCCGCGTCCCCACGCGACCTCCGGGGCAATAACGACCTGCTCACGTTGACCCGGCCCGAGGTGATCCGCGAGATTCACTCCAAGTACCTCGAGGCGGGCGCCGACATCATCGAGACCAACACTTTCAACTCGAATGCGCCTTCGCAGGCGGACTACGGCCTGGAGCGCCATGTCTACGAGCTGAACCACGCCGCGGCGAAGCTCGCCCGCGAGGCGGCGGACGAGCACGTGGACCGCGAACCCGTCAGGGCGCGCTTTGTCGCCGGCGTGCTCGGGCCGACCAACAAGACCGCGTCGATCTCTCCCGAAGTCAACGATCCGGGTTTCCGCAACATCTATTTCGACGAGCTGGTGGCGGCCTACGGCGAGGCGCTCGCGGGTCTCGCCGACGGCGGAGCCGACCTGATCCTGCTCGAGACCATCTTCGACACGCTCAACGCCAAGGCGGCGGTATTCGCGATCGAGGCGCTGTTCGAGCAGCGCGGACGGCGGCTTCCCGTCATCGTGTCGGGCACCATCACCGACCAATCGGGGCGCACGCTCACCGGTCAGACTCCGGAAGCCTTCTGGAATTCCCTGCGCCACGCACGCCCGATTGCGGTAGGCCTGAACTGCGCGCTGGGCGCGAAACTCATGCGTCCCTACATCGAGGAGCTGTCGAAGGTCGCCGACACCTTCATCAGCTGCTACCCCAATGCCGGTTTGCCGAACCCGCTCTCGGAGACCGGGTACGACGAAACCCCGCAATACACGTCCGGCCTGCTCCGGGAGTTCGCCGAGAGCGGCTTCCTGAACATCGTCGGCGGCTGTTGCGGCACCACGCCCGCTCATATCCGCGCGATCGCCCGGGCCGTGCGAGAGCTTCCGCCACGCAAGCCGCCCGCCGCCGAGAAGAAGCTGCGGCTCTCGGGCCTCGAGGCGCTGAACGTCGGGGACGAATCCCTCTTTGTCAACGTGGGCGAGCGGACCAACGTCTCGGGCTCACGCGCCTTCGCCCGCATGATCCTCACCGGAAACTACCAGGAAGCCCTCGCCGTGGCGCGCCAGCAGGTCGACAACGGCGCGCAGCTGATCGACGTGAACATGGACGAGGCGATGCTCGACTCCCAGAAGGCGATGACCACCTTCCTGCATCTCATCGGCTCCGAGCCGGACATCTCGCGCGTACCGGTGATGGTCGATTCCTCGAAGTGGTCGGTGATCGAGGCCGGGCTGAAGTGCGTGCAGGGCAAATGCGTGGTCAACTCGATCTCCCTCAAGGAGGGCGAAGAGGAATTCCTGCGGCACGCGCGGCTGGCGCGCCGTTACGGAGCTGCCGTGATCGTCATGGCCTTCGACGAGAAGGGCCAGGCCGACTCGCTTGCGCGCAAAATCGAGATCTCCCAGCGCTGCTACCGGCTCCTGGTCGAGCAGGTGGGCTTCCCCCCCGAAGACGTCGTCTTCGACCCCAACATCTTCGCCATCGCCACCGGCATCGAGGAGCACAACAACTACGGCCGCGATTTCATCGAAGCGACCCGCGCGATCAAGCGCGAGCTGCCGCACGCCAAGGTCTCCGGCGGCGTGTCGAACGTCTCGTTCTCGTTCCGCGGCAACGACGCGGTGCGGGAAGCCATCCACACCGTCTTCCTCTACCACGCCATCCGGGCCGGCATGACCATGGGCATCGTCAACGCCGGGCAGCTCGGCGTCTACGAGGAGATTCCGGCGGAGCTGCGCGAGCGGGTCGAGGACGTGGTGCTCAACCGGCGGCCCGATGCGGGCGAGCGGCTCGTGGAATTCGCAACCACCGTGAAGGGCCCGGACAAGGCGCAGGCCGACGAGCTGGAGTGGCGCAAAGGCTCGGTCGAAGAACGCCTTGCGCACGCTCTGGTCAAAGGGATCGCCGATTGGGTCGTCGAGGACACCGAGGAAGCGCGCGCGAAGTACGAACGCCCAATCCAGGTGATCGAGGGCCCGCTCATGGACGGAATGAACATCGTGGGCGACCTGTTCGGCTCGGGCAAGATGTTCCTGCCTCAGGTGGTGAAATCGGCACGGGTGATGAAGCGGGCGGTGGCGCACCTCGTTCCCTTCATAGAGGCAGAAAAGCAGAGATCCGGCGACCTGAAGCCCCGAGGCAAGATCGTGGTCGCGACCGTGAAGGGCGACGTGCACGACATCGGAAAGAACATCGTGGCGGTCGTCCTCCAGTGCAACAACTTCGAGGTGATCAACCTCGGGGTCATGGTGCCCGCGCAAAAGATCCTCGACACCGCGCTCGCCGAGAAAGCCGACATTATCGGCCTTTCGGGTCTCATCACCCCGTCGCTCGAAGAGATGGCGCACGTCGCGCACGAAATGCAGCGGCAGGGCTTGACCCTCCCCCTTCTCATCGGCGGGGCGACGACGTCGCGCGTGCACACCGCGGTCAAGATCGCGCCGCACTATGCGAGCCCCGTCGTGTACGTGCCCGACGCGTCCCGGTCGGTGTCGGTTTGCTCCAATCTGCTCTCGGACGACTTGAACCGGGACTACATGCGGTCCGTGCGCGAAGACTACGAAAAGATCCGCACGCAGCACGCGGCCAAGAAGGGACACGTCCTCGTGCCGATAGCCCGGGCCCGGGGCAACGCTTATCGCATCGACTGGCGTGGATACGCTCCGCCGCGCCCCAGGGTCCTCGGCCGCCGCCTGCTCCGCGGCTGCGATCTCGCCGAAATCGCCCGCTGCATCGACTGGTCGCCGTTCTTCCAGACCTGGGACCTTGCGGGCAGCTATCCGAAGATCCTGGAGGACCCGGTGGTTGGCGAGGCGGCGCGATCGGTGTTCGCCGAAGGGCAGGCGATGTTGCAGGAGATCATTCGGGAGAAATGGCTGACGGCGAACGCCGTGTTCGGACTTTACCCGGCAGCGAGCGCGGGGGACGATATCGAGATCTACGCCGACGAATCGCGCCGGGAAGCGGCGATGGTGTGGCACTGCCTGCGTCAGCAGACCGAAAAGGCGAGCGACCGCGCCAACCTCTGCCTCGCCGACTTCGTCGCACCGCGGGACTCGGGCGTCCCCGACTATGTCGGGGCCTTCGCCGTGACTGCAGGCATCGGCGTCGATGCCAGGGTGAAGGCATTCGAGGCGAAGCACGACGACTACAGCGCGATCATGGTGAAAGCGCTCGCCGACCGGCTGGCGGAAGCCTTCACCGAGCTCCTGCACCGGCGGGTGCGCAAGGAGTATTGGGGCTACGCCGCCGAGGAAGACCTGACGAACACCGAGCTGATCGCCGAGAAGTACCGCGGAATCCGCCCCGCGCCCGGCTACCCGGCCTGCCCCGACCACACCGAAAAAGGGGCGCTGTTCGAGCTGCTGGCCGCGCCGGAAGCGGGTGTCACGCTGACCGAGACCTACGCCATGCTGCCCGCCTCGAGCGTGAGCGGCTTCTACCTTTCGCATCCGGATTCGCAGTATTTCGCGGTGGACAAGATCGGCGAGGATCAGGCTGCCGACTACGCCCGGCGCAAGGCGCTCGCTCTGGAGCAGACCGAGCGCTGGCTCGCGCCCAATCTCGCCTACGAGCCCTGAATGCAATCCCAGAAAAAGCTCCCGCGCACCTTCAGCTTCGAGTTCTTCCCGCCGAAAACCCCGGAAGGAATGGAGAAGCTGCGCGCGAGCTGGAAGCAGCTCGCGCAGTTGAAGCCGCGCTTCTTCTCCTGCACTTACGGCGCGGGAGGCTCCACCCGCGACCGCACGCTGGAGACCGTCCTTGAAATCCAGGCGGCCGGCCACCGCGCGGCGCCCCATATCTCCTGCATCGGCGCAACGCGCGCCGACGTCGCCGCGACGCTTGAGCTGTACAAGTCAAAAGGCATCGCTCACATCGTCGCCCTGCGCGGGGACCTGCCTTCGGGCGCCGCCAGCGCGGGAGAGCTTCGCTACGCGAGCGAGCTGGTGGCCTTCATACGCGAACGAACCGGCGATCATTTCCACGTCGAAGTCGCCTGCTATCCGGAGTTCCATCCCCAGGCGCGCAGCCCGCACGAGGACCTGCGGAATTTCAAGCGCAAGGTCGACGCGGGCGCGGACGCCGCGATCACGCAGTATTTCTACAACATCGATTCCTATCTGCGCTTCATCGACGATTGCGAAGGGCTGGGCATCGACCTGCCCATCGTCCCGGGAATCATGCCGATCGGGAATTTCGCGCAGCTTGCCCGCTTCTCGGACGCCTGCGGCGCCGAGATCCCGCGCTGGCTGCGCATGAAGATGCAGAGTCTCGGCGACGACGTCGCCTCGATTCGAAGCCTGGGCCTGGAAGTGGTGACCGACCTGTGCGACCGGCTGCTCTCGGCCGGAGCGCCCGGCCTGCACTTCTACACCATGAACCAGGCGGGGCTCACCTCGACGATCTGGCAGCGGCTGGGCCTCTGAAATCGTCAACGCGAGCGCCTTGGGTTCTGCATCTAGTAATCCGAACGGGCCAGGCCGAACGGCGCAGACGCCATTCATTCACCGGAAACGCGCGTCCACTAATTTGCAGTGCGCTGTCGGCGCCGACCATCTGAGCGACGACACCGTCAGGGAGGGAGGGCGGGCTCATCGACCCTGCTCCCTTACCGAAGCAGGAAGCAAGGGAAGGGCGGGCGTGATGAACAAGATGAAAAGACTGGCTTACACAACGATCCTGTCGGCGATGATGAGCTGGACCGCGCCGCAAGAGGCCTCGGCGCAACTCGGAAGCCTGATCGTCAACATGACGTCCCCGGCGTCCGGCTCCACGGTCAGCGGCACAGTGACCGTCAGCGCGAGCGTGACCGTAATCGGTCTCCTCACCGTCCAGGGCGTGCAGTTCAAGCTCGACGGCGCCAACCTCGGTGCGCAAGACACTTCAGCTCCCTACTCGGTTTCCTGGAACACCACATTTGCGAGCAACGGTTCCCACACCCTGACCGCTGTCGCGACCGACGTGCTCGGCCTCCAATTCACCTCCAACTCGGTGACGGTCAACGTCGCGAACGCCCCGCCCCCCGACACGACGCCTCCGACGGTCAGCATCACTTCTCCGGCCAACGGGGCTACGGTTTCCGGCACGATCACCGTGACGGCCAATGCCGCCGACAACGTCGGCGTCGCAGGGGTCCAGTTCAGAGTCGATGGCGCTAATGTGGGCGCGGAAGACAGCGCAGCGCCGTACTCGGCCTCTTTCAACACGACGGCTGTGGCCAACGGCTCGCATACCTTGAGCGCGGTCGCGCGCGATGCCGCGGGCAACCGCACCACCTCGGCAGGCGTTACCGTGAGCGTCTCCAATGGGGGCGCCGTCACACGCATTGAAGAAGACAATCCCGCCGTAAGCGCGAGCCCCGCCGGGGCGTGGGTGCGCCGTGGCGCGGAAGTCGCCACCTTCAGCGGCGGCGCCGCCGGCAGCTCGGACATCGCCGGAGCCACTGCGAGCTTGACTTTCAACGGCACAGCGGTGAGTTGGATCGGCCTGAAATGCAGCATCTGCGGGATCGCCACCGTGTCCATCGATGGCGGCGCGGCGACCTCGGTCGACACCGCCGGCCCTGGCGCCGTCGGCAGTCCGGGGCTCGCCTCAGAACCCGTGTTTACGGTCTCGGGTCTCGCAGCCGGCGCTCATACCTTGGTGATCACGGTGACCGGCACCACTACCACAAGCGGCGCCCACATCGTCGTCGATGCGTTCGACGTGACCGCTGGCGGTGGGAGCGCCGCCACGCGCATCGAAGAGAACAATCGCGCCGTAAGCGCGAGCCCCGTCGGAGCGTGGGCGCACCGCGGCGCGGAAGTCGCCGCCTTCAGCGGCGGCGGCGCCGACAGCTCGGACGTCGCCGGAGCCACCGCGACCTTGACTTTTACCGGCACGGCGGTGAGTTGGATCGGCCTCAAATGCAGCATCTGCGGGATCGCCACAGTGTCCATCGATGGCGGCGCGGCGACCTCGGTCGACACCGCCGGCCCTGGCGCCGTCGGCAGCCCGGGGCTCGCCTCGGAACCCGTGTTTGCGGTCTCGGGTCTCGCGGCCGGTACGACTCATACCTTGGTGATCACGGTGACCGGCACCACGGCCACAAGCGGCGCCCACATCGTCGTCGATGCGTTCGACGTGACCGCTGGAGCTGGGATCGCCACACGCTTTGAAGATACGGATCCCGCTGTGAGCTACACCGGCGCCTGGGCTCACGGAACCGATCCCAGGGCCAGCAGCGGGACTTACGCGGAAGCCCAGACAGCCGGCGCCACCGGAACTTTCAGTTTCACGGGAACGGGCGTGCGCTGGAACGGACTCCTCAACACCAACAACGGCATTGCCCGCGTCTCGGTGGATGGGGTCTTCAAGGGCGAGGTCGATACCTACGCTCCTTCCTTTCAATTGGCGGTGGTTTTCGCCTCCGACGTCCTGCCCCGTGGTGCGCATACCTTGACCATCGAGGTCACGGGAAGCAGGAACCCGGCCTCAACGGACACCTGGGTGCTCATCGACGCGTTCGATGTGACGCCCTGAGCCGAGGGAACGCATTGGGGTGAGTACGCGCCTCTGAAGTGCCTTCAGGCGCGTTTGGGCAGCGCCTCCGCGCGCGAAGGCTGCCAGCCGAGCCGCTGCGAAACCGCCTCGGCGGCTTCCACCAGATCGCGCACCCAGCCCAGCAGCGCTTTTCTCGCCATGCGGTGCACCGGGCCTGCGATGCTGATCGCTGCAACCACGTTCCCGGAGTAGATGCGTATCGGCGCCGCGATGGAACGCAATCCGATTTCGCTCTCCTCGTCGTCCACGGCATAGCTGCGCGCCCGCACCGTCGCCAATTCGCGGCGCAAGGCCTTGGGGTCGATGATCGTTCTGGGCGTGCTCGCCGGAAGCCCGAGGGCGATGATGCGCTCGAGCTCGTCCTCGGGAAGGAACGCGAGCAGCGCCTTGCCCACCGCGGTGGAGTGCACGGGGCCTCGGGTGCCCACTTTCGAGCCCATGCGCAGGGCCTGCTTGCTCTCGTGCGTGATGATGTACAGGATCGAATCGTGGTCGAGAATCGCGAGATGCACGGTTTCGCCGGTCTTCTCCATGAGCGTGCGCAGGAAAGGCCGCGCCTCCATCGTGAAGTCCATCTTCCGGCGCACCATCGCTCCCAGCTCGAACAGAGCGAGCCCGAGGTGATATTTGCCGTCGCTGGAGTTCTGCTCGAGGA
>Ga0209377_1002583_pt1 | contig 11821 bp, 11 predicted proteins | sample GraSoiAngelo_141_FD_185898 | JGI IMG/M metagenome (GOLD analysis project Ga0209377, IMG submission 185898) | Grasslands soil microbial communities from the Angelo Coastal Reserve, California, USA - 14_0929_12_40cm (SPAdes) (version 2) | ecosystem: Environmental > Terrestrial > Soil > Grasslands ...
CACGCCCTCCCAGGACGCGAGCACCGCGCCCGCGACGTCGCGCCCCAGGGCCGCCTGGCCCCAGCCGGGAATGACGAGCGAGCGCCACGCGGCCGCGAACGGCTTCAGGCGATGGGAGGTGTCCTGGGCGGCCGGGGGAGCAACGGTGTCGGGGGAAGTCTGGGCGGACAGGTGGACAGGCGGATACGCGGATGCCAACAACGCGAGCAAGGCGCCCTCCCTAACCGCCAGCCTCATCTCGCCACCAGCACCTTGAGTTTGCGCGGCTCCACTTCCACGGTCACCTCGTTCGTTCCCGCCTCGCGCAGCTCGCCGTCGAGGTGCAGCAGCAGCGGCTCCTCCGGGGATCGCACGGTGAGGCGGCGCGTGCGGAACAGGGCCACCTCGCGCATGCGGCCGTGCGTGCCGCGCATGACGCGCGGGATTGCGAGGAGAAACCGCGGCAGCGCCACGCGGCGCACCAGGCACACGTCGAGCCGGCCGTCCGCAGGGTCGGCATCGGGCGCGAACCGGTAATCCCCGCCGGCCGTGGTCCCGTTGCAGACCTCGACCATCATCACATGCCCCCGCTCCCGGAACTCGGCCGAGCGGATGTCGACGAGCGGCGGTCGGAACCCGCCGTAGGCGCGAAGCACCGGCACGAAGTACGAGAGGAAGCCCGGCAGCCCCGGCATGGCGTTGCGCGCCCGCACGACGGCCGGGCCGAAGCCGACGCCCAGGCTGTTGACGAAGCGTTCGTCGCCAACGCGCCCTACGTCGAACACCCTGGCGTCGGCCGTGACGAGGCGCCCCACGGCGGTGAGCGGCGAGCAGCCGTCCACTCCGACGAGCTTCGCGAAGTCGTTACCGGTGCCGAGCGGGACCACCCCGAGCGGGACTCCCCCGCCCGAGCCCAGCAGGCCGTTCGCCACCTCGTGGACCGTGCCGTCGCCGCCCACCGCCACCACGCGCTGCGCCCCGCTGCGGACGGCGGCCGCGGCGAGCGCGGCGCCCTCCCCGGGGCCCCCGGTCCGCGTCACTTCGACGGCCCAGCCCTGCTGGCGAAAGGCCCGCGCCACGGGGTCGAGCGCTCGCCCCCCGGCGCCGCGCCCCGCGGCAGGATTGACGATGACGTGGGCGGAGATCAGAGGTTATAAGATAGGGGATGACCGGCGCTCCGTGGATCGCGATCGCTTTCGCCTATCACTTGGCGAGCCGGCTCGCCTACGTGCTCTACGTCGGGGTCGCCCTCAGACGCCAGGAGCGCGCGGGTTACTTCACGCGGCGGTACGGCGCGGCGGAGGGATTCCGGCGGTTCCGCCGGGCGGCGGCGATCCTCATGGGCAGCGATGCGGTGAGCTTCGTGGCGCTGTGCGTCGTGAGTCGCAACACGCTGGCGATCGCGTCGCCCCGCGGCCTCGTCCTCGCGGTGGGCGTGGTGCTGGTGGTCGTCGGCGTGCTCACCAAAGCCTGGGCCGCGGCCACGCTCGGCGGCCGGGCGTACTATTGGTCGAACTTCTTCGGGCCTGCGAATCGGACCACCCCGAGCGTCGCGGGGCCGTACCGGTTCTTCAAGAACCCCATGTACACCGTCGGCTATCTGCAAGTCTACGGCCTGGCGCTCGTGGCGGGGTCGCTGCCGGGCCTCGCCGCGGCGCTGTTCGACCAGGCCGCCATCCTCACGTTCTACCGCGCGGTCGAGAAACCGCACTTCGACAGGTCTGTCGCCGGCGCCGGGTGAGGCGCCGGCCCCGGTGGCGGGAGCGTGTGGGAATCGAACCCACCGAGGCCCTTGCGAGCCCCAGACGGTTTTGAAGACCGCTCAGACCACCAGGCCCAATCCGCCCCCGCGCCGCCAGGAAAGCTATCCCCAATCTTGCGATCCGTCTCGCATCCGACCCAAAGTCGCGTGACCCCAATCACGCAAGAGCCGTGTATATTTCCGCTCTGGCGCCCTCCGCAACCGACCGAGCCGGTCCCACGGCTCGTCAGAAAGGTGGCGCCATGCTCCGCCCGTCCCGCGTTCTTGCCATCAGCTCACTCCTCGGTCTCACTCTGGTCGGCTGCGAGCAGCCGACCGCGGATCGTCCAGGTCCCGTTCATGCTCAGCTCGCGGCACCTGCGACGCCGATCTTCTACGACAACCATGACGCGTTCTTCCAGCAGTTTCGCGGCCTGCCGCTGGAAGACTTCGAAGAGGGCAAGGTAGCGGACGCCGGCATCCTCGTCTGCCCGGCACCGGTTGACGCGAGCAACAACAATCAGTGCTTCTCTCCCCCCGACGACATCCTGCCGGGGGTTGAGTTCAACTCCGACCACAGCATCTTCCTGATCGGGCCAGGGTTCTCAAAGAACCTGTCGAAGAACATCGTCGTGTCGGTCGGCGGGGACGCCTTCATCATCGACTTCACCGGCGGGAACGTGACGGCCGCTGGAATGGACCTCGTGTCCTACTCGGCCGACATGTGTCAGATGGACGTCTTCGGCCAGCCAGACGTCTCCGGCACGCGGCCCCTCCTCGGTTCCAAGACGGCGCCCTGCACCGAGCAAGGCGCCTTCTTGGGCGTTTGCTCCGACGAGATCATCACGCGCATCCGGATCCAAGCACCCATCCTAAACCTCCGATTCGAAGGCGTCGACAACATCGCGTTCGGCCCTGAGGTCTGCGCACCCGTGAACCATCCCCCCGTGGCTAACGCTGGGGGCCCGTACTCGGGCGCCGAGGGCTCGCCGGTGCTTTTCAACGGCGGCGCCTCCACTGATCCGGACGTTGGTGATGTGTTGACGTATGACTGGGACTTTGGCGACGGCACCCCGCACGGCACGGCCGTGACGGGGAGCCACACCTATGCCGACAACCACAGCGGCGGCTGGCCGGTCACACTCAAAGTGACTGACCAGGGTGGGTTGACCAGTACGGCCACCGCCACGGCGGCGATCGCGAATGTCGCGCCAACGGCGACATTCCGCACCAACCGCCCGGTGAACGAGGGCAGCCCCATCCAGCTTTCCCTCGCCAGCCCGACCGACCCCTCGCCGGTGGATGTGGCGGCCGCTTTCACGTACGCCTTCGACTGCGGGTCCGGGTATGATCCTTTCAGCGCGACGCCGAGCGCGACGTGCCCGACCGACGACAACGGCACACGAATGGTCCGGGGTCAGATCCGGGACAAGGACGGCGGCACGACAGAATACACCGCCCAGGTGACGATCGACAACGTCGCACCAGCGGTCGGAGCGATCACAGCGCCGCTCGTGCCGGTGCCGGTCACTACTCCGGTGACGGCCAGCGCGAGCTTCACCGATCCGGGCGTTCTCGATACGCACACCGGCGTGTTCGATTGGGGAGATGGTAAGTCCGATGCGGCGCTGGTGACGGAATCCAATGGCTCCGGCTCCGTCAGTGGCACCCACGAGTACACGGCGGGCGTGTACACAGTTACCCTGACGGTGACGGATAAGGACGGAGGCGTTGGGCATTCTGTCTTCCAGTTCCTCGTCGTGTACGATCCCTTGGCGGGCTTCGTCACGGGCGGCGGTTGGATCCTCTCACCGCCGGGAGCCTATACCGCTGACCCGACCCTTACCGGCAAAGCGACGTTCGGCTTCGTGGCAGCGTATCAACCGGGAGCCAGGGTGCCGAGCGGGAACACGGAGTTCCAGTTCCACGCGGCGGATTTCAACTTCCACAGCACCAGCTATGACTGGTTGGTGGTCTCAGGTCCCAAGGCGCAATACAAGGGCTCGGGCACGATCAACGGGGCGGGCGACTTCGGCTTCCGGCTCACGGCCGTGGACGACGCCATAAACGGAAGCGGGGGCGCGGATAAGTTGCGCATCCAGATCTTTGACAAGGGCACGGGCGTCGCCATCTACGACAATCAGCTCAACGCCGGCGACGGGGCAAATCCCACGACGGTGTTGGGAGGCGGGCAAATCATCATCCACCACTAGGCGCGCAGACAGTGCAGCGACCGCGCGGGGCGGGCCGGCTCAGTTGGCCCGCCCCGCGAGCGTCTGCACATCCGATACCAGTACAGAAGCGGGGCGCGCCCCTAACCCCGCAGCGCGATCGCGTCGATCTCGACGCGCACACCCTTCGGCAGCGCGGCGGCCTGCACCGTCGAGCGCGCCGGCTTGTGGCTGCCGAAGTGCTTCGCGTACACCTCGTTCATCTGCGGAAAGTCGGCCATGTCGGCGAGGTACACGGTCGTCTTGACCACGTTGTCGAGCGTGGAGCCCGCGGCCTCGAGGATCGCCCGCAGGTTCTTCATCACCTGGTCCGTCTGCTCGGCGGTGCTCCTCCCCACCACCTGGCCCGTCGCGGGATCGGTTGGGATCTGCCCCGCCGTGTAGATCATCCCATCGGTGGTGACGGCCTGGCTGTATGGGCCGATCGCCTGCGGCGCGGCGTCGGTCGCCACGATGCCCAGTCCTTTGGTCTTCCGCATCAGAACAGTCCTTCGATCGTCCCGTCGGGGTGGACCCGAATCTTCTCGGCGGCGGGCGCCTTCGACAACCCCGGCATCGTCATGATGTCGCCGGCGAGGGGCACGACGAAGCCGGCGCCCGCCGAGGGCAGGATGTCGCGGATCAGGACGCGGAAGCCCGTCGGGGCGCCCAGCTTGCCCGGATCGTCGCTGAAGGAGTACTGGGTCTTGGCCATGCAAATGGGAGTCTCGCCCAGCCCGAGCGCGGGGAGCTGCTCCAGCGCCCGCTCGGCGGCCGCGGCGAAGTCCACGCCGTCGGCGCCGTAGATCTCCCGCGCGACCGTCTCGATCTTCTCGCGCACGGGCCGCCGCACGTCGTACAGCGGCTTGAAACGCGCCTGCCGCCCGTCGAGCAGCTGCTGCACCGCCTCGGCGACTGGGATGCCCCCTTCCCCACCCTTCTCCCACACCTCGCACAGCTCGACGCCGACTCTCTCCGTCGCGCACTCGTCGCGCACCGCGTCCAACTCGGCGTCCGTGTCGGTGACGAACCGGTTGAGCGCCACCACGACCGGGACGCCAAACTTCTTCACGTTACGGATGTGGCGCCGCAGGTTCGCGGCCCCCCGCTGCACCGCAGCGGGGTCAGCCGCGCTCAACTGGGCCTTCTTCACGCCCCCGTGCAGCTTCAGCGCCCGCACCGTCGCGACCACGATCGCCGCCTCGGGATTGAGGCCCGCCATCCGGCACTTGATGTCGAAGAACTTCTCCGCGCCGAGGTCCGCGCCGAAGCCCGCCTCGCTGAGCACGATGTCGCACAGGCTGAGCGCGAGCTGCGTCGCCACCACCGAGTTGCAGCCGTGGGCGATGTTGCCGAACGGGCCGCAGTGGATGAACGCCGGTCCGCCCTCGAGCGTCTGCACCAGGTTCGGGTTGATGGCGTCCTTCAGGAGGAGCGTCATCGCACCTGCGGCCTTGAGGTCGCTCGCGCGCACCGGCGCCTTGTCCCGCGTGAGACCGACGATGACACGCGCGCAGCGCTGCTCCAGGTCGTCGACGCCGGTGGTGAGGGCCATGATCGCCATGACCTCGGAGCCCGGGATGATCACGAAGCGGTCCTCGCGCGTCGGGCCGGCGTTCGTGCCGCCCAGGCCGACGATGATGCTGCGCAGCGCCCGGTCGTTCATGTCGATGGTGCGCGGCCAGATGATGCGGCGCGTATCGAGCCCGAGCCCGTTGCCGTGGTGCAGGTGCGCGTCGAGCATCGCCGAGAGCAGGTTGTGCGCGCTCGCGATGGCGTGGAAGTCGCCCGTGAAGTGGAGGTTGATGTCCTCCATCGGCACGACCTGCGCGTAGCCGCCGCCGCACGCCCCGCCTTTCACGCCAAACACGGGCCCGAGCGACGGCTCCCGCATGCACAGCGCGGCGTTCTTGCCGAGCCGGCGGAGTGCCTGAGTCACGCCCACGGTGACGGTGGACTTCCCTTCGCCCGCGGGCGTGGGATTGATCCCGGTCACAAGCACGAGACGACCCTTGGGCTTGCGGGCCGCCAAGGCCGCGAGCCGGACCTTCGCCTTGTACTTGCCGTACAGCTCGACCTCGTCCTCGGCGAGGCCCAGCTCCGCGGCGATGTCGGCGATGGGGCGCAGCTTCGCCGCCTGGGCGATGGCGATGTCGGTGGGAACCTTGGCCGTCGTGGTCACGGGTCCTCTCGGGCTAAAGCGTGGCGGCGAGGCGCGAGCCGAAGAGCCGTCGCGCGTTTTCCGTGGTCCGTGGTCCGAAGGTGTCGAGCGACTCTCCGCGGATGCGGGCGAGCGCGGCGGCGACATCGCGCACGAACGCGGGCTCGTTGCGCGTGCCGCGGTGCGGCACGGGCGCGAGGTACGGGGCGTCCGTCTCGACCAATAGGCGGTCGGGCGGACAGGCGGTCAGGCGGTCGGTCATCGTCCAGTTCTTGAACGTGATCATGCCGGAGAAGGAAAAGTACGCGCCGATCGCCATCCCCGCCTCGAACACGTTGGGGCCGGAGCTGAACGAATGCAGCACCACCGCCACGCGCGCCGCGGCGAGCATCGCGGCGACGTCGTCGTCCGCCTCGCGGGCGTGCACGACGACGGGCTTGCCGAGCTCCGCCGCGAGCCCGAGCTGCGCCTCGAAGGCACGTCGTTGCGCGGGGCGCGGCGAATGGTCGTAATGGTAATCGAGCCCGGTCTCGCCCACAGCCACCACTTCAGGTAGGGCGAGCAGCGCCTTCAGGCGGGCCGCCGCTTCCGGCGACCAGGACCGCGCCTCGTGGGGATGCACACCGGCGGTGGCCGAGAGACCGGGCCCGCCGCGGGCGAGCGCGGCGGCCCGCTCCGACTCCGCGACCGTCCCCCCGATCACCACGACGTGTCCCACGCCCGCGGCCCGGGCACGCACGAGCACCGCGTCCCGGTCCCGATCGAACGCCGCATCGCCGAGATGGCAGTGGGCGTCCACGAGCAGCATGCCGCGCCCCTACTGCCGCATGGCCTGCGGCTGGGGGGCCCGCGGCGGCGCGCCGGGGGCGGGGGAGACCGAGGCGGCTCCGGGGCGGAACTGGCGGGCGCCGCGCGCATCCTGGCCCGGCCAGCGCTTCTCGATGTACATGAGGATCGGCGCCGCGATGTAGACCGACGAGAACGTGCCGGTGAAAATCGCAAACGTCATCACGAGCGCGAACGGCCGCAGCACCTCGCCGGCGAGGAACACGAGGGCCAGCGTCGTCGCCATGGTCGTGCCGTGCGTCAGCACCGAGCGCGGCAGCGTCTCGTTGATCGAGAGGTTGAGGATCTCGTACAGGTTCTGCCGCCGGAATTTGCGCAGGTTCTCCCGCACCCGATCGAAGATGATGATCGTATCGTTGAGCGAGTAGCCCACCATGGTCAGCACGGCGCCCACCACGACGAGGCTCACTTCAAGATTCAGGTAGTGGATGAACGCGATCGTGCTGAGGATATCGTGGAACGTCGCGAGCACGGCGGCGAGCCCGAAGCGCCACTCGAACCGGATGGCCAGGTAGATGAGCGTGACGATAAACGAGAAGAAGATGGCGAGGAACGCCTTGCCCTGAAGCTCGCGGCCCACCTTCGGGCCCACCGCCTCGGTGCGGAGGATCCGGTACTGGTCCGCGCCCAGGCCGTGCGCGAGCGCCGAATCCACCGCCTGCGCCGTGGCCTGCGTGCTGCCTTGGGCCGTCACTCCGCCCGCACCGAGCCGCGCCCGGACCACGTACTCGTTGGATGCCCCGAACTGCTGGATCTCAGCGTCGCGGACCCCCGCGGCGTCGAGCGCGCTGCGGATCTTGCCGGTGCCGACCGGCTGCACGGTCGTGACCTGGATCAGCGTGCCGCCCGTGAACTCGATCGAGTAGTTCAGCCCGCGCACGAAGAAGAGCGCGTACCCCGGGACGATGAAGGCCAGGGTGAGGCCGATCGCCCAGCGGCGCCACTTGATGAAGTCGTAGTTCGCGTTCGCGAAGAGTCGGATCATCAGACGCTCAGGGTGGCCATGTCCGGCCGCCGCTGCAGCCAGATCATGTAGAAGGTGCGCACGAGGAAGACGGCCGTGAACATGGAGGCGATGATGCCGATGATGAGCGTGATCGCGAAGCCCTGCACCGGGCCCGTCCCGACGAGGTAGAGGATCGCCGCGGTGAGCGCCGTGCTCACGTTGGAGTCGATGATGGCGCTCATCGCGTGCTTGAAGCCCTCGTCCACGGCGGTGCGGATCAGCTTGCCGTGCTGCAGCTCCTCGCGGATGCGCTCGAAGATCAGCACGTTCGCATCCACGGCGATGCCCACCGACAGGACGAGCCCGGCGAGGCCCGGCAGCGTCAGCGTGAAGCCGAAGGCGGCGAGGCCCCCGAGCGTCAGCAGCACGTAGAAGGTCAGCGCCGCCACCGCGAGCGCCCCGGACAGGCGGTAGTAGATCACCATGATCAGGACGACGAGCGCCACGCCCACGATGCCCGCCCGGATACCGTCCGCGATCGAGTCCCGCCCGAGTGACGGGCCGATGGTCCGCTCCTCCACGATCGTGAGCGGCGCGGGAAGGGCACCCGCCCGCAGCACCAGCGCCAGGTCCTGGGCTTCCTGCAGCGCCTTCGCGCCCAGCTCGATCTGGCCCCGCTGGCCGATCTGGCTCTTGATGATCGGCGGCTGTCGCTGCACGCGCCCGTCCAGGATGATCGCCATGTAGTCGTTCACGTGCCGGCCCGTCTCACGCTCGAACGTGCGGCCGCCGCGCCGGGAGAGCACGAAGTCCACCACCGACTGGTTCGTGAGCTGATCGCGCCGCGCGGTCGCCTTCTCGAGCTCGTCCCCCGTGATGATGGGTCGGTCCTCGACCGCGTACAGTGTCTGGAACGAGCGCGCGCCGCGCGAGATGTCCTCCGTGCCCCACCTGAGCTCGATGCCGCGCGGTACGAGCCGCTGCACCTCGGGCCGCGCGAGCAGACTCTCGGCCACCGGCACCTGCTCCACGGGGACGAGGTATTCGCCCGGGAGCGCGCCTTGATAGAGCAGCGAGGACAGGGGTCCCGGCGCATTGAGGCCGGCCGTGTCGGGCTGCTGCTTCCGCTTCGCGCCCGGCTGCTTCTGCTTGGCCGTGTCGGCGCCGAACAGCTGCGACACGGCGGACACGGGTGCATTGCCGGGCGCTTGCACCCCCGCCGCGCGCAGCGCGCGGTCGATCGCGGGGATCGCGTCGCGGAACTTGCTCTGCATGTCCGTGATGCGGAACTCGAGGAAGGCCGTCTGCTGAATGACGCGCTTGGCGCGGTCGGGATCCTTCTCGCCCGGCAGCTCCACGATCAGGCGGTTCCCGCCCACCACCTGCACCACCGGCTCGGTCGTGCCGAACTGGTCGATCCGCGTCCGTACCACGCGCTCGGCGCGGCGGATCGCCTCGGCCGCGTCGGGCACCGGGCCCCGCGACTGATCCACCTCGAGGGCGAGGTGGATGCCGCCCTGCAGGTCGAGCCCGAGGCTGATGGGCACCCGCCGCACCGTGGTGTCCTTCATGCGGCCGCTCTTCTGGTCCAGCACCCGCTGGGTGGTGTTGCGGGGGACCAGCGCGGCCACGGCGAACACGGTGGCGAGCGCGACCCAGAACAAACGCCAGCGTAGCGAGCGCATGCGGCTCTCTTAGAGGTTGAGGATCTGTCGCGCCGCCACCCGGTCGCGCTCGAGCTGCTGCACGAGCGCCTCGCGGGAGGGAAACGCCTGCACGTCGCGCAGGCGGCGCACCCACTCCACTCTCACCGACTCGCCGTACAAGTCGCCGGCGAAATCGAACAGGTGGATCTCGAGCGCCCGCGCCGCGATCCCGAACGTGGGGCGCGGGCCCTGATTCATCATCCCGCCGAGCCGCTCCCCGCGCCACTCCACCCGCACCGCATATACCCCGTCGGGAGGCAGCAGCTTGCGGGGGTCGGGTGGCGCCAGGTTGAGCGTCGGGACCCCGATCGTGCGGCCGCGCCCCACTCCCCGCTCCACCACGCCGCGCAGGCTGTGGGGCCGGCCCAGCCAGCGCTCGGCCACGGCGAGATCGCCATGCGCCACCGCCGCCCGGATCACGGTCGAGGAGATCGGCTGCCCGTCTTCCCGCACGGCGTCCACCACGTCCACCCCGAACCCGTCGCGCGTCCCGATCCGGCGCACCGCCTCGACATCCCCCGAGCGGCTGCGGCCGAAGCCGTGGTCGTAGCCGAGCACCAGGTCGTGCATGGCGTAGCGCGCCCGCAGCACGTCGCGCACGAACTCCTCGGGCCCGAGCCGCGCGAGCTCGGGGGTGAACGGCAGCAGCTCCACCCGGTCGAGCCCCGTCCGCGCCAGGAGCTCCCGCTTTTCGTCGGGCAGCGTGAGGAGCTGGGGCGCCGCCGCCGGGTTCACGACCGCGAGCGGGTGCGGGTCGAACGTGACGAGGACCGCCTCGAGCCCCGCGCCCCGCGCCTTCCGCACGACTTCGGCGACCACCGCCTGGTGGCCCCGATGGATCCCGTCGAACGTGCCGACGGTGACCACGGTGCCCGTCACGGCTCCGCGACCACCACGCGCGGCTTCAGCACGTCGCCGACCTGCTCCGCCACGGCCACCAGCTCCCCCCGCGCGAACAGGGCCACCCTTCCCCCTTCCCCCTTCCCCGCCGGCAGCGGGCGTCCGTGAATGACCGCGGCCCGCCCTGCGTCGTCGAGCTCCCCCCGCGGCAGGTCCGCGACCAGGGCGGCCGGATCGCGCAGGTCCGCGGGAGTCACCGCCCCCGGCCCCACAGCGTCCTCCAGCCGGAACGGTCCGACGCGGGTTCGCACGAGCGCCGCGAGGTGCGCCCCGCACCCCAGTGCGGCACCGGCCTCGCGGGCGAGGCTCCGCAGGTAGGTGCCGGCACCCACCGTCGCCCGGAAGCCCACATCCGGTGGCTCGAACCGCGTGAGCTCGAGCTCCCGCACCTCGACTGGGCGCGGAGCGAGGTCCACCGCCTCGCCCCGGCGGGCGCGGCGGTAAGCGCGCTCGCCGCCGACCTTCACCGCCGAATAGGCGGGCGGCCGCTGCAGCCGGGCCCCTCGCAACTCGGCGAGCGCCGCCGCGACCCGTACCCGGTCGAGGGTGCGCCATCCCTCCGCAGTCGCCACCACATCGCCCGAGGCGTCGTCCGTCGCCGTCGTCGTCCCCAGCCGGATGACGCCCTCGTAGGTCTTCATCCAGCCCGCGGCGAACGGCGCGAGCCGGGTGGCGCGCCCGACGACCAGGACGAGGAGGCCCGCGGCGAAGGGATCGAGCGTGCCGAGGTGCCCGATCCGCCTCGTCCCCAGGGCGCGCCGGGCCGTGTCCACCACGTCGTGCGAGGTAGGGCCGGCCGGCTTCGCCACGAGCGCCACCCCGGAGATCAGCCGGCGCCCTCCTTGAGGTCCTTCAGCAGCCGGGCGATGCGCATCGCGTGCTCCTGGCCGCGATCGAGCTCGAAGCGCAGCTCGGGCGCGGTGCGCAGCGGCAGCTCCCGGGCGAGGCGGGTGCGCAGGAAGCGCGCGGCGCTGGCGAGGCCTTCGAGGTTCTTCGCTTTTTCCTCGTCCGAGCCCATCACGCTCACGCGCACGCGGGCGTGCGCCAGATCGGCCGACACCTCGACGGCTGTGACGGTGACGAAGCCGATCCGCGGGTCGCGCGCGTTCCCGGTCAGGAAGGCGGCCACGCTCTGGCGGATCATCTCGGCCACGCGCTCGGGCCGGTGGCTGGGTCGTCGCATCACAGGAAGCTGGTGACCGTGTCCACGATGCGCGCGCCCGCGGCGCCCTCCACCAGGCGATCGGCCTCGCGCAACACCCGCTCCGCCTGCTCCCGGTCGGTGCTCACGACACACACGCTGAGCTCGGCCCGCTGCCACAGGTCATGGTG
>Ga0209377_1002598_pt1 | contig 11777 bp, 15 predicted proteins | sample GraSoiAngelo_141_FD_185898 | JGI IMG/M metagenome (GOLD analysis project Ga0209377, IMG submission 185898) | Grasslands soil microbial communities from the Angelo Coastal Reserve, California, USA - 14_0929_12_40cm (SPAdes) (version 2) | ecosystem: Environmental > Terrestrial > Soil > Grasslands ...
GCCACGACACCTCTGAAGTGGCGCCGTACCACTCGAGCACTATCCAGAGCACAACTGCACCGGCCACGCGCCAGGTCGGCCTCAGGACTGCCCTCCTCAGTGCTGGCGCAGGGGCGGGATGGGCAGCGTCGAGACGACCTCGCTCAGCATGTCCGCCGCCCTGCCTCGACCCTTCATGCCCAGGCGGTGCGCGAGCACTGGGCCTGACAAGAGCTTGATGTCGTCGGGCAGAACGAAGTCCCGGCCTTCGAACAGTGCCCAGGCCTGGGCGGCGCGCTGCAGGTAGACGCCGGAGCGCATGCTCGCGGGCAGCAGGACGTCGGGCCGGGCCCGGATCGCCCGCAGTAACGCCACGATGTAGCTGCGGATGGCCGGCGCAACCACGACTCGAAGGCAGGCCTCCTGCAGCTCGATGACCTCGCGGATGTCGATCACCGCGCTCAGCTCGGCGATCGGATCACCGTGCTCGCGCCGGGCGAGAACCTCGAGTGCCTCGGAGTCGGTGGGAGGTCCCATCTCCTCCGCTAGGACGAAGCGATCGAGCTGCGATTCGGGCAGCGGATAGGTCCCGTGAAATTCGGCCGGGTTTTGGCCGCTCGAGGACCCGAGTCGTGCCCTCCACGGTGACCTGACCCTCGCCCATCGCCTCGAGCAGGGCGGATTGCGTGCGCGGCGTGGTCCGATTCACCTCGTCGGCGAGCACGATGTGGGCGAAGATCGGCCCCGGTATGAATTCGAACGTCAGGTCTTTCTGGTTGAAGACGCTCGAGCCCGTGATGTCGGAGGGCAGAAGGTCTGGGGTGCACTGGATCCGGCGGAAGATGCCGCCTACAGACGTCGCGAGGGCTCGCGCGAGCATAGTCTTGCCCGTGCCAGGCAGGTCCTGGAGAAGGATGTGTCCGCCTGCCACGAGACCGGCCAGGGCCAGGCGGACCACGCGGTCCTTGCCGACGATGACGAGGTGGATGTTCTTCTCCACCCGGTCGAGCAGCTCGGCGGCACGACGTGGCTGGAGGGATGGTTCCTGTGTCGCGGCCACAATGATCGCCAGTCTAGAGGCGCGACTCGGCGACAAATCCCGTCATATTCACTTCGCTTCCGTCGTTCTTACGGGGTTTAACCCTGGCCGACCATCCGGGAGATCACCTCGCCTAGGTTTGGTCCGCCCTTTCCGAAAGGCACCGAGTGCACTCGGTGCGCGAACACCATCTCCGCCACTTCGCCGACGTGCTTGACGTCGACCTCTTCCGCGCTGTCGTACGCGGCCTTGGCCTGGGCCGCGCGCGCGCACACGAGGTCGGAGCGGTGGCCGTCGACCTCGAGCGCGATCGAGATCTGCGCGATCAAGCGCAGGATCTCACGCGGCAGGGTGACCTCCGGGAACGTCGCGATCGCCTCGGCGATCTGCGACTTGACCGACTGCTCTGACTCCGCGTGCTGCTGATAAAAGAGGTTGGGATCGTCCTCCCACACCGCCCGCTTCTCCACGATCGCGACCCGCTGGTCGAGATCGCGGATGCCCTCAACGTCGACGCACAGGCCGAACCGGTCGAGCAGCTGCGGCCGCAGCTCGCCCTCCTCGGGGTTCATGGTGCCGACCAGGATGAAGCGCGAGGGGTGCGACACGGAAACGCCTTCGCGCTCGACCGTGTTGACGCCCATCGCGGCCGCGTCCAGGAGGACATCGACGATGTGGTCGTCGAGCAGGTTCACCTCGTCGACGTACAAGATGTTCCGGTTGGCCTCGGCAAGAACGCCTGGCTCGAAACGCCGCGAGCCTTCTTTGAGGGCGGCCTCGAGGTCGATCGTGCCGACGACTCGGTCTTCCGAAGCGTTGATCGGCAGCTCGACCACTCGCATGCGCCGCGTCGCCACGGGGAGCGCGCCCGCGACCGCACGCTCGCGACAGTCGAGACACCAATCCTCCGGGTCGTCGGGATGGCAGCCGAAGTGGCAACCCTCCACCACCTTCTGGTCCGGAAGCAGCCGGGCCAGGGCGCGCACAGCCGTCGACTTTCCTGTGCCCTTTTCGCCCCGGATGAGCACGCCGCCGATCGTCGGATTGATGGCGTTGAGGACCAGCGCCAGCTTCATCTCGTCCTGTCCGACGATCGCGGTAAAGGGGTAGGAGTAGCGGTCGATTGCCATGCGCAGCTAGATAGTACCGACGCTCATTGGCACACCAGCTTGGTCGGGTCGATGTTGAAGGCCCAGCCGTAGTAAATGGTGGCAAGCCGGTAGCCGCTGACCTCTTCGGGTCGTGTCGCATGGTTGTGGTTGAGGTCGTCGCAGATGGCGCTTTGCACCTGCCCCTCGGTTGGGTTCAGACCCAGGCCGAGGACGCTGGCGCTGATGTTGGCGTAATACGCCCATGCGAGGACATTGAGTGCACCGCTCCTGCACAGCAGCGGCGTCGCGTTTCCGTCAGCGGTGGTGACGATTGACTTGGAGCAGAGGTTCGCCACCGGCTGATCGCTGGCCGGCGGCAGCGGCTGCCGTGACACGGGAGTCTCATCGGACGAGGGGCTCGGCGAGGGCGACGGAGTCGACTGGGCCGTCGGTGTCGGGGTTGGCGTGGGCGCCGATGCCTTCTCGCTGCCCGAGCAGGCGGCGGCCAAAAGGGCCACAACGACCAGGATGCGGACGCTAGCGGCCGCGGCCCAGCTCCCGCTCCACCGCCGTCGCGATCTCGTCTCGGGAAAGGTCATAGAGCCCGTAATAGTGCGCTCCCATGCGCTCCGCCAGGTCCGCGCAAGCGTTGATCGCATAGGTCTGATACATCGGAGCCACGCGCGCGAGGTGCTGCACCGACGGCAGGTGACTATAGTCGCGGGCCGAGTCGATGACCAGTGCATCGATGTCTTCGGCGTCGATCATGGCGGCGACCTTCTGCGCCTCCACCAGGGGCTCTTCCTTGAACATCGAGATGTTGCCACGCCCGTCGCTGATCAACACCAGCAGCGGGCGGATGGTCGGATCGCGGAGAAGCTCGGTCTTCACGACCTTGTAGCCCGCCATCAAGCCGTGTGTCAGGGGTGTCGTTCCTCCGACCGACAGCCTCTCGAGCCGGCGTCGGGCCAGAGAGACGCTGGACGTAGGACGCAGGACCACCTCGGCGGTCCGGTTCTTGAAGATGACAACGGCGACGCGGTCCCGCCGGACGTACGCGTCTTGGAGGAGGGACAGGATCGCGCCTTTGGTGGCGGCCATCCGCTGCTCCGCATCCATGGACGCGGACGCATCGACGACGAAGACGATCAGGTTGCCGACCTTGCGCTCGCGCACCTTCTGACGCAGGTCCTGCCTCTCCAGCATGAGGCGTTCGCCGTGGCGGCGTCCCCGTTCCATCTGCATCGGCGCGGCGGCGCGCACAGTGGCGTCGATCGCCAGGTCGCTCACCTTCTCTTTGGGCTCGGCCCGCACGTAGCGCCCGCGCCGGTCGGGCGTCTGGCTCGCGGCACGCTTGCCCCCCTGCTTACGCACCCGGCGCTGGCGCGGCAGGTCGATCCGGCGCAAGTTGAAGGTCTGCAGCGCCTCGGGCGCCGATTCGTGGCCGCTGGAGCCGCCGGTCGTCACGCCGGTGTCGGCGCCGGCGGACTGCTGTCCGGTTTCAGCGGAGCTGGCCGTTTGCTCGGCGGTCGCCTCTGCGCTCGCCTCGCTGTCCGAAGGCTGCGGTTCGCCGGCTTCGGACTCCGTCGGCTGCGATCCCTCCTGCTCCTCCCCGTGCTCCGGCGCGGTCCGGTTTTCGTCGTCGCGCGATGGGCCAGGGCGAGGCTCGCGGCGTCGTAGATGTCCTCCCGTGAGGGGGAGACGTGGCGGCGGTAGGCGGCCAGCGCTCGCGCGGCGTGGTCGATGACCACGTCGGCGCGGTGCCCGAGCACCTCAGCCTCGACGCAGATGGAGGAGATGAGGCGGGCGTGGCCGGCGGTGATGCGGACGTCCTTGACGCGGCCGATCGCCTCGGCCAGCGCGCGGGAAAGGTTGTTGTCCGCGGCCGCGAACTCGTTGGTGAACTCGTGGTCGCCACGCTTGAACGCGGCGTCGCGCTCCGCGATCAGCACCCGCTCATCGGGGTCGCGTATCCCCTCCACGTCGACGCAGAGGCCGAAGCGGTCGAGCAGCTGGGGCCTCAGCTCACCCTCCTCGGGGTTCATCGTCCCGACGAGGATGAACCGGGAGGGATGGCTGTAGGAGACTCCTTCGCGCTCGATCACGTTGATGCCCATCGCCGCCGCGTCGAGCAGAACGTCGACCAGGTGGTCGTCGAGGAGGTTGACCTCGTCGACGTAGAGGATGTTGCGGTTGGCCTCGGCAAGCACCCCCGGCTCGAAGCGGCGCCTGCCTGTGCGCAGCGCGGCCTCGATGTCGATCGTGCCAACGACGCGGTCCTCCGACGAGTTGATCGGCAGCTCGACGACGCGCATACGGCGCACGTGGTGAGGAAGGGTGCCCGCAGACTTGAGGCGGGCCCGGCAATCCGCGCAGAGCGCTTCTCCGTCTGCCGGATCACAGCCGAAGTGGCAGCCCTCGACCACGTCGTGCTCCGGCAGCAGCCGGGCGAGCGCGCGCACTGCGGTCGATTTACCGGTGCCCTTCTCGCCCCGGATGAGGACGCCGCCGATCGTGGGCACGACCGCGTTGAGGATCAGGGCGAGCTTCATCGACTCCTGGCCGACGATCGCCGTGAAAGGGAACGAGTGGCGGTCGAGCGTGACGCTCACGGAACCAAGATTAGGCAGGTTGGCTCGGAACCAGCTCCTTGACCAGGTTCTGCTCCTGCAGGAGCTCCTGCGTCGTGACTCTGATCCGCTTCCAACCGTCGTCGTCGTGCTGAAGATCGGGCACGACCTCCCAACGCTCGGCGTCGGAACGCACCGGGAAGCCGAACTGGAGCCCTTCCGGCACACCGTACTCGCCGTGGCTGACGACCGCCAGCGAGTGCCAATCTCCCCACGGTGTCGGCGTACGGATGCTGATGACCGAGTCGATCACGGCGTTGGCCGCAGACGCGGCGGACGACGCACCCCGTGCCTCGATCACGGCCGCGCCGCGCTTCTGGATGATCTCGACGAACTTCCCCTTGAGCCAGCCGTGGTCGGTGATGACTTCCTCGACCGGCAGACCGGCGATGCGGGCGTTGTGAGCGTCCGGGTACTGCGTGGTCGAGTGGTTTCCCCAGACGGCCAGGTTCGAGATCGCGGCCACCGGAACCTTGGCCTTCTGCGCGAGCTGGGTCCGCGCGCGGTTCTCGTCGAGCCGCGTCATCGCGAACCAGCGCTCCTGCGGGATCTCGGGAGCGTTCATGCGGGCGATGTAGCAGTTGGTGTTGCAGGGGTTGCCGACGACGAGGATCCGGACGTCGCTCGAGGCTGTCTTCGCGACAGCCTTGCCCTGGGGCCCGAAGATCCCGCCGTTGACCGACAAGAGATCCGCGCGCTCCATTCCCTGCTTCCTGGGCGCGGCACCGACGAGCAGCACCCAGTTCGCGCCCTCGAACGCCTCCTCTGCCTTGCTGGTCAGGACCATGCCGGCGAGCATGGGGAAGGCGCAGTCGTCGAGCTCCATCGCGACGCCTTCCAGCGACTTCATCGCCGGCTCGATCTCGAGCATGCGGAGGACGATCGGCTGATCTGTACCGAACATCTGGCCGGAGGCGATCCGGAAGAGGAGCGAGTAGCCGATCTGGCCGGCCGCACCGGTGACCGTGACCTGGACGGGCACGTGCCCCCCGCTCATATCACGGGCAATCCTAGCCCCGACTACGGTCCTCCGCTCAATCCATAGCTGACATACGAATCTGGGCCCGTCTGCACCCAGACCACCATGGTGCACACGTTGGTGCGGAACCTGGCACGCATCTCTGGTGACATCACGTTGGCGACCACGGCATCTCCGGAAGGTGCCGTGTCGATGCGCGTGAGCCCGTGGATCCCGTTCCTGGAAAGCAAATCGGCGACCTGCGAGAGAGTCTGGGCACGGGGCTTGTCGGCTGGGTAGTAGGTCCGCCCACAGAAATCGACCCGAGGCGGAGCGTCCGCGGTCGCGAAGGTTCCGTAAACGATCCGGTCATGGATGGCATTGGGGGCGACGGCGAACATCGCGACGGTGAGGATTGCTGAGACGAGAAGTAGGACCAGTCGTAGGACGCGGCGCCCCATGTCTATGCAACGAACCCACCGCCCGAATCGTTACCGGAACCCTTCTCCTTCGGGTTCGAAGAGCTCATCCTCGGCCAGGCGTCGGGCGAAGCACAGGAAACCTGTGTGCGCGACCATCCGGTGGGAAGGGCGCATGCTGCGCCCCCTCACCGTCCAGCCTCGCTGCAGCAGCTCGAAGGCCTCGAGCATGCCGAATCCCCGCTCCTCGCGGAGGCAGTCGAAGAACCGCTGCACCTGGCTGACGTTCGGGCAGTGCGCGAACACGATCCCGCCCGGCCGCAGCGCCGCCTTCGCGGCCGGGACAGCCTGCCAGGGCTCGGCCAGGTCGAGCAGCACGCGGTCCATTTCGCGCTCCTCGACCCCCTCGTACACGTCGCCCAGCTTCAGGGTCAGGTTGGTGGGAAGCGCGCCAAGGGTTTCGACGATGCCCCGCTTCGCCGCCTCCAGAAACTCCTCCCGCATCTCGTAGCTGACCACCGACCCGTCGGGTCCAACGGCGCGCAAGGCGGCGAGGGTCAGCCCGCCGGTGCCAGTTCCTGCCTCGAGCACATGCGCCCCCGGGTAAATGTCGGCGCCTACCATGATCGCGCCCAGGTCTTTGGGGTAGATCGGCTGCGTCTGCCGACGCCGGCCGGTTATCTGCTCGGCGAACGTGGGGCGGACCGCGAGCAGCCTTGCGCCCATCTGGGTGGTGACCACCACGCCCTCGGACCGCCCGATCAGGTCGTCATGCTGGATCAGCCCGGAGTGGATCGAGTGGCGCTCCCCGGCGCGCAGGCGGACGCGATGCCTCCTCCCCGCCTTGTCCACCAGGACGATGACCTCGCCGTCCGCGAATGGCCGGCTCACGTGCCCGGCTTGTGGGCTCGGATCAGCGCGTGCCAGTATGCGTGCCACAGCTTGCCGTCCCGTCGCTCAGGATGAAGCTGTGCGCGAGCCTCTCCTTCGGCCGACTCGATCAGCCCCGCCAGCTCTGCCGCAAGCTCAGACGCGACCGCCTGGTTTCCCATCCATTCCTCGTAGTTCCAGTCGAGCTCGCGCGCGTCTGCCCTTTCAACCTCGAATCCAGCACGCTCCAGCTTCGCCACCCACTCATCGAGAGTCAGCGAGAGCACGTGCGACGGGTCCCGCCGCATCTCGACCTCGTGGAGGACGGCGCGTGCCGGCTGGGGCGGTGCGCAGTCGATGAACAGCGCGTCGTGGTCCCACTTCAGCACCCGGTAGGCCTCGGCCAGGAAGGTATCGACGTCCATGAAGTGGTGCGGTGCGGCGCGCACCGCGTAGAGGTCGAACGTCTCGTCTGGGAAAGGCAGATCCTGTGCGTCGCCGATCACCCAGTCGGCGTTGGCGATACCACGCTCCGCTGCGATCCGCCGCGCTTCGTCGAGCATCTCCCGCGTGAGGTCGAGTCCAATGACGCGGCGAACGTGCGGCGCTAGCGCGAAGGCCGTGTTGCCGGTGCCGGTCGCCACGTCGAGCGCGAGGTCGTCAGGTTTCGGTTGGGCCAGATCGACGACCTCTTGCAGCCGGATCGACGACGTGTGGAAGGTCGAGCGCGCGTAGTTGGCGGCAACATTGCGGAAGCTGTCCCTTACATCGGGAGACATGCCGTGAGTCTAGGGTCGGAAGTAGTCGTACACCAGCTTGCCCCCGATCACGAACAAGGCCAGGCCGGCCACCGGCTTCAACCATGCGATGCGCTCGATCAGCTGCGATCCGATCAAGGTGAACGCGAAAAGACACAGAGCAGCCAGAAGCACTCCACCGGCAAGCACAGCCAGGCGGTAGCTCGAGGGCACCGTGCTCGCCACCGACGAGATGGCGAGGGCGTTGTCGAGTTGCAGCGCCACGTCGGTGAACGCGATGAGCGCGATGGATACGAGAATGGTCCTGGTCATTTCAGCCTCCACTCGAATCAAGTTCCGAGTAGAGGTCTCGCCGCGGACCATGTCCGCCGCCGGTCCCGGGCTCGCGCCGTCTTGACGGGACCGACGGGGGTCGGGGCGCGCGCGGGGCGCACCTCCGGCCGAGCTACTCCCCTCTACGAATCACAACCGAGTATATGGTTTCGCCGATGACGAAGGCGACCGCCAGATGGACCGGGTCCAAGGTGCTCTTTGACATCGAGTCGGCATCCGGACACACGGTCCAGATCGACGAAGCGCCGATCTTCGGCGATGACGCCGCGATGCGGCCGACCGAGATGCTGCTCGGCGCGCTCGGCGCCTGTACCGGGCTCAACGCGGTGCTCCTGCTGAAGAAGTTCAAGCAGCCGCTGCGATCGCTGGAGGTCGAGGTCGAAGGCGATCGGGACGAGGAATGGCCGAAAGCCTTTAATCGAATCGAGATCACTTTCCATTGCACCTGGGACGGCGACATCGATAAGAAGCTGGTCGAGCAGGCCCTCGACTGGGCGTGCAACCGGTATTGCCCAATCCACGCCACGCTCTCCCGCGGGGTGAAGATCGAGCACCGCCGCAGGGACAGCCACTAATCAAAAGACGAGGTGAGGCTCTAGGCCGGATTCATTCCGGCCGTCACCCGGCGCGTACGACCAGACGCCTGCGGACGCCACTTTGCGCGGAGGGGGCCCCACGGGGGAGGCCCGCCTCCCCCGTGTTCTTGAATGAACGGGTCCCCGCAAGCCCACTTGTCCTTGGAGCAAGCCTTGCTCGACAGCTACGTCCCAGTTCTGATCTTCGTCCTGATCGTCTTCGGGTTGATCGGAGCGTTGGTGACCCTCAGCTTTGTCCTCGGCCCGACCAAGCTCCACAAGCGCAAGCTCGCACCGTACGAGTCCGGCATCATCCCCGACACTCCTGCCCTCGGCCGCCTTTCGGTTCGTTTCTACCTGACGGCGATGCTTTTCATCATCTTCGACGTCGAGGCGGTCTTCTTCTATCCGTGGGCCGTGCTGCTGCGCCAGCTCAAGTGGTTCGGCCTGATAGAGATGCTCGTCTTCATCGCCATTCTGCTTATCGCGCTCGCGCACATCTGGAAGAAAGGAGGTCTCGATTGGGAGTAGAGGCGCTTGCCGAATCGCTCGGGCAGAACGTCCTCACGACCACGCTGGCGAAGCTGATCGGCTGGGGTCGCGGCAACTCAGTGTGGCCGCTTCAGTTCGGTCTCGCCTGCTGCGCGATCGAGATGATCCACACCGCGACCGCAAGCGTGGACATCGCGCGCTTCGGGTCCGAGGCGATGCGGGCGTCGCCGCGCCAGGCCGACATGATGATCGTGTCCGGGCGCGTCTCCCAGAAGATGGCGCCAATCCTGCGCACGATCTACGACCAGATGCCGGAGCCGAAGTGGGTGATCTCCATGGGCGCCTGCGCCTCGACCGGCGGGGTCTTCAACAACTATGCGCTGCTGCAGGGCGTGGACAAGATCGTGCCGGTCGACGTGTACATCCCCGGCTGCCCACCAAGGCCGGAGGATCTGCTGAACGCGCTCATGATCCTTCAAGAGCGGATCAAAGCCCAAGGGATCACGCCCCGGCAGTGATCGTGGACTCTCTGATAGTCGACCGCGGCGTCAGCGCAGGGGACGCATGGATCACGGTGGCATCCGAGAACGCCCGCGACGCGCTGTCAGCCCTGAAGGGCGACGGCTATCAGCTGCTCGTCTTCCTCACCTGCGTCGACCACCTCGCGGATCGGTCGCGTGATTGGCCGGCGCGGTATGAGCTCGTGTATCAGCTGCGCAACCTGGAGACGCGTGAGCAGCTTCGTGTGCGCGCGTTCGTGGACGGCGACCCGCCGCGCATCGACTCGGTCTCGGACCTGTTTCCGCCGGCCAACTGGGACGAGCGCGAGACCTACGACATGTTCGGGATCGTCTTCACGGGCCATCCCGACCTCACCCGGATCCTCATGCCCGATGACTGGGTCGGCCACCCTCTTCGCCGCGACTACCCGGTGGGCGGCGAGGTCGTCGAGTTTTCCGAGGAGCACGAGGCGTGGCGGACGGCGCCGGAGAAAGCGTGAGCAGCGAGATCGGCCAGGGCATCACCATCGCCAAGACCGGCGAGCCGGGCGCCTTCGGCGGCGAGCTGCTGACGATAAATTTCGGCCCCCATCACCCGTCCACCCACGGCGTGCTCCGTCTCATCGTCGACCTCGATGGCGAGCAGGTGCGCCGGCTCAAGCCGGTGATCGGCTACCTGCACACCGGGATCGAAAAACAGGCCGAGGCTCTGCGCTGGCAGCAGGTCGTGGTCGTCACCGATCGCCACGACTACCTGTCGCCGCCGATCAACAACCTCGCCTACGCACTGGCGGTGGAGAGGCTGCTCGGGGTCGACGTGCCGCCGCGGGCGGAGGCGCTGCGGGTGATCATGTCCGAGCTCACGCGCCTGTCGTCGCACCTCGTCTGGCTCGGGACCAGCGGGATCGAGCTCGGCGCCTCGACAATGCTCATGTACTGCTTTCGCGAGCGGGACACGATCCTCGACATGAACGAGGAGATCTCGGGATTCCGCATGCACACCTCCTATATCCGCCCCGGCGGCGTCATGGCGGATGCGACGCCTCGCTTCCTCGAGATGCTCGACCGCTTCATCGCCAAGATGCCAAGCAACATCGACGAGTACGAAGACCTCCTCACGATGAACCCGATCTTTCGCTCGCGCACGATCGGCATCGGCAGGCTCCCGGCAGAGGACGCGAAGGTACTCGGCGCGACGGGCCCCATGCTGCGAGGCTCGGGCGTCGCCTGGGACCTTCGCAGGTCGATGCCGTACTCCGGCTACGAAAACTACGACTTCGAGGTCGCGACTTCCGACCTGTGCGACTGCTATGGCCGCTACCTGGTCCGGATCAAAGAGATGCGGGAGGCGGTCAAGATCCTGCGGCAGGCGCTGGACCGCCTGCCCGACGGACCCGTCAACATCGACGACCGCAAAGTCCTGCCGCCACCACGCGAAGAGCTCGAGACGTCGATGGAGGCGGTCATCCATCACTTCAAGCTCTTCACCGAGGGTTACACGGTGCCGCCGGGGGATGTGTACGTCGCGGTCGAGTCGGGCCGCGGCGAGAACGGGTGCTACGTGGTGAGCGACGGCACGCACAAGCCGCGGCGCGTGAAGTTCCGCGCGGCATCTTTTGTCAACCTGCAGCCACTGGAGCGGATGGCGATGAACCACATGGTGGCGGACATGGTCGCGATCATCGGCACCGCCGACGCCGTGTTGGGCGACGTCGACCGTTGACCGCTCTCTCAGCACACGTGCTCGACGAGATCAAGGAGCTGCCCGCGAGGTACCCGCAGCCACGGTCCGCGGTGATGCCGGCCCTCGACCTCGCCCAGGAGGAGCTGGGTCATCTGACGCCTGAGGCGATGAGCGAGGTCGCGGCGGCGCTGGAGCTAGACCCCGGCTATGTGGAGGGTGTGGCGACGTTCTACTCGCTGTTCCACCTCGAGCCGACCGGCAAGCATCGCTTCTACGTGTGCACGAACCTGAGCTGCGCGCTGCGCGGCGCCAACGAGATCGTCGACCACCTGAAGGCGGCGATCGGCGTCATGGGGCCCGTGCAGGTCTCCTCCGACGGGCTCTTCAGCTACGAGGAGGTCGAGTGCCTCGGGGCTTGCGAGTTCGCGCCGATGATGCGGCTGGACCAG
>Ga0209377_1002601_pt1 | contig 11770 bp, 14 predicted proteins | sample GraSoiAngelo_141_FD_185898 | JGI IMG/M metagenome (GOLD analysis project Ga0209377, IMG submission 185898) | Grasslands soil microbial communities from the Angelo Coastal Reserve, California, USA - 14_0929_12_40cm (SPAdes) (version 2) | ecosystem: Environmental > Terrestrial > Soil > Grasslands ...
TCGGGCCCCAGTAGCCGTAACCGACGACACCAAGCTTGAGCATAAGCCTTCTCCCTAACTCAGTTCAGCCCCCGCATGAAGGGGTCAAGGAGCAGGGCGACAGCCGCAACGGCCAGGGCGATCGTCCGTTTGACAGCCAGCGCACACCTGTAGAACAGGGACCGAAAGGCTGCCTCAGGGTAGAGGACCGAGTGGAAGCCATCGCCTAAATCGATCCAGTCAAGCTCGGGATGTTGATAGATGCACACTTGCAGCCGACGGGCAATGCCTGAGGGAAGGCGTTCGTAAAGCCTATCACTGACCCTTTCACCAATCATGCGGGAGACTTCCGTCGGGCGCCTATTCCCGAGCTCGATCAGCACGGCTCCAGCAACATGCTCCTCGCGGTACCAGCCGACGAAGTCGGTTTCGCGGAGGCAAAACCATAAATTCGAGAACAGGGTGTTGGCCACCATGGAGTCGAGGCGTGTACTTGCTCCTTCCTGCTCCTTCAGGTCTATCAGGAGAAGCAGGAAAGGGCAGCCCGAGCGCTCAGAGCGCTTTCGCTCGATCGCCAAGAGGTGCCGGAAAGCCTGCTCGTTGTAAACGTGGCCCAGCCGACACTCCAGCGCAACGTTGGACAAGCACCGATCTGACCCCGCCCGCATGTCAGACACCACTTCCTTCTTTCACTTTCAGAGCCAAAGTCTCCTCCTTTTTTACCTCAGTATACGTCGGCGGGCGTATAGGACAATCGGGTGAAGCCCCGCATTTCAATCCTGGAAATCAGGGAGTCCAAGGCAGCGAAATCCTTCGTTAATTTCGAAGCATCGAATGGGTGAGTGTCTGTTTCTAGATGAGGAAGGAGTCCTGTTTAGGTTTTGACTGGCAGGCCGAGCATGTTCGCCAGTCGCCGCCACCAGCTCTGCCACTGAGGGGTCCCGAGCCGGTCATCGGGGTGGAGGTAATTGTAATAGTAGTAGCTCTCGATATGATTATCGTCGTAATTGAACACAAGGCCGACCAGCTTTGAGGGATCTATGAGGTTCTGCGCTTCCTCCAGCAGCCCGCGCGGAGTTTTGTGGGCAGCCACCACCATCAGAAAACCATCGACCCACTTGGCGATGATTCGGCAGTCGGGGACAAGGAGCAGCGGCGGGGTATCCACCACGATGTAATCGTAATGCTGGCGGGCTTCTTGAATGAGTTCACCCAGCCGGGGCGCTTTGAGGGCCTCGTGAGGATTGGCCAGGAGCGGGCCAGCAGGCAGGACTGAAAGGTTAAACATTCCAAGACGCTCGACCACCCGCGTTAACGTTTGCCCCGGGTTCAGGATTGCGGTCGCAAGCCCGACCGGGTGCGGGTGATCCATTCCAAGGTGTTCGATCACGGAGGGCTTGCGTAAGTCAGCGCACATCAGTAAGACCCTTGCTTCAGGAGATTGGGCTAGCGCCCCTGCCAAGTTGATCGTCGTCGTCGTCTTTCCATCGCCGGGCGTGGGACTGGTGACCGCCAGCACTTGAAGGCCGGTGGCCTTGTGCATCAACTCGATCGTGTGGGCGAGCGCTCGGTACTTCTCCGCCTCGTACGAATTTGGAGCGAAGAGGCTCACCAAGCGCTCGTCGATTTCTAGCTGTTCAGCCGTTATTTCCATGCCATTTCAGGAGCGTTTACTTTCGAGCATCCAGACCAATTGTTCGTTTCCCTGGGCGATGTAGTGAGTTGTACCGACAAGGATCGCCAGCCCCACGAGCGCCGCAGCCGTTCCAATCCAGACCTGCCTTTGCCACCGTGAGGCATCGGCCTTGGTAGTAATACGGGGAATCCTCACCAACACCGGCAGCTTCGTGAAGGCCTCGAGTTCCGTCAGTGTGTGAAAGGAGGTATCGCGACGTTCGATCAGCCAGACCGCCCCTCCGGCTAGTCCAATCGACAGGATCAGTCCGATGAGAATCAGCCGCAAGCGATTCGGTGCGGCCGGTCGTGTCGACAGCACTGCAGGGTCCAAGAGCCGGACCTGATCGCCTTTCCGCCCTTGCTCGATGCTCTCGGCCATCAGGGCTTCCTGGTACCGTTGCAACAGCGCGTTGTAGAGGTCCTTCATCGTCTTATAGTCCCCGAACAGCTCTTGGTACTCTTGTTCTAGGCGAGGCGTGGCGTCCACGCGCCGATCGTACGTCGCAATAGCCTGCCGTAGAGTCTTCTCTTCCTCTCTCAAGGTCTGCAGTTGCTTGTCGGCTTCGCTACGGGCCTTGCCGTCCTGTGTGCGAGACGGATTGACCTGCGAATCCGGTTTTGCTGCTGAGCCGTCGTTGCTGTCTGCTGCGGCGAGTTGTCGTTCCAGGGATGCGATCTCCGCTTTCACCCGGATCACGTCGGGGTACTTCTCGCTGAAGTGGGCGCGGAGGTCCGTCAGCTCTTGCTTCAGCCGGGCCAGCCGAAACTGGGCCAGGCGGGCGGTGATGACCTCGGCGTCACCGTCTGGGACAAGCGAATCGACACTGGGGGGCACCGAGTTCCCGTCCGCATACTGTTGTCTTGCGAGCGCAAGTTGTCCTGCGAGCTTCTCCCGTTCCATCCACTCCAAGGTCCGCGTCTGGTTCTCCTTATTGAGACGGAGCTCGGCATTCAACCGTCCCAGCGTGGTCAGGTTCACCGCCATCTGTTCGGGCAGCTCGCCTAGGTGTCGCTCCTTGAACGCACTCAGCCGACGCTCCTCTTTATCCAGCTTTTTCTTCATCTCATCGAGTTCGACCCGAAGGAACTTAGCAGTTCCGGCCGCTTGTCGTTTACGCAGCTTGAGGTTCTCTTCGACAAACCAGGAAGCCAGGGTGTTGGTCACTTTCACCACGGTTTCCGGGTCCCTGCCTCGGAAACTGAGGGTGAAGGCGACGGTCGCGCCGCGCTCGCCTTGTGGTTCCACTGCCTTGGACTCCATGCGAATATCGCGCCCCTTGAACTCCATGCGAATATCGCGACGCATCCGATCAACGACCTCTTCCGGGGTCACCCGTTTGCGAAATTCCGGATACAGGTCGAATCGGAGGATCAGCTCCTGGAGCCGCGACCGGCTCAAGATCTCCTGGCTGATTGTTTGCATTCTCGTCTCCGGTTCGCTCGAGACGGAAGACTTGACGAATGTCTCTGAGACCTGCGGCCGTTCCAGGAGCAGGGTGGCTGTCGACCGATAGAGGTTCGGCAGTGCGATCGCCAAGCTCACGGCCACCGCAAAAGGCCCCGTGAAGACCAGGATCGCCAGCCACTTACGCCTAGTCCACACTTCCAGCAAGACATCCATTCCTGAGGTGTTGCGCCTGCCTTCCATCTCCGGCTCCGGTCCGCGTCAGCCTGCTTAGGGCACCACAACGATGTCGCCAGGCTGGAGCAAGAAGTTCTCCAAATCTCCGTTCGCCCCGTTCGCCGAGACGACCTTGTTATAGTTAAACGGGATCCGCTTCAAGGTGTTCCCATCTGGCCTGAGAATGACGATTCGTCCGCGGGAGGCGAACTCGCCGAGCCCTTCGGCCATTGCCAGGGCATCCAGCACCGTGGCTCGGCTCTTTAGCTCATGGCGCCCGGGCCTCTTGACCTCTCCGATCACGGAGACCTTAAAGCTGTGCACTTCCCGGATGATCACCGAGACTTCAGGTGTGGGCGTGTACTCGGCCAGCTTCTTGATGAGGACTTCCCGGAGTTGCATCGGGGTCAGTCCTGCCGCCTGCACGTCGTTCAGGAGCGGGAGAGAGATCTTGCCGTCCGGTCTCACCGGAACGGTTCGGCTGATCGCTGTGTTGTTCCAGACAGCGATGTCGAGGACGTCTTCGGGCCCGATGCGATAGTCCCCTTGCTCAGGCGTGGGACTCGATCCGGACTCCTCGGCTGGCGCTGCGGCAGATCCGGAACCGGGGGTGGTCAGAGGGAGCATGACCAGTGTTGCAAATAGCGCTATGGGAATGTGCCTCAGCATCGGTGTCCTCCTAGTCCACCCGAACAGGATAGATGACTATCAGCCTGATCAGGAAGACGTTGTGCAGGATCTCCACTTCTCTTTGTCCTGACGGTGTTCCTTGCTGCAGGCTGAACTGGTACGCCGCCCCCAAAGCCAGCGTCTTTGTGAGCTGGTAGGAAGTTTCGAGGTTCATCGCATAGACCGTGGCCTTGATGATGTCGCTCGAGATCCTGTAGAAGGCCGGCACTACGCTTAACCGCAGCGTGGACAGCAGTTCCGTCGTCGCGGTCGCCGTAATGCTCTGAGACTTTACGGAATTGGTCAGCCCAAAGACCGTGGTCAGGACGCTTGCATACGCAAGCGAGAGTTCGCCGCTCTGCAGCTTATGGCGGATGGACGCCGAGGCTTCGGGTAGACGGTCTACCGTTCCCTCTGTCAAGCGCGGACCTCCGCGCAGCATGAACGTGGTCAGCGCTGTGAGCTCGTGCGACCAGCCCAGGGTGAATGCGTGGGAGGTCAGTGCCGGGAAGCCGGAAAACTCGTACCGACGGCCAAGATACCCCGGCCCCACCGTGTCTCTTGGGCTGAGCCGGCGGTCGAGAGCTAGGTTCACGATATGCGTATCGATCGTAATGGCTCCAGCCGTAATGCCTGCGGCCAGCAGGTCCTTCGAGTAAGTGTAGTCCCCTTTGGCCGTCGTCAACGGATCGAGCCGGTAGGTAAACCCTGGGTTCGTGGTGTAGCGTTCGGCTCGCACTCGTGCGACTGCAAGCCCCGTTGTGAGGTTGAGTTCCGTCGGCGTTCTTGACTGGTAGTAAGACACTGGGAGTAACAGTGTTAACACCTGAGTTGGCGTGGCCTTCAACTCGATCAAGCCCCGCTGTCGTACCAGTGGAGTCGTCAACTCCGAATGCTGGCTGTAGACCTCCGAGTCGAAGGCGTAGCTTCCCTCAACCGTCAGCGGAGCGGACTGGTAACCCGCCTTGAGGCCTGGGCTGATGCGGGTGAAGAGATCGTGCGTGCGTGGAGATTGGGTGTAAAACAAGTTATCGTCGTAGACCTCGGCGATTGACAGTGAGGGAGTCAGATAGTAGCCGGTTTGGGCCTGGGCTGCACTGGGGATAAGGACTCCGGCGACGAACACCACTCTGAGCCAATACGGAATGTATCCGTGTCCTGCCATGGTTGCGGGGAGAATTATACGTCCGCCCGTATGTCCGTCCGTCCCGCAGCATACCTAACGTACCCGTTACGCCGCCACTGCGAACGTGCAATCCACCTCCACAGCCACACTCCGCTGGAACAGCTCGATGGAGAGGACCAGCAGCCCCTTGTTCGGTTTGATGTGTACCAGGATCCCTTCCACTCCGGAGAGGGGCCCTTCCGTGATCCGGACTCGTTGGCCCTCCCGTAAGTAAGGATAGGGTTGCGCGGGCAACTTAGCGTCGACCACCTTCTGGATCGCGTCGATCTCCGCATCCGGGACCACTGCCAGACGGTCACGCAGACGGTCACGCCCATCGCCCAGGACGCGGACCAACTCCCTCGTCTTGAGAACTTCGATGTAGCTGTTCTGATCCAGGGCATGGTGGAGGAATAGGTAACCGGGAAACATGGGAACGGGGATGTGGTGCCGCACCCCGCCCCGTCGGGACCAGGCCTCGATCTTGGGCAGGAACACGTGAAATCCCTTGGCGGCGAGCTGATCAAAGACTAGTTGCTCGCAGTGGCTTTTGGTCCAGAGGGCGTACCACTTCCGTGCCCCCACGTCCGAGCCCAGATTCTGATCGGTCGTGGTGAAGCTCGGTCGCTCAATCTCTGTTATGCAGTCTTCTGGCAAGGCTCCGCCCCCTTCGGTTCTGATCACTCTCCGACCAGACCAACATCATCATCCAGATTGCTGGCGGCCAAGGTCCCCAGCCTCAAGGAGGCGGGGATCATCAGCCCGTCCTCTGGCTTCCCAGCCTGAGAGGGCTGATCATTCCCTTGGCCGTTTTTATTCCACCGTGACGCTCTTCGCCAGGTTCCTGGGCTGATCCACGTCGCAGCTTCGGAGGACTGCGATGTGATAGGCCAGGAGCTGGAGCGGCACCGCAAACAAGATCGGCGCCATCAGCGGGTGCACGTCCGGCACGGTGAACACTGCGTCTGCTGTGTTCCTCAGTTCCCGCTCCCCTTCTGTCACGAACGCAATCACCGGCGCTCCCCGCGCCTTGACCTCCATCAGGTTGCTCACGGTCTTCTCGTACAGCCGGTCCCGCGGCGCGAGCACCACTACTGGCATGTCCTTGTCGACCAGCGCGATCGGCCCGTGTTTCATCTCGCCGGCCGGGTAACCCTCCGCATGGACGTACGAGATTTCCTTCAGCTTGAGCGCGCCTTCTAGCGCGATCGGGTAGTTGATGCCACGCCCCAGGTAGAGAAAGTTCCGCTTCGTGTGGAAGCGCTTGGCGATCGCCACGAGCTCCGCCTCGCGGTCCAGGAGGTGCTTGACGTGCGTGGGCATCGTGACGAGGTGGTCCAGCCACAGCCGCCCGTCCTCTGCTGACACCACGCCCCGTACCCGTCCGAGATGCAAGGCCAGCAGATAGAGCGCCGCTAATTGGGCCGTGAAGGCTTTCGTGGAGGCCACGCCGATCTCTGGCCCGGCGTGCATGCACAAGACGCCGTCGGCCTCTCGGGCCAGGGTACTGCCGACCACATTACAGATCGCCAACACTTGCGCCCCCTGCTCCTGGGCCTGACGCACCGCCGCCAGCGTGTCGGCTGTCTCGCCCGACTGGGAGATCGCGATCAGCAGGTCGCCCGACCCGATCAGCGGATTGCGGTACCGGAATTCGGATCCGATGTCCACCTGCACCGGCGCGCGCGCAAGTTCTTCGATCAGGTATTTGCCGACCAAACCGGCATGCCACGAAGTTCCACAGGCGACAATCCAGATCCGGTGGGTCTCCGCCAGCCGGGCGGCCGTCGCGTCGAGCTCAGGCAGCTCCGCCTCCCCGCGCTCGTAGCTGTACCGCCCCCGCATTGTGGCCATGATCGCTCGGGGCTGCTCGTGAATCTCCTTGAGCATGAAGTGCGGATAGCCGCCTTTCTCCGCCTCCGTGGCGTCCCACGCAATCCTGATCGGTGCCCGCGTCACTGGCTTGCCGTCGGTGTCCTTGACCACGAGCCCGCCCGGCGCGAGGACGACCAGTTCGCCGTCCTCGAGAAAGACGACGTTCCTTGTGTGGGCGAGCAATGCGGTAACATCGGATGCCAGCATAGCCCCGTGCTCGCTCATTCCGACCACCAGCGGGCAGCCTGAGCGGACGCCAATCAAGGTATGCGGCTCCCACTCGCACAGGACCGCCAGCGCATAGCTGCCGCGCACCTCCTGCGTCGCGCGGCGCACGGCCTCTTCAAGGCCCGCCCCTGTCTTGAGGTGCCTCGCAATCAGGTGCGCCACCACCTCAGTATCCGTTTCGGACTCGAACCGGTAGCCTTCCCTCTGTAACTGGGCTTTCAGGGCCGCGTAGTTCTCGATGATGCCGTTGTGCACCAAGACCAGCGGCCCGGAGCGATGAGGATGGGCGTTCTGCTCGGACGGCTTGCCGTGTGTGGCCCACCGGGTATGGCCAATCCCGACAGCCCCCGGGAGGGGGGTCCCGTTGAAGGCTTTCTCCAGATTGACCAATTTCCCGACAGCGCGGCGGACTTCAATAGTGTTATTCTGGAGGATCGCAAGGCCCGCTGAGTCATAGCCTCGATACTCGAGCCGCCGCAACCCGTCCAGCAGCAGCGGGACGGCGTTTTGGCTACCGATATATCCGACAATGCCACACATGGAAGAGATGGATCGCCCGATGAGTACCTTATGCTTGTTTAGGAATTGTCCTGCCCCTATCTCGTGCTAACTGTGCACTATAAATGTGTTTTTTCGTAGCTGCTATCGGGCGAATCTTCCAATCGCCGTCCGGTAAGTACCTGATTATGCGTGCAGGAATTCCTGGACAAGCAGAGCACGCCCGCGCGACGCGGCACCGGCGCCCATTCGACCAACACAATTTCCGGTAGGCTATTCCATCGGACGGGCAGGAGGAACCATTGTGGTCGCTCCAGACGGGTGACGCGCGCCGGTTCCCCGCTGGAGCCGATCACGCGATTTCCTTGAACTAGGTACAACTACTAATTTAGGGGATTGAGACCACGCTGGCACAACGCTGAGGTACAGTTAGATCTTGCTGATAAGGGATTACGGTCGCTGCAAGTTGATGAGCAGGAGCGGAAAACTCATTCGGCTTTTTCCACACAACCGTGAACACAATTGATCTACCTTTCCAGTTTGTGCGGTTTTGAGAGCCACGTCACGTCGCAGCCGTGCGACAGTTGTACCCGCGGCCCTCAATTGAATTTATTCGACGATTCAATGATTTACCTGGTTGACTCATGACGAGAGTGACGCCAAGCTTGCACAATAGTTTTATTATGCCCAACGAGCACCAATTAAAGCGGTGGTTCCCCAGACGCAAGGTCAATCTTCCCTGTACGCTGATCTCGCAGGACCGTCAGGTTCGAGCAAAGACCGTTGATGTGTCTTACGCCGGCCTCGGCGTCATGCTGTCGGAAGCTGTCGATGTGAATGCAGAGGCCAAGGTCCAGATTCCCGAAGGGATCTGGCTACGAGTGCGGCCGGTTTACCTTAAGCAGGACCGTGAAAATGGGGAGAGGTACCGGGTCGGTTGCAAGATCGAGCACATCGAGCGGGGAGAACAGCAATGGATGAACCTGTGCTATGTGCCCCGTTGGTAATCATGCGTGCTTGCAAACAGGAATTCACGGTTTTACCCGATTGCCTTCTTCTGAATTGGGGGTATTGTAGAAGTTGAGTTAAGGCTCGGGAAGCCCTTTGGCGAGGCGAGGTCCCTGCAATGGCGGAAGAGCAACGCTTTAAACGGTTGTATCCACGGCGCCAGTTTCAGACGTCCTGTCGGGTGAGTTGCGCGGACCGCCTGATCATCGGGAAGATCGTCGATGTGTCGTACAACGGCGTGAGCCTGTTGCTTCCTGGGACCATCGATTTGACTGAGTCGGCCTCCGTCGAGATTCCGAAGAGAGTCAGGTTGCGGGTGCGGCCGGTGTACAACCAGCCGGTTTTCACTCAAACTCTAATGCAGGAGAGTACACAGTACCGCGTTGGATGCAAGATCCAGCTCGTCGAGCTGGGGAAGCGGGATTGGACCAATCTGTGTCATGTGGTCCATTGGTAAATGAACTGTCATCTCAGAACAGACGCGCCCCTCCACTCCGCTGCTAATGAACAGCTGGCGGCAGTTCCAGGGAATCTTCTCTTAAATTGAGAGCGGCGTGTGGCCGAATTTGTCGCGGAATTCCTTGGAGGGCTTCTTCTTCCATTTCTTGATCTCTCCCCGATCGATGACCACATCGTGATCGGAAGTCTCGCCGTCGATATGGATCTGGTTTCGGCGACCACAGTGAGCCTCAGCTAACGGCGACGAGCAAAACGCAGAAAGCCCGGCCCCCACATATAGTTGTGGCTCGCATGCCAAGCATCTAGGCCCCGGCATCAAAGGATCTCCGGTAGGGTAGAATCGCGGGAGATATCTTGCCTTCCACATCGAGGATAAGCGAGTCAGTCTCGGCTCTTCAAGCCTAGCCACACCCACTCAGGTTACCGAGGGCCGACGAGAACCTCGAACAATTTGTTGAAGTCGGCCTTGGCCGTCTCGATGAAGACTCCTCGGTTGCCCCAGATAGCCACTGTGTAGTCGCCACCAGCGTACATCCAACCTCTCTGAGGTACCCAGTTTATTTTGCTCATTCGTGCGTAACCGTCAGCCAGTGTGTTGAACATCGTGGTGACAGTTGCACAGAACTGAGCGGTCATCGCCGTCATCTCGCGTGACATTTCCATTTTTGCCTTGAAGTCCACCAATTCGCCATCGGCGGCGAACTGACCAGCAGCGACGACACCATTGATTTTGAGCAAGTCATCCAGCGTTGCCATATTTTCCCCATCCTTTCAGGGTTGTAACGAGTGCTCAGTGTACTGCCCCACTTAAATTTCGACAGGTCGTTTCTCGTTTTTGACCGTCCCTCCCGTATAGAATTCGGCCGTGTTCTGGGCTCCGCTTCAAAAGGTACTCTGGGCAACACCGCCAGCTTCCGCCCGCAGGTCAACCGACGCTTCCGACCGCGGCCGTTCTGGACAGACCCCCATTATCCCTTCTGACTAATGAGCCTGTCCCCAATCCTAAGTGGGGCACAACAGTCGCCTAGAACGGTTACAGGCGGACCCTCATCTTTGATCAACGGCATTCTGATGCCTTCGAGCCTCGAGCAATAGGCTGGCGACCTGCAGCTAGTCGGACCTACGGAAGGGACTTTTACGAGGGGAACGCCAGCTCGATTGGAACGGGTGGGCGGGTAGCCTTTTGAAATGTGGCACCCGATCAAAATTTATCTATGCTGAATGATACGCCCGATTACCGCTGGTGCAGCGTTCTCACCTGTCTAAAGAAGCCCTTCAGCGATCAATGCTAGGTGCAGGCTGCATAACGCCGAGGTTTAGCTTCTCTATCCGTTCCATACGACAATTTTTATTTTATTTAGTTTATTTATTTTATGCCTTCAGGGGGATATTTAAATTTGAACGCATATCTTTTAGGATAGGTAATATTTTGTCGGAGTTATCATATTTTGCTATTTATGTCAAGAGGCGGCCTTAGTGCGGCCCTAGTAATGTTTGAACTGTAGTGAGGTTGTGTTTTGCTATGTCCGACTATGTATTGAAAAATATAGAGATATATCAATGTAATGGCACAATTTACTAGTAATGCTGGGCACGAGTAAAGTTTTCTTTTTGATCCTCCAGAAGGCTGCACCTATTCCCCAGAAAAATCACAGCGTGTGTCTTCGGATCTCGAACTAGGTTTTTGAATCTCAGGGGTGGGGTATGGATGCCATACTCGCTTGAGTGGAAAAGACTTGGATAGGTTTTACGGAAGTGCTCTGCAGCACAGCGATCCGTGTATTTACGCAGATCTCGGTTTTATTCCCGGTTCCAAACAAGCGCCCCCGGTTCACGGCCTCTTGGAGATGCCCCGTCGCAAGGTGGGCATAACGTGGAGTCGTTTCAATATCCCTGTGTCCCAAGAACTCCTCGACAGCTACCAGATCAACACCGGCCATGATCCGACGAGAGGCGAAAGTGATGCGAGACCCAGGATATCTCGGAGCCGCGCGGCGTGAGGGGCAAGTGTTGCAGATTATTCACAGGTTGATCAATTTGGAAAGGCTACGGTGTCGCGACACCGCGACAATTTCACCATGTGCCGTAGTCGCTGCGATGAAATCGGGAACCGTGCACCACCATGTGTCGAAAGACCTTGATCTTTTCATGGAATTACCTGGTTGACTCATTGCGAGGGTGGCTCCACACTTGGAGAATCGGTGTGTTATGCCGAACGCGCATCCATTAAAACGATGGTTCCCAAGATGCAAGGTCAATCTCCCCTGTACGGTGATCTGGCCGGACCGTCAGTTTCGAGCAAAGACCGTTGATGTGTCCTACACCGGCCTCGGCGTCCTGCTGTCGGAAGCTGTCGATGTGAATGTAGAGGCCAAGGTCCAGATTCCCGAAGGAATCTGGCTACGGGTCCAGCCGGTTTACCTTCGGCAGCAGAATGGAAGTGGGGAGAGGTACCAGGTCGGTTGCAAGGTCGAACTCGTCGAGCGGGGAGAACAGCAATGGATGAACCTGTGCTATGTGACCCGTTGGTAATCATGCGTGCCCGTAATTCGGCAATTCACGGTTTTACCCGATTGCCTTCTTCTGAAAGC
>Ga0209377_1002603_pt1 | contig 11759 bp, 10 predicted proteins | sample GraSoiAngelo_141_FD_185898 | JGI IMG/M metagenome (GOLD analysis project Ga0209377, IMG submission 185898) | Grasslands soil microbial communities from the Angelo Coastal Reserve, California, USA - 14_0929_12_40cm (SPAdes) (version 2) | ecosystem: Environmental > Terrestrial > Soil > Grasslands ...
TCCTGAACACCATTCACGGCGTGGAGGGCATCGACCGGGGACTCGTGCGCGCGGCGATGAGCCTCGGCGCCGGACGGGCCTCGATCTTCCGGGAAGTCGTCATTCCCGGCGCGCTCCCCAACATCGTCACCGGCCTTTCGGTGGGCATGGGCGTCTCCTGGATCTGCCTCATCTCGGCCGAGATGATCTCCGGCCAGTACGGCGTCGGGTACTTCACCTGGGTCGCCTACGGCATCGTCAAGTACTCCTCGATCATCGTCGGCATGCTGACCATCGGCGTGCTGGGAATGATCTCGAGCACGCTCATCCGCCTGGCGGGCGCCTGGCTGATGCCGTGGCGGCCGCGCAGCGCCAAGGAGGAGGCGTGATCGACGGCGCCAAGACCGGCCGCATCGACCTCGAGGACGTCCGCATCGCGTTCGGCGGCAACGGTCACACCGTCGAGGCTGTCCAGCGGTTCAGCCTGACCACGCGGCCCGGCGAGTTCGTGGCCCTGCTCGGCCCGTCCGGGTGTGGCAAGTCGACCGTGCTGAACGCGGTGGCCGGGTTCGTGCGGCCGCTGGAGGGACAGGTCCTGGTCGACGGCGAGCCCGTGGCCCGGCCGGGCGCTGATCGAGGGATGGTGTTCCAGCAGCACTCACTGTTTCCCTGGAAGACCGTGGTCGAGAACGTCGAGTTCGGCCTCAAGATGCGCGGAGTCGGGCGCACCGAGCGCAACTCCGCCGCGCGGACCTACCTGCATCTCGTGGGCCTCGGCGGGTTCGAGAACGCGTATCCGGCCCAGCTGTCCGGCGGCATGCAGCAGCGGGTCGGCATCGCCCGCGTCCTCGTGAACCGGCCGCGCGTGATGTTGATGGACGAGCCCTTCGCGGCGCTCGATGCCCAGACGCGGCTCACGATGCAAGAGCTGCTGCTCGCCGTCTGGCAGGAGGTGCGCACGACCGTGCTCTTCGTCACCCACGACATCGATGAGGCGCTCTTTCTTTCCGACCGGGTGGCGGTGATGACCGCCCGCCCGGGACGGCTCCGCGATGTCGTCGACGTGCCGTTGCCGCGCCCGCGGGCGCCCGAGATCACGACGGCACCCGAGTTCATGCGCCTGAAAGCGCACGTCTTCGCCCAGGTTCGTGAGGAGGCGCTTCGTTGAGCGCCGTCGTGGCCGTCGTCGGCCGGCGCTGGCGCCGCATCGTCGTCTGCATCGTGGCGGTGTTCCTCGTCTACCAGGCGGTCATCGGTGCGCTCCTCGTCGTGGGGCTGGGCGGTCGCCCCAACTTCGTGCGCACGTATCCGGTCTGGGCAAACGCGCGTCGCATCGTGGCCCTGACGCCGTCTGTGTCGGACGTCGTCGTCCTGCTGGCCCGCGAGCCGATCGTCGAGTACGGTCGGCTGCATCCACAGTTCGGCGCCGCCGTGTGGAGTTTCGAGCTGACGTGGTCGAGCCTGCTCTTCTATCTCTCGTTCTCGGCGCTGCTCGGTGTCGCGCTCGGGCTCGGGGGGGGCGCCGCCGGCTGGAGCGGTCTCGGATCGCTCGGCGGAGCGGGACTGGTTGGCCTCCTGGGCGCCAGCGTGTCGTCACTCACTCACTGCGGGCTCGGGTCGTTCGGGGTTCTCCTGTCGATCGCCGGGATCTCGAGCGCGACGATCCAGTGGTTCGGGCGCCTCGAGCCGGTCCTGATCCCCGCCGGCTACCTGCTGCTCGTCGCGGCTATCGTTGGCCGGTTCCGCGTGCAGGGCCGGGTCAGGGTGGAGGCCTGATGGGGCGCGTACGTCTGGTCGCCGCCGTGACCACGATACTGGTGTCGGCGTGCTCGGCCTCGACGCCGATCCTGCCGGCCTTCACGCTGACGAACCAGTCGGGCCACGTCGTGCGCTCGGACGATCTTCGCGGGACCGCAGCGCTCGTCAACTTCATCTTCACGAGCTGCGGCGACGTCTGCCCGCTCGTCACCGCGCAGCTGGTCCGCGTCCAGGCCCGCGTGCTCAGCGAGGGCCTCGGACCTCGCGTGAGGTTCGTGTCGATCACGGTCGATCCCACCGTCGACACGCCGGCGGCGCTCCAGCGTTATGCCGCCGTCTACGGCGCCAACCTGGCCACGTGGCACTTCTTGACCGGGCCCGCGTCCGACATCGACCGGTTGACCCGGGAGGTCGGCCTCCTCTCTGGAACGACCGGTCGCATCGGTCACACGAACCTGCTGCTCTTCGTCGACGCCCAGGGGCGAATCGCGGCGCGCGAAACGTCGGTGGAGCTCGATCCGGAGCAGATGCTCCCGAAGATCCGCCGACTGCTCGGCTGACAGCGGCCTGCCGTCGGGCCGGACGCTTCTGCTATCATCGGCTGCCCCGGCCCGGAGTGCGATCGCCACCCAGGGATCCCGGCCCATCGGAGGACGAGTGCGCTACGGCTTCGTGATCGATCAGCGCAAGTGCATCGGCTGCCACGCCTGCACGGTCGCGTGCAAGGAAGAGAACCAGGTTCCGCTGGGCGCGTTCCGGACGTGGGTGAAGTACGTGGAGCGGGGGACGTTTCCGAACACGCGACGGTACTTCTCGGTCCTCCGGTGTAATCACTGCGACGACGCGCCGTGCGTCACGATCTGTCCGACCGTCGCGCTCTACCGGAGGCCGGATGGCGTCGTGGACTTCGACGGCGAGCGCTGTATCGGCTGCAAGTCGTGCATGCAGGCCTGCCCCTACGACGCGCTCTACATCGATCCCGCCACCCAGACCGCCGCCAAGTGCAACTACTGCGCTCACCGTCTCGAGGTCGGCCTCGAGCCCGCGTGCGTGATCGTCTGCCCCGAGCGCGCGATCATCGCCGGCGATCTCGACGATCCGCGCAGCGGGATTGCCAAGCTCGTGGCCACCGAGCAGGTGCAGGTGCGCAAGCCCGAGCAGGGGACGCGCCCTAAGGTCTTCTACGTCGGCGGCGACGCCGCAGCGCTGACGCCGTCGCTCCAGGCGCCGGCGATGACGTACATGTGGGCCCAGCGGCCGGCCGCCGAGGTCTCACTCGTCAAGATGCTGGAGGGCCTCGGCGCGGCGTCGTCGCAGGGGGACGGCACGCTGGCGCGGCCGGTGTACGACGTGCCGCACGTGCCGCGTCCGTGGGGATGGAAGGTCTCGGCCTATCTGTGGACCAAGTCCATCGCCGCCGGCGTGCTCCTCGTGGCAGCCCTCGGCGTCTTCTTCCCGCTCGCGGGCGGTGGCTGGCTCAGCGGGATCGTCGCGCCCCTGCTCGCGCTCGCCTTCCTGGCGATGACGACCGGCCTGCTGGTGTTCGATCTCAAGCGCCCCGAACGCTTCGTCTTCATATTGCTCAAGCCGAACCTTCGCTCGTGGCTCGTGTGGGGCGCCTTCATCCTGCTCGCCTATGGCGTCGTCGCGACGGCGTGGCTCGTGGTCGGATGGCGCGGCGACGTCGGAGCGTTACGCGTCCTGGCGTTACCGGCCGTGCTGCTCGCCACTGCCGCGGCCGGCTACAGCGCGTTGCTCTTCGGCCAGGCCGAGGGCCGTGACTTCTGGCAGAGCCCGCTCGTGCTGCCTCAGCTCCTCGTCTCCGCTGTCGTGGCAGGGGCGGCCACGCTGCTCGTCGTCGAGGCCGTCGGCCGGCGCGATCCCGCGGCGCTGGGCGGGCTGAGCGCCTGGCTTCTCCTCGGCGTCCTCGCCCACGGCGTGGCGTTGCTGATCGATCTCTTCGCCTATCATCCGAGCCTCGATGCCGCGCGCGCCGCGAGGCTCATCACGCACGGCCACTACCGCGTCAGATTCTGGGCGGGCGTGATGGTGATGGGAACCCTTGTGCCGGTCCTGTTGATCGCCGGCTTCACATCGACGGGCTCCCCGGTCGGCGTCGACCGGGCCGTGGACATCGGCCTGCTGCTGTCCTCCGTGCTCGCGCTGGGCGGGCTGTGGCTCTGGGAAGATCTATGGGTCAAGGCCGGCCAGTCCATCCCTTTGAGCTGATGCGAGGCCGATCCGCGTGACGAGATGACGCGACCGATTCCCGAGCCGTTACATCCCAGTGCGCGCGAGCTGCCCGTCCCCGAGGGCCTCGCCAGCTATCCGCCGCCGGAGCGCTGGGACGACTGGGAGGAATACGACGCCGTCGCGTGGCCTCGGAAGGTCAAGCGTCGCTATCGCCTGATTCCGACCATCTGCTTCAACTGCGAGGCGGCGTGCGGGTTGCTCGCCTATGTGGACAGGACGACGGGACGAATCCAGAAGTTCGAAGGCAATCCCGTCCATCCTGGCAGCCGCGGCCGCAACTGCGCCAAGGGCCCGGCCACGCTCAACCAGATCGACGATCCCGAGCGCATCCGTTATCCGATGCGGCGCACGGGCAAGCGTGGCGCCGGCCAGTGGGAGCGCGTCACGTGGGACGAGGCGCTCGACGACATCGCGGGCCGGATCCGAAAGGCGCTGGTGGAGGGGCGGCCGCAGGAAGTCATGTACCACCTCGGCCGGCCGGGCCACGAGCTCATCTACCTCCAGCGCGTCTTCCACGCCTGGGGGATCGACGGCCACAACAGCCACACCAACGTCTGCTCGGCGAGCGCTCGGGCCGGCTACGCGTTCTGGATGGGCATGGACCGGCCGTCACCCGACCACGCCAACGCCCGCTTCCTGCTCCTGCTCTCCTCGCATCTCGAGACCGGCCACTACTTCAATCCACACGCGCAGCGCATCATGGAAGCCAAGATGCGGGGCGCCCGGGTCTGCGTGCTCGACACACGGTTGTCGAACACCGCGTCGATGGCGGACTGGTGGATGTCGCCCTGGCCAGGTTCCGAGGCGGCCGTGCTGCTGGCCATCGCGCGCATTCTCGTCGTCGAGCGCCGGTATCATCGCGATTTCGTCCGGCGCTGGGTGAACTGGGAGGAGTACCTGCGCGAGGAGCGCCGTGACCTGCCGCCGACGTTCGAGGCGTTCGAGCGGGCGCTGGAGGAGCTCTACGCCACCTACACGCCGGAGTTCGCCGAGCGCGAGAGCGGCGTGCCGGCGGCGACGATCGTCGAGGTGGCCCGGGAGATCGCGCGCGCCGGCACCGCGCTCGCGACCCACGTCTGGCGCAACACCGCCGCCGGCAATCTCGGCGGCTGGCAGGTGGCGCGCGCGCTCGAGCTGCTCGTCGTCCTGATGGGCGCCGTCGGCACGCCGGGCGGCACGGCGCCCAACGTGTACAACAAGGTGATCCCGGCCCCGCCCATGCTCCCACCGCCTGGCAAGGTGTGGAGCGAGCTCTTGATGCCGCGAGAGTATCCGCTCGCCTTCTTCGAGATGAGCTTCCTGCTCCCGCACTTCCTCCGCGAGGGCCGGGGCAAGCTCGCGATGTACTTCACGCGGGTCTACAACCCCGTGTGGACCAATCCCGACGGCATGTCGTGGGTCGAGATGCTGACCGACGAGAGCCAGGTCGAGCGCCATGCGTGTCTCACGCCGGTGTGGAGCGAGACGGCGTGGTTCGCCGATTACGTGCTGCCAATGGGCCACGCGTCCGAGCGTCACGACCTGATGTCGCAGGAGACGCACGCCGCGCGCTGGATCGGCTTCCGCCAGCCGGTGCTGCGGGTGGCGATGGAGCGCGAGGGGCGGACGTTCGAGTGGACGTGGCAGGCTCACGAGGCGGCCGGCATCGGGCAGGTGTGGGAAGAGGACGAGTTCTGGATCGAGCTCTCGTGGCGCATCGATCCCGACGGCGCGCTGGGCATCAGGAAATACTTCGAGTCGCCGTATCGAGCGGGCCAGAAGCTCCAGATCGAGGAGTTCTATCGCTGGATCTTCGAGAACTCGGTGCCCGGCCTGGCCGAGGCGGCGGCCAAGGAAGGCCTGACCCCGCTCGCGTACATGCGGAAGTACGGCGCCTTCCTCGTCGAGGACAACGTGTACGAGAGCCACGAGAAGACCGTCAGCGTCGAGGGCGCCAGCGTGGACCCGGTGACGAAGGTCGTGACGAGAGCCGGCCAGGCCGTCGGCGTGGAGATCGACGGCGTCGCCCGTGCGGGTTTTCCCACGCCGTCGCGTCGCCTCGAGTTCTTCTCCGGGACGCTCAAGGAGTGGCGCTGGCCGGAGCAGTCCGTGCCCGGCTACGTGAAGAGCCACGTCCACCCTTCCGAGATCGATCGCGCGCGTGGTGAGATGGTCCTGCTGCCGACGTTCCGCCTGCCCACGTTGATCCACACCCGCTCGGGCAACTCGAAGTGGCTCAACGAGATCTCCCACACGAACCCGCTGTGGATCAATCCCGAGGACGCCCGCCGGCTCGAGATCGCCACCGGCGATCTTCTCCGCGTGGAGACCGCCATCGGGTACTTCGTCGATCGCGCGTGGGTGACCGAGGCGCTGCGGCCGGGCATCGTCGCCTGCTCGCATCACATCGGCCGCTGGCGGCTGCGCGAGGACCAGGGTGGCGAGCGGTGGTCCAGCGCGCTGGTGAGTCTCGAGCAGGTGGCGCGCGGTCAGTGGCGTATGCGGCAGATCCACGGCGTCCGGCCCTTCCCGAGCGCCGATCCCGACTCGAGCCGGATCTGGTGGGAGGACGCGGGGGTCAACCAGAACCTGACGTTTCCCGTCCAGCCCGATCCGGTCTCTGGCCAGCACTGCTGGCACCAGAAGGTGCGCGTGACGAGGGCCGGCCCCGACGATCGCTACGGCGACGTGTTCGTCGACACCAACAAATCGCACGAGACGTACCGCCGGTGGCTCGCGCTGGCGCGTCCGGCGCCCGGCCCGGGCAATCTGCGGCGGCCGCTCTGGCTGCCGCGCGCTTTCAAGCCTGCGACGTCGGCGTATATAATTCCGGAGCGATGAAGGATCATCCGGTGAGCCGCCGTCGAGCGCTGGTGACGCTCGGGGCCCTTGGTCTCGGCGCCAGCGGTCTCATGCTGCCCGCGCCGCGCCCGGCTCACGCGCAAGCGCTCGGTCAGCACGAGACGGTCGACGAGGCGCTCAAGCGGATCTTCGGCGCGCGGCCGATGAAGGACGGCAGCGGTGTCGTCAAGCTCGACCTGCCCCTCATCGCCGAGAACGGCGCCGTCGTCCCGGTCTCGGTGGACGTGACGTCCCCGATGACGCCGGCCAACCACGTGAAGACGATCTACGTCGTCGCCGACAAGAACCGGATCCCGGTCGTCTTTCGCGCCGCGCTGGGACCCGAAGCCGGCCAGGCGGCGGTCGGCGCCACCATCCGGCTCGGCGAGACCGGCGACGTACGCGCGATCGTCGAGCAGAGCGACGGGACGCTGCTCGCGGTGAAGCGCGAGGTCAAGGTGACCGTCGGCGGGTGCGGAGGCTGACGTGTCGGACATCGGCAAGGTCCGCGTGCGCCTGCCCTCCTCGATCAAGCCGGGTGACGTCGTCCGCGTGCGCAGCCTGGTGATCCATCCCATGGAGCGGATCGAGCGCGACAGCAAGGGCCGGATCATCGACAAGAAGTACCTCTACATCAACCGCGTCGTCGCGACCTACCTGGGCAAGACGGTGGCCGCCTTCGACACGACCCAGAGCGTGAGCGAGAACCCGACGTTCGTGTTCTCGTTTCGCGCCACCGACCCCGGGACGCTGACCATCACGTTCCACGACACCCACGGTGGCAAGTACGAGGGGACTGCAGACGTCAAGTTCGTCTGAGCCGGCGCGCCGGCTCGTCGTCCTCGCCCTGATCCTCGCCGGGTGCGCCACCGTCGCCGACGGCCCCGATTATTCGGCGCTGCCCCGCTGGACGACCCACGCGCTCCCGCAGGCGCGCGGTGACGTGCGCGTCCTGCCCGACGGCCGCCGGCAGGCCGTGCGTTACGAGGGCTGGACGACGCAGGACTTCGGCGGCTTCCGCACCTACGCCTACGACGATACGCGCCCCGAAGTGCCGGTGTCGCGGGCGACACCGCCCGCGGGCGTGTCCGGTGACGCCAAGAAGGGCCGCGCGCTGTTCCTCTCGCGCGCCAAGGCTCCGTGCACCGGCTGTCACCTCGTGCCCGGCGCCGACGTGTGGCCCGCGGGGAGCGTGGGCCCCGATCTCTCGGCCATCGGCGATCGGCGTCTGCCCGATACCTACCTCTACCAGCAGATCTGGGATCCGCGCGTCACGTTCCCGAACACGACGATGCCGCCGTGGGGTGCCTCGGGAGCCTTCACGGCGGAGGAGATTGTCCACCTCGTGGCGTATCTCCAGACGCTGAAGGGCCCGATCCCGCCCGAGCAGGATGCCGAGCGCAATCCACTCACGCGGCGGCGGCCCACCGGATTCGGGGACAACCTCGATCCGACCAACAACCCGGCCGTGGTCCTGGCCGAGGACGCGGAGAAGCTCTGGAACGCGTCCGGGCCGAACGGACGCGCCTGCGCCAACTGTCACGACGGCGGCGCTGCGCGCGCGATGCACGGCGTGGCGACGCGCTATCCGAAGTTCGTCGCGGCGTACGGCCGCGTGATGAGCATCGAGGACTTCCTCACCGTCCACGGCCCCGAGCGAACCGGCCGGCCGCTCCTGGCCGAGAGCGAGGACAACGTCGATCTCGCGATGCTGATCAAGATGGCCTCGAACGGGATGCCGGTGCAGGTGGACGTGACGAGCGCCGAGGCGCGGGCGGCGCTGGCCCGGGGCAAGGCATCGTTCTACCGGCGCATCGGCGAGCGCAATCACTCGTGCGCCGACTGCCACACGCCCGAGCGCGGCGCCAACAAGTTCCTGGGCGGCCGGATGCTCGTCGACGTGACCGAGGGACTCACGCGCCACTTCCCGACGTGGCGCACCAGTCAGGGCGCCGCCTGGGACATGCGCCGGCGCTTCCAGTGGTGCATGACGCCGCTCGGCGCCAACATGCTGGCCGCCGACGCCATCGAGTACGCCGAGCTCGAGCTCTACCTGACGTCGTTCGACAACGGCAAGCCGATGAGCGTGCCGGGGATTCGGCACTGAAGTTGGCGTCACGGCCATTTTTTGAAATGGGCACGGGCACCCGGCGCCACGACATCGGTATTTTTGAAGAGGGTGCGGGCACCCGGGCTTCGCCACGCCCGCACCCCGCCGGAATAAGCCGCCGTGGTTCTTCACGCGCGCGATCAGAGTCGCGACTCTACGTGACGCTGTCTCGGCGGCCATAACCATGCAGGTCACGCGGCGCGACCTGCTCAAGCTCCTGGTCGTCGCCGGAAGCGCGGGGATCTCGCCGCGCCAGCTCGCGGCCGACGACGGCGGCCGGCACTTGCTGGAGTTCGAGCCGCTCGGCAACGTCACGCTGCTCCACATGACCGATCCTCACGCCACGCTGCTGCCCGTCTTCTACCGCGAGCCCGACACGCTGATCGGCATCGGCGCCGAGAAGAACCAGCCGCCGTTCGTCACCGGCCAGGCCGCGCTGCGCGCCTGGCGCCTGGCGCCGGGCACCCCCGAGGCGTACGCGTACACCTACCTCGACTTCGCCGAGCTCGCCGCGCGCTACGGCCGGCTCGGCGGCTACGCCCATCTCGCGACGCTGGTACGGCGCATCCGCGAGGAGCGGCCGGGACGGACGCTCCTGCTCGACGGCGGCGACACGCTCCAGGGCTCGGCGACCGCGCTGTGGAGCCGTGGCGAGGACATGGTCCGAGCCATGAACCTGCTCGGCGTCGAGGTGGCGACCGCCCACTGGGAGTTCATGTACGGCATCGAGCGTGTGCGCGAGCTGTTCGGCGACGCCGAGCGGCGCGGGCTCTTCGCGGGTGACTTCGTCGCCCAGAACGTCTCGGAGGCCGGCTTCGGCGATCGCATCTTCAAGCCCTACACGGTGCGTCACGTCGGCGGCGTGAACGTCGCGGTCATCGGCCAGGCCTTTCCTTACACGGTCGTGGCCCATCCCAAGCGGCTCGTCGGCGACCTCACGTTCGGCATCCGCGAGGACCAGGTGCAGGCGCTGATCGACGAGGCGCGCGACCGTGGCAAGGCCGACATCGTCGTCCTGCTCTCGCACAACGGCATCTCGGTCGATCTCAAGCTCGCCGCCCGGGTGACCGGTCTCGACGTCATCCTCGGCGGCCACACCCACGACGCGCTGGTCGAGCCGATCCGTGTGCGGCACACGCTCGTCGTGAACTCGGGCTCCCACGGGAAGTTCCTGAGTCGCCTCGACCTCGACGTCAGGAGCGGGCGAATCGTCGCGTCGCGGTATCGCCTCATTCCGGTGCTGACGCGTCTGCTGCCCGAAGATCCGGCCATGGCCCGGCTGATTCGCGAGGTGCGCGGCCCGCACGAGGCGAAGCTGACCGAGCGCCTGGCCGTCTCGGAATCGCTCCTCTATCGCCGCGGCAACTTCAACGGCCCGTTCGACGAGGTCATCCTCGATGCGCTCCTCAAGCGAGCCGACGCCGAGGTCGCCTTCTCGCCCGGCTTTCGCTGGGGCATCAGCGTCCTGCCCGGGCAGGCGATCACGCTCGAGGACGTCTACGCCCACACCGCGTTGACGTACGCCAACACCTGGACGCGTCAGATGACGGGCGCCGAGGTGCACCGCGTGATGGAAGACGTCGCCGACAACCTCTTTCACCCGGATCCGTACTACCGGCAGGGTGGCGACATGGTGCGGGTGGGCGGCGTCACCTACGCGATCAACCCCGGCAAGGCGATGGGCCGGCGCATCACCGACGTCCGCGTCGGCGGTCGGCCGCTCGATCCCGCGCGCCGCTACAAGGCGACGGGCTGGGCCAGTCTCGGCGAGGCCAGTGGGCCGCCGGCCTGGGACGTCGTGGCCGCGCATCTCCGCAGCGTCGGGCACCTCCGTCTCGAGCCGCGCCCGCGCGTTCGCGTCGTCTAGAATGCCAGCGTGAATCCGCTTGGGAGGAGGACCCGATGCTCGTCGCGCTGATCGCCGCCATCCTGGCCGCCGTCGCTCCCGCCGAAGCCGCTCATCTGACCGAGCAGCCGAAGAAGCACAAGGTCGTCTATCACCTCAACGAGCCGAGCGTGGACAAGGCGCGCTTCGTTCTCGGCAACATCCAGAACCACATCGACGGCGTCGGTGGCATGAAGAACGTCGAGGCCATCGAGCTCGTGGTCCACGGCCCCGCGCTGCGCAATTTCCTCACCAAGGACATGAACCCCGACATCAAGCGCGCCCTCGACGAGCTCAAGAGCCAGGGCGTCGGTTTCGAAGCCTGCGGCAACACGATGAAGGCGTTCAGCATCACGCTCGAGCAGTTGCCGCCTGGGACCAAGCCGCTCCCCCAGGGGGGCGTCGTCCGCGTGATGGAATTGCAGGAACAGGGCTACGTCTACATCCGTCCCTGAGCCGTGGATGAGCTCGACCTCGATCTCCTGATCCTGGGCGCCGGCGGCGCCGGCCTCTGCGCTGCGCTGCACGCCGCCGACGCGTCGCCACGCCTGCGCATCGGGATCGTCGTCAAGGGCTTGCTCGGCCGCGCCGGCTGCACGCGGATGGTCCAGGGCGGCTACAACGCCGTGCTCACTCCGCCCGATTCGCTCCAGGCGCATCTGCTCGACACGCTCAAGGGCGGCGGCTTCATCAACGATCAGGAGCTGGTGTGGACGCTGGTCACCGAAGCGCCCGGCCGCGTCCTCGAGCTCGAGTCGCGCTACGGCTGCCTCTTCGATCGGGGGACCGACGGCCACATCCACCAGAAGCCGTTCGCCGGCCAGACCCACGACCGCACGATTCACAAGGGCGATCTCACCGGCATCGAGATCATGAACCGCCTGAGCGAGCAGGTCGCCGTGCGAGCGAACGTGAGGGCCTTCGAGGAATGCCGCGCGATGGAGCTGGCGCTCG
>Ga0209377_1002604_pt1 | contig 11756 bp, 4 predicted proteins | sample GraSoiAngelo_141_FD_185898 | JGI IMG/M metagenome (GOLD analysis project Ga0209377, IMG submission 185898) | Grasslands soil microbial communities from the Angelo Coastal Reserve, California, USA - 14_0929_12_40cm (SPAdes) (version 2) | ecosystem: Environmental > Terrestrial > Soil > Grasslands ...
TCTCAACGGAGGCACGAACTACACGACGTTCGGGTTCGAGCCGTTCACGCCGGCTAACCAGCTGCGCTACCACAGTTACCAGCTCCAGGACAACTACACCGTCTACCTGCCGAAGCATTCGCTGACGTTCGGTGTGAGCGTGGAGAAGTATCACTCCACGAACGTGTTCTTCCAGGGAGCGCAGAGCATTTACGTGTACAGCTCGCTCGCCGACTTCTACACCGACGCCAACGACTACCTTGTCAATCCCAGCCGCACCGTGTCGCCGGTGAGGCTGCGCCGGTTCCAGGTCGGGTACTCGAATATCCCCGGGCAGGCCGAGCCGGTCCAGCCGCTGGATGTGCTGTACTCGGGCGTCTACGCGCAGGACGAGTGGCGGCCGATCCCCAACCTGACGCTGACCGGCGGGCTGCGGATCGACGCCCCCAAGTTCAAGAATACCGCGTACGACAATGCGGTGGCCGACACCATGACGTTCCGCGATGCGAGCGGCGCGCCGGTGCACTACAACAGCGGCAGCCTCCCCGGCGTGAATCTGCTGATCTCGCCGCGCCTGGGCTTCAACTACGATCTGCACGGTGAGCAGAAGACCCAGATTCGGGGCGGCACGGGCATCTTCACCGGGCGCCCCGCGTACGTGTGGATCTCGAACCAGATCGGGAACACCGGCGTGCTCACCGGCTTCATCCAGGCGGACACCACGACCGCCTTCCCGTTCAGCCCGAACCCCGATGCGCACAAGCCCGCCAATGTCACCGGCGCGCCGGCGACGACGTTCGCGCTCGCGCTCACCGACCCGAACTTCAAGTTCCCGCAGCTGTGGCGCAGCAACATCGGGGTCGACCAGCGGCTGCCGTGGGGGCTGACGGGCACCGCCGAGTTCCTGTATTCCAAGGACGTGAACGGGATCGCGTACATCAACGCCAACCTTCCAGCCGTGCAGGCGGCGTTCAGCGGCCCCGACTCCCGCCCGCGCTGGACCTCGAACAAGATCTACTCGGCCGTCAACAATGCGATCGTGCTCACGAACGAGGGGAACGGGTACTCCTGGAACCTCGCGTTTTCGCTGGAGCGGGCGTTCCGCAACGGCTGGTTTGCGAAGGTCGGCTACACCTACGGCGTGAGCAGGAACACCGTGGATGCGGGTTCCATTGCGTCGGGCTCGTGGACCGGCAACCCGATCTTGGTCAATCCCAACACCCCGGCGGTGGGGTACTCGCAGTTTTCGCCGGGCCCCCGGCTCTTCGGGGCGGCCACCTACAGCCACGACTTTACGGGGGTCGGCCCGACGAGCGTGGGCCTGTACATCGAGGGGCGCAGCGCCGGCAACGGCAGCTATGTCATCAACGGCGACATGAATGGCGATGGCGCGACGACCAACGACCTGATCTACATCCCGCGCAACACGAGCGAGATGAACTTCGTTTCCAACAGGGTGATCGTCGGCAAAGACACCACCATCTACACTCCCGCGCAACAGGTGGCGGCGTGGGATGCCTTCATTTCACAGGACCCGTATCTGAGGAACCGCCGCGGGGGGTACGCGCAGCGCAACGCGGTGTTTCTGCCGATGGTGTACCGGGCCGACCTGAGCATCTCCCAGGACGTCGGCCGGAGCATCGCGGGCCAGCCGAACCGGCTCCAGGTCCGGCTCGACATCCTGAACGTCACCAACCTGCTCGACCACAACTGGGGCGTCGGCCAGGGCTTCGTCACCAACCGGCCGCTGAACTTCGCCGGGGTCGACGCCACTGGCGCGCCGACGTACCGGTTGGCAAACGTCGGCCGTCAGTTGATTTCCCAGTCATTTCAGAAGGTCGTAACCACAGCCGACGTCTGGCGGATGCAGCTGGGCGTGCGCTATATGCTCAACTGGTAGCCTGCTGGACCGTCTACGTCCGCGCGTTCTTCAGCAGCCACACCGCGGCCGCACCGACGGCGAGGTTCGGCACCCACGCCGCGAAGCTGGGCGGCAGCACGCCGCCGGCGCCCACCGCCTTGGAGAGCTGGAACATCAGGAGATCGACGAACGTGGTGGCGAGGCACACGGCCACGCCCCACGCCGCGCCGCTCTTCGGGGTGGAGATCGCGAGGGGCGCGCCGAACAAGGCGATGATGATGCAGGCGAACGGGACGGAGAGCTTCAGGGCGCGCTCCACGCGCAGCTTCTTCGTGTCCGAGCCGGAGCGCGCCAGCGCGTCGATATAACGCCCCAGCTCGGCGTACCGCATCTCGTCGGGCGCCTTGGGCTCGGCGAGCAGGTCCACCGGCGTCTCGCGCAGGTCCCGCGTGGCGAGCCGGTCGAACGTGAACGCCGTCTCGCGGCCCGGGCCGAGCAGGTAGTGCACCGTCCCCTTGGTGAGGGTCCAGCCGCGCGCCCGGCGCGCGGTGTCGTAGCTCGCCTGCGGCGCCGCGATCACGATCGTGGGGTACTCGGGCCCCGTTCCCTCGCGCTCCATGATCAGGTCGCGCATCGCGTGCCGCGCCAGCTCGAGCCCCCCGATCGCGTACACCCAACCGCCGTCCGCCCGGTACACGAAGTTGTTGCGGAACTGGTCGCTGCGGATCTGCTTCTGTCCGAGCAGCTCGGCGCGGCGGCTCGACGTAACCGGCGCCAGCTCCGTGAGCCCGACGTCGGCCAGCACCGCCACGACGGACGCGGCGAGCAGCGGCCGGATGACCCGGTGGAACGAGATCCCGGACGCCTTCGCCGCCGTCAGCTCAGAGTGGCGGTCCAGCGCCCCCACCGTGAACACCACCGCGAACAGCACGGCGACGGGCAACACCAGCGTGACGGTCTCGGGGAGGTAGCAGACGTACGACAGCGCCAGATGGCCCTTCGAAACCCCTCCGCTCGTGTACTTCTCGAGGTTGTCGGCCAGGTCGATCACGAAGACGAGCAGCGGAAAACCGAACGTCGCCAGGAAGAACACCTTGGCCCATTCGCGCAGCACGTAGCGGTCGAGGGTCGTCATCGGGTGTTGCCCGGCTTGCGGATGCGCCACACCCCGATCGCGCCGACCGCGGCGCAGATCAGGTTCGGCAGCCACATCGAGACGAACGGCCCCACGATCAAGCGGTCTCCGAGGTTCTCGCCGCCGATCAGCCCCACGTAGTACACGGTGAAGACCGCCACGCTCAAGCCGATCACCAGCCCGACTCCGCCGCGGTAGTAGCGCAGCGCCGCGGGCGCACCCACCAGCGCGAACACGATGCACGCCGCGGCGATCGCGTATTTCTTCTGGATCTCGACCTCGTACATCGCCGCCCGCTGCTCTGCCGAGCGGCGGCGCTGCTCCTCGCCCACAGTCGCCGCGGGTGTGATCAGGGTCGGCCGGCTTTGCGCCTGGGAGACCGCCGCGGGGGGAGGCACCCGCGCCGGGCCGAACGGCGGGTGCTCGGTGGGGCGCTGCGGTTGGGGGTGTGGCCGGAAAGGACGGGGCGTGGGCGTCTGCGCCGCGGCCGCCTTCGGCCCGAGCCACGCCGCCGCCCGCCGCAGCGCGTGGCAGTACAGGCCAACCGGCGCCGTGTCGGCCACGTAGGGCGGCGGTGCGGGGTACACCAGGACGAGGCCGGCGAGCCGGCGCAAGTCGTTCTGCACCGCGACGTCGGCGTCCGCCCCTGCCCGGTCCGCTTCACGGCGGGCCAGGGCCACCATGCCGCGCATCTCACAGATCGACATCTCGCGGTCGCTCTTGTAGCTGTCGTGCTCGGTGCGCTCCAGCGTGTTGCCGATGCCGGCGACCCGCATCCGGTTGGTGCGGAAAAACGTGCGGTCGAACTGCGTGGGATCGGTGCGATTGACCGCCTGGATGTCGCCATCCTCCAGCGTGAGGTACAAATCGCGTCCGCCGGGGGTATATGCCATGCGACCCGAGTCGGCGCCGATGATCCGCCGGCGCTCCGCGTCTCCCAGGTCGTAAATCGTCACATCCTTGAGTTTGTTGGAATTGGGGTCGATACGCGCAGCGCGCAGGAAAAACTGCCCGGGCACGACCTCGTTGATGACCTGTTCCTTCAGCGTGAACGACGGCTTCTTACGCTGAATGTCCACCTGCAATGTGCGGAGCCGGTGATTCGAGCGCGGCAGCACCTGATCGTTCCACAGGAACGAGAGCAGCGCGACCACTGCCGCGCCCCCCAGCACCGGGGTGATCACGCGCGCGACGCTCACGCCGCTCGCCTGCAGCGCCGTGATCTCGTTGTCACCGGCCAGCCGCGTGAACACGTGCAGCACCGCCACCAGCACGGCCATCGGCAGCGTCACCGCGACGATGAACGGGACCGACAGCACGAACACCTCGAGGATGACGCTCCACGGCAAGCCCTTGCCGACGAGACTGCCGAACTGCTTGGCGATTTGATTGAGCAGCATCAGCGAGGTGAGGGCCGCCAGCGCGAAGCCGAGCGGCGCGACGTGCTGGCGCAGCAGGTAGCGGCTGATGGTGCGCACGGTCGGTCGCGCCATTATATTCGGAACTCCAAGTCTCTACAAGGGATGCGGCGCCCCACGCTGGTTGGTCTCGTCGCTCTCTCGCTCGTCATACCCCAGGCGTACGCGCAGGATACGACGGCCGTGCGTGTGCGCCCACCCCGTCCTCCCGGCCCGCCCGGGTTCCGCGCCACGTTCTCCTGGACAGCGCTCGCGCCGCCGCGGCTCGGTGCGCTCCTCCCGGGCGGGCGCTTGGGCCTCCGCACCAGCCCGGCCGCCGTGGCCGCGGCGTGGGCGCGGCGCGTGCGCGCGGCGCGGCGGGCCGACCTCGCGGTCCTCCCGCAGACGCCGGTCGCCGTCGCCGAGTCGGCGGCGGCCGCACCGGAGGCCCCCGCCCACGCCGTGCCGCCTGCGGGGCTGCGCGGCATCCTCGGCACCTACGCCGACATCGGCATGGAGCTGCGGGTGCGGTTCGAGCTCAAGGCCGACCGCTTTCGCAACCTGAAGTGCACGCCGTTCGAGCAGCAGCAGGCGCTCTCCGGCTGCCAGACGCGGTTCCCGACCATCAGCCCGGTGCCGCAATACGCCGTGCGCACGGCGGGGATCGTGGGGCGGCGGCTGCATGTCAACGTCGACTTCGACAGCCAGCGCGAGTTCGACGCCAACAACAATCTCCAGGTGTGGTACGAGGGCCTCGAGGACGAGGTGCTGCGCCGGGTCGAGGCCGGCAACGTCACCTTCCAGGCGCCGCCGTCTCGCTTCATCAGCGCGGCCATCCCGGCGAACAACTTCGGCGTCCAGGCGATCGCGCAGCTCGGCGCGCTGGAGCTACGCGGCATCTACGCGCAGCAGAAGGGCAACGTCGTGCGAGACCGCGTCTACGCGGTCGGGGAAACGACGACGCAACCGATCGACCGCGTCGCCCGGGACCTGGACTACGAGGCCGGCCGGTTCTTCTTCGCCGTGGACCCCGCCCTCGTCCCCCGCTACCCCGCCGTGGACGTCTTGAGCATCGACCGGGCGACCATGCCCGATTCCCTCCGCGTGGGCAGCGTGCGGGTCTACCGCGTGCGGGCGGCCTCCCCGACCTCGACCACCAACCAGAACATCGGCGGCGTGCGCGCGGTGGCGTGCGGTCCCGGGCCGAGCCGCTCAGTGGACTGTGACGTGCAGCGGGCCGGGCCGTTCCAATGGGAGCTCCTCCTCGAGGGGAAGGACTACTACGTCGATCCGAGCGGCGCGTGGTTCGCACTCGCCGCGCGTCTCGATCAGAGCGACTACCTCGCCGTGTCCTACATCCCGGTCGGCGCGGCGGGGTGCGGCCCGGGTGGACGGTGCGTCGGCACGTTTCCGGCGGCTGCCAGTCGCGACACCGCGGTGGTCGATACGCTGCGGCTGGTGTACGACCCGCGCCCGGGAGTCACGGCCGCGACGCCCTCGTTCCGCTTCGAAATCCGCAGCGCCTACCGGGTGGGCGGCAGCGACGTCGACCGCACCACCGTGGCGCTCGCGCTCACGGTCAACCAGCGGGAGCGTACCATCCTGGGTGCCCAGACCTACCTCGCCCAGCTCGGCATGGCGCTGGAGTCCGACCCGACCCGGTTCGACCAGTACAACCGGCTGTTCCCGCGCACCCGCGATCCCCAGCAGGGCGCGCCGCTGCGCGACTACTTCGCCGTGTTCCCTCACCTGACGCCGTTCGCCGACTCGACGCGGCTCGCCCCGGGGGAACGCAACGACTCCCTGTACCGCACGCCCCGCCTCCGGCTCCTGACGCAGTCGCCGCCCTCGGTCTTCGCGCTCGGCGTGCACGCCAGCGTCGCGGCGTCGAGCGACCGCAGCCAGCTGTCGCTCAACAGCTTCCAGATCCGGGACGGTTCGGAAAAGATCTACGTCGGCAGCCGGCTGCTCACACGCGACGCCGATTACGGCATCGACTACGCCACCGGCCAGGTCACCTTCAAGAACCCCGACTCGTTGTTCCAGGGGGGTACGGCTCAGGTGCGCGCGCAGTTCGAGGAGCGCGCCGCATTCGCGGTCGCCCCCACGTCGATCTACGGCCTCGCCGCGCGCTACGACCTGGGGCACCGCGGGACGGTCAACTTCACCGGCTTGTTCCAGAAGGAGCAGAGCGCGTTCACGCGGCCGCCGCTCGGCTTCGAACCGTCGTCGAGCTTCATCGGCGGCGTGAGTACGGAGCTGCACTTCCAGCCCGAGTTCGTCACGCGGGCGCTCAACGCCCTCCCCGGCATCCACACCGAGGTCCCGTCGCTGCTCAACATTTCGGCGGAAGTGGCGACATCGCGCCCCAGCCCGAACCAGGCGGGCCAGGCGTATGTCGAGGAATTCGAGGCGGAGGCGGGGCGACCCCTCTCGCTTGCCGAAAACAGCTGGCACTGGGGCAGCGTCCCCACGACGGCGCGCGGCGCCGAGCCGTTTGGCATCGATCCGTCGGGCTTCGCCCCCGCGAACGCGGCGGCGCTCACCTGGCAGAACCTGCCGCTCGGCGCCGACGGGCGGGCCATTCAGTTCCTCCCGCAACAGATCGACCCGACGATCCGGCTCGTCGGGCAGGCCCAGTCCGCAGAGCAGGCGCTGTGGCTCATGCTGAAGCCGGACACGGTGCTGGGCCTCGCCGACGTGAACACCGGTAACCCGAACTGGGTGCGCCCGCACCAGGACGGGCCGCGCTGGCGCTCGATCACGCAGGCGCTGTCGGCGACCGGCATCGACCTGTCGCGCACCGAGTACCTCGAGCTGTGGGTGTGGGAGGACAACCACCGCGTAGCGAAGTCCAATCACGCCGCTCTCGTCCTCGACTTCGGATCGGTGTTCGAAGACGCGCTCGCGTGGGTGCCGGATGCCTTCAGGGCTGGGCCCGCCGGGGACACGACTTACTACGGGCGGCGCTATGTGGGGCTCGGCCGGCTCGACACCGAGCGCGATCCCATCACCCACTCGTGGAACGCCGTGATCAACGACGAAGGCATCCTGGCCGACCGGGTGACCGACGGCATCGTCGATTCGACCACGGGCGCGGTGCGGGACACCCTGCCGCTCTGCAGCGCCACGCAGCACGGTCTGCTCCAGACGTTTTTTTTCGGCGACCTGCGCTCGCGCTGCGGGCGCCACAACGGGTTCGTCGACACGGAAGACCTGGACGGCGACTTCCGACTCGACTCGGTGGCCGGGGTGCGGACGGTGGAGGGCTTCGTGCGCTTCGTGTTTCCGATCGGTGACGAGCGCTTCTACGTGCGCGACGGCGCCATGCTCCCGGCCTTCACGAACGGGCTCCCCGACGGCACGTCGGGCTGGCGACTGTACCGCATCCCGTTTCGCACGGACACGATCCAGGTGGGGAGGGCAGACCTGCGCCAGATCCAGAGCCTGCGGGTCACCGTGGTCGCCCCCCATACCGCCGGCCCAAACCAGCCCGATCCGCAGGTCTACTTCGGGCTCGCCCGCGTGCGGCTGGTCGGCGCCTCGTGGCTCAAGCGCGCCGACACGCCGATTCGGGGCGTCGCCGGCGAACGCGGTACGGGGACGGGCGAGGTGATCGCCTCGGTCGTGAGCACCGAGAACCGCGACCTCGGCTACACGCCGCCGCCCGGCGTGTTCGATGAAGCGGGGCGGCGTGACGCGAACCTGCAACTCGCGACCGCCCAGATCAACGAACGCTCACTCCGCCTGCTCGCGGGCGGCCTCCAGACCGGCCAGCGCGCCGAAGCGTTTCTGCGGTTCACGGCCGAGGGGGACAAGAACTTCCTCAAATACCGCAGGCTGCGCACCTGGATGCGGGGACGCGGCCCGGGCTGGGAGGACGGGGACCTGCACGCCTATATCAAGGCGGGCAAGGACCAAGACAACTTCTACTTGTACCACGCCCCCGCCCGCACCATCTCGTGGGATCCGGAGATGGTCGTGGACCTGGACCGCTGGCTCCTGTTGCGCGCCAAGATCGAGCAGGCGTGGCTGCGGGGCGACACCGCCCAGATTTACGCCGGCTGCCCCGACACCTCGCTCGTGCCGTTCGACTCTGCGTACGTGATGTGCGACGGCCCATACCTCGCGCATGTGCGCGATCCCGCCACGGCGCCACCCAACCTCGCCGCCGTGCAGGAGATCGCGGCGGGCATCTGGCGCGTCAATAGCCGCGTGTTCCTCGATCAGGCCGAGTTGTGGGTGGACGACATCCGCCTGAGTGATGTCGTCCAGGACGCCGGCTTCGCGGGTGCGATCGACGTGACGCTTACCGCCGCCAACGTGGCCGACGTCGCCGTCAGCGTGTCCCGCCGCGATGCCCAGTTCCGGCAACTGGGGGAGGATCCGCGCTACGTGGCCGACAACGCGGCGAGCGTGGCGGGCACAGTGCGGCTGGAACGGTTTTTTCCCGATCGGTGGGGCATCATCGCGCCGCTGAGCGTGCGCTACGCCGCCACGTCGAGCGCGCCGTTCTACCTGGCCGGCACCGACCTCCGGGCCGATGCGCTCACCGGGTTGCGCACGCCGCGCGCGACGGCCGCGAGCTACGCCCTCACGGTCCGGCGGACCCGCCGGTCGCCCAACGCGTTCCTGCGCTATCTGGTGGATCCGCTCGCCGTCTCCGGCGCCTACGCCCGGGGCACGGCGCAGGGCGATCTCGCGCTCGCCACGTCGTCGAGTTACGCGTTCAACCTGGACTACGCGCTCGCGCTGGGCCCGCCCGGCGGGGGCGGTGGGGGGGGTGGCGGCGGGGGGGGGGGGGGGGGGGGGGGGGGGGCGGCGGGATCCGCCTCGCGCCCGCGGCCGTGCGATTCCACTCCGGCCTCGCGGGTGACGAAGGGTCCCGCCTCACCTACGCAGTCCCGGTCGCGCGGGTCGCCGACTCCGGCCTCGCCCCGGCGCTATCCCGCAACCGGGTGTGGCGCAACAGCGGCGGTCTCGATTTTCTGCCGCTCCGCGGCCTCCAGCTGCGCGTCGATGCGGCCTCTGTGCGGGACCTGCGGGACTACGGCGACTCGACTACCATCGCCCGCCTCATGCGGCAAGAGCGGCGCACATTCCTGGGCCAGGACGTCGGCGTGGAGACGCAACGCACCATCACGACCGCGGTCACCGCGACGCCTCAAGTGGGCGCGTGGCTGCGTCCCCGCGCCGCGGTCTCGACGACGTTCAGCTTTACGCGCGACCCCAACGGCCGCACGCCCGTCCGCGACGTCGGAGACACGGCTGGCGGGTTCCATCTGCCGGCGGCGTTCAGCAACCAGCGTCGCCTCGACCTGGCCGTCGGCGTGGACCCCAGGCGACTCGGCGGCAAGCTGTTCGGCGACAGCGCCGCGCTCGCAAGGCTGCTCGGTCGCCTCACCAATCTGGACCTGTCGTACGGGCGCACCCTGCTGTCGAGCTACGACCGTGTGCCGGGTGGCCCATCGTTCGGCTACCAGTTCGCCATCGGCCGGTTCGACGGCTTCAGGAGCCAGAGCGGCCGCCTCGCGCTGGCGGCGACCGACAACTCGAGTCTCAACGCCGGCGCCAACGCGGCGCTCCCCGAGGGCATGCGCGTCAACATGAACTACCGACGCACCCGCGGCATCACGTGGGCGCTCCGTCTCGATCAGCAGGTGCCGATCCGCAGTGCCAGCACGGAGTGGCCCTCGGCGAACCTGAGCTGGAGCGTGTCGCCCGGCACGACCGCGCTCGGCCGCGTGCTGACGAGCCTTTCGGCGCAGCTCGGGTATCGTAAGGTCGCGACCGCGAGCGACCAGCCGTCATTCCTGGGGGCCGAGGCTCCCGCCGCGACCTCGTCGGGCAGCGAGCGCTCGATCCGGCCCGCCCTCGCGCTCACGTGGCGGCACGGCGTCTCGACCGCGTTCGATGCGTCCTACGCGACCAGCGATCAGGTGAGCGCGGGTAACGCGTTTCACACAGAGCGTTCCCAGCAGAGCGCGAGCCTCGCCTTCGTGTTCCGGCCCCCGGCCAGTATCGTCCGCTTGAAGCACGACATTCGCGCGGCCGGCCGGTACAGCGCCAGCGCCAACAAGACGTGCCTGCAGGCCGCCGGCCAGGAGGCCTGCGTCCCCTACGTGGACAGCCGCCAGACGCAGATGCAGCTTTCCCTGGACACCGATTTGCCTCCTACGCTCAGTGCGGGCTTCCAAATGGCATACCTGGTGAACGACGAGCGGCAGGCCAACCGCAAGACCTCGCAGCTCGTGATCACCGCATTCGTCGAGCTCCACACCAGCGTGGGGCAGATCCAATGAGGCGAGAAACAGGGTGGGGGAGGTGGTGGGGGCGCCTGCCTTTTGTCCTGCTCGTCGCCTGTCAGGCGCGCGGCGGCGCCCGCGGCGTGCCGCGCGAGTTCGATGGCGGCCACGCGTTCTCGTACCTGCAGCAACAGATGCAATTCGGGCCGCGCATCCCCAACACCCCGGCGCACGAGCGCACCGGGGACTGGATCCTCGCCCAACTGCGTACCCGCGCCGACACCGTCGCCGTGCAGGCGATCACCCACGTCACCCGCCAGGGCGACACGCTCCATCTGCGCAACTTCTTCGCGCGGTTCCGCCCCGCGGCTCTCGAGCGCGTGCTGTTCCTCGCGCACTGGGACACGCGCCCCCATGCCGACCAGAGCCCGAATCTGGGCCAGCAGCGCCTGCCGGTTCCGGGCGCGAACGACGGCGCCTCGGGCGTCGCCGTGCTGCTCGGCGTCGCCGATGCGCTCAAAGCGAAGCCGCCGGCGGTAGGGGTGGACCTGCTGTTCGTCGACGGGGAGGACTACGGGGACTTCTCCAAGGACTCAGACGACGTGCTCATCGGGTCGCGCTACTTCGCCGCGCATCAGCCCCCCGGTTACCCCCCGCTCTTCGCCGTCCTGTTCGACATGGTGGGAGACAAGGACCTGCAGCTGTACTACGAAGCGAACTCCCAGGCGTTCGCGCCCGAAGTGGTGGATCGCGTGTGGCGCACCGCTGCGGACTTGGGCTACGGCCGCACCTTCATACCCGGCGTCCGGCACAGCTTGACGGACGACCACGTGGCGCTCCAGAAGGCCGGGATCCACGCGATCGACGTGGTGGACTTCGATTATCCGTACTGGCACACGCCCGAGGACACGATCGACAAGGTGAGCGCGGCGTCGCTGCAGATTGTCGGGGATGTCGCTGTAGCGTTGGTGCGGTAACCCAATGCGGAATGCGGATTGCGGAATGCGGAATTTAAGTGAAGGGTCGAGCCGCGCCGCGACACTTACACTGACATTCCGCACTCCGCATTCCACATTCCGCACTCGTGAACCGCAATTTTCCGGCGCACCGCACGTAAAACGGGTACCGTCTCTTCGGGG
>Ga0209377_1002606_pt1 | contig 11752 bp, 19 predicted proteins | sample GraSoiAngelo_141_FD_185898 | JGI IMG/M metagenome (GOLD analysis project Ga0209377, IMG submission 185898) | Grasslands soil microbial communities from the Angelo Coastal Reserve, California, USA - 14_0929_12_40cm (SPAdes) (version 2) | ecosystem: Environmental > Terrestrial > Soil > Grasslands ...
CAAGGGTGAGGGCTAGACGAGAGCGCCGACGAACTGCTGGAGGAATCCCTCCGCGCGGCAACAACAAACAGCGAATCGAGCTATGCGGCTTGCCAAAGGCGCGTCCAATTTCATGCAACGACTGCCCCGCCTTCCAACGGCTCCAGATATCCGTTCTCTGCGCGGGAGAAAGTCTCGATCGGTTCTCTTCGCTCATAAACACCATCCTTCAACAGCAGGTCTTTTAGATGGTGTTGCATCGACTTGTAGAATCCACCGCGTTAATCGGGCATATTGTCGGCGACCCTAAGCGAGACTTCCCACACCCGGTCTATGGGTAGTTTCCGAGTAGGCGACTAAGCAGGAGTTAGCCCGCAAGAAATTGAACCTGGCGGACTATCCGGAAGCCACTTGCTTAACTCTCAGAAGTTTTCTAGTTCCCTCACAATCATTTGTGCGCTGGGAGCCATCGCTGCCCACCGTTTCACAGCATTGCGGGAACTGATCGTCATGATCGTTGCGCGTCGGACCCGGTCGGGCTAGACGCCGCCGGCGTATGAAGGCGCAACTCCGCTACAAAAGCACTGCAAGGGTTGCGGTACGGGTCGTACCGTTGTACGAAGCTGAGATTGTGGCGGAAGTTGAGATGAGAACGAAGGACGTGTTGACCGTGAAGGTTGCACTCGTGGCACCAGCAGGAACCATCACGCTGGAAGGCACTCTGGCCGCTCCGTTGTTGCTGGAAAGAAAGACTTGAGCGCCACCCGCTGGGGCTGGCCCGGTCAGGGTCACGGTGCCCGTGGAAGATTGGCCACCAAAAACGTTCGCAGGGTTCAGCGTTAGCGAAGAGACAGTGGGGGGTGGAGGAGGCGCAGGCGTCACTGTGAGCGAAGCCGATCGGGTCGCGCCACTGTAAGTCGCCGAGATGGTGACTGTGGTTGATGCCGCGACGGCGCTGGTACTGACCGTGAACGTTGCGCTGGTGGCTCCGGCTGCAACCGTCACGCTGGAAGGGACCCTGGCTGCCGTCGTGTTGCTGCTGGAGAGCGTGACTTGCGCGCCAGCCGAGGGGGCTGGTCCGCTTAACGTCACTGTGCCGGTGGAGGAATTCCCACCAGTGACGCTCGTGGGGTTCAACGAGAGCGACGAAAGAGAAACAAGCGCGGGAGCTGAGGAGGATAGCTCGAAGTCCAAAACGGCGGGATTGGGATCGTTCTGCGAAATGGCCACGAACTTCGAAGGAGAAATCATATAGATGACGGCGTTGCCGCCGGTGCCGGAAGTGACCGTCATGGTTCCCCTGCCATTTGTTGGCGATGGGGACACGGAATACGTGGCTTTGAACGCAGCCCCGGAAACCGGTCCGCTCGGGGCACCGATGTCTTCGGTACCAGTCACCGTGCCCGTCGGGCTGGCGCCGTTCGCCGTAAATTCGCCAGAAAAGACAACCACTCCGAAATCCACGGGATTGGTCGTATACCCGGCATACGTACCCTTCAGCATGCTACTGGTGAACGAGACCGCAGCCTGGGGTTCGCCGAAACCGAACAAAACATTGGAATCCGAGACGAAGAGGAAAATTTGATTCAAGTTCACCAAGTAGGCGACTAGGTGGTATCCCCCGATAGTGATCGACGCCCGCCCATTGCTGGCCACGCTGTACGTCCCCGGCGCACCGGTGAAGGAACCGGGCGCCCTGCAGTAGTTCTCGTCCCATGTTAGGGAAAGGGCGCCGCTGCCGTTGGCTGTAAGCAAACCTGCGCCTGCTTTGGGTACGTGTGATCCACTACCGCACATGGAGAGTCCGGTGAGGTAAATCACGATGTTGCCGTTCAGCGAGGCATTGGTGAAACCTCCGGCGGGAATTTGCTGCCGCACCACGACGCCATTTAGCAGTGGGGTCACCGTCGTGACCGCGTCACTCTCCATCACAAACAGCTTTCCTGAATTCACGATGTAAAAGACGAAATTCAGGCTGTCGGGTGTTCCGCCAAACGTGAAGGAGAGGTTCATGGTGCCCCGCCCCGTGGCGGTATTGGAAACCGTGTAATTCGCGGCGGTAAAAGTCATCGGATAATCCGTGCCATACCCGTTGACGTCTCCCGCGGCGTTGCTGAGCGTGCCTGACCCGTTCGACGTAAATCGCCCCTCGATCGCGGCGCGATTATTTGCGTTATCAAAACCGGCGGCGCCAAAGGCGTAGTCCCCGGTGATGCGGGCCGTGCTGTACGCGGTGGTATCCGCTTTTTCCATGGTCCCCGAGCCGATCGTCCCAGCCCCGCCAGAGGCGTCGAAATTGATGAACTGGGCGTTGCCGTTGGCCATCATCGTGAAGGCGAGCCTCGCTCCAATACTCAGAGTCATCACACCACGATTGTCGGCACCGATCGAATAGGTCCCGGTGAACGTTTGAGCGACGGCTCCGCCACCCACGGTGTTGGTGTCCAGTTCTCCGTTGGTGACATTGCCGGCCCCGTCCGCTGTAAATCTTCCTACGGCCCCATACACGGACGAGACGGTCCCATTCCCGCTGATCCCGGTGAAGGTAAATGCGTAACTGCCATTCATCTCGGCGTTGTTCACGCCGGTCTGGCCGTGAACTGTCGAAGCAAGAAGCAACGCGAAACACAGGATCAGCAGAGCATTTAGCTTACGCATGTTTCCTTCACCAGCTTACTGGACTGAATTTTCTCGTTCTTGTCTATGAACGTAAAGCCTGTGGCTGAGGCGCACTGGATGGGAGTACGCCACGCCTGAAACCAGCTTGGTCCTGGCGGCAGACACGAGGAACACGCAGGTATTCACTCTTCGAGAACTGCTCCTTTCCAAAGCGTTGAGCTCTCGCTTGAGCTTCTCAACATCTTGTTCGCATGCCCTGAATTAACTCATCCACTTTCCTTTTCTCGGCTAGCGTACCGGCAGTTCGCCGCCGCACTACTTATGCTTCACTAACAACAAAAAGGCAATCGGGTGGATGCTGCAAAACTAAGACCGGGGATACCCGAAAAGTGGGCAATTGCCCAGCGCCTCTGTCGGTCGGCCTGGCAGTGGCGGGGCTAACTCCTGGTTAGTCGCGTTACCGTCCAGGTTGCTCCTGGTACTGATGGGCATGAAATGAGGCAGTCTCATGGGCAGCCGTTGGGAGGCGGCGTCCATGAGATGGAAGGCAAAACGGGGTAGATCAAATCGTGCGAAAACTAAGCTCGGGCTCCCCGACTTAGAGCACGCCAAATCGGCGGTACTCGTTAGCTTGCAATCCCCGGAATCGCAGCGTAGCTATCGGCGCTCCATCGATGATTTTGTCGGCTGGTATTGCTCCGAGCCGCGGCTGTCTTTCAACAAGACCGTAGTCACCCGTTACCGCATTCACCTTGAGGATCAACTGCTGTCGCCCGGAACTGTCAACGTCAGATTGGCTGCAGTGCGACGACTGGCGTACGAGGCAGCGGATATAGGACTCTTGAGCCCGGAACTCGCCGCTGGCATCCGCCGGGTGAAGGGGGCAAAGAAGTTAGGCATGAGGCTGGGGAATTGGTTGACTGTGGAGGAAGCCCGTAGCCTGTGGCAACTCCCCAACCCACACGCTCAAGGGAAAGAGGGATCGCGCCATCCTGGCGGTGCTGCTTGGCTGTGGATTGCGTCGCGGGGAACTGATTCACCTGACGCTTGACCACATTCAACGCTGTGAAGATCACTGGGCCATTGTTGATCTGGTTGGAAAGGCAGCGCATGTTCGGACCGTGCCAATGCCGGATTGGGTGAAGGAGACTCTCGACGATTGGTTAAGTACTGCGGATATTAGACAGGGAAGATTATTCCGCTGTGTTTGTCGGAAAGGGAGAGTCTGGGGCACGAAGGTCACGGAGAAAGTCGTCTGGCACGTGGTGAAGGAATACGCAGAACGGCTGGGCATCTCTAAACTGGCCCCGCATGATCTCAGGAGATCATGCGCCCGGTTCTGTCATGATTCAGGCGGTGAGCTGGAGCAGATTCAATTTCTCCTGGGTCACGTCTCGGTGCAGACCACGGAGAAATACCTGGGTTGCAAGCAGCGACTCCGCGAAGCCGTCAATGATCGAATCGGAATCGAACCCGCCTGATAGCTCAATGTTTCAGGACCTGTGAGGAGCATCCCTTGTATCACGGAACATCCTACGCAAGGCCTCTGCGCTGCGTTTAATGTCGGCAATCTTCTGTGGTTGCAAGCCGACTAGGTCTGCCTCCTTCAACCAGTCATCCCGCATGAGGACCGAGAATACTCGGAGCAAATCCGAATATCGGAATTGGTAAATTCGATCCACGGTCTTGCGACTCTCAGTGAGGTACGCTTCCACTTCCCAGAGGTCAGAAGGATCAACCACGTTCGCCATCATGCGCTTGGCCTCCGCAGTGATCGCTGATAGGTGACGTTCCAGGGCTTGATCAAACGCTCTTCGGGCCACTTTCTTTTCGGCGGCTGTCCACCTCACGTTGTCTCTGAACTGCTCAAGAGAGTCCATCGGATACTCATTTGTTCGCAGCAGGCCATCGTGATCATAATCCGCAGAAATTGCGGCTTCAACGGGCAGCGGGCATTCAGGGCGTTTTTCCGTCCCACGGAGGGTACTAGGAGCAACATGGACGGTAACCCGACTTATCGGGACTTAGCCTAGGCGATACCGATTTCTTCGTTGAGAAATCCCACGAGGAACTTCCAAGCTAGGTAGTACAGTCCCATGCCGATCGGGATGATCGGTAACGCATACCGCATTTGAATCCCGAAGACGTCGAATACCCGCGCCAGAGCCACTCCTCCCGGAATCAGGAGAAGCGGTAGCAACGCGCCGTGCAATCCCAGCGACAAGCGCACGCGGGACCGAAGCGCCAGAAAAAGCATGTTCCACAGCCCCCACGCATTCGGAACGATCGCCATCGGAAATACGATTGCCCGCGCCAGCGGCCAGGCGGGCATCGCCAGGACGAACTGACTTGGCACCTCAAAGTAGAACCGGAAGAGCGCAAACACCGTCATGCTTACCAGTAAAAGAAATGTTGGCACAACAATGCCTGCCATATATGCACGCAGATATAGATGTGGTCGCATGATCCCCTCCATTACAAGTGATAGGCGAGCAGCAATAGCGCCTTAGGAAGAATCGCCAGCGTGATCGCAACGCCAGCTCCCACGCCGACCGCTACACTGGTATCGATCCGCGACCATGCAGTAGACGCCTCGATGCGACACACGATCGACGGCCAGAGATCACGGGAGGGCTTATCACCCTCTGGCTTCGGAAATGCCGAGCACAGCAGACATCTAAGGTGTTCTTCATTCATGATCGAATACCCAGACGGGTCAATTCCTTTCGTAACGAGTAGATTGCGCGAAACAAGCGTGACTTAACTGTGCCGACGGGCAGATCGAGTGCCTCTGCAATTTCTGCGTGTGAGTGCCCTTCGATGAGCGCCAGTGTGGCAACGACCTGCAGCTTGGGCGGCAACTTCCGAAACCCGAGCGCGATAGACTCGCCCAGAATGCAATCTGCGCTCTTTGGCCCCTCAATGCCGTCAACGGTCGTGATCCAGCTGGCGCGAGTGCGCATTACCCGCAGATGATCGCACGCAGCGTTCGTGGCAATTCTCCGCATCCAAGCACCGAAGCTCCGCGAGGAATCAAAGCTTGCTCGTCCGCGATACGCCCTCCAAAACGCCTCGATAACGATGTCTTCGGTGCTGCTTGCATTGCGCACAATCCGCAAGATCCAGTGGTAAACCTCCGACTCGAACTGTCGGAAAAGCGATTCAAAGGCGTCCTGGTCGCCCCGCACGAACCGCCTGAGGAGTTCCCGATCCAGCTCGTCTGGCATATACCTCTACTTTGTTTTACTTGCCCAATCCTGAAAAGGTTCCAAATGATTTTTCCCACTGAAACCAATGGCCTACGGTACTGGCAGACTCGCCATGCCTGTCAAGATTGGATTCGGAGTGCGGTTGCTGAGTAGACCAGGTGTCGTGCGGTTTCTCGGTGCCTGGTAAACGCTGGACTTCTCGTTACTAATCCCTTGTGTGCATTCAAACGAACTTCCGATTTGTCGACCATTCAGCAGCCAGACGTTCAGATAGCGTTCTGAAGATTACTAACCGACACCAACGGCGGAGCGCCTGGAGAGCGAAGAGTCCGAATATCCCGCCGGAAGCCTGGAAGAAACAACCCATGCACCGGCACTGTCCCACTTGCCACAGAACCACTAACTGGGCAACGGCGTTGCCGGAGCGGCGCGACGGTCACGACCGCCAAAGCGGCATAGACCGCCGGACAACAGAACAGGAGCCGGGACACTAACCGCAGGGCGCAAACAGCGGCCCGTTTTACCCTAAGAAACGGCTAGGGAGAATCCTTCCGCGCTGTCAGGGCTGGACCAGACCGTGTCGGATGGCGTACCGGACGAGACTGGCAGTTTCATGGATGTCCAGTTTCTGCATCAGACGCGACCGGTGCGACTCCACCGTCTTCGCGCTGATTCCCAGAAGTGAGGCAACGTCCTTGGTTGATTTCCCTTCGCCGACAAGTTGAAGCACTTGGCGTTCCCGCGACGTGAGCGGGTCCGCGGGAAGCTCTGTCTTGGAAAGGTAGGCCTGCACCACCGCGCGGGAAATGCTGGGGCTGAGATAAATTGCTCCACGACTAACCTGTTGAATCGCGTGGACTAGGTCCGTGGCCGCCTGACTCTTCAGCACGTAGCCCTTCACACCGGCGCGGAGTGATTCGGTCACGTACTGATCTTCGTCGTGGCGCGCCAGCAGAATGATCTTCGTTTTTGGGGAGGCCTTTTGGAGCTCGCGAGCCGCATCGACGCCATTGAGAAGCGGCATGCTGATGTCCAAGACGGCGACGTCAGGATGCAGACTGGGCAGCAACCGGACGACCTCTTGGCCGTCGGAGGCTTCGCCTACTACCTGGAACCCCTCGCGTTCCAGAAGCGCTTTCAATCCCTGACGAACAAGGGCGTGATCGTCGGCGAGAACTACTCGGATCGGCATTTCATTTCTCGAAACCGATGAGACTATCTGGCGTGGAGTGAATCTACGCTGCCGTCGCTTTTGCCATCCGACCGATCTTCCCTTGTTTCTCTAGCAACTCACGTTCCGCTTGCAACCAATCGTTCACATCCTGTCCATGACCGCCGCCGCGTTCGACGTAGATCTGGTGTGCGCGCAACTCGATTTCTTCACGTGTGGGATGGCCCTCGGCAGTCTGTGGTTCGCTCCTCGCAGAGGGTTTTTCTATCGGTTTGGACATGACTCCCTCCTTTGGCTGGAGTTTCGGATTCCAATTCTCCTTTTGGAAAAATCGTGCACCAGCAATCCCTTTATTCCAAATTATTCCAAATCAGTGAATCATACGCTGGGTCAATCTACCGTTCCTTGAGGACTTTCAAAGATTTCAGCGCGGCTGCGAGTGCTATCTGTTCCTCATAATCGTCTGTGGTGCTTGCCAGTTGCCTAAGTCGCGAGCTGACGACCTGCTCTGCGGCGCTAATTTTACTTTTCAGCAGTTCAGGACGAGTCTCAGCCATTGCCTGTAGGTAGTGGTTTTGCCACAGCGGATATTTCTGAGTTGTATCGCTCACGGGTGTTTCCTTCCCTGACCAATCAACCCGGTCAGCGGGCAAACACACTCTGAGAGACAGTTTTCCGTCCGCGCTGCGGGATGAAGAATTTGAAGTGGTGTTTTCGGCCCTTGGCGCGGCGTTTCGTCTTATGCACAAGGTGCCGTGGCCAGGTAAGGGCTTGGCGGAAGATTGTGTATTGACCCTTTGAGCTTACGCTCAGCAGACGCGAATGCAACGTTAATTCTCTAGGGTATCTTTAGCAGGGCTCAAGGATGCACGTGTGCGATACGAGGCGCTGCGCCCGGAGCAGGCGAGGCGACAGAAAGCCCCGATGGCGGCCGGTACAGGAGCAAACCTAGGCTTTTCTGACTGGCGGCGAGTGCGGGATTTCAGCTCGATTCGCCCGTTTTTGCCTGCGATTTCGCATGTGGGTGCCGGGGCGTCCAGTCTTTTGGCGGAAAGGCCACGTGCCAGAATATTGGATTGGGCAGCATGAACTCCACTCCTACCTGAGGATGATCGCTTTGATGCCTGTCAGTGTGCGCGACAACACACTCCAGCGCGCCTTTTGTCTGGACGTTCGACAGAGTGAGCCGCTGTCCTCTGTACACCTGCGTCGACACGAGAATCAATGCACCGTGGGCACTGATCGCCAGTGTCTGAGTCTCTTCTTCAAAAGGCGATCCCGCGCCGGTCTTCCCGGAGACTCGGACTGGGATTGTCATCAATACTCGCTGGCTCTTTCGGCGGTTTGCCGCGAGCCAGGAAGTCTCGCGAGATTCGACGAGCCAGGTTTCAAGAGTCCGAAGTTGCTCCGGCTCAATGGCGGTAAACACCAGACCCATGCCCTTGCCAGCTCGGGAATAGACGACTCTTGCCTCGGCTTCAAAAAGCTGTGTCTCCTTTCTGATGCGCATGTCCGTGACCGTCCCTAAAGGGAGGGCGTTATTCGTGTCTACATAGCAACCTTGCTGACTCAAGTCACGGACGCGCGTTTCCATTCGCGCGCCGGATTCAGCTGCTACTACCTCAGCAGTGGCAGTGAACTCGTAACGAGGGTGAGTCCGGCGGTCTGCCCCGGCAGGCGCGGCGGAAGGGCCAGCAACCTTTTCCTCCTCAACAGAGGCAATGAACTCCTCGCCAGGATGAGTCCGGTCGTCTGCCTCGGTAAGTGTGACGGAATCGCTAGCAGGCTTTTCCTCCTCAACAGAGGCAATGAACTCGTCGCCAAGATCAATCACGTAGTCTGCCGCGGCAAGCGCGGTGGGATCGCTACCGGGCCTTTCCGCATCAACAGGGGCAATGAATTCGTCCCCAGGATGAGTCTGGCGGTTTGCCTCGGCAAGCGCGGTGGAAGGGCCAGCAGTCTTTTCCCCATCAAAGGGAATCTTGGGAGTGGGAGGGTTCGCAGCTTTCGAGCTTCGCTTACGCTTGCGGCGCTTCATAACTATACAATTCTATCGCAAGGTTGGAGACGGAACTAAGCGCTGCGCCTGAAAGTGCACCTACTGGTAAGGAAGGTAAGATATTTTCGACGCGGAGGGCATGAATTTCAGGAATCGGCGGACACGGAACGGCATCAAACTGAAGAAGTTACAACTCTACGTGGTTGCCCGTTTCGGCATTCATCCAACCCTCTTGATCTTGCCGCAAAGAAGAGGCTCCAATATCCTAGGGCGCACTAAGCAGTTCACCCGCTAGGGAATTACAGTCTCCACCGACTTGGCAGCCATTCTGGCTAATGCTATCTAAGTTCTGTGATGCGCACGACCTACGCGCAAAAACGTGGCCATCCGAAACTGGAGACGAACTGTCGGTTAACATGCCGCCCAGCGTAATGAAAGAGAAGAACGGTTGCTCTGAGGAAGTCGGGGAAGACTATGCCGGTGCCAACCGGCCGATTCGAAAAGCGGATTTCGAGGGCGGTAACCGTAGAGATTCGTCCTGAGGACGAAGGCATGCCTAAGGAGAGGACGCTGACCGAAAACGTGAGTGCTCACGGTGCACGCGTTCTCATGGACCGGGAGTGGCAGGCGGGGCAGCAAGTGATGGTTATCTCTCCGAAGGAGGGCGTGCGGGCACGGGGGCAGATTGTTTACTGCGAGGTTTTGGCGGAAAGCAGATTTGCTGTTGGGTTGAAACTGTTCGTCCGGGTGGAGCCGTGGGCAACGTCTCACTAGCGCCGTTCCAACTATCTTAGGCGAAAGAAAGGTTTAAATTCGCGCTGTCAGCCGAAAGATTCTGTCACAAGACTTGGCCGAGAAAATTGGAACAGCATTAGCCGGAAGAGGCTGCCGTACTTGAAATCTCCCCATTAGTGCGGATCGCGTCACATTCCGGGCATTTCCATAGGCGGAAGCTCTTTTTTTCGGGCCGCACCTCCGCGAGGTACATAAGGCGCCCATCCTTCGGACAATGGACGCCGGGCTTGATTTCCGGCTCGCTCCTGTCCCCATTTTGGGGCTCGATGAAGTAGCCTTGCGAGCTGTAGTAGTGGATGAAACAACCGGGCTCCCGGCAGGCATATAGGAACGTCTCTGCAGACTCCTTACGGTACTCTAGGAGCATCTCAATGTGATGCTCATAGCAAAGCACGCGAAGGTCTTTTCTCGTACTGGTACCCTGCCTTTCTTTCTTGGTTGCCGTTTCTGGTTGGACTTTGGCCCTTACACCCCAGGAGCAAGGGAGCAATTTTTGGCCCACAGGTACCCCCACGACATGTTAGTAGCCGTATCTTACGCATAAGAAAAACCTTAGGTGCCCCAGCCTACTCCCACGGGAACCACGCCGTACTTGACAACGTTCCAGAGTTTGGCAAAAGTTTGGACATTCAGTGCAGTCCCCGGCAAGCTTTTCTCACGCCTGCCGCAGAAGGGCAAAGAGACAGTAAAAAAATATACCGCTGGAAATGTGGGCTCCAAAAAGAGGTTTCTGACAGGTTTGCGCTAGCCAGGATACCTGACCATTGCAAGCGTAAATCCCCATCGGACCAGCGGTCTCAGTGAACCGATTGCGTCGTATTCGATCTGGCGATCAATAATTTGGCGGTATGCCAAACGGGCGTGTAGCACCTACTCGTAGATGTGAATCCGACGAAACTGGTCAGAAGTCCGGAAATCGGAAAGCCGGTGGTAGGCTAGTTTGGCGGTGTAACAATAAACTTGACTCCCTGCGGCAAAGTAACAGTGTTTGGTGTGTTGCAAACTGGATAGGTTATGCTAACCCTTGTCTCCGGTATTTCGGCAGAGGGTTCAGTTACGCTCGAGACCTTGAAAGTCTTCATGCAGTTTGTGCAGTCGTAGAATCTTTCCATCGAGCTATCCTTTCCCAGCCCGCCCCCTCCATCCTCCATCATCTCTAATAATCTTGCTACCGCAGATAGTGTGAGCCGGAAGGAAATCGTTTTGACACAGAGATACTGCCCTGGGTTTAGAACCAGGGGATTTACGATAGGGCAGGTTCGCCGCGGATGGACTCAATCCCTTCGATAACGGCAGCCACGCCTTTGTGCGTGGTGTCGCCTTCTCTTCTCTCTTCTGCGCGCAGCACCTTGCTGTGAGCGTGTATAGAAACATCGGTACCCTGGGTAATTCCCACCGGTAGGGCGACAGTAAATTCGAGCTCCGCGCCCGGGGTAAATTCTTCGTCGGTGATGAAGTAGATCCCACGGGCAGAGATATCCCGGATTCTGCCGTGACAAGGCTCAGATCGCGTGTGCGGAACTGCACGTACTACGATGGGAAGAGACAAGTCATAGCGACGAGCCGCTCGTCGCTCCCTCGAGCCGAATGGGGGAGACCGCATCGGTGGTGGGCTCATTGCCGACCTTGCTTTCGCCTTCCCAGTTGGTTGGCAGCCAGGACGCTTGCGCAACTTAGTGCTCGCAGCGCGGATGCAGCATCACCAGAACCAGCAGGTCCGACAGCGTGAACAGCCACTGATCTGCCTGCTTCCCCGCTGCCTCGGCCGCGCGCGCGATAAAACCCAAGTGGCGGGTCTTCGCCAGGCCGTGCAGGTGCTCTACGCAGATGCCCGTCAGGCTCGCAGTCTCTGCGTCCGTGAAGATCTTCTGACTCGACTTGACCTTGATCATGCCTTTGCCCTCAATCATCCATCTAATCTCGATCCGGAACGCGCTCCTGAAGAAGCAAAATCATTCCTCATCTTTCGTTCTGAACACA
>Ga0209377_1002618_pt1 | contig 11724 bp, 11 predicted proteins | sample GraSoiAngelo_141_FD_185898 | JGI IMG/M metagenome (GOLD analysis project Ga0209377, IMG submission 185898) | Grasslands soil microbial communities from the Angelo Coastal Reserve, California, USA - 14_0929_12_40cm (SPAdes) (version 2) | ecosystem: Environmental > Terrestrial > Soil > Grasslands ...
CGGCCGAGGCCTACGGTAATGGGCATAGTGAACAGGTCGTTGGACGAGCTCTCAGAGACATCGGCAGGGAAGAGTTTGTTGTAGCAACCAAGGTCCATGGGGCCAATCTGAGATATGATGAGCTTCAAAGAGCCGCGGCGGCTAGCATGAAACGGCTCGGCGTCAACGAGATAGACCTCTACCAAATCCACTGGCCTGATCCGTGGGAGCAGGTCCCTCTCAAGGAGACGATGAAGGCGCTTGAGAAACTCTACACTGATGGAAAGATCCGGGCTATTGGTGTCAGCAACTTTGCAGTCCGAGACCTCGAAGAGGCCAGATCCCAGCTGTCCCGGACCGATATTGTCTCAAACCAGGTCAGATACAACTTCCTACAACGAGAAATCGAAGAAGAGGTCTTACCTTACTGCAGGAAGAACAACATCACAATTCTAGCCTACAGCCCCCTCGCCCAAGGAGCCCTAACGGGAAAATACAGTCGAGGGCACGTTCCAAAGGGCGACATCCGAGACGAGAACAAACTCTTCGCGCCCAAGAACATCGAACAGATAGAGAAGGTCAACGCTGTCCTTGCCAGCATCGCCAGACAGCACGGGTGCTCCGCCTCCCAAATAGCACTCAGTTGGCTCCTATCAAACCAAATAGTTGTCCCGATCCCCGGCGCGAAGAACGAAGCTCAAGCCGAAGAGAACGTGGGCTCGACCAAGCATCTGCTTACTAACGCGGAACTCACCGAGCTGGATACAGCCTATGAACTCGTGGACATTGACTATCTCCCAACGGTCCCGGATGTGCCGATCGAACTGGTGACCTGAGTAGGCTCGAAAAAGTAGCCATGTCTAAATACTTCAAGAGAAGATTGCCAACAGCAATGTTAGACGTTCTGCCGAGAAGGGCGAGCCTCTCTTGAAAACGGTTTCTTTACAACAGAATCGTAAGCATAGAATCAGCCGTGCCAAGAGACAACAACCTAATACGAAGAAGGAAAAGGGGAGCTCCAGCATCCTTGCGCCTGGGAGGAAGGCCCCGAACTTCTCTCTCAATAGCACTCCAGACCAGAAAGTATCTCTCAAAGATTTCCGCGGCCAACCGGTGATTCTTGCCTTCTATCCTGCAGACTGGAGTCCTGTATGCACAGATCAGCTGTCTTTGTACGCGATGGTGATGCCGGAATTCAAAAAATTCAACGCCGAGCTCCTCGCCATTTCTGTTGACAATATCTGGTCACATCTCGCGTTCGCGAAAGACCGCAAACTCAACTTTCCTGTACTTGCAGACTTCGAACCGAAGGGAGACATATCCAGAAAGTATGGCGCGTTCAAGGAGAAAATCGGGGAATCTGCACGTGCTTTGTTCGTTATAGATGAACAAGGCATAGTCCGGTGGAGCCATCTATCACCCGACGGGGTCAACCCCGGAGCAGAAGGCATTCTGTCCGCTCTTGATCAACTGAACAAGCCTAAGTAGTGAAAAAGAGGTTATCGAAAACAATGGCCACCACGACTACAACCAGGCATAGCCGAAAAACGAGCAAGACCCTATTGGAGCCAACAGGCAAAGAGCTCGAGACGTACGAGGCTCCCAGACTTGTGATTCCAGTCGACCCTAGTCGGGACCATATCCAGGGAGACCCGAAGGCACTGCTCACCCTAGTGGAGTATGGAGACTATCAGTGTCCATTCTGCGGCGCCGCTTATCCGGAAGTGAAGAAGGTCCAGAAAGACCTCGGATCAAAACTGCGATTCGTATTCCGTAACTTTCCATTAACCAATGTTCACGAGTTTGCCAAGGTCGCGGCTGAGACGGCTGAAGCTGCGAGTGTTCAGGGAAAATTCTGGGAAATGCACGACTTCCTCTACGAGCACCAACGAACCCTCGGGGATCAGAGCGTCGCACTGGGATATGCGAAGAAGCTGGGTCTTGACACGCAGAGATTTGAGCACGAAATATCACAGCATACCTACGAAAAGAGAATCAAGGATGATTTCATGGGAGGCGTACGGAGCGGCGTCAACGGCACTCCAACATTCTATGTCAACGGCGTGAGACACGACGGTCCCGCCGATGCTGAGGCCATAACGAAATCACTTACAGTCAAGCCCTGAAACCGGTAGCGAGCCTCAAGTATTCTGAGGCACCCCCTCGCAGTCTTCAATCAGCAATGACGGCGACGGGTTGCATAACCCTTAACAATTGACCTTTTTGCCCTTGCTACGTTACGACGATGAACGTTTCAAAACGGGGCAGTGCCATTTTTCTCGCATCAAGCCTCATGCTTCTGGTCTTGTTCTCCTCGATCGGTTCCACTGGACATGGTGCTGGTTCACTCAGCCTCCCGGCATTGCATGATTCGCTGGCTTTGACTGTCAACCCCAACAAGAGCGTAGGAGTTGCGTGGAACACTACAACATCTCTGGGAACGCTCACGCAGAATGTTAGCAGTCTATTTACGTCTGGTTATGCGATTCATTCCTCTTCCAGTTTCCAACAACAATCAAGCGACGTACTTCAGACCACGACGATCCAGTATCAATTGCCAACCCCGGCAGTAAGCATCTTCAAATCAATCAGTCTCACCGCCACCCAGACAGGACTCACAGGGTCTGGTTCTCTAACGATCACAACGAATGTTCCAACGAGCACTATCACGTCAACCTACTCGACCAGCCCCACACAGGTAAAAGTGAACACCACGGCTCAGTTCTACTTCTCCCAGTCACTTTTTGCAGGAACGCCTCTTGCAAACCAAACCGCGTTTCAAACCTCGTGGAACCACACGTTTGGAAACATGACATGGACCGAGAATATCGCGGATCAGATAGAGAATGCCACACAACACTTTGTCACAGTAACAGCCTTCAACGGAACCCTACCTAATCCTCCAACCGCTACTTCAGCTAACATCCAGATTGGTTTCGTAGCCGTACCTTCACAGCCCGGAACAGACTTTGTCACAGTGCTCGACAACATTCTGGCCCCGTTCGGAGGGACTGGATTGGACCCGATAATCCGAACAGCCCTAAACCTCCAGACGGGTGAGACCCTGAACCTAACCTATGACGGCACGACGTACGCGCTGACTCTACAATCCACTACAACTTACGTGAGTGACCTAGATGCTCAAGTGAACAATTTGAAGACACAATACTTCCAGCCGCTACTCGCAGCCTTTCCAGCCGGAACAGCCCCCGCCTTGCTGGTCTTCCTTGACGAGACTTCGATTACAATCAGCCAGATCTCTGCGACGAGTGATCTCGATGTGAGCGCAGGAACCTCTTCAACGAGTCTCAAAGGACTCTTGCTCAAGCCCCCGACAGTGGGAAGCAACATGAACTTTACGATACCCGGATTCTTCCAGGCAATTGGCGAGACTCCATCGCCTGGAGTGAACTTCACACTGGTCGGGGGCTCTGACGCGAGCAATCAAGTGAAGATCGTCGTCCCAGCGGGCACTCCTCAGCCGAGCAGTACGACCTCGAACTCTGCAACGTGGACGAACCTCCAAGACCCCTCGACGCTCTCAGCGGTAGAATTCCAAGTCCAGCCATTGCCGAACAGCTTCCTGGCCTTCTTGGTATCTCCAGTAGGGATTGCTATCGAAGCGATCGTCGCGATCGCTATCGTTGCAGCTGTTGTTCTCTACATGGCTAAGAGACGCGCAGCGAAATCATCAATGCCAATGACGTCCGGACTATCACCATCTCCAGGCTTGGGTCCCAGCCCAGCACCACCCACACCTTAACAATCCTACAGGATCGCCTTTGAATGGCAAAACAGATATTCGAGATGACTTCACCCGAATAGCGTGACAGCAACCTCGCTCAGGGCGCTTGAGAATCCGCGAGGGCTTCGCTCGATTACCCCCTACCTTTTTCCACAGGATCCTGGTAAGTTGATTGATTATCTCAAGAGAGCCTTCGGTGGTGAGCAGACTTTACGCGCGACGCGACCTGATGGAACCGTCATGCATGCCGAGGTCAGGATAGGAGACTCGTCTGTTATGATGGGTTCACCAATAGGTCAGTTCGGACCCATGCAAAGCTCAATCTATCTCTACGTCAAGGATTGTGATGCGGTCTACCAGCAAGCAATCCAAGCCGGTGGGATTTCAGTATTCGAGCCTGTTGATATGCAGACAGGAGAACGATATGGTGCCGTGAAGGATCCGGCCGGAAATATCTGGTGGATCGCAACGCACGTCGAAGAGCCCTCGCCGGAACTCCGCAAGCGCTTCGAAGCTTCCTTTCCTCACAAGAGCGCTGTGAAAGGCTAAACCTAACCCCTCTTAATAATAATCAAGTTGGCAACCTCCCCGAGAAATGAAGCGCGCGAAAATACAAGCACGGAACGGATAAAGAGTTCACTAACTTACTTGCCGAAGGTTAAAGAATTCACAGAGGTACCTAGCAGGTCCGTATCCCATCTCATTTATTGTGTACCTTACTAGTCGCTGCCCCTCTTCTAATACGGAATCCTGCTAGCGCCGCTAGGAGGACGAAGAGGACAAATGTGGTGATAAGGACACTTGTGTGGTTGCTGGCGTAGAGGAATCCGCCGACAAATGAGCCTGCCACGAGTCCGAGCTGTTCGAAGGTCAAGTAGAATCCGAACCGGCCAGCCCTAGATTTCCCCTCTCTCATGTTCGAGAGCAAAGAATACGCGACATAACTCGGAGCACGAGCTCCGCCGAGCAGGAACACCATGGGCACAACTAGCAGGGGAGATCCTGCTAGGGCTATTCCAAGAGCTCCTCCCGCAACCAGCATGAGTTCCTTCGCTATTGTTGACCCTGGATTCCGAGTGGCAGCCCATCGACCGAGAAGGATCGCAAAGATTGCGCTTCCCAGAGACTGGACAGTTCCCAGAAGCTGGATCTGAGCATCGGTGAGATGAAGCTGATCTTGAAGGAATAATGGAAGGAATGACGGTGACGTAATGCTGAAGGCTGCTGCTCCGCCGAAAAGGAATGCAAGAATCGTTAGCTCTCGTGAAGACCTTGGTAGCTCCAACAATGGAGCCTTCGAATCCACTTCCCTCGGTGGCTGACGCTTTAGCGGGAAGAGGATGATAGTAGAAACGGTCCAGAGAGCTAATGTGAACCAGAATAGATCCCGGATACTCAACCAAGTTAGCAGTAGGCTTCCGACGGCGGGGGAGAGGACTAGACCCAGTGGGAATGCGGAGTAGACGGCTCCAAACGCTGACGACATACGCTTCTGATCGCCCAGTGCGCTGATGAACGCGTTCATCGCGGGCACGTTGAAGGCTGACAGTTGAAGGACGATCAACCCTGGAATTACGTCGGACCAAGTTCGTGAAAAGTAGAACAGGATAGGGACAGGGATGCTCATCGCCCATCCAATGATGAGCAGGGTTCTGTTGTCGTACTTGTTTGCTAGGATTCCGCCGGGGATCATCGAGATGGCGGCTGCGAAGAAGCCGATGGAGGAGACGAGGCCGACCTGTTCCGGATTAGCGTTGAGCTGAGTAAGATATAGGGACCAGACATAGTTGTAAATTCCCAGACCGAACGTCCATAGGTAGAGAGAGAAGAAGAGGAGGCGCAGATCGCGCGGGAGACTCCGACTCCAGGAAAGGATGCCCATCCATCTCATCATCTAAGGTGCGACCAACCATCATCCTTCTGCGGAGTGAAGAGAGCTTCCGATAGACTGAGGTGAATTAAGCTACGCTTATCCGTGTGTTACTCTTAGTAGCTCTTGACCCTAGCAGCCAGGCTGCTTTGACGCTTGCTTTAGAGCCGTGATAGCTTTCTTCAGATAATATGGAGCCTCTCTGGGATCGTCTAGATGCTCAGCGACTGTTCTGACCAGCGCGCTACCGACAATGGCTCCGTCTGCCCCCGCATGCAACAAGGATGATACGTGCTGGGGCTGACTGATCCCGAACCCTGCGGAAATTGGAATGAGGCCTTTTGCAAGTGATTTTACTTTCTTGACCGTTTCCAGTGCTTGGGGACTGAGCGTGTCACGTGGGCCCGTAACTCCGTACAGAGAGACGAGATAGACAAATCCCCTCGACTTTTCAAGGATACCTACTAGTCTCTTTTCCGACGTGTTCGGTGCAGCTAGGAGGATGCTGTCAATGTTGTGTTTGAGAGCTATGTCGCGGAATCTGTCGCTTTCCTCCATCGGTAGGTCGGGAACAACGATCCCCTTGACACCCTTATCGCTCGCATTCCTCATGAACTGCTCAGCGCCCATTGCGAGGATAGGATTGTAGTAAGTCAGGATGACGATTGGTGTTGTGAACTGTGATGAGAGTTCTCCGATCGTATCGATAATCTTCCCAGGCGTGGCTCCGGCGGACAAGGCTCGCATGCCTGCCGCTTGGATAACCGGTCCGTCTGCGACAGGGTCAGAGAATGGGATGCCTACCTCGAGAATATCGGCTCCACCTTCGATCAATGATACAGCGTTCGCCAAGAACGCTTTCGGGTCTGGATCGTTGCCCATGAGATACGCAACTATTACTCCCTCAACACGGTTGCCTAATTCGCGGAATTTCCGTTCAATAGGGTCGTCACTGCGGAAATTGTCTTGCAATCACGTCCACGTCCTTGTCTCCTCGACCCGACAGGTTTACGATGATCGAGTCCTCTCTTTCGAGCGTCTTCGCCAGCCTTGTCGCGTAACTGACCGCGTGAGCAGGTTCCAATGCCGGCATTATTCCCTCCAGTTGTGAGAGCTGATTGAAAGCCTGCAGCGCGTCCGTGTCAGTCTGCGTAACGTATTTCGTCCGTCCTATGCTCTTCAGGTACGAGTGCTCTGGACCAACCGCCGGATAGTCGAGCCCAGCCGAGATGCTCTTTGTAGTCTCGATCTGACCCTCCGTATTCTGTAGCACGTAAGTCATCATTCCATGAAGAACCCCTTCTCGGCCCGCGACAAGGGGTGCGGCATGTTTCCCCGGCGACATATCGTGTCCACCGGCTTCAACACCGTACAGCTCCACGTCCGCGTCATTGAGGAATGCATGGAATATGCCGATCGAGTTGCTTCCCCCGCCAACGCACGCAACCACACTCCTTGGCAACTTGCCTTCTTGCTTCAGGATCTGCCGACGGGCCTCTCTGCCGATGACGCTCTGGAAGTCGCGGACCATGGTCGGGTATGGATGTGGGCCGACTACGGACCCGAGAAGGTAGTAGGTCTCTTCGACGTTGGTGACCCAGTCCCTCAACGCTTCGTTGATGGCGTCTTTGAGTGTCTTGGAGCCTGAGTGTACGGGATGCACTTTGGCTCCGAGCATTTTCATCCTGTAGACGTTGAGCCTCTGTCGCTCCATGTCCTCGCTGCCCATGAAGATCTCGGCCGCTAAACCGAGAGCCGCGCAGGCCATTGCAGTGGCGACCCCATGCTGTCCGGCTCCGGTCTCGGCTATGATCCTACGTTTTCCCATCTTCTTTGCGAGTAATGCTTGTCCGAGAGTATTGTTGATCTTGTGAGCGCCACCGTGCAAGAGATCTTCTCTCTTAAGATAGATCTTGGCTCCCCCAGCATCATCGGTCAGCCGGCCCGCGAAGTATAGTGAGGTTGGTCTTCCCGCGTAATGCTCTAGCCAGTTCGCCAACTCCTTCTTGAATGATGGATCCCGGGAAAAGCGTCTATAGGCATCTGCCAGTGTTTTCAGTGGTTCCATCAGGGTTTCAGGTACGTACTGTCCGCCATACTTTCCAAACTTGCCAGCCTCGTCTGTTGAGCCCAACTTTGCCAGACTCTTCAAGCGTTGACCAGCTCCCGCACTTTCGACTCAACGTCGGATGACTTCATGATCGATGTCCCAACGAGGAACGCTTCTGCCCCGGCATTATTCAATCGCACAATGTCTCTCGGATTTTCTATGCCGCTCTCGGAGACGACCGGGCGATCAACGTGACCATTCATCGTAAGGACCCTTTCCGTCGTCGACAGATCCAGTTGGAATGTGGAAAGATTTCGGTTGTTAATTCCGTACAAGTCTGGCTTGTGTTCGGGAAGTTTCCTAAACTCCTCCGGGCTATTTGCCTCTAGAAGAACCTCGAGTCCAAGTCTGCTCGCTTCTCGTACCAGTCTGTCGAGTGGCTCTTCAGCTAATCTTCTACTGAATAATTCACTGATCAACACGACCGCTCTGGCCCCAGCTCTAGCTGCGGCCTGGATTTGTACGGGGGATACAATGATATCCTTCATTACCAGCGGGATGTCGACTTCACGGCTTAGGACTGCGAGCGTGTCCATATTTCCTTGGAAGTCTTCGGGGTCGGTGAGGACCGAGATGGCACAAGCTCCGCCTTTCAACATCGCCGTGGCAATCCGGAGTGGGTCTACGTGTTCCCGTATTTTTCCTGCTGATGGAGAGGCGAACTTTACTTCCGTGATTACTGGCGTGCCTTCAGTTTTCTGGATCGTTTCCAGGAGACTTTTGCTAGAATTCTTTCCTCTCTGGACATTGTTGTAATAGCCGCGTCCGACCCTTGCCCCTGCTTTTAGAGCCAGACCCGCAATGTAGTCAACCATTGACTTTCATGCCATGATTTCTAGTCGCTCAGGATTCCCGCCGGATAGCTCGATTAGCTGACGTAGGATCTGAAGTCCTTTTCCGTTCTCTACAGCATTGAGGGCCAGTTCGACCCCCGTCCTCATATCTTCCGCTACTTCGCAGAGGACCAGCCCCGCCGCGGCGTTTGCGGCAACGATCTGGACCCGGGGATCATCTCTTCTCAAATGACCGGAAAGGATTCTGGCTGTAAGTCGAGCGTTCTGCTCAGGGTCTCCACCTGCCAGCGTTTCTGGAGTGGTCTCGTTTAGGCCCAGGTCTTCAGGTAAGATTTCTTCTCTGACTGTTTTCCCCTTCTGCCGTTTGACGATGATTGTCTTTCCCGTTAGGGAAATCTCATCAACCCCATCCAGCCCGTAAACCGTCATGACAGATTTTGCTCCGAGATTGCAGGCTGCGACACACATCGGTTCCAAGAGTTCGCTCTCGTAGACTCCGATGAGCTGAGCATTTGCCCCCGCCGGGTTGGTGAGCGGGCCTAGAATGTTGAAGACTGTGCGTACTCCTATTTCCCGTCTTATCGAGGCTACATTCTTCATGGCAGGATGGAAGTTGGGTGCGAACATGAACCCGATGCCGATTTCTTCAATCGCCTTTTCAACAAGGGCAGGTTCGATCTCCAGCTTAACCCCCAGCTGTTCCAGGACGTCCGCGCTGCCGCAACGGCTCGTGAAAGAGCGGTTGCCGTGTTTTGCGACCCTGACTCCGGCTGCGGCTATTACGAAGGCCGCGGTCGTGCTAACGTTGAAGGTCTTTGTCCTGTCGCCGCCAGTACCGCATGTATCCAGCAAGTAGCCGTCAACCTTCGGACTTACGGTTCTACTGAAACTTCGCATAACCCGAGCTATAGAAGTAATCTCGTCAACTGTCTCGCCCTTCTTCTTCAACCCGATTAGGAACGCGGAGATTTGCGAAGGCGTCGCCTGTCCGGTCATGATGTCCATCATTGCAGCCACCGCCTGTTCGCGCGTTAGATCGCGGTTTTCTAGAAGAACTGGAATGTACTCCCTAATCATCTCTCATCACGCCTCCAGGAGATTTTCGATGATACGATGACCGTTCGCAGTCAGGATGGATTCTGGGTGGAACTGGACCCCTTCAATCGGAAATACTCGGTGTCGCACTCCCATTACCTCTCCGTCATCCTCGGATCGTGCTGACACTTCGAGGCTATCAGGCAGGGTTCTGCGATCAGCGACGAGAGAATGGTATCTAGTAGCTTCGAACGGGTTCTCTAGTCCATGAAAGATTCCCTTTCCGTCGTGATTGATCGGACTTGTTTTGCCGTGACGAAGGCTCTTGGCCCTGACTATCTTTCCGCCGAAAGAATGCACGATCCCTTGATGACCAAGACATACCCCAAGGGTCGGAGTTTCGCTACTGATCTTTCGCAGAATTTCCGCACAGATGCCGAAGTTTCGAGCGTCTGCCGGTGTTCCAGGACCAGGAGAGATTATGATCTTGTCCGGAGAAAATCTCCGAATTGCCGGAATGTTCACTTCATCGTTTCGTTTCACAACTACCTCGTCAGCGATCTCTCCTACATACTGGGCTAGGTTGTAGACGAAGCTGTCGTAGTTGTCCAGGATGAGGACTCTCAAACCTGGTCCCTCTGAGCTTGGTCCATGGCCGTGAAGAGCGCTGCGGTCTTTCTCTCAGATTCGATCCATTCCCGGTCTGGAACAGAGTCTGCTACTATTCCTGCGCCGGATTGAAGGTAGCAGTTGCCGTGCTGCGCGAAGAGTGTCCTGATGGTTATCGCGAAGTCCACGTTTCCGTTAGATGAGAAGTAGCCAACTGCTCCTGCATATGGTCCACGGGCACCAACTTCAAGCTCTTCTATGATCTGCATTGCTCTCACTTTTGGTGCTCCTGTTACAGTTCCGGCTGGAAATACTGCCTTGAGCAGATCCGTCCCCGTTGAGTCTCGTCGTAGACGTCCGGTGACTCTCGAAACGATGTGTTGGACGTGGCTGTAGTTCTGGATCTTCATGAACTCGGGGACTTGGACCGTCCCGTACTCGCAGACTCTTCCAAGGTCATTCCGTGCGAGGTCCACCAGCATTACATGCTCCGCTCTCTCCTTCTCATCTTGCAATAATTCTGCGGCAAGGGCTCTATTCCTGGCCGGATCGCTCGTGAAAGGCCGCGTTCCGGCGATAGGAAAGGTCTCAACAGTTCTTCGAGTCTTCCTGACAAGCATTTCAGGACTGGATCCGACTACCTCTCTGTCTCCGAACTTGAGGTAGTACATGTATGGAGACGGGTTGATCTTTCTCAGTGCCCGGTAGAAGCGGAGTAGGGAACCTTTGAAGGGAATCTTGTATCTCCTAGAGAGAACTGCCTGGAAAATGTCGCCTGACTGAATGTACTCCTTCGCTCGTCCAACTCGATCGCAAAATTCTTCTTGGCTTAGGTTCGACTTGGGCTCGCCAAAGACAACCTGGCTTTCACGCCCAGACTCTTTGACTAGGTTCCTTACTCGGTCGATTCTGTTTTCATCTCGACAGAAATAATACAATCTGCCTTTGACGTGGTCGAAGACGATGCCGTCTTCGAATAATCCGAACTCGGCATCGGGGAATGCTGCGCGTTTCTGGCCGACGCGTGGAATTTTTTCGAGAGCCCGGACGAGGTCGTAGGATACGTATCCAACGAGGCCGCCTGTATATCTCTCGCCGGTCTTTCCCTCCTTCGCGTGAGTATTCAGATTCTCGAGATATGATAGTGGTGCTCTGCAGGTTTCGATGCGGCGTTCCGAGTTTCGCCGATCCGACAGTTCAACGTGTTGATTGCTTATCCGGACGGTCCTTTGCGGGTCAAATCCTAGGAATGTGTACCTCGCGAGACGACGTGGGCCCTCGACTGATTCTAGAATGAACGCTGTCTCTGACTTGTCTAGGATGGACGAGAAGATTTCGATCGGTCGCTTGCTAGTCGCGAGCGGAAAATAGCTGAGCTTTGACGACCGTGTCGTCGAGAGCTGTTGTCCAAAGGCTATACCCCATGGGAGTCGCCGCGCTTTCTAACATCTAAGCCGCATTTATAGCTTGCGTGACCACTTATGTACATTAGACCGCAGAGTTCTCTCGACGTCTGACACGTCCGATTGCTGCATTCCGACCAGTTGCATGCACGTTTCGATGAATTCTCTACGAACTACTG
>Ga0209377_1002622_pt1 | contig 11711 bp, 10 predicted proteins | sample GraSoiAngelo_141_FD_185898 | JGI IMG/M metagenome (GOLD analysis project Ga0209377, IMG submission 185898) | Grasslands soil microbial communities from the Angelo Coastal Reserve, California, USA - 14_0929_12_40cm (SPAdes) (version 2) | ecosystem: Environmental > Terrestrial > Soil > Grasslands ...
GATCGTCAGCTCGCGATTCACAGGTACGCCCGCTGCAAAGCTGAGGCGGTCGAAGTATGAGTTCAGACCGTCGGCACCAAGCGCGAGCACCGAGGCCACGCCCAGCACGCCGAGCGCGATCACGCTTCCGAGAAAAGCGCGGTATTCGCGCGCCGCGAGCAAAGCCAGCGGGACCAGAAATCCGAGCTGGGGCTTGAGCGCGAGCGCTCCGAGCGCGACCCCGGCCCACAGGGGCCGGTTGGCTTTGAGCAAGGCGTAGGACCCGGCCACACCGAGAGCCACGAACAGTCCAGGCTGGCCGAGCTGCAGGCCGTAGATCACCGGCAGCCAGCCGAGCGCCGCGGCAAGGAAGATCACGCGCGCGTGCCCCACAGCGGGGGAGACGAGCCACCAGGCCGCGGCGAGGGCGGCTACGAGCAGAGCGGACCAGACCCAGTAGGCGACCTCATAAGGCAAAGCGGTGAAGGGCAGCGCCGACCACGCCACAGGTGGTGGGCTGATGTAGCGCGCCAGCTGCGCGATCGTGATTCGGGAGCCCATCGCATTGAGCTGAGCCTGCTGCAGGGCCAGGTCGTAGATCGAGCCCCAACCGTGTGTGAGGCCGATCTTGGCCGCGGCGAAATAGAAGGTGAAATCATTGTGGAACCGGTCGCCGGCATAAGCGAGCGCCCACTGATAGAGGTCGAAGATCGCGAACAGAGCGGCGGTGGCCGCGCCGGCGGCTGCGCCGAGGTTGCGCCACCTGCTGGAAGCCACCATCAACGGCGCACGTTACCGTTTGTACTCATGGTTTCCACCGGTTTCGAGGCCAGGATCGTCGAGCTCAGGGATGGAACGAAGGTCCACCTGCGGTCGATCACGCCCGAAGACGAGCCGCTCCTCCATGAGGCGGTCGCCGCGATGTCCGAGCGCACTGTGTATTTCCGGTTCTTCTCGCCCATCAAGCGGATGTCGGACGCGCTGGCCCACCGCCTCGCGGTCGTCGACTACAACGACCGCTTTGCGATCGTCGCCACCACCCACAAGCCGGGGAGCAAGGAGCGAATCGTGGGCGTGGCGCGCTATGACCGCGCCGCGCTAACCGATATCGCCGAGGTCGCGGTGGCGGTGATCGACGAGTTTCAGCGCCGCGGCCTCGGCAGCGTGTTGCTGGCGGAGCTGGCCCGCGTCGCACGGTCGCACGGAATCCGATCGTTTCAGCTCATCGTCCTGCCGGAAAACCGCGAGATGCTCGGCTTGTTGCGCAAGATGGGCTGGATCCACCAGGCCAAAGTCGTGGGCGGCGTCTACGAGATCTCGTTCGAGCTGCCCGAGATCGCTTGATCGACACGCAGCTCATCGCGTTCGCGGGTGTTTGCCTCCTGCTTGCCGTGACGCCCGGTCCGGACATGGCGGTCGTGACCAGGAACGCCCTGGCCCACGGTCGCCGGGGCGTCGTCCTGACCACAAGCGGCATCGCGCTGGCGTTGGTGATCTGGGTCACGGCGACGGCGGTGGGCCTCTCCGCACTGCTCCGCACGTCGGGCGAAATCCTCTTCATTCTGAAGATCGTCGGCGCGTGCTACCTCGCATTCCTCGGAATCCGCACCCTCGTTGAGTCGCGTCGCAGGCCGCCGGACCTTCTTACCGGCACTCCTCCCGCCGCACCCGCACACGCCGTGTTCCGGCAGGGATTTCTTTCCGCGCTCAGCAACCCGAAGCTCGGGGTGTTCTTCGTCACGTTCCTGCCCCAGTTCGTGCTACCCGGTCAGGCGGTTCTTCCGCGGCTGCTGGTGCTGGGCGTGACGTTCGCCGTGATCGGCTGGCTATGGATGAACCTCTATGGATTCTTCGTCACGCGACTTCGTGACGTGATCACCGCTCCGAGGGTGCGCCAGTGGATGGAAAGGGTGACCGGCGTCGTGCTGCTGGGTTTCGGCGCGCGCCTTGCCCTCGAGCGCGTCTAGGTCCAGCTGAACTCGGTGCAGAGATAGTCGAAGGCCTGCCCCTCGGGAATCCCGTTGGGTGAGTTCTTCGGGTCGGCCGGGTCGACGGCGAAGATCACCACGATGACCCCGTTGCGGCTCGCCGCGATGACCGCAAACCGGACCTTGGTCGCGGTCTGCGACGCGCCGATCAGGTTGGCCGAGTACACCGCGCCAATTCCATCCTGGTCCCCGATGTGCGCACCTTTCAACGCGCTGACCAGCGTCACGTCCTGCCATTTCGCGGAGGGCAGCGACGAGATCACAGCTTGGGCCGCCTGATCAGGCGTGCCGCCGCGTGCCCCCACGACCTGAACTGACCCGACGTGTGTGCCGAGCGTGACGCTGGACGCGTCCTGGTCGCGCACAGTCCAGGCCGACGAGTAGTTGACCTGGAAGTTGAAGGCCGAGCTTCGGTACGACGCCTCCTCAGGCAGCGGCGTGACGATTTTGGGCGCGCAATTGACTGTGCAGGGCGCGAGCTTGCCGCCGGCAAACTGGGCGATGGCGATCCCGCCGACCACCACGGCCACCACGATCAGGACCAGGACGAGACCGCCGGCGATCAACGCGGGGGGGAGCCTGCCCTGCGTACCAGGGGGATAGGCCATCGGCGGAGCCGGGGCGTAGCGGTACACGGGCTGGGGTGCGACTGCTGCTTGCATCACGACGGGTGTCCCGCACCGGCCGCAGAAGCCTGCGCCTGGCGCAAGCGCCGCTCCACACCGGCCGCAAAATCGGGCTGTGATGGTCGCCATCACACGCCTCCCGCGAGTCGCGCTCGGCCCTGCTTGGTACCCGCAGCGCGCGCCGCCCCGCACGCGGGGCAAAACGCCATGGTCGGCACCATGCGATGGCACTCGGGACACGGCGCCTCCGGCCCGACACCGTGCTCGGCGCCTTCGACCAGCAGGGCGTCATGGATCACGACTCGGACATACAGGAGCAGCACGATGGAGATCGCGGCGAGCAGGACAACCCCCACAAGGAGCTCGCCGACCACCGCTCCGATGACCCCGACCATGATCTGCACGCCGAGCGCTATGACCAGCGCTCCGAGCAGGCTGGACATGATGGGCCGTCTGCCGCGCCGCGTGTCGTAGCGGTGCAACCACAGAGCGGCCGCGATGAGCGCGGTGGTGCACGCGTTGATAAGCGCGATCAGCAGCCCGGCGCGGGTGAGGCGAATCGCCCAGTCGATGGGTGACCCGTTCGCCACCAGTGGTCCGGTGATCAGCGGCCAGAATGCGGTCAGCGAGCTTGCAAGGCTGAAGCCGAGTCCGGACGCCGCCCCGAAGGTGACGCCGTCGAGGGGCTCTCGAAAGCGCGCGCGAAACGTGAAGAGAAATGCGGGCCCGGCGAGCATCAGGAGCTGCGCGACGATCGGGATCGCCAGGGCCGCCAGGACAAACGCGGACTCGCGGTCGCCGGTCAGGTCGAGCTGGGACAGCGACACACCCGCGACATTCGCGAAGGCCAGCCCGAGGAGTGCCCCGAGCACCATCGTCGCCCCGACCACGAGCCAGGGCTCGTCCTCGTAGACCTCGACCTCGTAGAGGTACATCAGATAGAGGACGGGAAGCAGGAACACCGCGGCCACCGTGGCCGGTGCGAAGAGGTGCAGCGCCGCGAGCATCACCACCAACGCTCCGCCCGCCACGATCGCGACGCGGAACGGACCGCTCCGCCGATACGCCAGGTGAGGAAACAGCGTGGAGACGATGGCCAGGTGCGCGACGCGCTGGTTCGGCACCGCCGCGTACGCATGCGATCTTCGCGGGCTGCCTGTCGCGAGATGTGCCCCGCACCGGCCGCAGAACTCACCCGCGGGGACGTTCGCTCCGCAGTGCGGGCACGTGACGATTGGCGGGTCTTCTCGGGTGTCCATCAGCCGCCGCCTGACTTGATGTATCTCACCCACGCCGTGGCGAGGGCGGCCGCGTCCATGCTGCCCCAGCCCGTGGCGAAGTCCCAGCCGGCCCCTGCGTCGAAGCCGAGATTGTTTCCCGCGGTCACATCATGGAAGGGCTTGGGGTCTAGCTTCGACGAGTTCTCGCCCATCCAGTAGAGGGCGGGGTTGGCAAAACCCACCTCGCGCAGGCCTTTGTTTTTCAGGTCCTGGTTGATCAGCGCGACCGTGGCGGCCCATAGTGGCGTCGACGCTGACGTCCCGCCTGCCTGGCCTTCGCGCCCGCTGAACAGAATGTGGAAGCCCGTCGACGGATCCCCATCCGCGGACACGTCGGGCACCTGACGCAGGCCATGACCGGCCGCCTGTCCCACACTTTTCTGGTAGTCGGGCATCGCATAGAACTGGCTTGCTCCGCCGCCTCCGCCGCTCTGGTCGAGCGGACTGCCCCACGCGTACTCCTTGAAATACACGCCCTCCTGCGACTCGAAGACGCTGGTGCCACCGACCGCGGTCACCGTCGGTAGCGTGGAGGGAAAGCTGCCGGCAGGATCCTGATCGAGCCCGCACGTGAACGCGCCCGTATCGCCGCTCGCCACGAAGTGGGACATACCGAGGGCGCGGGAGCGGTCCTGGATGGACGCGTACACGTTGCGCGCGCCGCTCGGAGTGTCGGGCTCGCAGGAGCCCAGGCTCTCGGAGATGATCGAACCGAGGTGGTCGGTGACCATCTGGTCGAAAGCTCGCGCGCTGTGCCCGAAGTCAGGCGCCGAGAGATAAACCACCAGCTTGGCCGCGGGCGCGACCGCATGAATGATCTCGAGGTCGAGGACCGTCTCCCCCTCCGGTTTTTCAGGCGTTCCCCAGCTGGAGTCGCGCTTGACGGTTAGCACAGAGTCGAACGACGGGAGCCCGAACTTGGAAGCGAACTTGTTGAGGTCGTTGAGGTTCGGTAGGTCGTCGATCTCGGGCAGCAGCACCGTTTGTCCCTTGCCGTCGATGCCCGCGTCGCGAAGAGGTTTGACGTTGTAGTAGGTCAGGACGTCTGTCGGCACCAGACCGCCGGGCCGCACCGCGTAACCACGCGAGCGCCGGTAGTTGTCCAGACCGCTGACGCTTGCGGCAATGGCCGCGATAACGGGTGGAAGGTGGGGCTGATCCAGCGACGCGTAGAACTGCGATCCATTGGGAAGGCGGTAGCTCTCGATGTCGACTTGGAACAGCTGTGCCGCCGCCGGCGCCGGCCCGTCGGCAGCGATCAGGCTGGAGGGAGGAACCCAGACTGCGTGCAGGCCGGCGACGCGCAAGGCGGCGATCGCAGGCTGGACGAGGCCCGGGTCCGGTCCAAACCTCGCCGCGTAATCGGATGGCGACATCGTCTCACCCACCGCGAGCAGCGCCGCCAGCTCCTCTGCATGCCGGACCTTGAGGCTGAGGCTGAGAGACACAGCCGTCGCCGAATCCGCGGGTCCGAGGTCGGTCGCGGACTTGATCGCACTGGCGAGGGTCGGCGCGGGTTTGGGAACCGGGATGGTGTTCGCCCGTGCCGGCTGGGCTTGCGTGCTCTGGCAGGCAGAGAGCAAAACGGCGGCCAGCATCGCCGCGGCCGCCAGACGGGGAAATTTCACGGGAAGGTAGCTTCCCAGACCTCCGCCTCGAAAGCGACCTCGAATCCCAGTTTTCTGTACGCGTTGTACGCACGCGTGTGGTTCTCGCCGTCCACGTAGAGGGAAAGGTGATGCGCACCCGCGGCCTGGAGGCGCTGCAGCACGTCGGCGACCAGCCACGTCGCCAGCCCGCGGCGTCGATGCCCGGGCAGGGTTCCGACTGAGCTGATCAAGCCGACTGGCTGCGGTCGGGGATCGCCGGCGTACCTCTCGATCTCGCCGAGAGTGAGCGCCACAGGTTCACGCTCCGCCGACGTGACGGCCATCAGACAGAGCTCCGGCGACTTGTCGGAGACGATCTCTGCTTCCAGTCGGGGCGCAAAACGCCAGTGGTCGGCAAAGGTGCCGTTGAATAGGTCGGCCCACGAGCCGGAGTGCACGGTCCTGCCATCGATCATCTCGTAACCCGGAACCGGGTCCGGCCGCGGCAAGCCGTCCCCGATACCGCGATCCATCCTCCACCACGGCCTTACGTGCCGCAGCCCCAACCCTGGGAACCCTGCCCCGCGGTCTTTGCCGACAAACACCTGGGTGACGGCGGCGCCCGCCGCCCTGCAAAATTCGACGCCCCACCGAACCATCCCGAGGTAGACGTCAGGCTCTCCCGCGGCGTAGACGTTGGCCAGCACGCCGTCCGGAGACGGCCGGCTCATCACGATCACCGAGCCTGCGATCCGCTCGTCGCGCTCGACCACCCTCGATTTCGAGTCCCAATCGAACCGCCCGAGCATCCGGCGCAGGCGCGTTTCGCCGGGGACGATGTCCTGCCGTCCCCGGGCGACCTCCTCGCGCCACAGGTCCAGCAGCTGAGGAATGTCGTCCTCGCGAGCCGACCTCATGCGGTCGCCCGCGTCACCACCTCGTGGATTTCTGGGATCTCACGCCGGATCGTCTCTTCGAGCTCGCTCTCGATCCGGTGCGCGTGCTCGAGGCTCACCTCGCCCGCGACCTCTGCCACGACGTGGGCGTGAATCTGGTTCTGGCGACTGCTGAGCTCGACATCGACGCATCGCTTGACCTCGGGGTGAGCCTCGACGATGGCACGGATTTGGGCCGCGAGCTGTGCGTTGCGCGCGGTCACGTCCTGGCCGGGCACCACCTGGGGTTCCATCGGTTCCAGGTGGATATCGATGCGTGTCACTTCTGGAAGCTCGGCGCGAATCGACCGCTCCAGGTTGCGGCTGACACTGGACGCCTCGGCCACGGTCTGGTCTCCAGGCAGTTTCGCGTGCATGGTCAGGTGCAGCGACCCGTCCACCTCACGTTCCACGGTCACGTTGTGCAGGTCACGCACGCCGCCATTTCGCGCGGCGGCAGCATGAATTCGCTCGACCAGGTCGGCGCCCTGCTTCTGTCCCTCCACCGTGACCGCGAGATCGAGCCGTGGCAGCACTGAGCGGGCACGCGCTTTGACGTCCTCAACGAGTGCGCTGACCGCCTCGACCGACAGCATGCGGCCGGTGGCGATGGTCGCGTCGCCGATCAGGTTCGGTCCAGATCGCCTGACTCGAACGGACCGCACCTCCCGCACCCCACCCACGTTACGAATCGCGCCGCGCAGATCCTCTTCTGCGCCCGCGGGCGCGCGGTCGATCAGGATGTCGCCGGACCGCCACGTCAACATGCCGGCAGCGCGAACGATGATCACAGCCACGATCAATGCGGCCGCGGCATCGGCCCACAAGAGACCCATGCGCACACCGATGAGCCCTATCAGCACGCCCAGGTTGGCCAGCACATCCGCGAGACGATCTACTGAATCGGCGAGCATGGCTTCGCTGGCGATGGCGCCACCGACACGCCGCATCACGAAGGCGCGTCCTGACTCGATCAGAATCGTGCCGATCAGCAGGATGAACGCATAGCCGGTCGGATCCACAGGCGGTCCGCCCTGAACCAGGCGTCTCGCCGCCTCGAACCCGATCGCCACGGCGATGATGAGGAGCAAGATCCCCTCGGCGAATGCGGCCAGGTTCTCGGCGCGGCCGTGGCCGTAGGGATGCTCCTTGTCGGCCGGTTTACGCGCCGTGCGAACCGCAAAGAGAGTGAACGTGCTCGCGGCGAGGTCGAATAGCGAATGGACGGCCTCGCTCAAGATGCCGAGGCTGCCCGTCAGCAGCCCGACCACGACCTTGGCCACCACGATGGCCACGCCGATGGCGACTGAACCCAGCGCGACGAGCTCCGGTCGCCTTTCGAGTCTCTTCACGAGTTCACTTTAAGGGCACGTTTGGAGCACCCTGGAACGACTTCCAATGTGAGTCAGCGGGCGGGTTACCTCAGTTTCGCCGCCGACGCGAACAGCTGGTCCTCGGTGCCCAGCGCGATCACCAGGTCCCCGTCGTCAAGGCGTATGTTCCCCGGCGGATTGACGTTCACCGAGCCGTCGCTTTTGCGCACGGCAAGCACCTTGGCGGCGTCGGGCGTCAAGAGGCCGGCTTCCTCGAGCGTTTGTCCCTCTGCTTTGGTCCCAGAGATGATGACCATCTCCTCGACGCCGATCCCCGCCTCGCCGTGATGCAGCGTGTCGAGCACGTCCACCATCGCGGGCCGTATCGCCAGCTCCGCCATCCGGTGTCCGGCCATGAGGTAGGGAGAGATCGTCCGCGTCGCGCCCGCGAGCTCCAGGCGCCGGATCGACTCGGGACGGCCGGCGCGGGCGACGATGTAGAGGTTCGGGTTGAGCGCCCGAGCGGCGAGCACGATGTAGACGGCACGCTCGTCGGAATCGACCGCGGAGACCAAACCTCGGGCGCGGTCGATCCCCGCCTGTTTGAGGATCTCCTCTTTCGACGCGTCACCCTCGATGTGCAGGTGGCGTTCAGCGCGGATGCGCTCCAGCGCCTCCTCGGTCTGGTCGATCACCACGTACGGGACCTTGTGCTCCTCGAACTCGGCCACGATCCGGGTGCCGATGCGGCCGTAGCCGCAGATGATGAAGTGATCGCGTAGGTGGTTGAGATCTCGTTCCAACTGCCGGTCCCTCCGATACCTGCCGAATGCATTGTCGGTCAGCGTCTCGGCGAAGACGCCGAAGCCGTAGAGCATGGTCGCCACGCCGACGACGATCAGTCCAGTGCTGAACATCCTGCCGGCCACGCCTTGCGGGTGGACTTCGGTGTAACCGACGGTGCTGATCGTGATGATCACCATGTAGAAGGAGTCGAGGAAGTTCCAGCCGTCGATCAGCATGTAGCCGGCGACGCCGACCACGATCACGACGGCGAGCAGGATGAAGGCGAGTCGAAAGCGGAGCAGCGGATGCTCCATGCGCATCGAGACGGAGCCTAGCCGCCTCCGCCCGGGCCTTCAAGACCGGGTTTGGTCATCTTGCCCAGGTCCAGCACCTTGTTGAGCTGCCTCTCGTTGACGCCGCGCCCGCGCGCGAGCTGACGGATCGAGCGGCCAGTGCGCATCGATTCCTTGGCCAGCTTGCCCGCCTCGTCGTAGCCGATCACCGGGTTGAGGGCGGTCGCGAGCATCGGACTTCGCTCGACCAGCTCCGGCCCGCGGTCGGTCGCCAGCAGACCTTCCACGCAACGCTCGGAGAAATTGCGCGACGCCGCGGCCAGCAGGGTGATGGACTCGAGAATGGCGGCGCCTGCCACCGGCATCATCACGTTCAGCTCGAAGAGGCTGCCCGCCTGTCCTGAGACGACGACTGTGGCGTCGTTGCCGTAGACACGCGCGATCACCATCAGGAGCGACTCGACGATGACCGGGTTCACCTTGCCGGGCATGATGCTCGACCCTGGCTGTGTCTCCGGCAGGCGCAGCTCGCCAAGCCCCGCGATGGGACCCGTGCCCATGAGGCGGATGTCGGAGCCGATCTTCCAGAGGCTGGTCCCGATCGTCCGCAGCGCGCCGTGCGCGGCGACCAGCGCGTCCAGCGTCGCCTGGGCGTGGAAGTGATTCGTCGCTTCTCTCACCTGCAGGCGCGTGGCTTTGGCCAGGCGCGCGGTGGCGAGGCGTGCGTACTGGGGATGTGAGTTGAGCCCCGTGCCAACCGCGGTGCCGCCGAGCGGGACCCGCGTGAGCTCGTCGATCGCGGCCCGGGCCCGGCGGATCGACTCCTCCACCTGGCCTGCGTAGCCGCGGAACTCCTGGCCGAGCCGGATCGGAGTCGCGTCCTGAAGGTGAGTCCGTCCGGTTTTGATCACGGGCCAAAACTCTTTCGACTTCGCCTCGAGGGCGCGCTGCAGGCGCTCGAGGGCCGGCACGAGCTCCTCCTGGATCGCCATCGCCGCGGCGAGCTGGATCGCGGTCGGGATCACGTCGTTTGACGACTGGCACAGGTTCACGTGGTCGTTGGGATGGACCAGCTTCGAGCCCCGCTCGCCGCCGAGGATCTCGGTCGCGCGGTTCGCGATGACCTCGTTCGCGTTCGTGTTCGTCGAGGTGCCCGAGCCTGTCTGGTAGACGTCGATCGGAAACTGGTCGTCGAGCTTGCCATCGATGACCTCCTGCGCCGCCGCCGCGATCGCCCGCGCCCGCCGGCGAGGCAGCAGTCCCAGCTCGCGGTTGGTCTGGGCGGCGGCTCGCTTGACCATGCCCAGGGCGCGGATGAACCGCCGCGGCATGGCCTGGCCGGAGATCGGGAAGTTCAGGACCGCGCGCTGGGTCGAAGCACCGTAGTACGCGTCGGCGGGCACCTGCATCTCGCCCATGGAGTCCCGCTCCACTCGCGTCCTCTTCGCCACGGCCAGATTCTAGAGTTCCAGGTGAATGCGTCTTGCCGCGCTGGACATCGGCTCCAACACCATCCACGTCCTGGTCGCCGACGTGGTCCGTGGCAAGCTCGAGGACGTGGCGCATTACGTCGAGATGCCGGAGCTGGGCTCGCAGGTCGCGCGTACCGGTGCGATCGGCGCTGGCAGCACGGGTGCGTTGCGAGCCTTGCGCAAGGTCCTGGCCGGGGCCAGAAAAGACGGTTACGACCAGCTCATCGCCTGCGCCACCGAAGCCGTGCGCCGTGCCTCGGACGGGCGCGTGTTCGCCCGGCAGGCCGGCGAGATCATCGGCGTTCCCGTCCGGATAATCTCCGGAAGGCGGGAGGCGGAGCTGAGCTTCCTCGGCGCCGCAAGCCGCCATGCGTCGCGGCGCGAATGGGCGCTTGTGGACCTCGGCGGCGCGTCGACGGAGGTCGTCGTGGCGCGCGGTGGCGAGATGCTCATGTCCGCAGCCCTGGCGATCGGCTCGGGGGTGCTCGCCTCGAAATTCCTTTCCGATCCGCCCAAGCCGGAGGAGCGCGCCCGCCTGCGCAAAGCGGCGCTGCGCGAATTGACGCACGCCCCGGACGGCGAGGTCGAACGGCTGGTTGCCACAGGCGGCACGGCCTCCAACTTGCCGGCCGTGCTTGCGCGACGCAACCCGCCTCAGGTCCTGACGACCGCCGACTTGCTGGCCTGCGAGGCGAAGTTGGACCGGCATCGGGCCCGCCAGGTGGCGGGCGAGGTCGGCTTACCCGCCAACCGGGTCAAGGCGCTGCGGGCGGGGGTGGAGGCGCTCCTCCTGTTCCTGGATTGGTACGGGCTGACCGTCCTGCACGTCAGCCACGAGGGGCTCCGCCACGGGATGCTTCTCGCGTACCTGGAACATGGAGGAGATTGGTGGCGCGACCCACCCCACGAAATCCGGTGATTTCGTGGGGACCCCGGTAGGGATGGGTAAATTAGGTTTGTGGAACATCTGAGTCAGACCGGCGCCAGGCTGAGGCTTGGCCTGGCGCTGACCCTGGCCGTACTTCTGATCGAATTTGCGGGTGGCCTGTTCTCGCACTCCCTCGCCCTTTTATCGGACGCCGGCCATGTCCTGACGGACGTGTTCGCGCTGGGGCTCGCCTGGTTCGCGGTCGAGCAGTCGAAGCGACCTGCCGACCAGCGCAGGACCTACGGCTACCAACGCGTCAGCATCCTGGCCGCGCTCCTCAACGCGATAACCCTGATCGTGATCGTGCTGGCTATCGCCATCGAGGCGGTGCGCCGGCTCATGGACCCCGCGCCGGTCCAGGGCGGCCTAGTGATCGCGACCGCGCTCGTCGCGATCGCCATCAATGCATTCGTGATCCTCACTCTCCGCGGTGACGGCGACAACCTGAACCTGCGGGCGGCGATGCTGCACTTGACCGGCGATGTCGCCGCGTCGGTGGGAGTCGCCATCGCGGGCGCAGTG
>Ga0209377_1002632_pt1 | contig 11678 bp, 9 predicted proteins | sample GraSoiAngelo_141_FD_185898 | JGI IMG/M metagenome (GOLD analysis project Ga0209377, IMG submission 185898) | Grasslands soil microbial communities from the Angelo Coastal Reserve, California, USA - 14_0929_12_40cm (SPAdes) (version 2) | ecosystem: Environmental > Terrestrial > Soil > Grasslands ...
GGCCGAACGCCTCCGCATGCTGCTCGATAGAGAACTGGCGCGCGGCGAAAACGTGGGCTTTTGTCCCGACTGCGTCGGGCTCGAAGCAGAAGAAATGGCTGGCAAACTGGAGAAGGGACAAACTCTGTTGCTCGAGAACCTGCGCTTCCACGCTGAGGAAGAAGCCAACGACCCGAAATTTTCCGAGCAGCTTGCCAAACTCGCAGACTACTACGTGAACGACGCATTTGGGGCTGCTCACCGCGCCCACGCTTCGACCGTAGGAATCACAAAATTCGCGCAGAAATCAGCCGCCGGTTTACTGATGGAGAAAGAGCTGGAATATCTCGGCAAAGCCTTGCAGCATCCGGAGCGGCCGTTCGTAGCTATTCTCGGTGGGGCCAAGGTAGGCGACAAGATCGGCGTGATCCGAAATCTCATGAAGAAAGTTGATGCCCTGCTTATCGGCGGCGGCATGGCATTTACATTCCTGAAAGCTCAGAGTGAGCAGGTCGGCAAATCGCTGGTTGAGGAAGATAAGATCGAGCTGGCTCGAGAGTTGATGAAGGAGGCAAAGGATCAGAAGTTAAGATTTCTCCTGCCTGTCGATCACGTCGTGGCCAGCAAGGTGGACGTCAACGCGCGAGTGCAGGTTGTCAACAGTGGGCAGCCGATTCCTCCTGAAATGATGGGCCTCGATATCGGCCCGACGACGATCGAGGCTTTCTCAGAAGAAATTTCGCGCGCGCGCACCATCGTCTGGAATGGACCGATGGGTGTGTTTGAGGTTGCGCCATTCGCGAAGGGAACGTTTAAGATCGCCCACGCAGTAGCAGACAATGCGGGCGCAACATCAATTGTCGGCGGCGGGGACTCGGTTTCAGCGGTGCAGGCAGCTGGTGTGGCTGACAAGATCACACATATTTCGACCGGCGGCGGCGCTTCTCTGGAATTTCTAGAGGGCAAGAAGTTACCTGGAGTGGAAGCGCTCACCGACAAGCGCTAGCACTATTTTCCGTTATCATTCCGAGCGAAGCGAGAATTGCTGTTTGTCCAACCTTCAAATGGGTCTGCCACGCGACCATGAATACGACGTATCACTCCAGGTTGCTGATCACGGTGAGATTCGTTTGCTGCGAGGCGACATCACGCACTATCCATCTGATGCCATTGTGAACGCCGCCAACTCCGAATTGTTGCCCGGTGGCGGAGTTTGCGGTGCGATCCATCGTGCGGGTGGCCCGCTCATCGCTGACGAGTGCAGCCGAATTCGCTCTGAACGCGGACGGCTTGCGGCTGGTAAGGCGGTTGCTACGACCGCTGGGGATCTGCCAGCTAAGTACGTCATCCACGCGGTTGGTCCGGTCTGGCAGGGAGGAGATCAAGGCGAGGCCGAGGTGCTTGCAAGCTGCTACCGCGAGTCGGTGCGCATTGCTGACGACCTAAAGCTGCATAGCATCGCCTTTCCCGCAATCTCCACTGGAATCTTTGGATATCCTCTCGAACAGGCCGCCTGGGTTGCGATTCCGACTCTCGTTGATAGCCTTCGTTCGGCAAAGCAGATCGTGCTGATTGTGGTCGTCCTTTTTGATAAGGCGAGCCTTGACGCATTCGCGAAGGCTGCTCTGGCTCAGCATCAACCGGACTCCGGCACACCATACAACGTTGTGATTGGAACAAACAGTGCCTAGAAAGAAACTCATCGCCGCCAACTGGAAGATGTACAAGAATCCCACTCAGACTCGCGAATTCTTTCGCGAGTTTCTCCCGCTCGTGGCTGGCCACACACGCGACGAAATTGTCGTTTGCCCACCTTACATTGATTTGTGCGCCTCGGTTGCAGCGGCGAAGGGCTCGCAGGTCGCGGTCGGGGCTCAGAACCTTCACTGGGAAAAAGAGGGGGCATATACGGGCGAGATCTGTCCCGTGATGCTTCTCGACGTCGGCTGTACCCACGTAATTATCGGCCACTCCGAGCGCCGCCAATATTTCGGCGAGACCGATGACATAGTGAATTTAAAGCTTAAGGCCGCACTGGAGGCAGGCTTGACTCCAATCGTCTGCGTTGGTGAGGTGCTGGAAGAACGTGAGGCGGGTCTCACAGAGGATATCCTCCGCCGGCAATGCCTTCGCGCTTTCCACGCCATCTCGGGGAAGAAAGCGGGAAAGTTAGTGGTGGCCTACGAACCGGTGTGGGCCATTGGGACAGGTAAAACCGCCACCCCACAACTCGCTTCCGATGCACACGTGCTGATTCGCGGAGAAGCGGCTAAGGCGTTCGGCCAGGGGTTCGCTGACAAATTGCGCATTCTTTATGGCGGATCAGTGAAGCCGGAAAATGCTAAGGCCCTGATGTCAGAGGAAGAAATTGACGGCGCACTGGTCGGCGGCGCCAGTTTGGATCCGAAATCGTTCGCGGCAATTGCAAAGTACTGAATCGTCAATTCACACGTGATCTAGACTGTCGCCTCGGCCGGCTCAGTAAGCACGGCTTCAGGCTCGTCGCTCACTGCATCGAGTCGCACATGCCTCTTGGCCACAAGCATGTAGATCGAGGGCACAATAAACAGCGTAAAGGCGGTCCCGATAATCATGCCACTGACCAGCATGATTCCGATGCTGTTCCGCGCGCCCGCGCCAGGCCCCGAGGCGAAGACGAGCGGTAAGTGGCCGAATACTGTAGCCGCGGTAGTCATCAGGATCGGGCGCAGCCGCGTTCCCGCCGCCTCGATGACTGCTTGGAGCTTATCTCTGCCTTCCTCTTGAAGATGGTTGGCGAACTGGACAATCAGGATTCCATTCTTCGATACCAGGCCGACCAGGGTGATCAATCCCACTTGGCTATAAATGTTGAGCGTCGTAAGTCCGAGAAACGAGAACGTCAGAGCCGCGGAAAGGGCCAGCGGCACTGAGCCCGCGAGAATGATGAAGGGATCGCGGAAGCTCTCAAACTGCGCCGCCAGGACCAGATAGATCAAAATTCCCGAGAGCAGAAATGTCCCGAGAAATTTGCTGCCCTCAACCCGGAGCTGGCGCGACTCGCCGGCGTAGTCCACAGTGAAGCCTTGGGGCAGGGTTGTCTTGGCCTGGTCTTCCAGGTATGTCAGCGCCTTATCAAGTGGCACCGAAGGCGGAATCACGCCCTGAATACGCACAGCATTGAGCTGCTGGAACTTGTTCAGCGAGCGCGGCTCGGTCGTCGTCTTCAGGCTGGCAAAAGTCGAGAGAGGCACGAGCTTGTCGTTTGACCCTTTGACGTAGATTCGCTCAAGCTGGTCGGGCGTCAAACGCTCCTGTCGCTTTACCTGTGGAATGACTTTGTAGCTCCGGCCCTGAATGCTGAACCGGTTGACGTAATTTCCGCCCAGCAGTGTGGAGAGGTCTTGTCCCGCTTGGCTTAGATCAATTCCTTGCGAACGGAGCTTATCGCGGTCAAAAACCACTTCAGTCTGTGGCTGATCGAACTTCACATCAATGTCGGCGAAGATAAACATCCCGCTGGCCATCGCCTTCTGTGCCAATTGGCCGGCCAATTCGCTGAGCTGCTGCGGCTCTGCCGCAGACTGAATCACAAAATCAACAGGGAAACTTCCACCACCGGGCAACGGTGGCGGCGTCAGTGGAATAACTCGAATGCCCGGGATTTGCGACAACGGGCCACTCGCTTCAACCAGAAGCTGTTGCGCCGTCTTTTTCCGTTGGCTCCACGGTTTGGTAACCATGCCTCCGAAGCCGCCCGTCGGACTTGTGATTTGGAAAATGCTGTCGCTCTCAGGGAACGAATGATAGACGTCGTACATCTGTTGCGCGAAAAGATTCGTCTCATCGAGGGTGGCGTTAGCGGGCGCCTGAATGACTGCGAAGACCACTCCTTCGTCCTCGTCTGGCGCCAGTTCGCGCTGCGAGAACATGTAGAACGGAATCATCAGCAGCAGAACAATTACCCACAAGGTAAGGACAACCGGTCTGTACCGAAGGGTGCCGGACAGCGTCCGCGTGTAAGCATTACGAACACTATCAAAGCGCCGATTAATCCAGCCGGCGAAACCGCGTTCGGTATCTCCCTGGCGCAAGAGCTTCGACCCCATCATTGGCGACAGTGTCAGCGCCACGAAGCCGGAGACAATCACCGCGCCTGCAAGAGTGAACGCGAACTCACGGAACAGAGCGCCGGTCAATCCACCCTGAATGGCCACAGGTGTATACACCGCAGCCAGCGTGATGGTCATGGCGATTATTGGCGCTACCAGTTCGCGGGCCGCATCCAAAGCCGCGCGGAGCGGCGGCTTGCCAAGATGAAGGTGACGCTCAACGTTCTCCACCATCACGATCGCGTCATCTACCACCAACCCGACCGAAAGCACGATTGCCAGCAAAGTCAGCAGGTTGATGGTGAAGCCTGCTATGAGCATCAGGAAGACCGCTCCAATCAGCGAGATCGGGATGGCAACAACAGGAATGAGGACCGAACGGAACGAGCCGAGGAAGAGAAAGATAACAAAGACAACAATGAGCAACGTCTCAGCGAGCGTGTGGAGCACTTCGTTGATAGCGTCCTGAATGTATTCCGTCGAGTCGTATGGGACTCCAACTTTCATTCCCGTGGGAAGCTGCGCCCTGACTCCAGGAAGGACGTTGCGCACGTTATGAATCACTTCCAGCGAGTTGGCCGTGGGAAGCACCCAGATGCCCATGAAGGTCGCGGTCTCTCCGTTGAAGCGGACATCCTGTTCGTAGTTCTCGGCGCCCAGCACAACGTCAGCAATTTCACCCAGCCGCACCACAACGCCATTCTGCTGTTTCACAACGAGCTGGCGGAATTCTTCCGCTGTGCGCAGATCGGTGTTTGCAACCAGGTTAACTGACACCGCCGAGCCTTTTGTGCTACCCAGCGCGGAAAGATAGTTGTTTTTCGAAAGCGCATCGTGCACATCAGAAGGTGAAACACCGCGTGCCGCCATCTGGTCCGGCTTGAGCCAGATGCGCATGGCAAAGGTACGGTTTCCGAGGATATCAGCGCGCTGCACGCCACTGACGGCGCTCAGCTTCGGCTGAACCACACGCGTCAGATAATCGGTAATCTGGTTTTGATCGAGATCGGCGGATGAGAAACCAATGTACATCGCGGCAAACTCGGTATCTGCCGTTTGCAATTCGATAATCGGAGCCTCAGCCTCGGGAGGCAGGTCATTGCGGACCTGGGCCACCTTCGCCTGGATTTGAGTTAGAGCGGCGTTAGTGTCGTAGTTGAGCTTCAGGTGCACCGTGATGGTGCTGAGGCCCTGCGCGCTCGTCGACTCCATGTAGTCGATTCCGTCGGCGCTCGCAATCACGCGCTCCAGTGGTGTCGTAATAAATCCACGAACTAGATCGGCGTTCGCGCCGACGTAGACCGTCGAAACCTGCACCTCCGAGATGTCGCTGCGCGGATACTGGCGCACGCTCAGCGAGCGGATAGCTTGCAGACCCGCGATCAGGATCACCAGGTTGACGACGATCGCGAGAACCGGCCGTTTAATGAAGAGGTCGGTGATCTTCATTAGCTGTCCTCGGGTTTGGGCTTAGGATTGTTAGGCGGTTGTACTTTGTTGTTGACTTTGACGCCAGCGCCGTTACGCAGCTTAAACACTCCCGAGCTTACCACTTCATCGCCAGGATTAAGTCCCGATACGATGGCTATCTGGTCGCCGCGCGAACCTCCCACTTTCACGAACTGCTGTCGTACTCCCAAGTAGGTCTTGCCTTTCGGGTCCTTAAGCTCTCCGACAACGAAAACCGAATCGCCGTAAGGCGCGTAGTTAATTGCGGAGGCGGGCAGCGTGATGACTTGGCGATTCGCTCCTACTCCCAATTCCACCTGAACAAACATGCCGGGTCGAAGTTTGCCCTGGGGATTCGAGAGAGTCGCTTGCACCTGAATGTTGCGGGTGGCTTCATTTATCACTGAATCAACCGCGGTCACGCGGCCAGTGAATCCTGCGCCAGGCAAGTCGTCGCTCGTGACCCGCACTGTGCGGCCGCCAAGTAACTGGGCGGAGGTTTGCTGCGGCACTCCGAAGTTCACATAGATCGGGTTTATCGCCTGCAGAGGAACTATGGCTTGGCCGGCCGCCAGATACTGCCCCAAGTTGATCTGACGGATACCAAGGATTCCAGAAAACGGCGCCCGGATCGTCTTCCGCTCAATCGTCGCGCGAATCTCCCCCACCTGCGCTTCCGTCGCCTTTTGCTGGGCGCTCATGTTGTCGTATTCGGTCCTGGCCATGACACCTTGCTTTACCAGCTCCTGCGTCCGACCGAAATTGATGCCCGCCAGATCGCGCTGTGCCTCGGCAGCAGCCAACTGCGCCCGCTCCTGCCGAGTGTCAAGCTCGACGAGCACATCCCCTGTATGAACCGCCTTGCCGGACTCGAAATTGATCCGCGCCACTGTGCCAGGAAGGTCTGCGCTTACTGTTACGCCCTGTATCGCCTCCGCCGTACCGATAATGTTCAAGGTTGATGGCCAATTCTCACGCTGAGCGACTATCGTCGTGACAGGCTCCGGGGGCGGCTGGAAATTTCCGTTCTGCGCGACCGCAGCCTGTATCTGCCGATACTTTACAAATCCAAGGCCAGCCAGCAGTGTTATTACCACCGCCAGCATTAGTATCATCCGTTTTGCCATCATTCCCTCGTGTATCTCTTAAACTCCCGCGACAGGTGCGTATCTTACCTCTGATTAGCCTCAGGATCTCACCTACTTACGATTAGACTGAATTGGATGTCAGGTGGCTAGCACAGGCTCCAAAAATTCAGCAGCATGGGGAAGCCGCCCTGCCGAACTGAACTGGGACCCCCGGCCTCCTGCGATCAGGGTGCGTGGCGTCTGCCTGCATCCCCGTTTTACACAAGTTCAACGGAATCGAAACTCCACTCCGGCACCCTTCTAGGACTCAGAGAAAGGCCTGGCGGCGCGCAAACTCAAAGGTTATCAAAATTGGCCGCGCTCTGTCTGGCCAGCGACGGTCTTCACCTTGAATCCCCCGCTCTGCTGAAGTTTGCAAGCTCCTCTCGGACGCATATTTATCATGTGGGCAGCGCGGTGAAGCTTCGGGCTGCGACGCGGGTCATGATGCTCCAGGTACTAACGTCGGATCTGTTGCCGCTCGAAGCAGTGCTCACATGGAACATTCCGAAAAACATCGCTGATCCGGCATCATGAATGAGCGCTCCGCACCCAATTTTCATGCATCCTAGTCCAATGGGATTCGGAATGAACTTTTTCGGAAAGCTGGGGAAGGAGAGCATTCATGAAAGAGGAAGTTGACTGATCACGTCGCTCCGTGTTGTGGATTGCTCCACTGGGAGGCATTGCTTTAAGTATGCCTGCCGTTCTGCTGGTCAAAAAAAAAAGGGAGCAGAAGAAGGCGAGGAAGAGGTCACTCCTACTGAGGATCTGATGCGCGAGCACGGTCTGCTGAAACGAATCCTGCTCATTTACGACGAGGTTGATGCGAGGATCGCCCAGCAGAAAGAATTCCCTCCCGATGCGGTGACGAATTCCGCCAAGATCATTCGTTCATTCATCGAGCAGTATCACGAGAAGCTGGAAGAAGATTACCTCTTTCCGCGCTTCCGCAAACACAACCTGCTTGTGCACCTGGTCAACGTGCTTCAACAACAGCACGAAGCGGGTAGACGGGTTACCGAGCAGATTTTAGCTTCATCCGGAAGTGGTCTCAAATCGAGTGGCGATAAACAGAAGCTCGCAACCGCCCTGCATCAGTTTGTCCGAATGTATGCGCCGCATGAAGCAAGAGAGGATACTGTTCTCTTTCCGGCGTTGCACAAGATCGTTTCTCGCAATGAATATGACGCGCTGGGGGAGGACTTCGAGAAGAGAGAGCATCAACTCTTCGGCAAGGAGGGGTTTGAAGGCATGGTGCCGCGTGTGGAGCAAATAGAGAAGCAGCTTGGGATTTACGATCTCAGCCAGTTCACGCCACGATGATCTTTGGCATATTTGTGCTCCTCGCTTCTGTGGTAACCAAACGGACTGGGCTGCCACAGAAAATTGACTTCACTTCACTGTTCGTGTGCGTCTATCGGGTATTCGGCGAAAACGCTGGTTGCTATAATTCGAGGAGCCTCTACCCAGTAAATTGCGCCCTGTGCGGAAGTGGTGGAACTGGCAGACACACCATCTGATGCCATCACTTTAGCCATTCTTTACAAACTTCTGATCCTGCAGCTTTTACCTTTCGCCTCTACTACTTCCAAGGAATCACCCAAGGACGGCCAGTAGCCCGCAGTAGGTGCCGGATGCAGGCAGTCGGTGCAAAATCCGGTGCAGTTCCATGCCTTTCGCCGACGACAGCCGCGGTTAGACAATCTGTCTGCCATCCGCCATGTGACAACGCGAATCTGCGGTGCGGCGCAAGATGCTAAGCCGCGATCGCCGGCACCCTAGGGAGCCTAGGCTGCTCGCCGGAACAATTTCCTCCTTGTCCGGTTCAAACTGCACGCGATTGAAATAAGCGAGCGCCAAGTCCTTGAGATCAGTTACCGTCGCGGTGTGAAAACTAAAGATGCACCCTCCCACGGGTATTCGCTAGAATGTGGGTCTTCGAGAAAGGAGCACCATGGCTAAGAAGAAAATTGATCCACTCAACAAGAAGCAGTACGGCGCCGTATCGGCTATGCTCACCGTCTCCGACATACCTGCTGCTGTGAGCTTTTATCAAAAGGCTTTTGGCTTTACCAAGCGCGGGATCATGAACGGCCCTGATGGCAAGGCGGTTCATGCTGAACTGACGTTACGGGGCACTACATTAATGCTCGGACCGGAAAACGCCTCCATGGGTAAACGCACTGCCAAAAGTCTTGGTGCTTCGCCGGCGAGCCTGTTTCTCTACGTGGAAAATGTGGACAAAGTGGTCTCCAAGGCTCTCAGTCTCGGAGCCACAGGCAAAGGCCCCGTGACGGACATGTTTTGGGGCGATCGGTGCGGGACCATCGTGGATACGGACGGATACGCATGGATGGTAGGCACGCATAAGGCTGAGCCTACAACGAAGGAAATGAAAGCGAAAATGTTGGAACAGATGCGTCCGCAGCCGGCCGGTGCTGCCACCGCCGCCTGAGTGCATTTCTTGCTGTCAGGCGGTCTAGCGGGCAGAGTCGGGCTGATGGCCTATTCTCGGTTTACCTGCGATCCATCCCAGCAATCGGCCGCAATTTGAGGATCGGTCGTGGGCAGGTTACAGGTCTCGCAGATGTAGGCGGTTGTCCGTCCCCGCTTGCGGGGCAGATGAGCCAAAAGCAGTGTGTGCCAGGTTTTTGCCCTGCAGCTTCTCTTCACGCAGGAGGTAGCAGTATGGTGGGTAGGCTACGTACGCTTTTCGCACGCCGAGCGTACATCTTCAAAAAGTCGGTCCATCCGATCCTTGAGCACAGAGAACTCCCGGAATGGATCCCAACGAGCGATGTCTCTACGAGTTCGCTTCGCCATGGTTCATTCACCTCCATGCGCTCTAAAAGTGGATTCAACAAAAATGATGCGGTCAGTTGCCTGAGGGTTGCAAAATCTCAGTGTTGTGCAGTCAACTTTTGGGTCTCTTATTTATTTTCGTTTTTTGAATGATTTACGTAGACTTCGCGACTGTCTTGCAGCCGGAAGCGCAGGTCGTGAATCGAGCATCACCATTATGGGAAGGTCCTCGTGGCTGCGCCAAAGCGTACCGAGCGCTCGTAAACGGAAGAACAGAGTTTGTCCGTCGCCCCAAATGCAACTGGTCAATCCTGATTGAGAAGCGGAACACTCTGTTATGCCTTCGCTGTGGCTACGAATGGGAAGGATGAGATCTTCTCAAGGACAAAGGCTTGAGAGCCGGCGAGCCATGAAGGAAAGCGTTAGTGAGGGCTCGCCGGGCCGGCTTCTTCAGAAGTGGAAGGTTATGCCTACGGAGGGTTGAGCTGTGTGAGTCACAGCGCTCGTGTGTAGGCTCTTGAGGCCGAAGTCCGGTGCGCCGTAGACCAGTCCCCGGTACTCCGTTCTCAACGACACCGGTACTCCGTTCTCAACGACAAGTGATTAGTAATGGGGAAATCGGCGCCGCCACCGTAAACGAAGAGACCCTTCGCGTGGGTGTCGGCTCCGGGTACGACCCCGCCCCGGTTGCCAGTCGGGTTGAACACAAGTCCCCCGCCTTCCAGGTCGCCCGCCCCCGTTATTTTCAATGGCTTAGATCACGCAGAAGGCGCCCTGTCCCTGAAAGGGACACATGGGATGCGCGGCATCGCCAATCAGGCAGACCCTCCCGTCGCGCACGCGTGTGGTCGGCTCTTTGTCATAGTAGCCACGCGCGACGACCGTGGATGGGTCAATCCCAATGGCAACCGCCGGAATTGGTGCATGCCAGGCTTGTGTTGCTTGTTGCAGACGTCGCAGCAAAGCCGCCGGCGTGTGCGTGCGGAGTGCATCTTCAGCGACATGAACGGTGTACGAGAGGTGAATGCTGTCTGTTTCGCGATAGCAGAAGACAGATGAACCGTCGTCGCCGAGCGACATGAAGTACCCGCCTTCCAGCAATGAGTGCTCAATCTTGATTGGTGCATCACCCACGATTGCGGTTAGGCCAAGATAGCGCTTCGCGTCGCCGATCACCTGTTGACGAATGGGCGACGCCACGCCTTCGCATGCAATCAGGTAGTCGGTCCGCACACTCTGACGGTTCATGAATTGTGCTTCAATGGCGTCACTGTTTTGACGATAGCCAGTACCAGCCATGCCAAAATGAATGGGGGTGTCGCTGATTGCCCCAAGCAAGGTGTGCCTGAGAGACTGGCGCCTCACCCGTTGGGTCAAGCGCTTCACCCTTCCCGTCGCAGGTAGTTCAAGCAATCGAGCGCCACGTTGGTCACAGATGACAAAGTTCGTAATGGTGATTGCCTCTTTGGCCAACAGATCATAGAGATCGAGCGTTTTCACCGTTAGTCCGGCATCGCCCTTGAGACCGAGACTGTAGCCTTGGCGGCGACTAGTGGCGCTCTCATCACGTTCATACAGTTCCACATTCGTCGCGGGCGAGAGACGGCGCATCGCCGCTGCGAACGTTAATCCGCTGATTCCGGCTCCAACGACTCCGATTCTCAGAGCCTCTCCTGTGCCACATTTCCTGCGCGTCGTGTCTCGCGGCATGTCGACGCCCTCCCGCGATCACTTGTGGCAGCGGCCACACTGAAACGTGGAGCTACCGAACTCGTGTCATGACCACGTCATAAGCGACGTTGCGCTCGGCGTTTGTGCCCCCGTCGGGTCGCCACCCTCCTGTAAGGGGGTGTCCGTCGTCGCTGAAGTTTCCGGTAAAACGTAGCGCTATATTCTGAATGTGTCACTGCGTTGCCCCGAACGTCAAACCTGTAAGGCAGTGGAGTGCCGCCTATGCTTGCGTAAACCGTCGATGGGAAAGTGTCGGCCGTGGGATCGTAGTAGACGATCTCGAGACTCTCAATCCGCGTCCCCATGAATTCCATCTCGCCCCGCTGCTCGAGAAAGAATCCTCCTGCGAGCCAGTTAATGACGACACGGCCTTTGATGTTGTCCACGTCGGAATCCAACGTGCGGCCCGCAATCGTCCACGTTCCGACGAGTTTCTCGAGACGCTTCAGGGCGGGTGATGGCTGCGCTTTCTGGGAATTGTCAGTGGTCACTTGAG
>Ga0209377_1002640_pt1 | contig 11666 bp, 8 predicted proteins | sample GraSoiAngelo_141_FD_185898 | JGI IMG/M metagenome (GOLD analysis project Ga0209377, IMG submission 185898) | Grasslands soil microbial communities from the Angelo Coastal Reserve, California, USA - 14_0929_12_40cm (SPAdes) (version 2) | ecosystem: Environmental > Terrestrial > Soil > Grasslands ...
GGGCTGAAGCGCCTCGGAATGACAAAAACGAGGGACCTTGTCGGCACGACTGAAGTCGTGCCCTTCCCAAAACCAGCCCGAATTAAGGTTTTTCTGCAGCCTGTAAAGACCGCGTCCTACCCTACCCAGACCTTCTTATCATTTGGCTCCCAATTGAGAACTGGTGATTGAACTGCTCCTCACACTTTAACTCCCAAAGCTGCTGTGACTGTCTCACCAATTGCGGCAGGAGACTTAGCCACGCGAATACCAGCCTCTTCCATGGCTTGGATTTTTTCGCGGGCCGTGCCCTTCCCCCCAGAGATGATCGCTCCAGCATGACCCATGCGCCGTCCCGGCGGCGCCGTTTGGCCGGCAATGAAGCCGATCACCGGCTTTTTCATGTGCATTTTCACGTACTCAGCCGCAGTTTCTTCCGCACTGCCGCCGATTTCGCCGATCATTACCACGGCCTCGGTCATTGGATCGCGGTTGAACAACTCGAGTGCATCGACGAAATTCGTACCAATGATCGGGTCTCCGCCGATCCCGATTGCCGTCGATTGCCCCACGCTCCGCTCCGTAAGCTGATAAACCGCTTCATAGGTTAACGTGCCTGAGCGAGAGATAATGCCAATCGGCCCCTGCTTATGAATGCGCGCAGGCATGATTCCAATCTTGCAATGCCCCGGCGAAATAATCCCCGGACAGTTTGGCCCAATTAGCCGTGCGCGGCGGTTTTGGAGGAATTCCCACGCCCGAACCATGTCGAGAGTTGGAATTCCTTCAGTGATGCAGACGATAAGTTCGACCTCTGCATCGGCGGCCTCCATGATTGCGTCCGCTGCATACGGCGGTGGGACAAAGATCAGCGAGCAGTCGGCGCCAGTTCTATCCACCGCTTCCTGCACGCTGTTGAACACCGGCCAGCCTTCGTGCGTCGTGCCACCTTTTCCCGGAGTTACGCCGCCGACGATCTGCGTTCCGTATTCAGCGCAGGCTTTGGCGTGGAATGTGCCCTCGCGCCCGGTTAGGCCCTGCACGATGACTCGCGTCGATTTGTCTACAAGGATGCTCATGAGTGCCTACGTCTCGCGGCTACGCTTCGATTCGTGTCAGGGCATGCCTTCAGGCATGCCGAAACGAAGCAAGCGGCACGGCTGAAGCCATGCCCTGATACGAATCAGCTAAGCCGCTGCGCTTGCCGCGGCCACTACTTTCTCCGCCGCATCTTTCATGGTTTCCGCGACGATAAAGTTCAATCCAGACTGCTGCAAAATCTCTCGTCCTTGCTCGACATTCGTGCCTTCCAGACGCAGCACGATTGGCAATTGAATATGGGTTTTTTGAGCGGCCTCGACGACACCGGTCGCCAGTGTGTCCACTCGCAAAATGCCGCCAAAAATATTGATCAGCACCGCTCTCACATTCTTATCACTCAGAAGAATCTCGAAGGCGTGTGTTACTTGCTCAGCGTTCGCGCCGCCACCAACGTCCAGAAAATTCGCCGGCATCCCGCCTGCATATTTAATGATGTCCATGGTCGCCATGGCCAGCCCGGCGCCGTTCACCATGCAGCCGACGTTTCCATCCAGCTTGATGTAGTTCAAGCTGTACTTTGAAGCCTCCACCTCCAGCGGATCTTCTTCCGTAATATCACGCAGCTCACGCAGATCGGGATGCCGGAACATCGCGTTGTCATCGAAATTGATCTTCGCATCCAGCGCGAACAGCCGGCCATCCGTACAGGAGATAAATGGATTGATTTCCATCAGCGAGGAATCAGTATCCTGAAACGCGCGATACAGACCAGTCATAAACCGCACTGCTTCACTAATCTGCTGCGGCTTCAGCCCAAGGGCAAACGCCAGCTTGCGCGCCTGGAAAGCTTCAAGGCCCATGCCGGGATCGATGTACTCTTTCAAGATTGCTTCAGGCTTCTCTGCCGCGACCTGCTCAATTTCCATTCCGCCCGCAGCGGATGCCATAAACACCGGCCTCGCTTCCGCTCGGTCAATCACGATTCCGAGATAGAGTTCCTTCTCAATCGGCAGGGTTTCTTCGATCAGCAGCCGGCGAACGATGCGGCCCTCAGGCCCGGTTTGGTGCGTAACCAGCTTCATCCCCAGCATTCGGGAAGCAATCTCGCCTGCTTCATCGACCGATTTCGCAATCTTCACGCCGCCACCCTTGCCGCGCCCGCCAGCGTGAATCTGAGCCTTGACCACCACCCCAGCAGCGCCCGAGCCAAAGAGGTTTTTCGCGGCAGCCTCGGCTTCTTCGCGCGACTCCGCCATCTCTCCACGGGGCACTGCCACGCCATACCTTTTCAGGATGCCCTTGGCCTGGTACTCATGAATTTTCATAATGATTCCTGGTTATTGATCCGGCAGGAACTTGCTTGCGGCTTAGCACTGCGGCAGCAAAGTCTAGATTTTATAGAAGCGTAGAGGGATTGGGCAAACGCAGCGCACACCCGATCACCGCGCCGGTCGGATTCCCTGCATCCTCCACAACTGTGCAAACAATTGCGATGCTAACCCGTTTGCATCGCAAAAGCTCAGATCACCCATGGCATCTTTGGCAGGGCGCTTGCTTATTGTCATTCTGACGTGGAATTGCATGGAGGAAACTCCATAAGTCTCTTCCACGCCTGCCGACTGGAAATTCCCCAGCCAGTCAAAGCCTGCATGAATCCTGGGCCTGCATGAATCCTGGCTCTTTGCGAATACGGAGATCAATGCAATGAGAACTACATTATTTGTATTTTGCTTATTCTGCGCTACCGGCGTGTGGGGACAATCGGCAGTCGGAAGTTCATCTTTGAGCTACGAGCCTAGGGTTTCGTGGGCTCCTTCGCACGCGCAACATGCGTCGCAGCAAGCGATGGCGCAAGGACACAATCTGCTGGAATCTTCCGGGTTCAATTATGCTCGCGGGGAGAAACCGCTGTGGGAAGTGGCGCCGCAAACCACACCTACGCCTCTCGGCGATACGGCACGCGCCCTGCGAAAAGAGCACGCCGCCGCGCAACAAGCCACTAAAGTTTGGACCAACTAACCAGGTTTAACCACGAAGGACACTAAGAAACACGAAGGAAATCCTTAGCGGTTATCCTTCGTGCGACTTCGTGTCCTTTGTGGTTTATGAGTTACGCCACCCAAGGATTGATAAGTGTAACCGGGACATCGTCAAAGTGCGCCGTATTGCGGGTTGCCAACGCGGCATGTTGGGCGAGCACGATCCCCGCAATCATTGTATCCCGCAGTTCACCAGGACGGCCTTTCCTGTGCCGCGATGCCATTAGATCACCTGCTTCCTGCGCAGCAGCAACATCGAATGCATGCAAGTACTGGGGATCAAAATGGATAGACAAACGGCGGGCGTCAAAGAGCATGTTTGATGGCGCTTACGAATGTGCGTGCTCACGCAGTTACTTCCGTTACTTGCTGCAGGCCCGATTGTGAGTACCATTTCGGGAAGCGGTGCCGATGTTTCAAGCCGTCAAATTCGCGGTCGCCTCACTGTTGTTAGCCATTGCAGTGAATGCCGCAGCCCAAAGCGGCTATCAGGTCGTGTCCCTTAACAGTTCAGGCGCAATCGTGGGCACGGTGAAGTGGTCTGGGCCATTGCCGCGTCTAGCGGCATATCCGATCACAAAAGATCCTGCCATCTGCGATCCTGAATCACATAAAACTCGCGACCTGGAGCGTCTCATCGTAGGCCCGCAAGGCGGCGTAGCCAACACGGTCGTATTCCTGAAGAATATTTCCAGTGGAAAGGCGATGGAGATGCCTGAGCCGCGACGTTTTCTGGATCAGAGGCATTGCCGTTACGAGCCGCACATTCTTCTGGTACCGCAGGGCGAACTGCTAAAAATGAAGAGTTCTGACGCAACCCTTCACACAATACACATGAATGGAGCAGCCACTTATAACCTGCCTTTCCCATTCCCCAATCAGGTGATCTCGCGGGCCATGCAGTCAACGGGCCTGGTGGACCTCAAGTGCAATGGCGGTCACGTGTGGATGAATGCTGAGCTGATGGTCGTTCCACATCCTTATTACGTGGTCACGGATGAAAGTGGGAGATTTGAACTGAACAACGTGCCACGCGGCAGCTATGAAATCGTGGCCTGGCACGAAGGCTGGGGCGTGGTGCGGCAGGAAGCTGCTTTTGACGTGCTCACCGAAAGACGCATTCAACGGCCGGTATTTACGGAGCCTAAGACCTGGGAACAGCACGTGACCGTGAATGCGGACGAGAAGGCCGTCGTCAACTTCGTAATCACCGGAAAATAATTCGGACCCTCACCCTGGATTTCCGATTCTGAAATCGAGGATCGCGCGTCCGAAATTCTGTCAAACGATGACCTGAGCTCTCGCCTAGAACGAATAGATCAAGTCAAACTGCAGACGGTTCAGGTACGGCTCGACCTGGCCAACCTTTACGCCCGTAGCCTTTACGGAATTCTCCAGATTTGTGTTCAGAGTGCGTCCATGCCACCAGGTAAAGCTGGCGACGGTGTTGCTGCGCAGCTTCCAGAGGGCATAAATGCGATGCTGCAGAATATTGGTCGGTGCTCGCTGATCGCTTTCCGCGAATGACGCAAGCACTGAATCCTGCTCCTGCCGCAGCCATGCATAACCAATCTGAATATCGTTTTTGTTCTTGACCTGGCCAACGCTGAAATCGACCCCGTACTCTTTGTTCTGAGGACCAAGGCTGGAGATCACGTTACCAGTTGAGTCAAGTGGATGTGGCTCAGCGTCGAGGTTGTCCTCAAACTCGAGCAGCAAGTTGATTGGCAGGCGGGCCAGCGGCGTCTTGATCTGGTTATTCAGAATGAAATCGGCGTAGTTGAAGCCTGAGAAGAAGTGAGGAATAGGAACGCCAGTACTGCTCAAACTGATAAAAGTTGCGTTTGTCATGCCGTTCGGCGCAAATACGCAAGGTGGAAACTTGGGTCCCGCGAGTACCGTCGCGCAGCCTGGTCCTTCACCCGGTACATTCAGCGTTGGAAGGCCAGTAGCCGGCGGAATCACAGGCACGTCGCTGCCAGTGGTATTTGCTTGGGTAGCAAACGCGCTAGCCTGCAGGATGGCATCGGGCCGATTCCATTTAAGGCTCAGGAATGAAGGGGTAGCAGTCCAAGGTCCCATTTGGAGTTTAGCGGAAATTTGTCCACCCAGAGCGTAGGAATCCTGGCGAGCCTTAGCACTGCTGCCGGAGTTGGATTCGTTATAGAGAAGTTCAATACCCTGGATGGTGAAATTCTTCACAAACGGCGTCCGCAAGTCCCAGGAAAACTTCTCATTGAAGCCTTCCGGGTTGAGGTCAGGGTCGAAGGTGGCTGAGGTCCGCTGCCAGGTATAAGCGAATTTTCCTCCTGTCAGTGACACCCATTTATGCGCGATAGGATTGTAGGTGATCCAGGCCTTGTCGAGAGCAACGGTTTTGCGGTCGAAAAAGTTGGTCAGCGTTTCATTAGTGGTCGTCGGATCGCCGAGAGAACCAGTGGCCAAGTAAATCCCGCTGGTAAAGTCTTCATTCAGCTTGCCATCAAAACCGAAGCGCACCCGCAAGCGGGCGCGATTGCGATCAAATGTTCCTTTCTGAATGAAATCCTCGCCACGCACCCGCACATCGCCATTGAAGCGGAAGCGGCCAACCAAGCCTTCGAGCGCCGACATGCGTTTCTGCTCATCCTGTGTGCTCACAGCGTTGTTGGTCAGTGTGGTTTTGACGTCGGCCAAGTCGCTGTTCAGCTTGGTGACGTTCTCTTTCTGCTCGTTAGCCGCACTTTCGGCGGAGCTTGCCTTTTGTTGAGCCTCAGACGCCGTGGCCTGAGCCTGTTGTAATTGCTGCTGAGCCTGTTGCGCTTGCTGCTGCGCTTGTTGCAAGGCGGCGTCGCGGCTTTGCATTGCTTGCCTGAGTTGCTCAATTTGCTGCTGCTGCGCGGCCAGAGCGTCTTTGAGCGCCTGTACATCGGCAGCCGTGACAGCCCTGGGCCGGGCCACCGGCTTTTTAGACTTTGGTTTAGCGGCAGTCTGCGCTACGAGCGTCGTCGCTAACAGCGGAACTACGCACCACCTGAGAACAGACTTCATCATTTCTCCTTTTGCCTCCATCAATTTGTGGAGGTCAAGAATGATCGAAATTGTTACTGCTGGTTAAAGCGAACCCGGACCTTATCCGCTCGGTCGACACCACCGTTTTTGCCTTTGTTCATCCAATGTTCACGCGACCGTGCGCGGCAAAAACGTGACTGCTCTTGGTTTGAGTAAGCTCCCTTGTACTTGCGGAGTGTTACGGTGCGGTTAAAAGACGGTGAATTTCTGATGAAACGGGAAATAAAACCTGGCCCCAGGCGCTCCAGCCCTTCGACGTAGCGCCGTTCCCACCTGTCGAGTTCATTTGTGCTTCTTAATAAAACTTCCCGGGCTGCGCACTCGCGGCTGAAGGGAAAGTCCGCGGTGCCGATGAAGATTGGGTAGACAGAGCGGGTCCGCGCCTCGCGCGGGACAAACGACCTCGCAGAACAAGAGGGCTGAGGACAGGAAGCAATGGACGATCTAGTCAGGGATTTTCTTGTCGAGAGCGGCGAAAACCTGGATCGGCTGGATCAAGAACTGGTGCAATTGGAGTCGGATCCCTCCTCGCGGGACCTGCTCTCGAGCATCTTTCGTACCATCCACACCATAAAGGGAAGTTGCGGCTTTCTAGGTTTTGCCAAACTGGAAAAAGTCGCACACGCAGGAGAGAGCCTGCTTTCGCGCTTGCGCGATGGCAAGCTCTTGCTGAATGCAGAGATCACCAGCGGACTGCTGGCTATGGTAGATGCCGTGCGGAAGATGCTGGCGGAGATCAAAACGACCGAGCAGGACGGCAAAGAAGATTATGCCAGCCTAATCGAAAACCTGGCGCGATTGCTGCAGCAGGTCAAGGAAGATTCTGTTCCGGACCAAAGCTCTGCGCCCCGGCCACCGGTGCGGAAATCTGCCGGGGGCGACGTCCGCTATCGTCCACCGGGAGGGAAAATTGGCGGCCTGTTGGTAGAGCGCGGCTTCGCGCGTCCAGAAGATATCGCTACTGCGTTGTTAGAGCAGGAAAAAGGAGACCGGCGGCTGCACGCGAGCACGCGAGGGCGGGCAATGAGCGCGGCGGCCAGGTAACGGGCCGCGCGCAGCGCGAGGGAAACGATTGACTGCTTCGCCCAAGGCGCGCGTGCTGATCGTGGATGACGCAGTGGTCGTCCGCAAAGCGCTCACGGATGCGCTCTCCCGCGATCCCGCGCTCGAAGTGGTGGGCACGGCCAGCAATGGCCGCCTGGCGCTGACGAAATTTACTCAACTGCGTCCGGATATTATTCTGCTCGATATCGAGATGCCCGAGATGAACGGGCTCGAAACCGTTCCAGAGATCCGCAAGCTCGACCGCCGCGTGCCCATCATAATGTTCAGCACGCGCACGGAGCGAGGCGCGGAAGCCACGCTGGAAGCGCTCTCCCGTGGAGCCACCGACTACGTCACCAAACCCAGCAATACGGATATTGAATCCACTTTCCACCGCATATCCGACGAGCTTATTCCCAAGATCAAAGCGTTCTGCCATGTGCCGGCTTCGCTGCCAGTGGTTGGCACAAGACAGCCGGTGCTGCTGCCTCCCAAAGTAACTCTTCAGACCCGCAAGGCGCCAACCGCCGCAACCCGGGTTCACCTAGTGGCAATTGGGGTTTCTACCGGCGGCCCTGAGGCATTGGCCAAAGTGCTGCCCGCGCTGCCTGCGAATTTTCCTGTTCCGGTCGTGATCGCGCAACATATGCCCCCGATCTTTACTTCTCTATTGGCTTCAAGATTGTCAGCGAAGAGTTCTTTGCCGGTGCGAGAATGCCGGGCCGGCGAACCCCTCTTGCCGGGCTGTGTATGGATCGCTCCCGGCGACTATCACATGGTGGTGAACGACGAAAGCGGAGTGGTTCGCCTGCGCGTACACCAGGGTCCACGCGAGAATTTTTGCCGTCCCTCGGTGGATGTTTTGTTCCGCTCGGTTGCGCACATATACGGTGCTAAGACCCTGGCCGTGATTCTTACCGGCATGGGACAGGATGGCTTCAAAGGCTGCGAAGAATTGGTGGCCGCAGGTGCGCGCGTAATCGTGCAAGACGAAGCCACGAGCGTGGTCTGGGGCATGCCGGGATTTGTGGCACGGGCTGGATTAGCGGAAAAGATACTGCCGCTGGATCAGATCGGTCCGGAGATCGTTCGGCGCGTCGCGGGTCAGGCGATGCAGGTGCATGCCACTTGAACGTGGGCGAGTCTTGGCAAAAAAGGAAAGGGCGAGGATCGCTCCTCGCCCAAAAGCAAGAGTCGGTCAATCGCGCTATTTCACTCCCACCATGAAAGTGATGGACGCGGGGCTGTACGCCAGGTTGATCTTGAACGTATAGGTATACCCGGAGCTCAGGTTCACAGTGGCCATGTTGAAGTGCCACTGCTGGCCATCCCAAGTGAACGCCGCGTCGGGAATATCATTGGTGACAGTTTCATTCACCACCGTGATCGTTCCCCGCATTGCGCCCGTCATGGTGAGCGCGCCGCCCGTGGGGGCGAAGACCAGCGTTGGATCGGTAAGCGGCGCGCCGTTGGCGCCGCAGACGTTGAACTTCACCGGGATCGTGCTCCCACCCTTGCGTTGGTAAACGCTCGTGCCGTCGGAGTTGATGGGCGGCAGAATGACGTCTCCCGGACCGAACCCCGCGCTACACGCGCCGTAGGTGATATTGATTGTCACCGGGCCGGCGTTGCTGCCGAGGTGGTCCGCGTCGCCCGCGAAGGTCGCGGTCGCGGTGTAGGTTCCGGGGTTCAGCGGCACCGTCGAACCGCCGGGGTTGTAGACGACGGCGACAGCCTGGTTGAGCCCGCCTGCACCCGTGACGTTAGCCGTCACACCGTGCGGCAGGGTGTTGTAGATCACCATGTAGCCAGCGCCGATTGTGGTGACGCTGGGCGCCTGGGTGATGGTGATGACGGCGCTGCCGCTGCTGCCGGTGTGGTCGGGGTCACCCGCAAAGCTGTAGCTGGCGGTGCAGGGCGTCTGGGCCACGTGAATCGGGGCCGTGACGCAGGTGTAGGACGGCAGCGGAGTCAGGCTGAGGCCACCCGCGCCAGTCACGGAAACCGTGGCGCCGTGGGCCAGCCCGTCAAATTGGAAGCTGCCGCCGCCTGAGACCACGGTGACGCTGGGCGCCTGGGTGATGGTGATGACGGCGCTGTCGCTGCTGCCGGTGTGGTCGGGGTCACCCGCAAAGCTGTAGCTGGCGGTGCAGGGCGTCTGGGCCACGTGAATCGGGGCCGCACTGCAGCCGCCGCTGTAGCTGGGTGAAGGTGTCAGGCTCAGGCTGCCCGCCCCCGTCACCAGCACGCTCGCCGCGTGCGCGCTGCCGTCGAAGGGGAACGTCCCGCCGGTCACCTTGGTCAGCGATGCCGCCGGGGTGATCACGATCGTAGCCGAATCGTTGCTGCCGGTGTGGTCGCCATCACCTGCGAAGCTGTAGCTGGCCGTGCAGGCAGTCGGAGTTGTCTGCGCCACGTGTATCGGCGCCGCACTGCAGCCGCCGCTGTAGCTGGGTGAAGGTGTCAGGCTTAGACTGCCCGCCCCCGTCACCAACGCACTCGCCGGGTGCGCACTGCCGTCGAAGGTGAACGTCCCGCCTGTCACTTTGGTTGTGGACGCGGCCTTGTTGATGACAATCGCGGCTGAATCGCTGCTGCCCAAGTGATCGCCATCGCCCGCGAAGCTGTAGCTGGCCGTGCATGCCGTCGGAGTCGTCTCCGCAACGTGTATCGGTGCCGCCAAGCAGCCGCCGCTGTAGTTGGGTGAAGGCGTCAGGCTCAGACCGCCCACCCCCGTCACCAACACGCTCGCCGCGTGCGCGCTGCCATCGAAAGTGAACGTCCCTCCCGTCACCTTGGTGGTGCTGGACGCCTGTTTGATGGTCAGGACTCCAGCACCGGACGCGTCGGTATAGTTTCCATCACCGCTCGTAAACGTTGCCACGACTGCGTAGGACGTCTTTGCATGAGTCGGCGCGGTATTGCTGCCATCGTAGGCAAATGTGAAGCTACCACTGACATCGGCTCCACCCAAGCCCTTGGTCACGGCCGTAGCGCTGTGCGGGCTGCCGTCGAAAGTGGGCAACGGATCGCTGACCGTCACTGTTGGAGTCGCCGGATTGATCTTGGCCGTCGTCGTTACCGGATTGGTGACCGCATAGTTGGTGGCCTTGGTCCCGCCCAGCGTCGCTGTCGCTGACACCGCCTGGGCGCTCGCGCTTGCATTCGACGATGCGAACGTCCCGCCTGTCACTGAGCAGGTCACATCATCCGTTCCCACCTTGCCTGTGGCGATATTGCAGTTCGACACAGTCGCCGTGTTGTTCCCGTCGTAGGTCTTATCCGCCGCCGTGAACGTCACCGTCACTGGCGCCGGGTTGATCTTCGCCGTGGTCGTTACCGGATTCGTGACGGCATAGTTGCTGGCTTTGGTCCCGCCCAGCGTCGCTGTCGCTGATACCGCTTGGGCGCTCGCGCTCGCATTCGACGAGGCAAACGTCCCGCCTGCCACTGAGCAGGTCACATCATCGCTGCCCACCTTGCCCGTGGCGATAGCGCAGTTCGACACCGCCGCCGTGTTGTTCCCGTCGTAGGTCTTATCTGCTGCCGTGAACGTTACCGTCACTGTCGCCGTGGTGACAGTTAGAGTCTGAGTTCCGCTGGTGCTGGCAGTGTAAGTTGAGCCGCTGATCGTAGCGTCTGCGAAAGAGGCCTGAACATTATGGCCCGCCACCGAGAGCGCTGAGGGGTTATAGGAAAATGTGGCAACGCCACTGCCATTCGTGGTGCCCGAGCCGGCAGCATTCCCGTCCACTGTAAAGTTGACGGTTGCACCAGATACGGCAGCGCCGCCCGTAGTGCGAGTCAGGGTGGCAGAGAAAGTCACCAACCCTGTCGATCCGAACGGGACAGAAGCTGGGCTGGGCGCTGCAAGCGCCAGGGACGTCGCGACCGACTTACTTACGGTGTAAGTCGGTCCGGGGATGGTGAGGGGTGTAACGGCCGCACTGCCATTCAGTGGGATGTTGTTGCCGTCCACGGTGACGTCGGCATCGTCGTGGTAATTGAGCTGGATGGTGCCGTTACCCGTGCCGGTGTTCACCGCTACTGTATAGACCGTGTTGTCGGTCGTGGTCACGCCGGTGATGGAGGCTCCGCTTACGGTGGTGTTGGTCGAGTCGAGCGCAAAGTCCTCTGCGTCTATTCCGAGAACCGGCTCGCTGAACGTCACGGTGAAGTTGACGTTGTTCAGGTTCGTTGTACTTGGCAGGGTCGTAATGCTCGCCGGCGCCATCACAATCGAGCTGATGGTCGGGAAGACGATCTTGTAGGTGACAATCGCGGCGGCCCACGGCGCGGCAGGCTTGTTATATGTCCAAGTGGCCGCATACTGGCCAGCGGCGTCAACGACCAGGTATGCGGGTTGCAACTGCAATGGGTTACTCGCGCTGCCACCGTCCTGGCTGTTGGTCAAATTCGTGAAGCTGTTGCCTGCGGTAAGGTTTCCTTGCTTGCTGTCCATGCCCACCGCTCCGACCAGCAGTTCGTCGGCCTGCGAAGTCGTTGCCGGTG
>Ga0209377_1002641_pt1 | contig 11665 bp, 9 predicted proteins | sample GraSoiAngelo_141_FD_185898 | JGI IMG/M metagenome (GOLD analysis project Ga0209377, IMG submission 185898) | Grasslands soil microbial communities from the Angelo Coastal Reserve, California, USA - 14_0929_12_40cm (SPAdes) (version 2) | ecosystem: Environmental > Terrestrial > Soil > Grasslands ...
GTGAGCCCGGAGAGCCCGACGCGCAGCCGCGCGCCCGGCGGCTCGTTCATCTGGCCGTAGATCAGCGAGCACGACTTGAGCACGCCGCTTTCCTTCATCTCGAGGTACAGGTCGTTCCCCTCGCGCGTGCGCTCCCCCACCCCGCAGAACACCGAGCGGCCGCCGTGGCCCATCGCCACGTTGTGGATCAGCTCCATGATGATCACGGTCTTCCCGACGCCGGCGCCGCCGAACAAGCCGATCTTCCCCCCCTTGACGAAGGGAGCGATCAGGTCGATCACCTTGATCCCGGTCTCGAACACCTCCGTCTTGGGCTCGAGGTCCACGAACTTCGGCGTCTCGCGGTGGATGGGCCAGCGCTCGGCGTCCGCCGGGATCGGATCGCCTTCGTCCACCGGCTCGCCCAGGACGTTCAGGATCCGGCCAAGGGCCGCCTTGCCGACCGGCACCGTGATCGGGTTACCCGAGTCCACGACCTCCATGCCGCGCACCACGCCGTCCGTCGAGCTCATCGCGACCGCACGCACCTGGTTGCGGCCGATGTGCTGCTGCACTTCGGCGACGAGGTGCACCGGCGGGGTGCCGTTCCCCGGGTGGTCGATGACGAGGGCGTTGTAGAGCTCGGGCAGCCGCTCCGGCTCGAACTCCACATCGAGCACGGGGCCGATGACCTGCACGACCTTGCCCATGTTGTGCTTCGCCGCGCCCGCGGGCTTCTTCGCAGCTTCCGTGGTTCTCGTCGCCATGCTGACTCCTGTTGAGACATCAGACTTCAGACGTCAGCACTGATGTCTGATGTCTGACGTCTATCCTTTCAAGGCTTCCGCCCCACCCACGATCTCCGCCAGCTCCTGCGTGATCACGGCCTGGCGGGCGCGGTTGTAGGTGCGCCGCAACAGATCCAGCATGTCGCCCGCGCTGTCGGTCGCATTCTTCATCGCCGTGCGCCGCGCGCCGTGCTCGGCCGCCGCCGTCTCCACCAGCGCCCGGAACATCTGATTGCGCACGTAGAGGGGGAGCAGCGATTCGAGAATCGCGTCCGCGGACGGCTTGAGGATGTAATAGGCGGATAGGCGGTTAGGCGGTTGGGTGGATAGAGCATCCGTGCCCGTGCTAACCGCCGATCCGCCTAACCGCCTATCCGCCCGGGGCGGGGTGACGGGGAGGATGCGCAGCGTCGTGGGCGGGGTGGACACGGCGCTCTTGAATTGCGCGAACACCACCTCGACCGCGTCGAGCGTGCCCGCCTGGAATTGCGCCATCAGCGGCGCGACCAGCTCGGCCGCGTGGGCGGCGGTCGGCTTGTCCCCGATGTCGGTGCGCTGCGACGCGACGGCGCGCTTCGTGAACTTGAAGTAGCTGATCCCCTTCTTGCCGACGAGGTGCAGGTCGATGCTCACCCCCTGCCCCTCGAGCTCCTGCATGCGGCGCCGCGCCTCGCGAATCAGATTGGCGTTGAAGGCGCCGCACAGACCGCGGTTCGACGTGATGAGCACGAGGCCGACGCGCTTCGTGCCGTCCGCGGCCGGCTGGCGCAGCAGCGGGAACCGCTCGGCCAGGTCGGGGGCGTACAGGTCGCCCAGCACCTCCGCCAGGGCGCGGGCGTAGGGGCGCGCCCCGACGACGCGGTCCTGCGCGCGCTTCAGCTTCGAGGTGGAAACGAGCTCCATCGTCTTCGTGATCTTGCGCGTGTTCTGGATCGAGCGGATGCGGCGGCGCAGCTCCCGCGGCTTCGCCATCAGCGGCTCCCGAGCGCCGTAAACTCCTGCACGGCCCCGCGCAGCCGCGCGCTGAGCTCGTCGGTCAGCACCTTGCGGGTGCGGATCTCCTCGCCGACCGTCGGGTGCTGCGCCGTCATGAAATCGAGGAAGCCCTGCTCCCAGGCCTTGATGTCGGCCACGGTCACGTCGTCGAGGAAGCCGCTGGTCGCGGCGAAGACGATCATGATCTGCTGCTCCACCGGCATCGGCCGGTACTGGGGCTGCTTCAGCACCTCGACCGTGCGCGCCCCGCGAGCCAGCTGCTTCTGGGTCGCCTGATCCAGCTCGGAGCCGAACTGCGCGAACGCCTCGAGCTCGCGGTACTGCGCCAGATCGAGGCGCAGCCGCCCCGCGACCTGCTTCATGGCCTTGATCTGCGCGTTCCCCCCCACGCGCGAGACCGAGATGCCCGGGTTGATCGCGGGCCGCACGTTGGAGTAGAAAAGGTCGGTCTCGAGGAAGATCTGTCCGTCGGTGATGGAGATGACGTTGGTCGGGATGTAGGCCGACACGTCGCCCGCCTGCGTCTCGATGATGGGCAGCGCCGTCAGCGAGCCACCCCCCATCTCGTTCGACAGCTTCGCCCCGCGCTCGAGCAGCCGGCTGTGCAGGTAGAACACGTCGCCCGGGTACGCCTCCCGGCCCGGCGGGCGCCGCAGCACGAGCGAGAGCTGCCGGTACGCCGCGGCCTGCTTCGAGAGGTCGTCGTAAATGCACAGCGTGGCCTTCTTCTCGTCGTACATGAAGTACTCGGCCATGGCGCAGCCCGCGAACGGCGCGATGTACTGCATCGGGGCCGGCTCGGAGGCGGAGGCCAGCACGACGATCGTGTACTCCATCGCGTCGAATTCCTTCAGCTTGTCCACCACCGCCGCGACGGTCGAGCGTTTCTGCCCGATCGCCACGTAGACGCAGACCACGCCCTCGCCTCGCTGGTTGATGATCGTGTCCACGGCGATGGCCGTCTTGCCGGTCGAGCGGTCGCCGATGATCAGCTCGCGCTGGCCGCGGCCGATGGGGATCATCGAGTCGATCGCCTTGATGCCGGTCTGCAGCGGCTCCTTGACGGGCTGCCGCTTGATGATGCCCGGCGCGACGATGTCCACCTTGCGCGACTTGGTCGTGTGGATCGGCCCGAGGCCGTCGACCGGGCGGCCGAGCGCGTCCACGACCCGACCCACCAGCGCCGGCCCCACCGGCACGTCGAGCACGCGACCGGTGCGGCGCACCTCATCCCCCTCGCGCAGCACGAGGTAGTCGCCGAAGATCACGGCCCCGATGTTGTCTTCCTCCAGGTTCAGCGCCTGGCCGACGACCTTGTCTCCGGTGTCCGACGAGATGAACTCCAGCATCTCCCCGGCCATCGCCGACGTGAGACCGTAGATCCGGGCGATGCCGTCCTTGACCTCCAGCACGGTCCCGACCTCGCGCACGTCGATCTCCGCCAGGTCGGCGGCCTGGATCTCCTTGAGGAGGATTTCTTTGAGCTCGCCCGGTCTGAGGATGGAATCGGTGGCCATAGCGCCGCGCTCGAGAGATTGTGAAAAATATCACATTCGTCCTAGATCCGCGACCGCGTCCTTCCTTTAAGGAAGCGTCCCAGCACGCCGCGCGGGCCGAGCTCGCGCAGCTCCTGGGTCGTCGCCCCCGCAACGCGCCGGGCGGCGCTCGCCAGGCGGCTCGCCGAGCCGTAGCCGAGGATCCGCACCACGACGCTCACCGTGTAGCCCGGGTTCCCGAGCAGGTCGGCGGCGCATGCTGCGCGCGCCAGGTCGATCACCCGCTTCAGGTTGGGCGCGCCGCCCGCGGCGAACTCGCGCGACAGGTGCTCGCGCGTCACCCGCAGCGCGTGGGCGATCTGCGCCGTGCGCGTGGGCACCGCCACGCGCCGCAGAATTTCGTCCCAGGCCGCGAGCTGCAACCGATCGGTCAGCCGCAGCAGCTTGGGTGCGTCGGTAAGCGCGTCGCGCCGCGCCACCTGAGCCGTGCGCGCCGCCACCCACTCGCCCGCAATCGCGTTGTCCACGCCTTCGACCAGGAGACCCGCGAACCCCGCGGCATGACACTCGGCGACGAGCGCCCCATCGTCGGGCCGGAACGCCGACAGCGCGTACATCGGGATGCGCGGGAAACGACCCGGCAACCCCAGGGCGGGGGCGGCCTTGACGTCCAGCACCACCGCGTCCACGAGCCGGCTGTACAGCAGTCGCTCCACCCCCCCCAGGCTGCGACACAGGCGCACCACGCCCGCTGCGCGAGGATAGCCCTGCCGCACCGCCCGGCGCGCCTCGCGCCGCGGGTGGAACACGGGCACGAGGGGCGGCGTCATGCCGTGCCGCCCCCCTTGTTCTCCGCTCCTTCTCCCGCTCCCTCGACCTGCACGTGCGCGAGGGCCTGGACCATCTCCGCGGCGCGCTCGAGCACCCCGCGCGCGTTGGCGTACGAGATCGTGCGGACGGCCTCGGCCAGCTGATGCCAGGCGCAGTCGGTGATGCCCTCCTCCGCCTGCGGCACGGGATCTCCTTGCCGCGATTCGAACAGGAAGAAGTGGCAATACTTGTGGATCGTCTTGCCGCGGAACCGGAAGTACCAGTCGATGACCTGGATGGGGCCGTGCAGCACGAGGTCGCCGAGCCCCGTCTCCTCCGCCACCTCGCGGCGGGCTGCCTCGGCGGGCGGCTCACCCGGCTCGAGATGCCCCTTCGGGAAGCCCCAGTTCTTGTACGAGTCGCGGATGAGCAGGAAGCGCACCACTCCGTCCGCGCCGCGCCGGCACACCACGCCGCCGGCACTCGTCTCTCGTTGCGCTCGTCGCTGGGCCCGCTTCATGTCGCCACGCAATTCCAGAACGCAGAACGCGGAAGGCGGAACGCGGAACAGACCGTCCGACGATCGGGCCGCGCGGCCAGCATTCGGGATCGACCCTCCCCTTGTAGTTCCGCGTTCCGCGTTCCCACTTCCGCGTTGGTTCTAGAACACGCTGAACGTGAAGTATTTGCGCGGATTGGCCTGGATGTCGGACAAAAGCTGCCGCAGCTGGATCATGGTGAGGGTGGTCTCGCGGTATAGAGTGGAATCGGCGACCAGCAGCCCCAGCGTCCCGGTCTTGTTGGCGATGCGGGACATCACGCTGTCGGCAGAGACGAGCACGCGCACCAGACTCTCCTGGTTCTTGTGCGCCGCGTCGAGCAGCTCGCGAAAGTCCTGCGAGGCGGCGCGCAGGTCCGTGCTCGTCGCGGCGGAGTTGTTCAGGATCGTCGCGAGCTGGCCCTGGTTCGTGGCGGAGTCCACCCGCCCCAGCGTCGCCTGGAGATTGGTCGCCGCCTTGGCCAGGACCTCCGACCCGTGCTGCAGGTTCTGGCCCACCGAGCCGAGCACGTTCGCCTGCTCGTTCGTCACCCGCGCGATGCGATTCGCCACCTGCCCGAAGTCCTTGATCGAACTGCGCAGCTCCAGCACCGCCTCCGAGTCGAACGCGCTCTGGATCCGGCTCGAAACCGTGGCGATGTCGGTGGCGATGCGGCTCGCCTGGGCGGTGAGCTGGCCGATGTCGGGCAGGGTCGCTCCGGGCCATTTGTTGCCGCCCGCCGCCACGGCTTCCGCGATCGCCTGTCGCACGTTGGGATCGTTGGGCAGCTGGTCCAGCGGCACGAGGCTCGCGGCCCACTCGCCGAACAGCGATGCGGAGGCCGCGATCACGGCGGGCTTGGGAGGGGCCTGGACGCCCGCGTAAATCTTCAAGTCCGCCTCGACCCAGTTGCCCTGCGCCAGCCGGATCCCCTCCACGCGCCCGACGCGCACGCCCCGCAACACCACCGGATCTCCCACGGAGAGGCCGCCCACCGTGCGGAAGCGCGCGGTGTAGACGGCCTCGGCCTTGCCAAGATGGGCCCCGGACAGCCACAGCGCCCCGGCGACGACCACCGCCAGTGCGGCGATCACCACGAGGCCGACGGCGAACTCGTTCTCCCGCTTCACGCGGCACGTCCCTCGATGAACTGACGCACGACGGGATCCTCCGACGCTTGTATCTCGGCGACCGTGCCGACCTGCCGGATGCGGCCCTCGTACAGCATGGCGATGCGGTCGCCCACGGTGTAGGCGCTCCGCATGTCGTGCGTGACCACGACCCCCGTCGCGCCGAGGTGCTCGCGCGTCCGAACCATCAGGCGGTCCATCACGGCCGAGGTCACGGGGTCGAGGCCCGTGGTGGGCTCGTCGTAGAGGACGTAGCGCGGTCGCAGCGCGATCGCGCGGGCGATCCCGACCCGCTTGCGCATCCCGCCCGACAACTCCGCGGGATAACGCTCGTCCGTTCCGGTGAGGTCGACCAAGGCGAGCGCTTCCCGCACCCGCTCGGCCATCTCCTCCTCGGCGAGTCCGCGGCGCCGCAGGCCGAGGGCGACGTTGTCCGCCACGGTCAGCGAGTCGAACAGGGCCGCGAACTGGAACACGAATCCGATCTCGCGCCGCAGCGCCGTGAGGGCCGGGCGGTCGAGGGTCGAAACGGCGCGGCCGTCAACGATGACGTCCCCGGCATCGGGGTGCAACAGCCCCACGATGTGCTTGAGCGCCACGCTCTTGCCGCTCCCCGAATAACCGATGATGACCAGCGTCTCGCGGTCCCGTACCTCGAGCGTCAGGCCGTCGAGCACGGGCTTCGCGGCGAACGCCTTGTGGAGGTCCTGGAACTCGATCACCGCAGCAGCACCAGGGCCCAGAAGGCATCGAGCACGAGCAGCAGGATCGCGGAGTACACGACCGCCTGCGTCGTGCTCCGGCCCACGCCTTCCGCCCCGCCCCGCGTCCTCAACCCCACCACACAGCCCACCAAGGTGATCGTGAACCCAAAGGTCGCGCTCTTGAACAGGCCGAACCAGGTGTCCTTGAAGCGATAGAAGAGCTTCAATCCCTTGATGAACTCCTGGGTGGACAGATCGAGCAGCACGATGCTCGCGAGCCAGCCGGTCACGATGCCGGTGAGGATCGCCAGGGCCACAATCACGGGGAACATCGCGGTGCCGGCGATGACGCGCGGCAGGACGAGGAAGCTCTGCGGATCGTAGGCGAGGGTTTCCAGCGCGTCCACCTGCTCGGTCACCTTCATGGTGCCGAGCTCGGCCGCCATGCTCGCGCCCACCCGCCCGGCGAGGGCGAGCCCGGCCAGGACGGGACCGAGCTCCAACATCATCGTCTTCCCTACCAGCGTGCCGACGAAGTACAGCGGGACGGTGCCCGTGAAGGTGTAGGACGCCTGCAGGGCGAGGACGACGCCCGTGAAGGCGGCGATGAAGAGGGCGACCGGCAGCGAGTCGACCCCGACGCGGCGCATCTGCACCAGGGTGAGACGGCCCCAGGTCGCCACGTCCGGGACGGCCCGCACCATGTCGCCCACGAAATGGCCGAAGCGGCCGACCGCGTTGATGGCGCGGACGGTCCCCCGGCCGACCCGTTCGATCACGGGCTAAAAGCTAGACGCTGAGACGCCGGGACGCCAAGACGCCAAGCGGCCATAAGCGACGAGTGGCCAGGGGACTCCCTGACCACTCGCTGCTCACAGCCACTCGGCGTCTAAGACTACGCTGCGAAGCTCGCGAGCGCCTTTCCCACGTCGCCGTCGCGCAGCCGCTTGAGCGCGCGATCCCGCAGCTGGCGTACCCGCTCGCGGGTGACGCCCAGCATGCCGCCGATCTCCTCCAGGGTGTGCTCGCGGCCGCCGTCCAGGCCGAAATACAGCCGCAGCACCTTCGCGTCGCGCTTCTGGAGCGTGTTCAGCGCGCTCTCGATCTCGTCCGACAGGAAGCGGTCCATCGCCCGCTCCTCGGTGTCGGGGAGATCCTCGGCGATGAAGCGCTCGATCAGCGAACGGTCGCCATCGGGGTCGAGCGGCGCGTCGAGTCGCACGTCGCCCGTGTTGAGCGCGGCGAGCGACTGCACGACCTCGAGCGACAGCCGCGTCGCGTCCGCGATCTCTTCCGGCGTGGGCTCGCGCCGCAGCGTCTGACGCAGGTACTCGGCCGTGCGCACGATGCGCGACAGGTCGGCCGTGCGGTTGAGCGGCACCCGCACCGTCCGGCCCTGGCGCGCCAGCGCGGCGAGAATCGCCTGGCGGATCCACCACACCGCATAGGAGATGAACTTCACTCCCTGGTCGGGGTCGAACTTGCGGGCGGCGGTGAGCAGGCCGACGTTGCCCTCCCCGATCAGGTCGGTGAGCGGCAGCCCCCGGTTCTGGTACTTCTTGGCCACCGAGATCACGAAGCGGAGGTTCCGCTTCACGAGCTCCTGCATCGCCTCCTGGTCGCCCGAGCGCACCTTGCGGGCGAGCGCAATCTCCTCCTTCTGCGTGAGGAGCGGCGTCTTGGACACCTCGTGCAGGTACTGATCGAGAATGTCGCGCTCGTGCTCGTGCGTGGCGAGCCCGTTGAGCAGACCCCGGCGCCGACCGCGCCGGCGCGCGGCCCTGGGCGGCGCCACCGAGCCGACGGGCCCCGCCGCGGTCGCCTTGGCGGCGACCGCGCGGGCTCGCTGGGGAGCGACCGTCGTCTTCTTGCGTCGGGTCTGCTTGGACATGGCTATCGGGCCTCGCACCGCCCGGTGATACCGCTCAGGAAGCGAAAAGTTCACAAAAAAGCCTGAAAACGCTTGACACCGCTAGAACGCCCCGGTAAGATGCCGTGTTCCCGCCGGGGCGCTTCGGGGGCGCCCAATATAATGGGGGCGTAGCTCAGTTGGGAGAGCGCGTGAATGGCATTCACGAGGTCAGGGGTTCGATCCCCCTCGCCTCCACGTGCTAGACGGGCAGACGGGTAGACGGCGAGCGGTGTCTAGTCTAGAGTTTGGCAGGGGCTCAACGGGCGGCGTCGGCACGAAGCGGTGACACCCCTACCCGTCTACCCGTCTCGGCGTCTACCCGTCTAGGTTTGCGGGAATAGCTCAGTTGGTAGAGCACAACCTTGCCAAGGTTGGGGTCGCGGGTTCGAGTCCCGTTTCCCGCTCTGGCGATTGCGGATTGCGGATTGCGGATTGTGAGGCAGGGCTGGCCGAGGCGCCATGGTGCCGGCTTGGCCGCCCAATGCGCAATCCGAAATTGACAATCCGAAATGGAAACGACGCGGGGTGGAGCAGTCTGGTAGCTCGCCGGGCTCATAACCCGGAGGTCGTGGGTTCAAATCCCACCCCCGCTATTCTTGGATAGACGGGTAGACGGGTAGACGTCGAGCGGTTCGTAGGGTGGAGGCGACAGCCTCTACACACTACACAGTCCGAACCGCTGCCCGTCTACCCGTCTCGTCGTCTACCCGTCTGGTCGTTCGGGCGGTTAGCTCAGTTGGTTAGAGCGCCACGTTGACATCGTGGAGGCCACTAGTTCGAGTCTAGTACCGCCCACTCGCGCCCATAGCTCAACTGGATAGAGCGCTTGACTACGGATCAAGAGGCTGGGGGTTCGAGTCCTCCTGGGCGCATAACAACTTAGCGGCGCCGCTGTCCGATTCCGCGACACCAGTGGGTGTGAAAGTGGGTGTGCGTCACGACGTTTTCCCTCCCGGGACGACGCGCATGCCCTGCTGCGGCAAGAGCGCCCGCATCTTCCCCGCGTCCTCCCGGAGATAGGCGACGACCTCGTACCACTCATAGTCGTCCGTCACGTCGCGCTTCCCGTGGCCGAGATATCGCTTGCGGCGCACGCGCGGGATTCCGGCATCCTGCATCCAGCGGTCGAACGTCTTCCGCGCGAGCTTCGGCGTCACGGTCCGATCCAGCCGCTGTAGCGCGCTCCGGAACCCCGCGGGGGTGAGCTCGGGCCGGGTCGGGAGATCGGCGAGCGGCACATCGCGCACGCGGCCCTCGCGTTTCGTTCCCGCGACGTGGATCCGCTCTCCGGAATGCACAGTCCAGTCGCCCCAGAACTCCTTCGGGTTCATCCCCGTGAGACACATGCCCCACCAGATGCGGCCGGCGTGCGGTGCGAGGCGGTCCCGAATTCCAAGCGCCTCTGAGAGCGTGTACCCCTGCCCTCCGTGCTTACGCTCTTTCATCGGCCGGACGTCGGTGACCTGCTGCCAGAGCGCGCTCCGCGGGCCGACGCGATCGCGCACGAACGCTTGTAATGCCGCGCGCGCGCGATTGAACATACTCGGCGTCTTGGCGGCCACACACGTCTCGCAATAGGCGCCGCTACGGTGACCTGCTCTTCAAGACCAAGTACGGGATTCCTCTGGAGTGGTCGAGCCTCCGCGCGAGCTACTACCGCATCTGTGAGCGTGCGAAGCTGGGGTCCTTACAGATTCGAGCTGAGAAGGAGCCCCGGTTCAAGCCGCTGCTCAAGCCATATGCTCTGCTGCACACGCACGCGACGCTGGAGTTGGAGGATGGAGTGCCATTGGAAGTAGTCAGCGCGCGGCTCGGGCACTCGGATGCATACTTCACTGCGAACACCTACATCGTCACGCGCAGCGAGCGCCAGAAGGTGGCGGCGGAGGCAGCTGAGCAGTGTCTGAGCAAGCTTAACAGCGGCACCGTCGGTTGAAAGCGACCGCCCCACGGAGAACAATGACTGTGCACGAGCGACCAGACTTCCAGCGTCTATGCGGTATCTAATCGCGGTAGACACAGCCGAAACACACGCTGTGACCCGAGCTTTAGCGGAAGCGGGATTTCCGCTGCTCGGAAACCTGTTTTTACGACGTGGCAAGAGACGACGAGACACCGTGATATGGACCGTGGAAGTCGTGGACCCGCCGACAGAGTTGGACGCCATCCGCGCGGCGCTTAGCCGGGCGGGGTTCAACAATGTGACCATTCAACGGGACAGACGTGACGAACGGGACAGACGTAAGCAATGAGCCGGGCGTCAACGGAGCTCCGCAACTGCATTCGGCCCGTCCGCCTCTACGCCTCACCCTCGATGAGCGACTCCGGCATCCATCGCTAGAACGCAGGGCTAAGGTCGAGAAGAGAGTGTTCAGAGACGTGTTCAGTAGCGTAGTTATTTGCGCTACAAGCACCGCGACCGGCCTGTGAGCAAGTGCGTGAAGGTTCTCACGGCCTGACGATTACGCCCTAGGGTCAGCCAACATCAGCTTCATTTCCTCCTGGATGACCCGCGAGCACATCCAGCGAAGCATCCAGAGATCGTTCTCTTCCGTTGGCGATAGGCGAGGATGACCCCGGTGCACGATCTTCGAGCGTGTTTCATAGATGCGTTGAAAGTCCGTCAGGATCTTGTCGCGCTGGCTGCGAGACTTGCCGTCAAGAACGCACAGCGATTCCCGAGTAGTGCTCCAAGGCCCACGAGGTCTGAGAGCGTCTTGTCACCGAGCAGTATTTCGAGGGACGTAGTGGCCTGGACGAACGCCAGTAGTGGATTCGTGGCCGCGTAGCTATCAAACAACCATTGTGCCGCTCGAAGCAGGCGATCGTCCTCGACATGACGGGTCATTACCGCCCCAATATCTGTCAGGTCTTTCAGGGCCCATTTGGGCCGATGCTCAGGCGGGATCTTCTCTGCGAAGAACGGGTGTATCGCTAGCGATTTGCTGGACACCAGCGTGTAGGAACGAATGGCAATCTCCGGTCGCGACACAAGAACATCTCGATCACGGCGCAGTTCTACGGCCACGTGAAGGCGGAACACACGACTTCTGCGTTGGTGTTGTCGCGTTTCCGCCCATCCTGCCGCGAAAACGGCTTACCCGTTGCGTCGCCTCTCGGGCATCTTAGGCACCAGGTTCACTTGCGCCCATTCCCGCAGCTCAGGGGGCGGAAAGAGGCACAGGGACTTTGCAGACCTCTGCCTTACCAGTTGGCTACGGCGCCCGCTCGCGAATTAGCCAGGTTCTCGATGGGCGGAAGCGCCGCGAGGATCGCCGCCTGATCCTTTTCCCCGTGGCGGCACCGCGTCG
>Ga0209377_1002648_pt1 | contig 11656 bp, 10 predicted proteins | sample GraSoiAngelo_141_FD_185898 | JGI IMG/M metagenome (GOLD analysis project Ga0209377, IMG submission 185898) | Grasslands soil microbial communities from the Angelo Coastal Reserve, California, USA - 14_0929_12_40cm (SPAdes) (version 2) | ecosystem: Environmental > Terrestrial > Soil > Grasslands ...
CAGGCGCGCTGCGCCTGCCCCCAGCCCAGCAGCAGCTCGCCGGCGAGGCGGCGCGTGAGCGGCGACGGCGTCCCTGCGGTCAGGAGCCGCGCGATGCGCTCGCGTTGCGCGTCGGGCGCTTCGGCGAGCGCGCTCGCCGCGTTCGGCAGCTGCGCCGGCGCGTCCGGCAACGCCGCCGCCCATTCGCGCGCCGCGCCCTCCCAGTCGCCCGAGAGCTGGCTCAGCTCCGCCAGCTCGATCCCGAACGCGCCGGCCCGGCCGAGCGCGCGCCGGCCGACGAGGAGCACGTCGCGCGCCGCCGCATGGCGGTGCGCGTCCTCGAGCGCCATGGCCCACTCGCGGTACGGAGTCTCGTCGCGCGGCGCGGCCGCGGCCCACCGGAGCGCCACGAGCCGCGCGCTGTCGGGCTCGTTCAGGGCCACGTACGTGCGGAGCAGCACTCCCCGCAGCGCCGCGTTGTTGGGACTCGCCGCCGCGGCCCGCTGGGCCGCCGGCAACAACTCCCCCAGGCGATTGAGCGGCGGCAAGACGCGCTCGAGCCCGAGCAGCGCCGAGAGGTTGGTCGGATCGGCCCGCAGGGTGGCGAGATAGATTCCCGCGGCCTGCTCGTACTGGCCGGCGCGCTCGAGCTCGAAGCCCTGGCCAATGGCCTGGGCCGCGAGTGAGCGAGCGGCTAGGACGAGCAGCGCGGTAACGGCGAGTAGCGACGGGGCCCGGCCCTTGATGCGCGGGTAAACCCGCGACTCGGCAGTGGCCGGTAAACCGGCCTTGTCCCGTGTTAGCGGGTGATGCCGAGCCGCGGGTTTACCCGCGGACTCAGGGCGACCGGACAGTTGGCGCATTCAATCTCCGGAAATACTCAAGCACCAAGCGACGCTGCTCGGGGGTGAGCCCCTGGAGCTCCTCCCAGGTGGGGTAGCGGAGCCGCGGGCCCGCGCCCGTCGCCCCGGGCTTCAGGATGTCGGGGATGTGAACGCTGTCCCCGGTCGCGGAGCGGCTGACGCGTTCCTTGGTCTCGTCAGGCTCGTCGTTCGAGAGCGTACGGCCGGCGTCGAGCAATCGGCGGTACAGTCGCTGCTGGCGCTCGATGGTCTGTTGGTCGAGGCGCCCGGCCTCGAGCTGACGCGCGAGCTCCTTCGCCTCCTGCGCGAGCGGACCCGCGGCGGCGCTCGCGCCCTCGGCCTGGAGCCGCTCGAGCTGCTCCGCGAGGGCGCGCTGGCGGGCGGCGAGAGCCCGCAGCCGCTGCAGCAGGGCCTCGCCGCTCACACCCATCAGCGGGAACAAGCCCTGGGCCAGACCGTTGAGCCCCTGCTGATCGCGCGCCAGGCGCGCCAGCTGCTCCACCGCTTCGGCGAACCCGCTCCCCGACTTCCCGCCCGCCACCTGGCTGCGGCTGCGGGCGAGCGCCAGGGCGGTGGCGTTGAGCGCGTCGACCGCGTCGTCGGCGAGGGTAGCCGCCTCGGAGGCGTTGGGGTCGGCTTCTTCGAGCTCGGCGCGCGCCGCCGCCATTTGCCGCTTCGCATAGCCCAGCGCCCCGTCGAGCTGCGGCGACACGAGCGCATGCTTCCCGGCCGCCTCGCGGATCTGGCGCGCCACCGCGTCGGTCCCCTCCTCGACGGCCGCCTGCCGCGACCGGGTGGCGGCGCCCGCCTCGCCGCGCCGCAGCGCCGCGGCCACGCGCTCCTGCCCTTGGGCGAGCGCGGCCGTCTCCGACAGCGCCCGGTCGAGCGCTGCAAGCGTCTCACCGCGCCACTCCCGCGCCAGCGAGTCACGCTGGCCGCGCAGCGCCTCCGGCACACCCGCCAGCTGCCGCTCGGCATCGGTCCCCGCGGCGGCAGCGGCCGCAGCCCGAGCGTCGTCCGCGGCCTGCGCGGCGCGTTGCATCGCCGCTCGCGCATCGCGCGCCGCCTGCTGCGGCGCCGCGAGCGGGGTGCGGGGGCCCGCGCGGAGGTCAGTGGCTACCCGCTCGATGCCTCGCGCCAGCGAATCCGCGCGGTCGGCAAGCGTGCGCTGGCGCGCGGCGCTGGCGCTGTCGGGCCGCGGCGCGTCCTCGCGATTCCACTCCCCCTGGCGCCGCCGCAGGTCCTCGGCGTCGGCCGCGAGCGACGCGAGCGCGCCCTCGACGGCGGCCCGGCGGAACAGCTCCTCGCTGCGCTCGAGCTCGGCCTTGAGCTGCTGCTGCGCCTCGGCGAGGCGCTCGAGCGCGCGGCGCGTCGCCTCCGGGTCGAGCCGCGCCAGCGCTTCCTGCAACTCCCGCAGCCGCGCCGCCAGCTCCGGCGTTACCGCGCGCTGCAACAGCTCCTGGACTTCGCGCAGCCGCGCCAGGAACGCCGTGTCGCCCATCCCGGCGGCCTGGGCCGCCCGCGTGATCTCCTCCACCGCGCGAGACAGCTCTTGGACCCGCTGCTGCAGCGCCTCCTGCTCGCGCGCGACGGCTTGCGCGCGCTCCGTCGCTTGGAAGGGAAGCGGTCCGTCCCGCCCGTCCGCGGCGCGGCGTGTCCCGGCCGCGTCGCGGGAGCGCTGCTGCGCGAGATCCCGTGTCCGCGCCCCCAGCTCGCGCTCCGCCTGGGCGAGCGAGTCCGCCGCGCCGGCGACGTCCCGCGCAGCCGCGCGGGTCGCGGCGCGCAACTCCTCGAGGCTCGGCAGCCGCAGCGCGATCTCCTCGCTCCGCCCCACGTGAGTGCGAGGCGCGGGGACGTTGTCCCACGCCTCGACGCGGAGCCGCAGCGTGTCGCCCGGCAAGAGCCCACGCCTCTCCGCGTCGAGATCTCCCTGGACGATCGCCCGCTCGCCCGCGCCCGACACGTCCAGCGACTCGCGCACCGCCGCTCCCACCTTCCCCGTCCGGCTCACGCGCCAGCTCACCACCTCGAGCCGGGTCAGACCGTGATCGTCCCGCGCGTCGATCACGAGCGGTTGCCTGAGCGATAGCGGCAGCGTGGTGTCGCGGCCCGGGACGGGGACCGTCACCACGGGTGCGGAATCGGGCACCACGCGCAGCCGCAGCTCGAGTACGTCGCCCTCGAGCGGCGTCCCATCCGCCGTCGCGAGCTCGAGCCGCCATGTGCCGGAGGCGGACGGCGGAGCGGTCAGCCGGCCCGAGAACCGAGCCCCATCCACGGCGAGGCGCGCCCGTCCCTCCCCCATTCCGGCCCCCCCCCGACGCCACGCTGCCGCCGCCAGCGAGACGCTCGCCGTGCCGCTCGTGAGGATCACCGTGCCTTCGGGGATCGCCACCAGGTCCGGGCCGGGAACGAGCGGCTCGTCGGGACGGGCGAGGTACTCGGGATACCGGGCGGTGAGCTCGAGGCCGGCAACGAACGCGGGCAGCGCCACGCTGACACGGCGCTCGACCGAGCGCCGGCTCCCGCTCGAGGCCCGCAGATACAGATCGGACTCAAGCGGGCCGATGCGCCGAGTGGCGCGGCCGAACGAATCGAGCGCGACCGGGGCCGGGCGCCACGGCTCCCCCGGGCCGCGTGTCCAAAGGATGGCCCGCGTCGCCGCGGGCACTGCGAGCGTGGCTGTGACGCTGTCACCCCGGCGCACCGTCGCGCGGTCCACGGTGAGACGCACCGGCGCGCGCGCGTCGACGATGGCGCGGAGCGGATGCCAGAACGCGGCCGCGCGCCCCGCGCCGGGCGACGACGCTACGAACAGCGCGGCGCCGAGCGCCGCTGCGCCTGCACCCACCACGAGCGACGCCCGCGTGCCGCGGGCCAACAGCCGTCCCACCGCCGGCGCCGCGCGCTCCACCACCGCGGCCGCTCGGGCGTCCGCCAGCGCCAGGAGCTCCGCGCTCGCTCCGGCGCTCGCCGCCGGCGCGAGCACTCCCACCACACTCCCCGCGCGCGTGCCGGCAGTCGTCTCGACCAGCCGTCCCACGGCGGCAGGCGCGGCGGGGCGTCCCGCCCGGCGCACGAGCGACAGCGCCGCGCCGGCGAGCCCTGCGATCAGGAGCCACGCGACCACGACCGCCGCGACGCGCGGCGCGAGCGTCAGCCCCGCGCCCGCGATGGCAAACGCGACGCCCGCGCTCGTGAGCAGCACCGCTCCGGCGCGGGCGCGCGCGTGCGGCCCACCGAGCCGCCGCAGCCCAGCCGCCGTGTCGGTCACCGCGTGGCGCTCACGGCGTAAGTGAACAGGTTGACCCCCATCCGTAGTGCCGCCTCGTGAAGCTCCGGAGGATCATGGTGAACGTCGGGATCCTCCCACCCGTCGCCCAGGTCGGTCTGATAGGAATAGTACACGACCAGCCGGGTGCCCAAAAAGATACCGAACCCCTGCGCCGGCAGCCCGTCATGTTCGTGAATCTTGGGGAGGCCCCTGGGGAAATCGTACACCAGGTGATAGATGGGGTGGCTCAACGGGACCTCAACCAGGGGATGATCGGGGAAGACGCGCGCGATCTCGCGGCGGAACGACTTGTCCATGCCGTAATCGTCGTCGGCGTGCAGGAAGCCCCCCTGCTCGAGCCAGCGCCGCAGCCGCGTCACCTCTTCGTCCGAGAAGCGCACGTTCCCGTGTCCCGTCATGAAGACGTAAGGAACGTCCCACAGTTCGGGGCCGGTGAGCGTCACGACGCGCTCGCGCTCGGCGACGGCGAGCGCGGTGCGCTGGCGGAGCGCCGCGAGGAGGTTCGGCAGCGCGGAGGGGCCGGCGTACCAATCTCCCCCACCGTCATAGTGCAATCTACCGATCGTTAGACTGGCAGAGTGCGGAATGTGGAATGCGGAATGCGGAATGGAAGGGCGGGCGTTGATTCCGCATTCCGCACTCCGCATTCCGCATTCGCCTGCGTCGGCGATCGGCAGCCAGAGTGCGACCAAGATGACCGCCAGGGCTCTCACAGCTCGTTCACCAACCGGTAGGCCGTATTTCTCGTGATCCCCGTCTCCGCCGCGAGCTGCTCGGCCACGTCGCGGCGCGTCATCCCCTGCGCCAGCAGCGCGCGGGCCCGGGCCTCGGGGTCGGGGGAAGGGGCGCGCTCCTCCCGGGCCGGCTTGCCGGTGCCCGCCACCATCACCGTCACCTCGCCGCGGGCGGGGGCTTCGGCGTAGTAACCCGCGAGCTCGGCCAGGGTCCCGGCGCGGGTCTCTTCGAACAGCTTGGTCAGCTCTCGCGCCACCGCGGCGGGTCGCTCCGCGCCGCACGCCGCCGCGAGGTCCGCGAGCAGCTCCGCGACGCGTGGCGGCGCTTCGAACAACACCGCCGTCCACTCGCTCCTCGCCACCACGTCGAGCAGGCGCCGCCGCTCCGCGCCCTTGCGCGGGACGAAGCCCAGGAACAGGTAGCGATCGGCGCCGAGTCCCGAGACCGACAGCGCGGCCGCGACGGCGGTGGGCCCCGGGACGGTGATCACGGGGATATCGCGCTCGCGGGCGGCGGCGACGAGCACCGCGCCGGGATCGCTCACGGTCGGCGTCCCGGCGTCGGTCACGAGCGCCACGTCCTTGCCGCTCGCCAACAGATGGAGGATGCGGCGGAGCGCCGCGTCGTTCGAGTGCGCATGGAAGCTGATGAGCTCGGCGCGCGAGCCGACGTGGGCGAGCAGTGGCTTGGTGTGGCGCGTGTCTTCGGCCGCGACGGCGGCCGCCCGCGTCAGCGTGGCGGCCGCGCGCGGCGAGAGGTCCTCGAGGTTGCCGAGCGGCGTCGCCACGACGTACAGGGTGCCCGCCATCTCACCACGAGACCGGCCACGGCAGGCGACCGTAGTAGCCCGCCGACTGCAGGACGTAGCGGTGCTCGCGCGTCGCCTCGCGCAAGATCTTGGGCGCCGTCCCCGGCATCATCACCTCGACGCCCTCGAGCAGCTGGAGCGACCAATCCGTGAGCGCATTCGAGAGCTCCTCCGGCTGCACCACCGAGTCCGGCGTGTCCGTCCCGCGCGGTGCCGAGAGGATTGTGATCGCCCTGTGCGCATCCACCAGCCCCGCGCTCACCTTCTGCGCCCGACGCTTCGCCTCGCCCGGAAATTCCTTGTCCACCTCGTCGACGATGCGCCAGTACAGCTCGCGGTAGGTGTTGATGAGCGCGTTCGGCGCCTGCTGCGGCAGGTCGGCGACGTAGGGGAACACGGCCGCCGTGAGAACGGGCGTTTGCCGGTCGGCGGCGGTGTGGAACTGCGATTCGAGAAACTTCGGAATGGCCATGACGTCCGGCTTGTCGCAGAAGTAGCCGCTGGCGTAGCGTCCGCCGTCGAACCGCACGTACGACACGCGCGCGTTCGACGTCAGCTCGAGGATGCCGCTGGTCTTGTCCCGCGCGAACGCCGCGAAGAACGCGCCCGGCTGCGACGGGTCGACGGTGCGCATCTCGACCGGCGCCGCGCACGACTGATACATCCAGGCGAGCTGCTCCATCGGCGCGGCCGAGTAGGCGAGCTCCCCCCGCTCGACTTCGGCCCGCATCCGCTTCAGCGCCTCCGTGATGGTGATGACCTGTCGTCCGGTGGTGTGCAGGGACGCGGCGTTCACGGCCTCGCCCTTGCGGAAGAACAGCAGCAGGCATTCATCCGGCAGATAGGCCGTGATGTAGCCGTCGACGCGACCGTCCCGGTCGCGCTTGCCGAAGGCAAGGAGGTTGTCGAGGTGGATGAACGCGAGCCGGGTGCGATGAATCAGCCGGTTCACCTGCGGGAAGGTCAGGTCCGCGAGGCGCACCGGCGAATTCATCAGGCGAGCGGTGCTCGCGCGCATGGTCCTCCGGGGAGGATGCTACGACAGATGCTGCTGGATCTTCTGCTCGAAGACCGGCTTCGGGTACGCGCCCACCAGCGTATCCACGTGTCGCCCGTCCTTGAAGAATAGAATACTCGGAATCGAGCGAACGTTAAAGCGCATCGCCGTCTTCTGATTGGCGTCCACGTCCACCTTGGCGACCTTCAGCCTCCCCTGATACTCCCCGGCCAGCTGGTCCAAAATCGGCGCCACCATGTGACACGGCCCGCACCACGTTGCCCAAAAGTCCACGATCGTGAGCCCCTGGTGCTGCTCGACCTCCAACCCGAACGTGGCGTCCGTGACGGCCGTGAAATGTTCCGCTGCCATGACCTCTCCACTCCCTCTGGTGCAATCGTTATGTTCACGGGCGTCATGAGCGATTCACGCGCCCGCGTCGCCCATATCGGCATCGCCGTTACGTCCATCGGCGCCGCTCTCGGCTTCTATCGCGACGTCCTGGGACTCGAGCCGGGGCGCCCCGAGACGGCCGACGGTGCGACGATCGTGGCCCTGCCGCTGGGCGACGTCCAGGTCGAGCTCCTCGAGGCCCGCGATCCGGACGGCCCGGTGGCGAAGTTTCTCGCCAAGCGCGGGCCGGGCATCCATCATATCTGCTACCGCGTGCCGGATCTGGACCGGGCGCTGGAGCGCTGCCGGGCGGCGGGATACCGTCTCATCGACGAGGTGCCAAGGCGCGGCGCCGGCGGCCGGCGCATCGCGTTCGTGCATCCGAAGACGACGGCCGGCATCTTGGTGGAGCTGACCGAGTAAATCAACACGTGGCGGGCTCGCCAAGTTCCCGCGGCGTCAAGCCTTGCACGGCGCCGCCGGATTGGGGATGGTGGCGAGATCCGTCCCGACCACCAGCCAGCGGCCACCTTTCGTGCGCGCGACCTCGATCGGCACGACCACCGTGCACGACGTCGAGCGCTGCAGCTCCACGCGGAAGACGCGGCGGTCCTCCTTGTTCGGCACGGGGAGCGGGCCGTCGACGACGCGGTAGCCGACGTGGTTCAGATAGATCTGGAGGACGGTGAGCCGCTGGTTGAGGTCCGTGTTCTTCATCCGGTCGGCGGCGAGCCCGCGCTCGTTGCCCCACAGGGTTCTCATGCGCTCGAGATCGTTCCCCTTCACCGCTGACATGAACTGCGCGAGGGTCTCCTGAGGCGACTGCGGTGCGAGCTTCCCCGGGGCGGCTCCCCCACCGCACCCGAGGCAGCCCAGCGCGACGAGCACGGTCAGTCGTGGTCTCACGGACGATACCTCGAGTATGGGCGGAGTGAACCGAAGGTAAGACGGCATGCGGCTCTACGTCAACATTGATCACGTCGCGACGGTGCGCGAGGCGCGCCGCACCGACGAGCCCGATCCCGTGCGCGCCGCCGCGGCGGCCGAGCAGGGCGGCGCCGACGGCATCACCGTGCACCTGCGCGAGGATCGCCGCCACATCCAGGACGCCGATGTCCGCGCGCTCCGCGCCGCGGTGCGCACCGTCCTGAACCTCGAGCTCGGCGCGGCACCCGACATCGTGCGGCTCGCCGCCCGCCTCAAGCCGTTTCAGGCGACGCTCGTCCCCGAGCAGCGCCGGGAGATCACGACCGAAGGCGGTCTCGCGCTGCGTGGCGCGAACCGCAAGGTCGGCACCGCCGTGGAACGCCTCACCGCCGCCGGCATGCGCGTCAGTCTCTTCATCGACCCCGACCCCGCGACCATCGATCGCGCCGCCGCGCTCGGCGTACCCGCGGTCGAGCTGCACACCGGCCGCTACGCCCGCTCCTGGCGGAAGAGCGATGCCGCGCTCCGCGCGCTGGGACGCGCGGCCGCCCACGCCCGCGCGCGCGGCCTCGCCGTGCACGCGGGGCACGGTCTCACCTACGACAACGTCCAGCCCGTCGCCGCCATTCGCGACATCGAGGAGCTCAACATCGGGCATTCGATCGTGAGCAACGCGATCTTTCTGGGAATGGAAGAAGCGGTGCGGCGCATGCGGCAGTTGGTCGATGAGGCCAGGAAGCCTTAGCTTGGTAGCCTTATGACCGAGTCCCCGAAGCCCCTCGGCATGTCGGACTTCTTCGCCCTCGAGGCGGGGGAGTATCTCGAGCGGCTCGACGGCATGCTGGCCAAGGGCGACAACCCCAGCGCCGACGAGATCGTGCGACTCGCCCGGGCGCTGCGCGGCAGCGCCCTCATGGCGAACCAGCACGCGATCGCGCGCACCGCCGCCGGGCTCGAGGCCCTGGCGCGCGCGGTGCGCGAAGGACGGCGCGCCTGGGATGCCCAAACCCAGCAGCTCGCCCTCCGCGGCGTGGACGACTTGAAGATCTTCGTGCGCCGGGCGGGCAGCTGGACCGCTGCCGACACCGCGAAAGCCGAGGCGTTGGCACAGCAGCTCGAGCAGCTCGCGGGCCGGCCGTCGGCGCAGATCCGCGCGGTGGAAGCCCTGGGGCTCGATGCGGGCGCGCGGGCATTCGTGGCGCGTGAGGGCGCGGCGATCGCGGGCACGCTGGAGCGAGCGGCGCAGGCGCTGCGGGCCGACCCGCTGGGGCACGACCCGCTCCAGCACGTTATGCGCGCGCTCCAGCCGTTGCGCGGCCTCGCGGCCCTCAACGACCTGCCGCCGCTCCCCGACCTCCTCGAGGGAATCGAGCGCGCCATCGGCGAGCTGTCGCGCTCGGGACTCGAGCCCCCAGCCAGCGTTGGCGAGCTGTTCCAGGTCGCGGGGAGCGCGATCGCCCGCGCCGCCCGCGAAGTCGCCGAGCGGGGCCGACCCGACCCCGAAGGGGCGGACTTCCGGCAGTTCGCCGGGTTGCTGGTGAAGTTCATGGAAAGCGAGCCAGATGCCGTCTCGATTGGCTCGCTCTACTACAGCGACTCAGGCCCCCACATCGTGTCGCGCGGCGTCCCCGCGGCACGCCCGTCTACGCTCGGCAAGCTGGAGCTCGTGAGCCACGGCGAGCACCTGCGGCAGGCGGCGGACTCGCTCGAGCGCGCCCCCTCCGCCACCCAGCGGGAGCTGCGCGCCCACACGCTCGGCACCACCTTCCGCGCGCTCGCGAACGCGGGCGGCGGCGTGCTCGCCGACCGCGTGGCCCAGTTCGCGATGGCCGGGCGCGACGCGGTGGCCTCGGGGATCGCCGTGAACAGCCCGGCCGCCTTCGCCGCCGAGCTGCGGCGGGCGGGCGACGTCCTCGCGCGCTCGGGCACCGGCGACGAGGAAGCGCTCGCGACCGAGCTCGACGCCCTCACCGCCGCGCTCCGGACCATCCGGCCGGGCGCCGCCCCCGCTCTTCCCGCTCCTGCTCCTCGTCCCGCGCCCGCGCCGAAGCCGGCAGCGCCCCCGGCCGCGGCGCCGGTAGTCCCCGTCGGGAAAGCCACCCCCACCCCCACCCCCACCCCCACCCCCCCGCAGCGGGCCGATCAGGCGATCCCCGAAACGCCCGACCTCGTCGGGTCGTGGGCCGCCTACCAGCGGCTTACGGTGGGAGGGATCGGCACGGCGTCGCTGGCGGAACTCCTCGCCGGCGCCGAGCGCGCGCCGGTAGCCCCCCCCCCCGCTCCCGGCTCCCCGGGACCGTCAGGGACTCCTTCAGGGCTCCCGGCTCCCGCGTCGTCCGCCGTGGATGTGCGCGCCCTGTTGTACCGCGGCGAGCGCGCGCTCCGGCGGGCCGAGGAGCTGCGCGCCACAGCGAAGCAAGTGTCGGGCGACGCGCTCCGCGAGCTCGTCGAAGAAGTCTGCGACCTCGTTGCCCTCGCCTTCGAGCCCGGCCCCTAGTCGCGCCTGGGCCTCGCGCTGGAGGCAGGCGTGGCTCGTGGGGCTCGTGGTCACTCTCGCCCTCCTCGCCTGGGCGCTGCACGGCGTGGACGCCCGCGCGCTGATCGCTCACCTGCGGCGCGCAAACCCCTGGCTCATGGTGGCGACGATCGCGCTCGCCACGCTGACCTTCCCGCTCCGGGCCCTCCGGTGGCGGCTGATCCTGTGTGGCGCCAGCGGCAGCCCCCTGCCGCTCGCGTCGCTATGGCATGCCACGGCGATCGGATTCATGGCCAACAACCTGCTCCCGGTGCGGGCCGGCGAGTTCGCTCGCGCGTATGCCGTGCGGCAGGGGGTGTCGGTGCGGTTCACGACGGCCCTCGCCTCGATCGCGGTAGAACGGGTGTTCGACGGGTTGATGCTTGTCGGACTGTTCACGGTGGCGCTCTTCGTCCCCTCGTTCCCGCGCGACGCGATGATCGGCGGCGTGCGGCTCGCGGGGCTGGCGACGGCGGGCGCCGCGGTGTTCGCGGGAATCCTGGTCATCGCCCTGCTCGTGGTCCACCGTCCCGCCCCATGGATCGCGTTGCTCGGCCGGGTCGCTCACGCGGTGCTTCCGGCGCGCCTCGCCGATCGCGTCACCCACCTTGCCGAAGGACTCGTCGCTGGGCTCGACGTCCTGAAGAGCCCGGCTCGCTTCCTGGGCGTGGCGGCGTGGTCGCTCTTCCTGTGGCTCGTGAACGCGGCAGCGTTCGCCGTGTGCTTCCGGGCGTTCGGGCTGCCGGTGCCGCCGGAGGGCGCGCTGGTACTGCAGGGGGTCATCGGGTTCGGGGTCGCGTTGCCGTCCTCCCCGGGGTTCATCGGCGTGTTCGAGGCAGCGACCCGCGGAACGCTCGCGATCTACGGGATCGACGCCACGCGGGCGGTGAGCTACGCAGTCGCCTACCACGTGGGCACGTTCTTTCCGATCACCCTGCTGGGACTCTACTCGCTGTCGCGCATGCGGCTCCACCTGACGGAGCTGAGGGCGGCGGCCCCGGTCGACGATTGAATCGGGTCCGCGTCGCCGCGCATGCGAAGCGAATCACCCCGGAGACGCAGGGCTTTCCCTTCCGCAGCCCGGTCGCCCAGACGGCGCGCGTCGGTGAGCGCCTGATCGAGGCTGTCCATCGCTGCTTCGTGC
>Ga0209377_1002652_pt1 | contig 11649 bp, 10 predicted proteins | sample GraSoiAngelo_141_FD_185898 | JGI IMG/M metagenome (GOLD analysis project Ga0209377, IMG submission 185898) | Grasslands soil microbial communities from the Angelo Coastal Reserve, California, USA - 14_0929_12_40cm (SPAdes) (version 2) | ecosystem: Environmental > Terrestrial > Soil > Grasslands ...
CCGGCCGGACCGTGGATATGCGGCGACGAAGGCGGTTATTCGGAACCTTCACAAGGTTATGGCCGTCAAGGATGAGTTCTTCACCGCGCAATTATTGACTGATGATGAGAAGCTGGAACGCGACAAGGTCAGATACAACATCGACGAAGATAACGGGGATAGGATTAGTTACGTGCACATTAACGAACCAGAATTTTACCTGTTCGGCCGACAGATACGATTCGACCTTCCAAAATGGCTCGCCCGAAACTGGTTCTACAACATTGGCAAACGCGCAGGCTTCACTCGGAAATTATTGAGCAGATGGGGCTGGCATGAGAAGGAACAGGGGTTCAGAGACTGGTACTACAACGATGTGATCGGATTCTACTTGGAAACCACAGGCAGGGATTACGACTGGGCCTTGAGAGGACTACGCGTTTTGAATGATCCATACAGACCAGACGAGTTTATTGTGACGGGTTTCAGGGAATTCGTATATCCCAAGATGGAACAGGCGAGAAAACAGTTCGAGCAGATCCGGACCACGACTCCAGGTCATGGTGAACTGCCCGTGATGCCGGCTATCGCCACGCAACCAGAGCATTAACCGGAACTTAGCCGAGGCTTTTCATTTTAGAAATGCGTCGGAGGACAATCGTCTTTGTTTCGGCTGAGGAGCTGGACCGGCTCAGGCATATCATAGATCAGTCGGGTTTGATGAACGGGACAGTTCAAGTCCAATTTGAGATGCCGAAATAGCGTGGTTGTTGAAGCGAACAACCAAGAGAAATTGTTCCGAGCGTCCAACACTGTCAAGGCCTTGAGCCTCGGTTTCTCACTGGACGAGGCGCGGGGTCTTATGAATTCAGAGAACTACCTTCTGATGGTCCCGCTTGAGGTAGAGCCGCCGCCGAGAGACAGGACGAAGAAGATGCGTTCAAGTTCTACTCGGTTCCGTCTCTTCGCTTTCGAATCCCTCGATATTCGAGTCATTCAAAAGTTTACGGGAGTAGTGTTCAAGCTTCGAGATGATAACCTGTGGCTGATCGGTCCGATCGACTCGGTTGTTGAAGCGTCCCGTGAGGCTCGCCCAGATCATAATGGGCCGGACTAGAGGGACGGTCCAACAGTATCACAGAGGAAAACGAGGAATCCGCTTGCCTCGTTGAGCAGGGGCAAGCTTCTGCTAATTGTACCTATGCACTCATTCTTCCAGAAAGGGATTCCACAAGTAATATCTAGACGATGAATGGACTCGTGTCGAGATGCTGATGCCTAGAGCTAAGACGATAGCAAAATCGTTTCGGATAAACGAAGAAGCGCTCAAGGCCCTACAGGAAGAGGCCTCTAGGCAGAACATCAGTGTCAATACGCTCGTCAATCAATTACTTCTTGATTATTCGGAGTTCGGAAGATTCGTGCAAAGAGCGAACGCGGTACGTCTGACTAGGAAGACTTTCGAGGAGATTCTGAAAATAGCGCCCGAGGATGGATTGGGTAAGGCTGGCCAAGAGGCTGGGAAGAGTGGACCCGGGGCGATCATAACCTCCAAGTGGGGGAAGATGAATGTGAACAATGTGATCGGTTTCATACGTGATTTATCCAGTTACGCCAATCTCTTCGAGTATTACGAGAAGGAGGAGAATGGACACTGGACGATCACATTGGTACATGAGCTTGGGCCGAAATGGTCCTCCTTTCTGTCACATTATTTGTCCGAGGCGTTTGCTTCTGCTGGTACCCAAGCAAGAGCCAAGACATCAGATCGTGCCGTGATATTCTCGCTGTAATTAGTCGTGTTTGGATTGGCAGTAGCAACATTCAGACTCGATTATCTTAACTAAAGAAAGGGGGAGATCCGCTCGAGCGTGCAACTCCGGGCTGGAGTTGCGAAGACGCTGGAGGGACCTTTCTACTTGGTTGAAGCTGTTCTTGTGCTCTTTCTCCAAGCGATCATGTAGCCGAGTCCGCCTGCGATGGCCCCGACCAAAGCGACCGCGACGAAGGCTGCAATGTATGGTGGAAGCTCACCTAGAACTTGCACATGGACTTGTCCATAGGCAGCGCTTGGATTGCTTGGACTCAACGTAAGGGCAAGCGCACCGCCTCGCCATCCTCCGTTCATCATTATCCACGTTGCTCCGACGACTCCAATGTTCATGAGCGCAATGTGCAGCCAGGCCAGAATGTTGCTGAATCCTTTGTAGGGGGCGCCAAGGTGGACCTCTATGTGCTGGTAGAATAGGGAGGTTACCGCGGCTGCGAGAGGTCCGAACATGATGAAGGCTAGGTAGCCTGCAGTAAGCCAGGTCCCAGGGCCTCCACTGGCAACGATGCGGGCTGCTCCTGGTGTACCGTAGACTCCGTCGTATAGTAGAAATCCCGTAACGCCAACAGCGAGGGCACCTTGTATTATGGCTGCAATTATGAACCTGTCGGCCCACTTGCTCGCCTGGGATAACTCCATTGTTCGAGTCCCAACCGTCCGTTCGTTCTTGTATTGAGCTGCTGATTCTTTCATGTTTCTTCTCCTTGAGACTGTTAGAGAGCCTCCAACTAGTATAAGCGAGCCGTACACTTGGTGCTACGATAAACACAACTGTGCTCGTTAGTATCACAACTAGAGATTCCCTAAGCTAGGTCCGTCTCACGTAAGATCGCCTGCGACAAGGTTACTTTGTGCACTTTTCCAATCACCTGTGAACCTCCCCCTGAAATATCCGTTGAGAGTTAGTTCCTCTAATGGAGAATGTCATGAATCATGGCACACTCTAACGCCAGAGCCGTAGGAGTTTTAGATCTACCTTCGTCGTTGAATGCCTACTCCGCTCCGACGCTTGAAGAAATAGTCCTGAAAATGCAAGGAGTCAAGAGCGCGAGAATCAATAACATCTCTCGCAAGATCACTGTTGAATTTGATCCCTCGGTGACAAGTTTTGAGCGAATTAAAAACATGATCGAACGGGCTGCGTAGCAGCAATCCTGCTGGAGCGTGGCGAGTCTAGCCAGAATGCATGTAGACAAGAAGGAATTAAATTGAGTTTGTTGGGGCTTATTGTCTTCTAATGGACTCTATAGAAGATTACGTGTAGCTCTGTCTCATTAGCCGAGCTATTGTATGCGCGATTTCTGAATTAGAAGCCCCATGTTGACAGCTAGCAGAGCCTCCACGCCCTTATCAACGAATGCCACTGCATCCACTCCAGCGCCCGTCAGAAGTGCTCCCACTGCCCAGAGAGACAAGAGGAAAAGGGCGTAGCCAAAAATGGTTGGCTGGACAAAGTTTGGCATGACGTTCGCGGCCAGGACTATCGCTGCGAAGATATAGATCCCGCCCATTACGTACCACAGGTTCTCGTAGAAGCCGGCGAAGGTGTTGCCGTAATAGAAGTTGATCGCTCCAGTTATGACAGCAAGTGTGGTAGAGGTCCAACGAAGCGTGGACCTGCTCCTCATATTGATCCTCATAGCAATTTGACTAACTGATGGTTCTGATTTCACTTGTGTTCCCTTCTAACCTTGTACAGTTAGGTAGCCCTCCATAGTGGGGGTGTGGTATTTGCAATAGTAGAGGAAGATTCCAGCATAGTTCGCTGTGAACGTTATTTCCGCGGTCTGTCCCTGAGCAACGTCAACATCAATGTTGTAAGGAACCCCGATCGAGAAGTTGTGCTTCTCAGGTTTATCCTCTATGTTGATGTAGTGAAGTACCACCGTGTCTCCCTTATTGACGGTGATATGATCGGGTGTGAAGGTGTCGTGAGGGAGTCCAAATGTTGTCTCGTTAAAGTCCAAGCCGTTGTTGAAGAGATAGATGTTTCTTGTCTGCCGGGCTTCATAGTGGAATCCGTATCCGACAGCTGTTCCCACAAGGGCCCCGCCCACGACTGCTACGAGTGCCACGACGATTAACAATCTCCCTGTTGACCATCGCCCGCTTGGCGTTCTCATCGTATTTTGCTCGTTGACTGGGTTGTAGTTATAACATATACGACGACCGTTCACAAGTTGTCTGATTCGATTTCACTGTATTACGAACGAGTGCTGTTCTGACGGCTCATAATATCAAATCCAGTTTCTCGAAGACCTAAAGCGAGAATGTGCACACAGTGTTGTTCTGAGTACGTCTCGCTTATTGCTTGGCGCTCATGACGCAGCTGATTGGCGCAGCATAAGTCTCGGATTTACTCTTCCGTTCTTAGGACTCCTGATTCACTTTCTCATTCGTAGACGAAACATTCTGCGAACAGATCGTACAATACATGAACCACACAAAGCAAACGCAGATGACACACTGATTCTTGGACATTGGGGTCGAACTAACGAACCCAAGGCGGACCTGGTCTACGGGCTAAAGGAGCAAATCAGAGACAGTTCAGGCAGTCTACTCGATTGGCTGATCAACCAGAAGACTCGCCTTCCGTAAACTATTTCCCAGTTTTTCGGGTCTGAACCTTTTTCGGTTCGGACTGCTGTAGCCTTGGACGTCTTCCCGGTTTGAGCCGTTCGTTTTGGAGTTATGAGTATTCTATCCACTCGACCGTGGTAGACTAAGCCGGCGATTGAAAAACGAGCAGAGTTCTCAACCAGTACCTAGCTCTTCAGAGGCTCCGGAAGCACATCAAACAACTTAACAAATTTTACTACTTTTATCGGGACTATGATCCAATTCGCTCATTTTGCGCCCTGATCAGCAATCGGAACTCACTTTTTCTGGCCCCCGATGTTGTCCTCATGAATTTCCGCTATGTTTAAATGAATAAACCCGTTTCCGCAAAATGCTTTTCCATGCATAATGGAAGAATTAGCCTAGATCTCGCTCATTTTGAGGCGCCTGAGAAAATTAAGTTGGAAAAAAGGGGGGTAGATTGTGAAGTTTCAAGACGCAAAAGACACTTTCCGAATACTTTCGGACCAACCATCTATCAACCCACAATTTCTAACCTTCACAATCGTCTCTCGAACCAGACGAACTCAGCTGCACAAGCTGTACGCATTAGAGAACCGGATTCCAGAAAAAGATCTCGCACAATTTTCCAGCAGAATATTTTCTTCTAAAATATTTTTTTCTGAACAATCTTATTTTTCAAAGCATGCTTATTCTAGAGGGGCCTCCATTGGAATTCTCAAGAGCGAGCCCGAACGAATCCAGCCAGTGCTCCCTCAATAGAGCAAAAACCATCAAGAGCCCGAGTCCGAACGAACCATGCAAGACCTCTCCACCGCCAGAGCGTCTACTCATCCTATCTTCCATAATCCCGGTTTTTGTGGGGGTGTGCCGGCCGTAACCCATCTTCTGTTCGTGGCAGCCATCCGTCTTATCGGAGTACCCGCGCCTTCGGACGGAAGCTCACAGGCGCCTATGTCTCCTTTCACAGCATAACAACAGCTCCATCGTTTCACCCCGTAAACCCATGACAATGCTCAGGCGTTAGCCATCACGCATCTCAATCCATGGACTCGGGTTCCTCGTTTCTGCGCTGTTGTCACAGGTCTCCCCGGACATCTCAGTGATGCTATGCTTTTCCGCCATGTGGATGGAGTTTCCTCAGGACCACGTCACACGTCCTGTAGCCGCCCACCGGCTCGCCCCCACAAAGAAACGATCAAAGCATCCACTGGATAAAAAATTGATCCCATTAATCAAAAGAAAATAACGGGTGAGCTGTGCAGAAGGCTCAACGTTTGATATCGCTCCAAGCATGTTATCCCTAAGGGACAGCACCTTGGGCGATTGGGGGCTGCGGGCTGAACATCTCGGCCGAAGCCTCGATGCGTACACCCCAGCTCCATTAACCCCATCTTCTATGGGAGCCCTCGTCCTAGCCCGAACAGATCTGTCGCCAGACCTGCCAATATTATTGTGGGCTGGATCGGTTGCCTATTTTCGGGAGAGGTTTCGGGCTTAGATGCTTTCAGCCCTTATCCTCGATAGCGTGGCTGCCCGGCAGTGCCCTGTCGGACAACCGGTAAACTAGAGGCTACGATACCCCGTTCCTCTCGTACTAGGGGCGCCTTCCCCTCAGGCAACCAGCACTCCCAGCAGGTAGAGTCCGACCTGTCTCGCGACGGTCTAAACCCATCTCGCATTCCCCTTTGATAGGCGAACAGCCTCGCCCTTGGGTCCTGCTGCGGACCCAGGATGGGAAGGGACGACGACGGAGAACCAATCCTCCTCGTCGATGGGGACTCTCGGAGGAGACGAGCCAATTACTCCCGGGGTAATTTTTCTGTCACCTCCAGCCCCCAGCAAAGGGGACATGAAGGATCGCTAGACCAGGCTTTCGCCTCTGGATCCCTTGCCGTTGAGGATCCAGTCAGCCCGGCTTTTGGTCTTGCCCTCTATTCCGGGGTTCTGTCCCGGATGAGCCGAGCTTAGGGCCCCCTTGATAGTTTTTCAAGGGGGTGCCGCCCCAGCCGAACTGCCCACCTGCCGATGTCCCAATTCTATTGGTAAGAGATGTAACCACGGATAGGTGGTGTTACATTGGTGCCTCCACCGTCCCCGAAGAGACGGCTTCGAAGGCTCCCACCTACACTCTGTACCCGCGATCACATCCCAACGACAAGCTGCAGTAAAACTCCACGGGGACTTCTCGCCCCGCTGGGAGTTCCTGGACTGTTCGTCCAGGTAAAGTGGGTTCACCGGGCCCTAGGCGGGGACAGCGGGGAGGTCATTGGTCCATTCATGCACGTCGGAACTTACCCGACAAGGCATTTGGCTACCTTAAGAGAGTCAGAGTTACTCCCGGCGTTTAGCGGCCCTTAGCCCAGTTGAGCCCGGGTTTCAGGTACCGCCACTGGCCAGGACTCAAAGGCTGTTTACACCCTTTCGGGCTTGCAGCCTCATATGTTTTTAGTAAACAGTCGCCTCCCCCTTGTTACTGAGACCTAAACCCCCAGCATAGCTAGGGGTTCAGGCACCCCTTATTCCGAAGTTACGGGGCTGATTTGCCGAGTTCCCTCGCCTAAGTTCGACCCGATACGTCTAAGGCTTCTCACCTAGGGGCACCTGTGTCGGATCTTGGTACGGACGAAGAGGATCCATCCTCGCGACCCTTTTCAATGGCTCCTGGAATCGGCCGAACCCCCCTAAACGGGAGGCCATTCCCGTCTTCTCCTGGTTCTCACCATTACGGTACTCCCCAGGATTGAACGGTTAGATGAGACGACGATCTCACTCGGCTTATCCGGAAGCGTTAGGTCGGAGGCTTGTGTTGCCACGTGTACCTCCCCGGTACCGGAATCTTAACCGGTTACCCTTTCGACAGTTCCGATTAGGGACTATCTTAGGACCGACTTACCCCCGGCTGACGACGCATTGCCGGGGAACCCTGGCCCCTTCGACGGAGGGGATTCTCACCCCTCTATGGCTGTTACTACCACCGGGATCTGCACCGGCGATCGGTCCACTGGACGCCACCGCCCAGCTTCCACCCGATCGCCGCGCCCACCTACCGACACGATTTGATTCGTGTCCCTGGGTATCGGCACCTGGCTTAGCCCCGTAAATTTTCGGCGCCCCCAACCTCGGCCGGTCAGCTGTTACGCACTGCTTGGAGGATGGCTGCTTCTAAGCCTACCTTCCAGCTGTCTCCGGTTGAGGACGGCTTTCCATTTCTACACTTAGCCAGGATTTTGGGGCCTTAACCCAAGTCTGGGTTGTTCCCCTCGCGGCCTGGGACCTTACGCCCTAGGCCCGTGTCCAGCCTTCTACGGCGCTAGTGGATTCGAAGTTTGAATGAGGAGTGGAGCCTTTCGGCTCCTTGTTCTTCAATCAGGACTCTACCCCACCAGCCACCTCCGGCCAGACTATCCTTAGAGATATTTCGGCGGGAACTAGCTATCACCGAGTTAGATTGGTCTTTTGCCCCTAACCCCAAGTTATCGGAGTGAGTTGCACGTCAACACCCGTTCGGGCCTCCACCGAGCTTTCGCCCGGCTTCACCCTACTCAGGGATAGATCACTCGGTTTCTAGTGTCACCCTTGTGATTACAGGCCCTTTCAGACCCCGTCCCTTATGCTTCATCAAAATCCACATTACGGACTGTTGGTTTCCCTATGGCTCCAGACTTACAGTCTTTAGCCTCACCACAATGATGAACTCCCCGGCCCATGGTACTAAACGGATCGCACAATCCTAGTCCCCTCCTCTTGCCTGATTGCGTCACCACAACCTGCTTCGAGGAGGATCTACCCTTGCGGACCATGCACGTCTGTAACCACCTGATTTCAGGCACTTTTCACTCCCCTTCCGGGGTGCTTTTCAGCTTTCCCTCACGGTACTAGTGCGCTATCGGTCTTGGGACGTATTTAGTCTTGGAAGTTACTTGCTTCCAAATTTTCGCACCCGTGCCGGGGTGCGATACTCTGGGACTCCAACCCTATTCTTGCACGCTTATGTCTAGGGGGCTGTCACCCTATTTTGCGGGCCGTTCCAGGCCACTACGACTTTACATGCGAGGAAGCGGCTGGGCCCAATAACCCCACAACCCCTAACAGTTTCCTGCCAGGGTTCGGTTTGGACTCTTCCCATTTTGCTCGCCGCTACTTTGGGAATCCCTTCTTGGTTTCTCTTCCTCCTCGTACTTGGATGCTTCCGTTCCGAGGGTTTCTCCTCCCACATAGGGAGTGCCACAGATGTTAACTGTGGCGGGAAGTCCCATTTGGGAATCTCCGGATCGAAGGCTGCGTGCGCCTACCCGGAGCATATCGCAGCTTGCCACGCCCTTCTTCAGCGCCCAAGCCGAGCCATCCGTCAGGCGGCGTATCATGCCATGCCCTTAGGAACCCACGCTTGATTTGCGTCAAACTTAAGCCCTCTACACAGCGTCACTGTGATACCAGCTATTCGCTGGAGTCACTATGCATCTTCACCCTCAAGACTAAATGCTTGAGAGTTGCACCGTAAAACGGTACATAGGCCCGTAGCAGTTCTTTACCTTTTGCTATCCAGCCGCTCCTGAACTTTCTAAGGAGGTGATCCGGCCGCAGGTTCCCCTACGGCCACCTTGTTACGACTTCTCCCCCCTTACCTAGCTTAGGCTCGAGGTAACCAACAAGGCTACATCTCGCCAAAACCAAATTCGGGTGGAGCGACGGGCGGTGTGTGCAAGGAGCAGGGACGTATTCACCGCGCGATGATGACACGCGGTTACTAGGGATTCCATGTTCACGAGGGCGGGTTGCAGCCCTCGATCCCAACTGAGGCTGGGTTTGGGGATTGCCTTCCCCTTTCGGGGTCGGAGCCCATTGTCCCAGCCATTGCAGCTCGCGTGTGGCCCAGGGGATCCGGGGCATACTGACCTGCCGTGGCCCGCTCCTTCCTCCCCCTTAGCGGAGGCAGTCCCCCTAGTGTGCCTGCATTCCCGAGGGAATGCGCTGGCAACTAAGGGCACGGGTCTCGTTCGTTTTCTCACTTAAGAGAACACCTCACGGCACGAACTGGCGACGGCCATGCACCTCCTCTCAGCTAGTCCGGTAAGACCTTTAATCTGACCTTCATCCAACTGTCGCCCCTGGTAAGGTTCCCGGTGTTGACTCCAATTAAACCGCAAGCTTCACCCCTTGTGGTGCTCCCCCGCCAATTCCTTTAAGTAAACTGTCTCGCCAAACGCGGTTTTGTCTGGACGAGAATTCAGCCTTGCGGCCGTACTCCCCAGGCGGCAGGCTTAATGGCTTCCCTGCGGCACTAGAACGGGCCGTACCCGTCCTAACACCTAGCCTGCATCGTTTACAGCTGGGACTACCGGGGTATCTAATCCCGTTCGCTCCCCCAGCTTTCGTCCCTCACCGTCGGGCGCGTTTTAGTCGGCCGCCTTCGCCACTGGTGGTCCTCCCGGGATTATAAGACTGCGAAGAAACACGGACTGTTTCTTTTCGCCCCTACCCCGGGACTACCGCCGACCTCCCCCGCCCCCAAGCCGAAAAGTATTCCCCGCAATCCAACGATTGGATCGGTGGATTTGACGGAGAACTTTTCCGGCTGGCTACGGACGCTTTAGACCCAATAATCGTCCCAACCACTCGAGGAGCTGGTATTACCGCGGCGGCTGACACCAGACTTGCCCTCCCCTTATTCACCCGGCTGGTTAGACCAGGCAAAAGCCGTCCTCAGCGGACGGCACTCAGGATGACCCTGTCACGCTTTCGCGCATTGCAAAGGTTCCGCGCCTGCTGCGCCCCGTAGGGCCTGGGCCCTTATCTCAGTGCCCATCTCCGGGCTCCCGCTCTCACGGCCCGTACCGGTTATAGGCTTGGTGAGCCGTTGCCTCACCAACAACCTGATCGGTTGCGGCCCCATCCTCGGGCTTCCACTAGAAACATGCTTCTAGCGGTGTTTGGATGGAGATCCGTTCCAGGATTCTTCGTCTATCCGGATTTAGCCTCAGTTTCCCGAGGTTGTTCCGGTCCCGAGGGTAGGTTGGCCACATGTTACTGAGCCGTATGCCACGTCCTCAACATGGTCTGAGGACGTTCGACTCGCATGGCTTAGTCTCATCCTGATAGCAGTTGGGTCCGCCAGGATCAAGCGGAGTTGGATATACGATTAATTTCGGTTTTCTGACCGCTTCTTTAGTTACAGGAATCGGCTGGGTTATAGCAGGTTGCTACGGGCCTATGAGTTGGACCCAAGGGTTCCAGGGGTTTGTTTTTCCTGGTTTCTTTAGGTCCGCATTTGATTTCGCCCTTGGTGGAGGTCAATCTTTCATCCATTGGCGTATCGCCATATGCGTCGGATTGACGCCGCCGCCGGGTTAACCATGGGCGTGGTATTTGTCCTGCTATTGTGCTACCAAAAGCAATGTTTTGTCCCTGTAATCGATTTAAACGTTTACCCTGTTGAAGATCGTTTCATGAGGGCCTGGTCTAGCTGGATGCTCTCTGCGGGATCATTTTTTCTGTATGTTTCAAGGAGTTCCCGGTTGAGCGCTTCAAAGGTTCGACCCCACGCAAATGGTTGGAGGATATTCACAGCTTGGTCCTTGAACCCGAGGATGTATAGGCTAGCAGAGAGGGCTTCTACGGTGCTTAACTTACCTACGGCTGAGTAGTTGATCGGGTTGCCAGCTAGTAGGCCTGGGAGTCTGCGATTTTCTCCCCCGACATGATGTTCGAAGACTTGGTCGGCCCTGTTCCAAGAACAGTCCAAGCCTACTAATCCATACTCGGAGGCTAGAGATCTATCGTCCGGAGTGAGTGTCTTCTGAGACGCGGGGTTTAAGACTATAGAGTATCTCGGAATCTGTCTAAGACTGTGCAGGCGTTGAGCAAGGTGGAGATGTATGAGTCGCGCGGCGGTACACTTCTTCGGGTCGTCCTGTCCGTATTCGTATAGCATTATGCGGACTGGTTTGCCATTGACTCTGGTCTTGTGGGGGTATACGGTGGTCCTTGGATGCAGTACTTCATCGCCTCCTGGATATATTCCACTAGACGTGACGTTGTAATTGTTGGTGCGCCGTCTCTGATTAGGAGTTCGCCTGCGAGGCCGTTGAGGAACGCTGCGGCCGTCGAGGCACGGAACGGATCAACATGCTGGGCTAAGAGACTGCCAACCATTCCAGTTAATGCATCGCCAGTGCCACCGACGGTCATGAACGGGGTGCCGGATCTTGCTCGCTTCACATGAACAGGATCGGCGATGATATCGATTGCGCCTTTCA
>Ga0209377_1002659_pt1 | contig 11627 bp, 8 predicted proteins | sample GraSoiAngelo_141_FD_185898 | JGI IMG/M metagenome (GOLD analysis project Ga0209377, IMG submission 185898) | Grasslands soil microbial communities from the Angelo Coastal Reserve, California, USA - 14_0929_12_40cm (SPAdes) (version 2) | ecosystem: Environmental > Terrestrial > Soil > Grasslands ...
CACGCGCGGATCATCCACGGGGAGCGGGCGCTGCACGATTTGGCTCTTGCTGCCGGTGAGCTGCAGGACGCGATCGGCGAGCTGGCGGACGGTGAATTCATGCGGGTTACCAAGGTTGGTCGGCTCCGGCGTGCCCCGCTCGAACAGCCGCACGATTCCCTCGATGAGGTCGTCCACGTAGCAGAATGAGCGGGTTTGCGAACCGTCGCCGTAGATGGTCAGCGGATCACCCCGCAGCGCCTGGACGATGAAGTTCGATACGACGCGGCCATCGTTGGGCCGCATCCGCGGACCGTAAGTGTTGAAGATGCGCACGATCCGGGTGTCCAGGTCATGGTAGCGGTGATACGCCATCGTGAGCGCCTCGGCGAAACGCTTCGCCTCGTCGTACACACCGCGCGGTCCCACCGGATTCACGTTGCCCCAATACGATTCCGGCTGCGGGTGAACGAGCGGATCGCCGTAGACTTCGGACGTCGACGCCAGGAGTAACCGTGCCTGCTTGGCGAGCGCGAGTCCCAGCGCCTTGTGTGTGCCCAGGGCGCCCACCTTGAGCGTCTGAATCGGCAATTCGAGGTAGTCCACGGGGCTGGCGGGACTCGCGAAATGGAGCACGCCGTCCAACGGGCCTTCCACTTCGATATACCGGGTGACGTCCTGATTAGCGAAGCGGAAGCGCGCATGTGAGCTCACGTGCTCGAGATTGGCCGGACTACCCGTGATGAGATTGTCCATCCCCAGCACCTCGTACCCGAGCGCCAGGAACTTGTCGACGAGGTGTGAACCGAGAAATCCGGCCGCGCCCGTTACGAGGACGCGCATCCGAGCGGGCGGCCGATACTGTCGTAGGTAAACCCGAGCCGGCCCAGCTTGACGGGATCGTAGAGATTCCGCCCATCCACGATCAGCGGCCGGTTCAGGAGGCGCTTGATTCTGGCAAAGTCGGGGTTGCGGTATTCCAGCCACTCCGTGACGATCGCGAGCGCGTCCGCGCCGCTCAGGGCGTCGTACGCATGCTCGGCATACTTGACGCGGCTGCCGAGGGAGCGCGCCGCCGATTTCATTGCGGCCGGATCGTGCACCTGCACCTTGGCGCCGGCGCAGAGCAGCGCTTCGATCAACACGAGCGCCGGACTTTCGCGCACGTCATCCGTTTCGGCTTTGAACGCGAGCCCCCACACCGCGATGGTCCGCTGGTGCAAATCACCCACATGCTCGCGCAGCTTCTCGAAGAGCACCTGCTTCTGTGCATCGTTCGCCTTCTCGACGGCGTCGAGAATGTCGAGCGCAACATGCTGATCGGCGCCGGCGCGAATCAGCGCCTTGACGTCCTTGGGGAAGCAGGATCCGCCGTACCCCGGACCGGGAAAGAGAAACGCCTGGCCGATCCGCCGGTCAGTGCCGATGCCGCGCCGGACTTGGGTCACGTCGGCACCCACGGCTTCGCACAGGCGCGCGATCTGGTTCATGAACGAAATCCGCGTTGCGAGCATCGCGTTCGCGGCGTACTTCGTCATTTCCGCCGACGGGATGTCCATCACGATCAACGGATTCCCGGTGCGCACGAACGGCGCGTACAGCTCTTCGATGACGTGGGCCGCTTCGGCGGAATCCACGCCGACGACCACGCGGTCCGGCTTCATGAAATCGTCGACGGCCGCCCCCTCTTTCAAGAACTCGGGGTTCGAGCACACGTGGAATGGCGTGCGGGTCCGCTGCGCGATCTCGGCGCGGACCCTCTCCGCCGTTCCGACCGGGACGGTGCTCTTCGTGATGACCACTTTGGGCTCGTGCATGTGGTCGCCGATCGTGCGCGCCACCTCGAGCACGTGCTGCAGATCGGCCGAGCCGTCCTCGTCGGGTGGCGTGCCAACCGCAATGAAGACGATTTCGGAGCGCTCCACGGCGTCCGCCACGTTCGCCGTGAAGATCAAGCGGCCGTCCCGTTGATTCCGCACGACCATGGGTTCGAGCCCAGGCTCGTAGATCGGCAGCTTATTCTGCTTGAGCGACCCGATCTTGGCGACATCGACGTCGGCGCAAATCACTTCGTTGCCAGTCTCCGCGAGGCACGCACCCACGACGAGCCCGACGTACCCCGTGCCGACGACGGCTACCTTCACGTGCGTTCTGCCTTGCGCTCACGCGAGAGTACATGGCGCGTATCCACCGTCGCGCGCGCATGTCGCTTCACCGCCGCGTAGTCGACCGCGTTGTGATCGGTGATGATCATGACGCAATCGGCCGCGCGGAGCGTTTCGGGCGTCAGCGCCACGGAGTTGAGCGCAATGCCGTCGTCCTTGAGAACCGACACATGCGGGTCGTGGTAGGACACTTGCGCGCCGCGGTGCTGGAGCAGCCGGATCACATCGAGGGCCGGACTCTCGCGGATGTCGTCGACGTTTTTCTTGTACGCGACACCCAGCAACAGCACGCGACTGCCGCGCACCGCCTTCCCCTGGTCGTTCAGCGCGTCGACCACCTTCGCCACCCAGAATTCCGGCATTTCCGCGTTGAGCTCACCGGCGAGCTCGATGAAGCGCGTCTTGTAATTGAGCGTGCGCATCTTCCACGCGAGATAATGCGGGTCGAGTGGGATACAGTGCCCGCCGACGCCCGGTCCCGGCGTGAATTTCATGAACCCAAAGGGCTTCGTGGCCGCCGCATCGATGACTTCCCACACGTCCACGCCGAGTTTGTCGCACACGATCGCCATTTCGTTGACGAGCCCGATGTTGACGCTGCGGAACGTGTTCTCGAGGATCTTCACGAGCTCGGCCGCCTCCGGCGAGGAGACCGGGACCAGCGTATCGATGGCCGGTTGATACAGCGCCAGCGCCACCTTCAGGCAGTTCGGCGTGATGCCGCCGACGACCTTGGGGGTGTTGCGGGTATTGAACCGCTCGTTGCCCGGGTCCACGCGCTCCGGCGAAAACGCGAGGAAAAAGTCCTCACCCACCTTCAGGCCCGTCGACTCGAGCGCCGGCAGCATCAGCTCGCGCGTGGTGCCGGGATATGTGGTGGACTCGAGCACCACGAGCTGGCCCTTGCGGAGCGCGCGTTTCACCGACTCCGTCGCCGCGAGCACGTAGCTCACGTCGGGATCTTTGGTCTTCGATAGCGGCGTCGGCACGCTGATGGAGATGACGTCCGGGTCTTTGAGCCGGGTCAGGTCGGCCGTCGCCGAGAATTTCTTGGCTTGCACCGCGTTAGCGACCGTCGCGGCCGGGACGTCCTGGATATGCGAGCGGCCCGCGTTGAGCGAATCGACGACCCGCGGGTTCACGTCGACGCCGAGGACCCGGTAGCCGGCACGGACCAGCTCCATCGCGAGCGGCAGTCCGACGTAGCCGAGGCCGACGACGCCAAAGAGGGCGGTACGGTCCTTCCCTTTCGCGAGAAGGGTGTCGACCATGGCTGGTGCTGCGGCAGTCGCGGTCATGGTGTCTCCGGAGTGCCGCCGCGTGCCAATGAGCGGGAGGCGGCTTCGAGCACGCGGACGACGCGCACGCCGTCCTCAGCGCTCGCGCGCGGCGCTTCAAGGCCCTGTGCGACCCGAACGAAATGCGCCAGCTCGGCCGCCAACGGTTCCACGGTGGGAATACGGGGGATGAAAATGTCGCCCTCGCGAATCGCCAGGCTCTCGCCGAACGACCCGTACTCGGGCGGACGGTCCACGCCCTTATCGTAGATCCGCAGCTTCTCGCGCGGCTCCATGTCGTCGAAGACTACCATCTTCTTGGCGCCTACCACGGTGAGTTTCCGTTCTTTATGGGGATCGAGCCACGACATCTGGACGTGCGCAAGCACGCCGCTTGCGAACTCCATGGTGAGAAACACGACATCCTCGATGGCGGGTTGCAAGTAGCTCTTGCCGTGGGCAGCGACGCGTACGGGTTGTTCACCAAGCAAGTAGAGTGCCACTGAAACGTCATGTGGTCCAAAGCTCCAGAGCGCGTTTTCGTCCTTGCGAACCTGCCCCAGGTTCACGCGGAGGCCATAGAGATAGAATACCTTGCCCAGCTCGCCTGTCTGGACGAGCTCGCGGAGCCGTTGGACGGCCGGGTGATAGACGAGGAGGTGGCCGGCGAGTACCGGGATGCCCCGCTGAGCGGCCTGCCTGGCCACGGCCTCGGCATCGCGTACACTGAGGGCAAACGGCTTCTCGACCAGCACCGGCTTGCCCGCCTCCAGCACCTGTTGGGCGACGGCTGCATGGGTTGTGGCTGGGGAAGCCACGATCACGGCGTCTACGACGCCGAGCAGCGCGGGCACGTCGCCCGTCACGAGGGCGCCCGGGTATTGCCGTGACAGTCGCTCTCGCACTTTCTGGTCGGTGTCGCAGACCGCCGCAAGCTCGCCTTCGGCCAAGCCGGCGACCGTGCGGACGTGATTGCGCCCCCAGGCGCCAGCGCCGATTACGCCGATCTTCAGCCGCTTCACCGATAGAATCCGTGGATCGCATCGACCACCCGATCGAGCTGCGCGCGGGTCAGTTCGGGGTAGATGGGGAGCGAAATCGCTTCACGCGACGCCTGCTCTGCCTGGGGCAGGCTGCCTTCCTGAAGGCCTAAGTGCTCAAAACAGGGCTGGCGGTGAAGCGGGACCGGGTAGTAGACGGCGTGGCCGATCCCTTCCTTCTTCAAATGCGTCTGGAGCTCGTCGCGGCGCTCCGCCCGGAGCGTGTACTGGTGAAAGATGTGCTCGTTCGCAGGATCCACCACCGGTGGCTTGACCTGCGGGACTTCGGCCAGCGCCTTCGTATAGTAGGCAGCGTGCTCGCGCCGCTTCGCCGACCAGGCGGCCAAATGCGGCAGCTTGGCGAGCAGAATGGCGGCCTGGAGCGAGTCCAGGCGGGAGTTGGTGCCGACTTCCTCATGGTGGTATTGCTTGGCACCACCATGCAGGCGCAGCTTCTTGAGTCGCTCTGCGGCGGCGTCGTCCGAGGTGACCATCATGCCGCCGTCGCCCCAGGCGCCCAGATTCTTGCTCGGGAAGAACGAGTAGCCCGTCACCCATCCGAGCTCACCCGCCATCCGCCACTCGCCATCCATCTTGCGCCGCGCCCCGATCGCTTGCGCGGCGTCTTCGATCAGCTTCAGGCCTCTGGCCCGCGCGATGGACATCAGCTCGAGCATATCGGCCATCTGGCCGTAGAGGTGCACAGGCAGGATCGCGCGGGTACGCGACGTGATCGCGCGCTTCACCGCCGCGGGATCGATGTTGAACGTATCGGGCTGAATGTCGACGAACACGGGCTTGCCGCCGGCATTATGAATCGTCCCCGCCGTCGCAAAGAAGGTGAACGGCGTCGTGATGACTTCGTCACCCGGCTTTAGGTTGAGCGCCTTGAGCGGCAGCAGCAGCGCGTCCGTCCCGCTCGCGCAGCCGATCCCATGCTTGGCGTGCGACAGCCGCGCAATCTCTGACTCGAGCCGCGGCACGGTAGGGCCCATGATGAAATGCTGGGTCTCGATGACCTCCATCATCGCAGGGAGCACATCGTCCTTGATCGCATGGTATTGAGCGACCAAATCGAGCAGCGGGACGTTCATGAAGCACCCACGCGTGATGGAGTGACCTGGCGCAACGCGCCGCCGGTTTCCGTGTAACTCGCGCCGCAGCGCGCGCACGTGGCGTGCCCGCCAGTCGGATGTAGCCGCTCACCGCACTGGCACATCCATCCCACGCGTCGGGCGGGAACGCCGACCATGAGACCGTATGCCGGAACATCAGAAGTCACGACCGCACCGGCGCCGATGAACGCGTATTCGCCCAGCGTGACGCCGCAGACGATCGTGGCGTTCGCGCCGATCGAGCCGCCCCGCTTCACGACCGTACGCCGGTACTCGTTCTTGCGCGACACGTGGCTGCGGGGATTCATGACGTTGGTGAACACGCACGAGGGGCCGCAGAAGACGTCGTCTTCCAGCTCGACGCCTTCGTAGATCGAAACGTTGTTCTGAATCTTCACGTTGTTGCCGATCTTCGTTCCAGGCATGACGACGACGTTCTGGCCGAGATTGCACCGCTCGCCGATTACCGCCCCGGGCATCACATGTGAGAAGTGCCAGATCTTGGTGCCGTTCCCGATGACCGCACCATCGTCGACGTAGCTGGACTCGTGCGCGAAATAGTTTAGCCGATGATCTTGCACTCGAGCTCCAGTGTGACACCGGTCTTTTTGGCGACCGTCTTGCGGAGGTGATCGATCACCTTGAGCACGTCGTTCGCGGTCGCCGTGCCCTTGTTGATGATGTAGTTCGCGTGGAGCGTGGACACCTGCGCGCCGCCGATGGTGAAGCCCTTGAGCCCGCACTCGTCGATGAGCATGCCGGCCGTCTTGGTGCTGCCACTGGGATTGGTGAACGTCGAGCCGCAGCACGGCTGATCGAACGGGGTCCCCGCCTTGCGCCAGCGGAACAGCTTCGCCTGCAGCTCCTTCAGCTTGGCCGGCGACTCCTCACCCAGCACCAGCTTCGCTTCGAGGACGATGCCCTCGATATTGCTCGCGCGATACTTGAACGAGATCTGTTTGCGCGAGAGCTGCTTGACCTTGCCCCGCGGATCCATCACGGTCACTTCCGTCACGATCTCCGCAAACTCGGCGCCATGGCAGCCTGCGTTCATGTAGATGCCGCCGCCCACGGTGCCGGGGATTCCGATGAACCGCTCGACGCCGACAAACCCGGCTTCGGCCGTGCGCCGCGCCAAGATAGGCGTCGGCATCCCCGCGCCGACGATCGCAGTCGCGCCCTTCATCTCGAAGCGGTCGAGTCCCTTCCCCATCCGAATCACGACGCCGGGGAAGCCCCCATCTTTGACGAGGACGTTGGAGCCCAGACCCAGCACGATCCAGGGAAGGCCACGCTCCTGGGCCAGCTCCAGCGCGCGGACCACGTCCTCGCTGTCGGCCGGCAGCGCGAGGTAGCGGGCCGGGCCGCCGAGGCGCCACGTGGTGTAGCGGGACAGCGGCTCATTCTCGAGCAGCTTGCCGCGGAACTTGATCCTGGGCGCAGGCGGCGGCGCAGGCGCAACCGCCTTCGCCTTGGGTTTGGCGACCGTCTTGGCTACGCGTTTGCCGCGGCTATTTGCCCGCCGGTCGTCGACTTTTCGCCGTTCGCTCTTTCGTGCCATTCCTGTAAGCTCCTGACGCTCCCGGTTCGGCTGCGGAGCGCAATGATCGCATCACACGCGGCACTCGCCGCGGACATGGTCGTCGTGTACGGCACCCGGTGCACCAGCGCGGCGCGCCGGATAGCGTAGTCATCAGCCTGCGTGAACTTCCCGAGCGGCGTGTTGATCAACAGCTGCACCTCGCCCGACACGATCAGATCGATCGCGTTGGGACGCCCCTCGTGCACTTTCAGCACGCGCTCCGCCGGAACGCCACGGCCCCGGAGATACCGCTCTGTCCCCTCGGTCGCCAGGATCCGGAATCCCAGCTCGTGGAAGCGACGGGCGATCGGCAAGACCGTCGGTTTGTCGTGGTCATTCACCGTCACGAAGATCGTGCCCTCAAGCGGCAGGCTGCCTTCCGCGGCAATCTGCGCCTTAGCGAACGCCATGCCGAAGCTGTCGGCCAAACCCATCGCTTCGCCCGTGGACCGCATTTCCGGCCCCAACACGGTATCCACGCCGGGGAGCTTCGTGAAGGGGAACACCGCCTCTTTGACCGCCACCCCGGCGACGGGAAGCTCATCGGGAAGACCCAAATCGTCCAGTGTCCGCCCCGAGATAACCGCTGCCGCCAGCTTCGCCAGGGGCACCCCGGTAGCCTTGCTGACGAACGGAACGGTCCGCGAGGCCCGCGGATTGACCTCCAGCACGTACACCACCCCGTTCTTGATCGCATACTGGACATTCATCAGGCCGATGACGTTCAGCGCCCTGGCAAAGGCCTGGGTATGACGGCGCATCTCCTCCACCTGGCGGTCCCCGATCAGATAGGGCGGGAGGACACAGGCCGAGTCGCCAGAGTGGACGCCGGCGTCCTCGATGTGCTGCATCACGCCGCCGATCACACAGCGTGTGCCGTCTGCGATCGCGTCGACGTCGGCTTCGAAGGCGTCCTCCAAAAACCGGTCGATGAGCACCGGATGCTCCGGGGCGACGCGTGCGGCCTTGACGAAGTAATCGCGCAGCGAGTCGTCGTCGTACACGATCTCCATCGCCCGGCCGCCCAGCACGTAGGATGGCCGCACCAGGACGGGATAGCCGATGCGCTGCGCGACCGCGACGGCCTCCTCCACCGAGCGTGCGATGCCATTGGGCGGCTGCGTGACGCCCAGCTTGTCGGCGAGCGCTTCGAAGCGCTCGCGGTCTTCGGCGATGTCGATGGCGTCGGGCGACGTACCGAGCACGGTGACGCCGGCGGCGTCGAGCGGCTTGGTGAGCTGCAGCGGCGTCTGACCGCCGAGCTGCACGACGACGCCCTTGGGACGCTCCCAGCGGGTGATCTCGAGCACGTCTTCGAACGTGAGCGGCTCGAAGTACAGCTTGTCGGAGATATCGAAGTCGGTCGAGACCGTCTCGGGATTCGAGTTGATCATGATCGTCTTGAACCCGAGCTCGCGGAACGCCAACCCGGCCCGCACGCAGCAGTAATCGAACTCGACGCCCTGGCCGATGCGGTTCGGCCCGCTGCCAAGAATCACGATGCCCTGCTCGCCGAACGGCTCGGACTCGTTCTCTTCGTCATAGGACGAATAGAGATACGGCGTCGTGGACGGGAATTCTCCGGCGCAGGTATCGACCGTCTTGTAGGCGGGATGAATCCCGAGGCTCCAGCGCTGGTCCCGAATGGCGGACTCTGTCGTGTTGCGCAGCGCGGCGAGCTGCCGGTCCGAGAATCCCAGCCGCTTCATCTGCTTCAGCTCGGCACGGCCGACGGTGGCGAGCGCGCTGAACCACCGCTCCGCAGCGACCAGCTCCTCGAGCTGATAGAGGAACCACGGATCGATGTCTGAGGCGTGCGCAATGTCATCCACCGTCAGCCCGGCGAGGAAGGCGCGTTTGATCTGGAAGATTCGCTCCGGCGTCGCGGTCCGCAGTGCGACGCGGAGATCGTCCGGCGACGTGCTGGTGAGCCGGTCGTCCGCGGGCGTCGCGCCGAGGACCCAGCCGGGCCGGCCGATTTCGAGCGCCCGGAGGCCCTTCTGGAACGCCTCTTTGAACGTGCGACCGATGGCCATCGCTTCGCCGACGGATTTCATCTGCGTCGTGAGCCGGTAGTCGGCCGTCGGGAACTTCTCGAACGCGAAGCGCGGCACTTTCACCACGACGTAGTCGAGCACGGGCTCGAACGACGCCGGCGTCGTGCGCGTGATGTCGTTGGGGAGCTCGTCGAGCGTGTAGCCCACGGCGAGCTTGGTGCCGATGCGCGCGATGGGGAAGCCGGTGGCCTTGGAGGCAAGCGCGGACGAGCGTGAGACGCGTGGGTTCATCTCGATCACCAGCATCTCGCCGTCGGCCGGATTGACGGCGAACTGGATGTTGCAGCCGCCCGCTTCGACGCCGATCTCGCGGATGATCGCGATGGCGGCGTCCCGCATGCGCTGATATTCCCGGTCGGTGAGCGTCATCGCGGGCGCGACCGTGATCGAGTCGCCGGTGTGCACGCCCATCGGATCGAGGTTCTCGATCGAGCAGACGATCACGACGTTGTCGCGCCTGTCACGCATCACCTCGAGCTCGAACTCTTTCCAGCCGAGCACGCTGTGTTCGATCAGCGTCGAATGCACGGGCGACAACTCCAGCGCCCGCTCGACCAGCTCCTCGAACTCGGCGCGGTTGTAGGCGACACCGCCGCCCGTGCCGCCGAGCGTGTACGACGGACGGATGATCGCGGGGTAACCGAGGTCCTGGACCACCTCAAGGGCTGCGGCGACGGACGTCACCGTGCGGCCCGCCGGCGTCGCGAGACCGATGCGTTTCATCGCGGCGCTGAACTCCGCGCGATCCTCGGCCATGCGGATGGCGCGCGCGTTGGCGCCGATCAGCTCGACCTTGTGCTTCTTGAGCGTGCCGTCGTTGGCGAGCGCCATCGCCACGTTCAGGGCCGTCTGGCCGCCCATCGTCGGCAACAGCGCGTCCGGCTTCTCGCGCTCGATGACTTTGCGCACCCAGTCGGGCGTGACCGGTTCGATGTACGTGCGGTCGGCCAGCTCGGGGTCTGTCATGATCGTCGCGGGATTCGAGTTCACGAGGATGACGGTGTAGCCCTCCTCTTTGAGGGCCTTCACGGCCTGCGTTCCCGAGTAGTCGAACTCCGCGGCCTGGCCGATGACGATCGGCCCCGAGCCGAGCAGCAGGATGCGTGCGAGATCAGTTCTTTTGGGCATCGAGGATGTCTCGCAGCATATCGTCGAGCGTGCGGCGCGGGCTCCAGCCCGTCGCCGCGCGCAACTGGGCGGCATCGCCGACCAGATAGGGTCGCGCCTCGCGTCGCACCTGGCTCGCATCCACTTCGTGTTTCGGAGCGACGCCGAGCAGCTGCTCCAGCCGTGTATGAATTTCCTCGAGCGTGACGGCGCGGCCGGAGGCGATGTTGTACACCTCGCCGGGCACGCCGCGCTGCAGGAGCACCGCATAGGCGTCGGCGACGTCGTCCACGTGCAGGAAGTCGCGCACCGCCGTCAGGTCACCCACCGGGACTGCCGCCCAGCCATTGCGCTTCGCCTCCCGCAGCATCCTACATCGAGCAGGGAGCCAGTAGCTTTCGTCCTGGCCCGGGCCGGAGTGGAGAAAGGGTCTCGCGATGATGACCTTCAGCCCGCGGCAGCGCTCGGCTTGCCGTGTCGCGAGCTCTGCGCCTAGCTTGCTCGCGGCATAGGCCGTGGATGGCTGCACGCAGTCCTCTTCCTTAGTAGGGCGCTGTTGCCACGCATACACATCGGCGGTCGACGCCAGCAGAAAGATCGGGTGTGTCCGCCATTGCGCAGCGGCCTCGGCCAGCGCAGCCGTGAGCTTCGCCGTTCCCTCGGCGTTGACTTGCCACGCCATCGCGGGATCACGATCGGCCGCACGGCTGAGCGCGATCGCCGCCAGATGAACCACCGCGTCAACCGGCGCGCCAAAGCATGCCCGCACCGACACATCGTTCGTCAGATCGAGCGAGATATGCGTGAGTTTTGCATCCACCGGACCACCCGATCCTCCTGGCCCCACCGCGGCGATCACGCTGTCCCCTGCGGCGAGTAGCCGCTTGACCAGGGCGCGTCCCACGAACCCGTTGGCGCCGGTGACCAGCACCCTCACGCCAGCCGCTCCAAATCGGCATCCACCATCATCTCCACCAGTTGCTCGAAGCTTACCCGTGGTGTCCAGCCCAGCTCTTTGCGCGCCCGGCTCGCGTCGGCGAGCAGCGTGTCCACCTCGGCAGGGCGGACGAACCGGGGATCGACAGCGACGTACTTCTGCCAATCGAGCCCCACATGGCGGAACGCCGCCGCGCACAGATCGCGTACGGTGTGCATCTTGCCCGTGCCGACGACATAGTCCTTCGGCTCGGGCTGCTGCAACATCCGCCACATCGCGTCGACGTAGTCTCCGGCGAAGCCCCAATCGCGGCCGGAATCGAGCTTGCCGAGCCGCAGCTCGGTCGCCTTCCCCAGCTTGATGCGCGC
>Ga0209377_1002660_pt1 | contig 11627 bp, 7 predicted proteins | sample GraSoiAngelo_141_FD_185898 | JGI IMG/M metagenome (GOLD analysis project Ga0209377, IMG submission 185898) | Grasslands soil microbial communities from the Angelo Coastal Reserve, California, USA - 14_0929_12_40cm (SPAdes) (version 2) | ecosystem: Environmental > Terrestrial > Soil > Grasslands ...
GTCATGGTTGTGGAAGAAACGACGCTCCCGTAGTAGCCCGGAGTGTAGCCCACGTAAACCACCTCCGGCGTAGAACGGTACACCTTTACATACGTGACGAAATGCAATGGTGCATCGGTTGGTATGGAGTAAATTGATTCGGGAACGGATGTTGCGACCTCCCACGGTCCAAGCGGGGCTGTTGCTCGAAACCACACCGCGTTTTCGAGTGAGTAGTAATTCTTCTCATCAACCCTGATGACTGGAGTCGCGGTATTCACAGCATATTGCAACTCTGTACCGGTAATGCTCTTGAACTGAGGATCTCCGTCGTATTTGACATCCAGTTGAGCTTCCACGCGGGTGATTGTGGCGGTTTGGGGTATGGAGTTCGCGATCAGGGCTTCTTTGGCCGGCGCTGTGCCTGGTATGGATGCCAGAACACCCGCTTTGGGACTGCTTTCAGGTATGTTGGAGAAGCCGGCCGGCAAGCTTTTACCGTCTACAAACACCCATGATCCGTTCGCTAAGGATTCCGACTTGAACCAGCGTCCCGATACAAGGACGTAAAACTCTGAATTCGCGGGATCGCGAAAGACGTTAGCGCTCGTGTTCTTAACATATTCACAATTTGCTTGTGGCAGCGGCTCAAATTGAGGCGCACCTTCGGTGGTCAATAGTTCTGCCGGCGCCATCCTGACGTAAATCGCAGGAAGCTTTCCTTCTTTGTTCGCCTGCTTCAGCGAAGGCGGCGTGGTTCCTTCCGGCGCTCGAGCCTTCTGTCGCTCCTGAATGCCCTTCGTGATTTCCTTCATGTCTGCCGGTATCTTGGATGCGAACGACCAAGTAGCTTCTAAACTTGCCGCCTCCATCCATCCGTCGAGTACATTCAGGAAGTATTTGCTGCCCTCGTTGTCCAGGAGAATGGTTGACTTAGTGTTCAGAACCAACTGTAGGCGGGTTCCTCCCACGTCGCGGAACTTGGGCGGGCCATCGATCAGGACAAGTACTGCAGGTTTTGTCGAGAAGATGAGCTCAGGAGGATCATTGTTAACTGGAAGAGCCCTGATAGGAGAGTCCACCGATTGGTTGGCAATCAACGCAGCTTGTAATCGATCAAGCGCAACGACTCTGGTCTTTCCGGGAAGCTTGGCCTGAAGTAGCGATCTAAACTCATTCTCTCGCTCCTTCATGGTAGGAAACTGCAGCCTGGTGATCTGGAAATCATCTAGAGTGACTTGACGGTTCACCTTGTCGACCTCAGTCTTTGCGGTAAACCAGACCACACCGTACTTTGTTGCTTTGTCTTTATCTTTGCCCTTTACGACAGAGAGCGCCGCATAAGCGCGAATCTCATCATCTTTCCAGCTCTCGAGCTGCGGTTGGTACATGAAGATCTTTTCATCGCCGCGATCAAGTTCACGCGGCCAAGGAGCGTCGGGCGCCTTCTTTTCATTCTGAATAGCCCTGCTCGGCGCTGACTTTGCATCCTGCATTCCGCGAGTGTATGAGGGAGCATCGGGTAGAGAATCCTGCGGCGGCAGCGCGGACGCGGGACAATACACCGCCAGGATAATTATCGAAATTGAGGTAAGCCGAAAGTCGGTTCGCATCCCGAGCGACTCAGTCAACATCCACGATCGTAGAAGGCATACGCCGTCTCCAGTACTGGCAGAGATTACAGCTGGCAACAGTCGGATTTGTGCGGTGGCTTCGGTTCTACCAGTGGCCACAACACTACGACCTCAATCATCACCACGCCATCCTTTCGATTGGCGAACATTGGGCGGCCCAAAAGCAGCAATAGGCAATCAAGATCGCTGCTTTAGGAAAGGTGGCAATTGAGAATGTCGCCCCATTCGTTGTCGTGTACCGATCTGGGCCTGATGCGAACAAATCGCACAGTCACTAAGTTGCCGTTTGACTAGCAATGGAAAGCCTGCCCGGAAGAAGCCTCCGGTGTCGGATTGTCGCATTCAATCCGAATTCATTGGACCAGGCTGGACGCTCTCACTGGCACAAATGCCAGTTTCCGATCCAGCGTCGGTCTGAGAATTTTTCTTGCAGAGGCTCGCATGAAATCGAATTCCTATATTCATAGCATTAGAACTGTGTGCGCAATCTTGGTCGCGATCTTCTTTCTTGTCACTTGGGCACAAAGTCAGTCCCAGGACCAGGACCTGCAGCAGATGAAAGCCAAGCTCCAGCAATTAGAGCAGGAGATGCAAGAACTCAAGGCACAGATAAACAACGTCCAACAGGCCCCCGCACCCGCCGCTCCCAAGGCCACCGTCATCGTTAGGGCGACTGAAGAGGCGCAGGAGACACCCGCGGCACCGAGGGAGGAGAAAAAGAGCAGTATCGATCTCTACGGTCACGTCATGATGGATTCCGGCTATGAATTCGGGCAGAGCGATCCGAATTGGTTCGATGTGATGCGGCCGACCAAACTAGCATCGTTCAAGGGCCAATTTGCGCCGGACGGGAAGGCTTACTTCAGCGTCCGTCAGACGCGGTTTGGAGTGAAGACCTCGACTCCAACAAGCCTGGGTAATCTCAACACCATCTTCGAATTCGAACTGTTCGGAACCGGAGTCGACCAGGGACAGACAACGTTCCGCTTGCGTCATGCCTACGGTGAGTTAGGGCATTTTGGCGCCGGCCAAACTTGGAGCCCGTTCATGGACATTGATGTGTTCCCCAACTCTGTCGAGTATTGGGGACCAAACGGAATGGTCTTCTTCCGAAATGTGCAGGCCCGATGGGCTCCGATCCAGAATGACCGCTTGCGCCTCATCTTCGCCGCGGAGCGGCCGGGTGCCAGCGCCGACGGTGGCATCTATGCCGACCGCGTAGAGTTGCAGGGAGTCAAACCCAAGTTCGACATGCCTGATTTTTCCTGGCAAGTCCGTGTGATGCGCCCTTGGGGACACGTGCAAGTCGCCGGAATATTTCGAAAGATTTCATGGGTTAATACCGCTCCTAACCCACCGGTCGATCTCGGCGGCGATGCTCTCGGATGGGGCATCAATGTGACTTCAAATATCAACTTCACCAAGAAGGATGTCGGACGTTTTGCAGTGGTCTACGGTGATGGCGTTGAGAACTACATGAACGATGCCCCGATCGATGTTGGCGTGAAGAACAATCTGTCCAATCCGAACAAGCCGATCGTAGGTGTCCCCCTGCCGGTCTTGGGCGTCGTTACATTCCTCGACCACAACTGGAATAGCCACTTCAGCAGTTCGATTGGATATTCGCTCGTGAACATCTCGAACTCTAACGCCGAGACTGCGAGCGATTATCACCAGGGTCATTACGCACTCACAAATCTTCTCTACCACCCGGTCCCGAGCGTGATGGTAGGTGGAGAATTCATCTACGGCAGGCGCGTCAATTTTAGTGACGGATTCAACGTGAATGATTCTCGCCTTCAGTTCTCGTTCAAATACGACTGGAAGAAGGGATTCACATTCTGAAATGCCCGGCATTTGCCGGTAAGGCGCGATTCCTGCTGCTGGTAAGCACTCGCATTCAGCTCTTAACCTGCCCTAAACACTCTACTCCTGACACAAATGACAGTTCTCACCAGCCACGCGGTATTCGACACTCCCCCACGTGAAGGTCACGGGCATGAGCCTGCCTTTGTTTCTGAAGGCGGGAGGGCAGACAACCAATCCGGACTGAAAGACATAGCAGTCCTGGAAAAGGAGAAGGGCGATGGATAAGTTATTGAACATAATCGGTAAGTCCGAAGGAGCGTGTGGTAGTTGCAGTACGGGCGGATGCGGAACCTGCAGCCCAGCCGCTCCGAAACTCGAAGCACCCGCGGTTCTTAGCCGTCGCCAATTCGGATACACTGCCCTTGCCGCTTCTGCAGCGGCAGTGCTTGCAGGTTGCTCCAAACAGGAGCCCGCAGAGGCAGCCGCTGCCCCTCTACCGCCCGCCCTTTCTCCGGAGCTCAATGTGGTCCAATCGTCGAAGGGCCCTGTGATGACCACTCTCGAGGAGTTCTACAAGATGGGACCGGGGCCGTCGAGTTCCCACACGATGGGCCCGATGAGAATCACCTACGATTTCTTCCAGAAAGTTTCGAAGCTTCCGGATGACCAGCTCAAGCGAGCCACGGCACTCAAAGTGCACCTGTACGGAAGTCTCAGCGCAACCGGAAAAGGTCATGGGACCGACAGAGCATCTCTGGCGGGCCTGTTGGGCAAGGCTCCCGCGACGTGCCCACCAGAATTTCTCGACTCACTGGCGGCAAATCCGGATGAAGCACATAAAGTTACCATCGGTCCGTCAACCCTCAATCTGACACTGAAAGACATCATCTTTGACGCCACCAAGGGAGAGTTCCACCATCCGAACACGATGACGGCGAAGCTCCTGGCCGGAGACGAAACACTCTATGAGTTGGAGTACTACTCGGTTGGCGGCGGGTTTATCGAGTGGAAGGGATACAAGCCTCCAGACAAAGGACAGCCGAAGTACCCCTACGAGCATGCCAGGGAACTGAAGAAGTATCTCATCGACGACAAGATCCCTCTGCCAAAACTGCTCCTCGCGAATGAGATGGCGATTTCCGGCAAGAGCGAGAAAGATATTTGGGAATTTCTGGATCAGGTCTCCGAAGTCATGCTGCGTGGCGTGAACACAGGATTGACGGTGGATAGTGTTTTACCGGGACCTATTAAGTTGCACAGCAAGGCGGCAGCCATGCAGCGCAACTTGAAAACATCCTCTAAAGGGGAGGCGGGCCGAGCCGTCACGCGGATCGCCTCTTACGGCTTTGCGATGGGCGAGGAAAATGCCCGAGGCCACATCATCGTAACCGCACCCACAGCGGGTTCGGCAGGAATCATCCCAGCGATCGTCAAGTCGCTAAACGACCTCAACACACCGCAGCAAAAGATTCGTGAAGGCTTTCTCGCGGCGGCTGCGATCGGGTACCTGTGCAAACACAACGCTACCCTGTCCGGGGCGGAGGGCGGCTGCCAAGCTGAGGTCGGCGTCGGATCTTCGATGGGTGCAGCGATGGCGGCCCAGACTCTGGGCGCCAGTCCGAAGGTTGTCTCCAACGCTGCCGAGTCCGCACTGGAACATCACCTCGGCATGACTTGCGACCCTGTCGCTGGTTACGTGCAGGTCCCATGTATCGAGCGCTGCGCCTATGGAGCAGTCAAAGCGTGGACTGCCTATTGCATAGCCAGCGAAGAAATACCGGAAGAGCGCCGAGTTGATCTTGATACTGCCATTTCCGCAATGGCTCTTACAGCCAAGGAAATGAACGCGAAGTACAAGGAAACTTCCGAAGGCGGCTTAGCGGTGTCACTGGTGCTCTGCTAGGAACGAAACATGGCATCACAGCCGAAAGCCGTTAGTAATCGTGTGCCCGTGGTGGTCGCGCGTGAAGAGGCTGGGCGCGAGACCCGACCGAGCGTAAAGATTGCTGCGATCGCCTGGCTCGTGGCCGTCGTTTACTACTTTCTCCAATACGTACTGCGCTCCGCACCATCCGTGATGATGCCGCAGCTGTCGACCGCATTCGGGATCAACATGGTCAGCGTGGCCTCGATTGCCGGTCTTTTTTATTACGGCTATTCGCCTTTCAGCCTCATCGCGGGGGCAGGCATGGACCGGCTAGGGCCCCGCAAGGTCGTGCCCATTGCCGCTGCAGTAACCGGCGTGGGAGCCTTGCTGTTCGCCACCGGCAACAGTACCGCAGGCAGCGTGGGAAGATTGCTGCAGGGCGCAGGGGGAGTTTTCGCGCTCGTTGGAGCGATCTACATCGCCTCAAAATACTTTCCTCCCTCGCAGGCTGCCACACTGATCGGAGCGACACAGATGTTTGGCATGGCCGGCGGAGCGGCCGGACAGTTTGTTGTCGGTCCGCTGATCGCCAAGGGCCTGCCTTGGAACATGTGTTGGGCAGGACTGGGTATTTTAATATTGCTGATCTCCGGCCTGCTCTTCCTCCTATTACCAAAAGAACAAAAGCCAGAGAAACCCGATCCGGAACGGTCCGTCACAAAAGGATTCTACGTTGTGTTCAAGAACCCTCAATCCATTTTGTGTGGATTGATTGCGGGGCTGATCTTCATTCCCACAACGATCTTCGACATGGTTTGGGGCGTGCGTTACCTGCAGGACGCACATGGTTTCGACTACGCTTCAGCGGTTCTCCGTACTGCCATGGTTCCGCTGGGGTGGATTATCGGTTGTCCACTACTAGGTTTCATCTCCGATCGGCTTGGACGGCGCAAGCCGGTCATCATTGGTGCTGCGGCTCTGTTGTTGGCTTGCTTGGCCTTGATTCTCTTCGGCCGCACGGATGCGTTCCCTCCTTACGTCCTCGGCCTTGTCGCCGGAATAGCCTCGGGTGCAGCTATGCTCCCGTATACCGTCATTAAAGAAGCTAATCCTCCACAGTTCGGCGGGATCGCCACAGGCGTCGTCAACTTCCTGAACTTCACATTCAGTGCACTGCTGGGTCCGGTTTTCGCATGGCTGCTGCAGTACTTGTCGGGCGGATCCGGTGCCATGCAACTGGAGCACTACCAGATGGCATTCGCACCTCTTCTATTCGGCGTCGCAATCGCTATCGCACTAACTTTCTTACTCAAGGAGACGGGCACGGCAGCTCGTTTTCCGCTATTAGCACTTAACCGGGAGGCATAACAGTGATCAGCCTGATGCAAGAAACTGAAACCGGAACTGGCAAATATGAGCAACTGCTGATGAGGTGCTCAAGCCTTGAGCCCATTCCCACGGCAGTAGCGCATCCTTGCGACGAGACTTCATTATCTGGAGCAGTGGAGGCGGGGAAAAAAGGCCTTATCGTCCCGATCCTTGTCGGTCCACGCCCAAAGATCCTCGCCATCGCGGAATCGGCAGAGATTGATCTTCGCAACATTCAAATTGTGGACGCTCCGCATAGTCACGCCTCAGCCGCCAAAGCAGTTGAACTGCTACGCGAGGCAAAAGCGGAACTCCTGATGAAAGGAAGCTTGCATACCGACGAGTTGATGGGTGCCGTAGTGTCTCGAGATGGAGGCCTGCGCACGGCGCGCCGGATCAGCCACGCATTCGTGATGGATGTTCCTACCTATCACAAAGTGCTTATCGTAACTGATGGCGCGATCAATATTGCTCCCACGTTAGAAGACAAAGTCGATATCTGCCAGAACGCGATTGATCTAGCGGAATCACTGGGTCTCGAGTGGCCAAATGTCGCCATCCTCGCAGCTGTGGAAACAGTGACGTCGAAGATGCCCGCCACAATCGATGCTGCAGCCCTTTGCAAGATGGCCGAACGCGGACAGGTTAAGGGGGCTCACCTGGAGGGGCCGTTGGCATTTGACAATGCCATCAGCAAGCAAGCTGCGAAGACCAAAGGCATTGTCTCCGAGGTCGCCGGAAATCCGGACATACTGCTGGCCCCGGATCTTGAAGCAGGAAACATTCTTGCCAAGCAACTCACCTTCCTGGCCAATGCTGACAGCGCTGGCCTAGTCCTGGGCGCCAAAGTACCAATCATTCTCACGAGCCGAGCCGACAGCGTTCGTTCCCGAATTGCCAGTTGCGCAGTGGCCATGCTCGCAGCACACGCTCGCAGAAAGAAAGGAGTGAGCATCCATGGATGACTACGCGCTTGTTCTCAACTCAGGATCATCAAGCTTGAAATTCTGCGTATTCATGCGTCCATACCAGGGAGCGTGGCAACTGGAATCTCGGGGGCAAATTGATGGCATCGGGACTTCACCGCGACTCTCGGCACGTGACAGTCTCGGCGGAATTCTTTCGCACTCGAGCTTAGATGACACGGTTTGCGACGGGCGAGCCGCAGTCGACGCACTAGGATCTTGGCTTCGTTCCAGATACGGCGACGCCCGCGTCTTAGGTGTCGGTCACCGTGTGGTGCATGGGGGAGCGAAATTTGATCGGCCAGTACTGATTACGAGAGAGGTGCTAGTAGACCTTTACCAACTCATTCCTCTTGCCCCACTCCATCAGCCCTACAACCTTGCGGCCATCGAAAGAATCCGCGAGCGGATGCCTGATGTCCCACAAGTTGCTTGCTTCGACACCAGCTTTCATCAGACCTATCCGTCTGTTGCCAAGCTGATACCGCTACCAAAAGATCTTCGAACGGCAGGCGTACAGCGATACGGCTTCCACGGCCTGTCCTACGAATACATAGCTTCGGTTCTGCCTGGCCTAGCCCCGGAAATCGCGGGGAAACGCGTCATCGTGGCACACCTTGGCAGTGGCGCCAGCTTGTGTGCCCTGAAAAACGGGGTAAGCATAGACAGCACTCTCGGCTTCACTGCGCTCGATGGACTCTGCATGGGCACCCGACCAGGCGCGCTGGATCCCGGCGTAGTTCTGTATTTGTATCAAGGGCTGGGGTTGTCGGCGAAGGAAATCGAAACCATCTTGTACAAGAAATCCGGTCTGCTCGCGATCTCCGGCATCAGCAATGACATGAGAGACTTACTTCCGGCCGGCGAACCGGATGCTAAGCTGGCGATACAGTACTTCGTCTACCGGGCAGCAAAGGAAATTGGCTCTCTCGCCGCAGTATTGGCTGGAGTCGATGGCCTGGTGTTCACGGCCGGCATTGGAGAGAACTCTCCCGAGATCCGCAAGCGAATCTGTGATGCTTCATCGTGGCTGGGAATCGAACTGGATACCCAAGCAAACTCTAACAATCGTTCCCGTATCTCGACCCTACAAAGCAAAGTCTCCACTTGGGTGATTCCAACCAACGAGGAACTCATGATCGCACGGCACACTGGTGCGCTTCTTGGGTTGCTGCAGGCCGTCGCATGACGGTCAGAATTGAGAACTATAATGGCGACTGCCTTCATCGACTCGACAATTTCTGAACAGGCGACCTCTCCTTGGACCGGATTCGAGACGGGTCTCTGGCAAACTGAGATCAACGTTCGGGACTTCATTCAACAGAACTACAAGCCCTACGACGGGGATGAGTCTTTTCTTGCGGCTGCCACCGAGCGGACCAAAGGGCTATGGGGTAAGCTGAACGAACTCTTCCTGAAAGAACGGAAAAAGGGAGTGCTCGATATCTCACAGATCCCTAGCTCCATCACGGCGCACGGGCCTGGATACATCGACAAAGAGAATGAGATTATTCTCGGGCTTCAAACCGAAGCTCCCCTCAAGCGCGCCATCATGCCCAATGGCGGCTTTCGCATGATCGTGAATGCTCTCAAGACCTATGGTTACGAGCCTGATCCGCACGTAGTCGACACGTTTACGAAGTACCGCAAGACTCACAACGAGGCCGTATTCGATGCCTATACGGCAGACGTACGACGGTGCCGCAGCTCTCACATCCTCACCGGACTCCCCGATGCATACGGCCGGGGCCGCATTATCGGCGACTACCGCAGGGTCGCTCTCTACGGAGTCAAGCGCCTGATTGATCGGAAGCAGCAGGAAAGGCAGAGCCTCGACTCTGCGATGTCCACCGACGAGATCATTCGTGATAGAGAAGAGCTGTCAGAACAGATTCGCGCGCTTAAGGAATTGCAACAGATGGCAACGAACTACGGCTTTGACATCTCGGGGCCGGCTCGTAATGCCCGCGAGGCTGTGCAATGGCTTTACTTCGGCTATCTGGCGGCGGTAAAGGAGCAAAACGGAGCCGCCATGTCGCTCGGCAGAACTTCTACTTTCCTCGACGTCTACTTCGAGCGCGATCTAGCCGCAGGGATCTTGACTGAGGAACAGGCACAGGAAATCGTTGACGACTTCGTCATTAAATTACGAATCGTCCGATTTCTACGCACACCGGAATATGACGACTTATTCGCCGGGGACCCGACCTGGGTCACAGAGTCGATCGGAGGAATGGGCGACGATGGAAGAGCACTAGTGACGAAAACGAGTTACCGATTCCTTCATACTCTGTACAACCTCGGTCCCGCACCTGAGCCCAATCTGACAATCTGGTATTCGCCGAGGCTGCCTGATGGATTTCGCAGCTTTGCTGCGAAGGTAGCAATCGAGACCAGTTCGATTCAATTTGAGAGCGACGAGATCATGCGCCGCGAATGGGGCGACGATGGCGCCATTGCCTGCTGTGTTTCTCCGATGCTGGTAGGAAAACAGATGCAGTTCTTCGGCGCCCGAGCCAACCTGGCCAAATGCCTCCTCTATGCGATTAACGGTGGGCGAGACGAACTTACAGGTGAACAGGTGGGACCCGCGATCGGTGCTGTTCGTGGCGAGTTCCTCGACTTCGATGACGTGATCGGCAAGTTCGAGAAGATGATGGACTGGCTGGCCGGTGTCTACGTCAATGCCATGAATATCATCCATTATATGCATGACAAATATGCATATGAACGTCTCGAAATGGCGCTTCACGACTACGCGCCGATGCGCACCATGGCTTTCGGAATGGCTGGGATGTCGGTCATCGCCGACAGCCTGTCGGCCATCCGCTACGCAAAGGTCAGAGTGGTGCGCAACGACAATGGCCTCATCACCGACTATCAGACGACCGGTGAATTCCCTCAATTCGGCAATAACGACAATAAAGTTGATCAGCTTGCTTCTTGGGTCGTCACTACCTTCATGAACAAGCTACGAAAATACCCAACATATCGACATGCTCTGCACACCCAATCAGTTCTGACGATCACATCAAACGTGGTTTACGGCAAGAACACGGGCAACACTCCTGACGGGCGTAGGAAGGGGGAACCCTTCGCACCAGGCGCGAATCCGATGCACGGGCGGGACAAGCACGGCATTCACGCCTCCGCCGCATCAGTCGCCAAGATCCCCTATCGCGATGCCGCCGATGGGATCTCGCTCACCTCCACGTTGATACCCGAAAGCCTTGGAAGAATTTACGAGGCATGCTCGACGCCTTCTTTGGCGTGACTGGGTATCACATCAATGTGAATGTGCTTAATCGCGAGACGCTGCTGGACGCGATGGATCACCCGGAGAAATACCCGCAACTTACAATCCGCGTCTCGGGATATGCGGTGAACTTCGTGCGCCTTACCCGTGAACAGCAAATGGACGTCATTAATCGCACCTTCCACGGAAACTGAACATCATGAATGCCACGAAGCCATTGCAGTATCCGCCGCTTCACGCCGAAAGCCCGTTTGAACTCCGCGGCAATTGGGGACAAACGGTTCCCGAGTCCGATGTGCGTGAGGCACTCGCTACTGGAGAGATGGGGTTCCTGCATTCATTCACAACTGGTTCGGCCGTCGACGGCCCCGGCGTTCGAGTCGTCGCTTGGACAACCGGTTGCCAGTTTCGCTGTCTTTACTGCCACAACCCCGACACCTGGAATCTGGACCACGGGATCCCAGTGACGCTCGAAAGAGCGACGGAAGAGTTACGCAAATATCGACATGGGTTGAAGGTAATGTCCGGGGGCTTCACCTTGAGCGGTGGCGAGCCCCTTATGCAGGACCGTTTCGCCGTGAAGTTGTTCGCGGCCGCTCGCACAATGGGTATTCATACGGCTTTAGACACAAACGGCAGCCTGGGCAACCGCCTGAGCGATGCGGAGTTGGACACCATCAGTCTCGTGCTGCTTGACATCAAGTGCTGGAACCCTGAAGTGCACGAGCGCCTTACTCGAATGGAAGTTC